>Ga0182738_1000505_pt1 | contig 54790 bp, 45 predicted proteins | sample eDN5th30CBELigMG_FD_128876 | JGI IMG/M metagenome (GOLD analysis project Ga0182738, IMG submission 128876) | Enriched Miracle-Growth compost microbial communities from Emeryville, California, USA - eDNA 5th pass 30_C BE-Lig MG (version 2)... ... | reverse complement strand
CCGGATCGGATCGTCGGCGTCGCTCGACCGTTGCGCGCCCCGAGAGCCACTGCCCGAGTCGAGCGCGGTGACCTGACCGCATCCCCGCGGGCCGCGATAGACCGAGACCACGTCGCCCCAGGCTTCGGTGACCGCGCACAACGCCCGGTCGCGGTCGTACCGCCAGCGTTCCTCGCCGGATTGCGGGTCGCGGCCGACCACCGCACCACCGTCTGCCGTGGCGACCGTGCCGCCGGACACCACCGGCGCGGCCGTCGCCGTACTCGGAGCACGCCACAGTTCGGCGAGCGTGCGCGGAAGAGATTGCGCGGCAGCGAGAGTGGGGACAGGGCCGTCCCAGGTGGTCGACGTGGTGCCCCGCGCATCCGAGTTCAGCCAGACGACACTCGCCGCCACCAGAGCGGTGACGACGAGTGCGGCTGCGACGAGAAGGTCGGTGCGGGTGCGGCGCTCGGGCGCGAGCACGTGGTTATCGGGCAGACGACGTCGAGACCGCTTCCACGTTCGACGTGTCCTGCTGCTCTGCGCGACCGGCCGGGCCCTCGCCCGAGCGGGTGCGACGGCGACGACGGCGACGACGTGCCGGAGCGGCCGCCCCGGTGTCCTCACCCGTCTCCGCTGCGGCAGACCCGTTCTCGGCCTTCACCGAGTCGTCCGAACCGGTTGCGGCCACATCCGTTGCGGAGCCGTCGGCCGACTTTCCGCGGACGGTACGACGGCGGACCCGGTTGCGCTTCGGGCGGGATCCGCCCTCGCGCTCGATGCGCTCGCGCTTCTCACCGTTCTCCGAGGCGGCGGGAGCAGCCTTGCGGACGCGTCCGGTGGCGTCGGACGGGATGTTCAGCTCCTCGAACAGGTGCGGGGAGCTCGAGTAGGTTTCGATCGGATCCGGGATACCGAGATCGAGAGCCTTGTCGATGAGCTGCCAGCGCGGCACGTCGTCCCAGTCGACGAGGGTGATCGCGATACCGGTGCGTCCGGCGCGACCGGTACGGCCGATGCGATGGACGTAGGTCTTCTCGTCCTCGGGGCACTGGTAGTTGATGACGTGGGTGACGTCGTCGATGTCGATGCCGCGGGCGGCGACGTCCGTGGCGACGAGCACGTCGATCTTGCCGCTGCGGAACTTGTCGAGTGCTTTCTCACGCGCGATCTGACCGAGGTCGCCGTGGACCGCGCCGCACGCGAAACCGCGCTCGACGAGGTCGTCGGCCACCTTCTGCGCCGTGCGCTTGGTGCGGGTGAAGACCATGGTGGCGCCGCGACCCTCGGCCTGCAGCACGCGGGCGACGAGTTCGGCCTTGTCGAGTGCATGCGCCCGGTAGATGAACTGCTGGGTGCGCTCGTGCACGGCCGACGATTCGGCCTCCTCGGCACGGATGTGCGTCGGGCGGTTCAGAAACGTGCGGGCGAGGGTGATGATCGGGCCGGGCATGGTGGCCGAGAACAGCATCGTCTGACGACGGTCGGGGACCATCGTGAGGATGCGCTCGATGTCGGGCAGGAAGCCGAGGTCGAGCATCTCGTCGGCTTCGTCCATGACGAGCACGCCGATCTTGCCCAGGATCAGATGGCCCTGGTTGGCGAGATCGAGCAGACGACCGGGAGTACCGACGACGACGTCGACACCCTTCTTCAGTTCGTCGATCTGCTGCTCGTAGGGGCGCCCACCGTAGATCGACAGGACCTCGAGGCCCGACTTGCGGCTGCCGGGCAGGTACTTGGAAGCGTTCACGAGGTCGTTGGTGACCTGGATGCACAGCTCGCGGGTCGGGACGATCACGAGTGCACGGGGAGTGCCGTCGAGGGTGGTCGTGCCGGAGCCCTCGGTGGCGATGCGGTGCAGAAGCGGAACGCCGAAGCCGAACGTCTTGCCCATACCCGTACGGGCCTGACCGATGAGGTCGTCGCCGGCGAGGGCCAGCGGCAGGGTGAGTTCCTGGATCGCGAAGGTGCGTTCGATGCCGACCTCGGCGAGGGCGCGGACGATCTCGTCGCGGACACCGAGTTCGCCGAAGGTGGGGGGTACGTGGGTGGAGTCGAGTTGTGCGGAGACGGTCGTTTCGCTCGCGTCGTCTTCGTGGTCGATGGTGATCTTGCTCAGGGGTCCGGCCTTCCTGGTCTCGGCACGCACGCACGAGGGGGAAAGGCGACCGGCCTGCACCTCAGCGCGAGCGGTTTCCACCAGGCTCGGCGAAGCGCGGCAGCGATCCGCAGTTCGGGTGCGCGCACATTATCTGGGAAGCTCGCGGGCCACGGTCGGCGGCTCGAAGCGCGGGCTTCCCGATCCATTGTACCGGTTCCAGCGCATTCCACGAGGTAGTACTACGCTTCGTCGTCATGGGAGCCGATACGCCGCAGTCCACCTCCGAGTCCGGCACGACGCCGGGCGGACCCGCAGTCCCCGCCGATCACCCCGGTGTCGCAGAGCTCTTCGCGGTGCTCGCGTACGGCGAGATCTCGGCGTTCTACCGGCTCGCCGAGGACGCACGGTTCTCCCCGTCCCTGCGCGGGCGGGTCGCCCTCGCAAGCATGGCAGCTGCGGAGATGAGCCATTTCGAGACGCTCCACACCGCGCTCACCGATCGTGGTGTCGAGATCTACGCGGCGATGGAGCCCTACCGCAAGGCCCTCGACGCCTACCACGCCTCGACCACTCCGTCGACGTGGCTCGAGGTTCTCGTGAAGGCATACGTCGGTGACGGGATCGCCGCGGATTTCTACTGTGAGATCGCCGACATGCTCGCTCCCGAGGTGTCCACGGTGGTCCGGGAGGTCCTCGCCGAGACCGGCCATTCCGAGTTCGTGGTGCAGGAGGTCCGCGAGGTCGTCGAGCGCAGCCCGCTGCAGAAGGACCGTCTGATGCTGTGGGGGCGCCGGCTGCTCGGCGAGGCCATCACCCAGGCGCAGTACGTCCTCGCACAGAACGAGGAACTCGCCGAGCTGGTGATTCTCGCGTCCGGCGACCTGACGAACATCGCCGCGCTGTTCGATCGCATGCAGGTCGAGCACGCCGAGCGGATGTCGGTGCTCGGACTGCATTAGCCTGGGGCTGACAGCAGTACCAGCTCGGTTTCAACGCATGAGAATCGGAGGTCCACCGTGGAGGTCAAGATCGGCGTCGCGGACAGCCCGCGCGAAGTTGTCGTCGTCAGCGACCAGACGCCCGACGAGGTGGAGAAGCTCGTCCGGGCCGCGTTGAACGGCGCCGACGACGGGGTGCTCGCCCTTGTCGACGAGAAGGGCCGCAAGGTTCTCGTGCAGGCCGCCAAGATCAGCTACGTGGACATCGGTCCTGCCACGCTGGGCAAGGTCGGCTTCGCCGCCAACTGAGAGCGACCGACGAGAACGGGCCGGGGCATGGCGCCCCGGCCCGTTCGTCGTTCTCGGTATGTACGCGCGTCGTCAGCGACGACGGAGTTCCGGCTGCAACGGCACGTGCTTCAGGCCACCCCAGGCCAGCGCCACGGTGGTGTCCACGGCGTCCTCCTTGGGGATCGGGCGCGCGGCATCGAGCCAGTAGCGTGCCGTGAACTGGCTCGTTCCGACCAGGCCGACCGCGAGGATGCGGGCCCGGTACGGATCGAGGCCCGAATCGTGGCTCACGAGGTCGAAGACGGCGTCGACGCACGCCTCGGTGGCCTGCTCGACACGCCGCGACACCTGCGGCTCGCCCATGAGGTCCGATTCGAAGACGAGCCGGAATCCCTGGCTGTCGTTGTCGACGAAATCGAAGAAGGCCTGCACCGCGGCGCGCACACGCTGGCGGTTGTCGGTCGTGGACCGCAGGGCCTGGCGGACGCCGTTGATGAGGGTGTCCACATAGTTCTGCAGCACGGCGCAGTAGAGCTCGAGCTTGCCAGGGAAGTGCTGGTACAGCACCGGCTTGCTCACTCCCGCGCATTCGGCGATCTCGTCCATGCCGGCAGAGTGGTAACCGCGTGTGACGAAGACCTCGCTGGCAGCCTCGAGCAACTGTGCACGACGTTCGTCACGCGGCATCCGGGCGCCCCGTTTGCCGTTGTTACCCCGGCCGGATGCTCGTTCGGTGACTTCGGTCATGCTTGCTCCCAATCTGCACTACTCCGACAGTGGCCTGTGCCACCTCGGCGCTCCTCGTCTTTGCAGGTTACAGGTGAACCTGCATATCGAACGGACCGGCCTACCGACCAGTATCCGTTCCCGGTGCACGGATAGGGCGCGCGTTCGGCGCTTCGGATATCGAAATGGTCTCGATATGACATCCTGACATCCGTGATCGAGCGTGGAGGAGTGCGCGAGAGCAGGGGTCCGCAGGGCTCCTCGCCGACAGATCCTTCCCCGACGCTGTCCGGTTCGTCCCGGTCGCGAGGAACGGAACGAACCGAGCCGGGGCGTAGGTCGCACCAGCCTCTGCGCGCCGTGTGGGACCCGGTGGGACGGTCGGACCGACCGCCTCGCCGACCGCGACCCGAGCGCGACGTCCGTAAACAGACCCGCGTGGGCAGATTCGTCGCCACCTACGGCTGGCGCGCCTACGCCGTTCCGATCCTCGCCGTCGTGACCCTGATCGTGCTGTGGGACGCCGCGCGTGGCGCCGGAGCGGAGGAGCCCGCCGACCCGATCGTCGCGAGCGAGGTCACCGAGATCATCGTCGAGGCCCCGCAACCCGAGGGAACCTTCCCCGAGTCGCTCGAGTCCGGTGCGCTGCCGGAGGGCGGCCCGTTCACGGAGGTCGGTGCGCGGGAGTGGCGGGTCGTGCCCGGCACCACGGGGCAGGTCGGCGCGGGGCAGACCCGTGTGTTCACCTACACGGTGGAACTCGAGGAGGGCATCGACACCACCGGCTACGGCGGCGACGCGGCCTTCGCGACGATGGTCGACCGGACCCTCGCCGACCCGCGCAGCTGGATCGGCGACGAGGCGGTCGCCTTCCGTCGGATCGACACCGGCGAGCCGGACTTCCGGATCTCCCTCACCTCGCAGATGACCATCCGCGAAGGATGCGGTTACGACATCCCGCTCGAGGGATCGTGCTTCAACCCCTCCATGGAGCGGGTGTTCCTCAACGAAGCGCGGTGGGTGCGCGGGGCCGTCGCTTTCCAGGGCGACATCGGGTCGTACCGCCAGTACGTTGTCAACCACGAGGTCGGCCACGCCATCGGCCTGGCGCAACACGATGCCTGCACCACCGACGGCGGCCTCGCGCCGATCATGATGCAGCAGACCTTCGGTACCGCCAACGACGACATCGCGCGCCTGGACCCGGGCGGCACGGTCCCCGCCGACGGGGCGCGATGCCGGTTCAACCCGTGGCCGTACCCGCGGGCGTAGGCGCCGGTCGGGGTCGACGGGCCGGACGGGGATTGCAGCAACGAATGGCACCATGGACGGTGACGCAGGACGCATCGCGACAGGAGAACCCGTGACCGCAACGACACCGTCGACGCGCCGATCCCTTCCGCCGTTGGTGGAACCCGGCCCGGAGCTCGGTCACGAGGAGGTCGCGCGGTACAGCCGTCACCTGATCATCCCGAATGTCGGGGTCACCGGTCAGCGACGGCTGAAGAACGCGCGGGTGCTGTGCATCGGTGCCGGCGGGCTCGGTTCGCCCGCACTGCTGTATCTCGCGGCGGCGGGCGTCGGCACGATCGGCATCGTCGAGTTCGACGACGTGGAGACGTCGAACCTGCAGCGTCAGGTGATCCACGGCCGTTCCGACGTCGGACGGTCCAAGGGGGAGAGCGCCCGCGACAGCATCCTGGCCATCAACGACGGCGTCACCGTGCGCCTGCACGAGACGCGGCTGGAGTCGGGCAACGCCGTGCAGCTGTTCGAGCAGTACGACCTGATCCTCGACGGCACCGACAACTTCGCGACCCGCTATCTCGTCAACGACGCCGCCGTCCTCGCCGGCAAGCCGTACGTGTGGGGCTCGATCTTCCGGTTCGAGGGCCAGGTATCGGTGTTCTGGGAGGACGCCCCCGACGGGCGCGGCCTGAACTACCGAGACCTCTACCCCGAGGCCCCGCCGCCGGGGATGGTTCCCTCGTGCGCCGAGGGTGGTGTGCTCGGTGTCCTGCCCGGCACGATCGGCACCGTCATGGCCACCGAGGCGATCAAGCTCATCACGGGGATCGGTGAGCCGTTGCTCGGCCGCCTCATGATCTACGACGCGCTCGCGATGTCGTTCCGCACGGTGACCCTGCGCCGCGATCCGGGACGGGTGCCGGTCACCGAACTGGTCGACTACGAGGCCTTCTGCGGGATCGTTCCCGATGCCGCCGCGTCGGCGCGATCGGCCGTCACCCCCACCGAACTGCGCCGCATGCTCGACGAGGGCCGCGACCTCGCGCTGATCGACGTGCGCGAACCCGTCGAATGGGAGATCGTCCGTATCGACGGTGCCCGGCTCGTCCCGAAGGACCGCATCCTCTCCGGTGAGGCCCTCGCCGACCTGCCGCAGAACACCCCGATCGTGCTGTACTGCAAGACGGGCATCCGCTCGGCCGAGGCGCTCGAAGTGCTTGCGCGCGCCGGATTCTCGGATGCGACACATCTGCATGGTGGCGTGATCGCGTGGGCGCAGCAGGTCGACACCTCGTTACCGGTCTACTGACGGTGACCTCGTTGTGACCTGAAACAGCGGAGTGCCTTCCCGATCCGGGCGGTTTGCGGAGGTAGGTTGAGCGTCGTGAGCTCACCCGAACCGCCTCAGCACGTGTGCTCCACATTCGGTCTCCGTGATGTCGAACCGGTCCCGCTCGGACCCGACTGGGACGGAGGCTTCCGGTGTGGGGACGTCGTGCTGTCCCGAGTCGCCGATCACGCCCGCGCGGCCTGGTCCGCCAAAGTGCGGGAGACCCTGACCGTCGACGGCGTGCGGCTGGCCCGCCCGGTGCGGTCCACCGACGGTCGCTACGTGGTCTCCGGATGGCGCGCCGACACCTACATCGTCGGCACGTCCGAGCCCCGGCACGACGAAGTGGTCTCGCTGTCGCTGCGGCTGCACACCGCCACCGCGCAGCTCGAACGTCCCCGTTTCCTCATGCAGCCACCCGTCGCACCCTGGGAGGACGTCGACGTCTTCGTCGCGGCCGACCGCGCGGCCTGGGAGACCGTGCCCCTGCGCAGCGCCCGCGCGGCGGGGGCGCCCGAGACGGTGACCCCCGACGGCCGCAAGAGTCTCGACCTGATCAACCAGCTCGCGACCTTCCGCAAGCCCGTGCACCTGCCCGATCAGCTCGTCCACGGCGACCTGTTCGGCACGGTCCTGTTCGCCGGGCGTGCGGCGCCCGGCCTGACCGACATCACTCCCTATTGGCGTCCGGCCTCGTGGGCGGCCGCCGTCGCCGTCGTCGACGCGCTGTCGTGGGGCGGGGCCGACGAAGGACTCATCGGCCGCTGGGAGGATCTGCCGGAATGGCCGCAGATGCTGCTGCGCGCGGTGATCTTCCGGCTGGCCGTGCACGCGCTGCACCCGCGCTCGACCGAGGACGCCTTCCCGGGCCTGGCGCACACCGCCGACCTCGTGCGGTTCCTCCTGTAACACCTCACAGGGCGGCCGGGGCCGGGGTGAGCAACTCTTGACGCGACGGTCACCGCGGGCAGCACCGTAGCAACACCCGTTTCCTACCTTTGGGATCAACACGGACCCGAGGAGGAACGGCGATGACGACCTTCATCGAAAATGAAAGTCTCAGAGACAAATTCGGACGCAACCACAACATCGATCGGTGGGACGCCGAGGATGTGGAGGCATGGGAGGCCGGCGGTAAGCAGGTCGCCAAGCGCAACCTGATCTGGTCGGTGATCGCCGAACACGTCGGCTTCTCCGTCTGGTCGATCTGGTCGGTCATGGTGCTGTTCATGCCCACCGAGGTGTACGGCATCGACGCCGCCGGCAAGTTCTTCCTGGTTGCGGTCCCCACACTCGTCGGCGCGATCCTCCGCATTCCCTACACCGTCGCCACCGCCCGCTTCGGTGGCCGTAACTGGACCATCTTCAGCGCCCTGGTACTGCTGATCCCCACCATCGGTGCGCTGTACCTGATGCTGAACCCGGGCCACTCCTACACCACGTTCATGCTGGTCGCGGCGCTCGCCGGCGTCGGCGGCGGAAACTTCGCGTCGTCGATGACCAACATCAACGCCTTCTACCCGCAGCGCCTGAAGGGCTGGGCCCTCGGACTCAACGCCGGTGGCGGAAACATCGGTGTCCCGGCCGTCCAGCTGATCGGCCTGCTCGTCATCGCCACCGTCGGTAACACCGAGCCCTGGATCGTGTGCGCGGTCTACCTGGTCCTGTGCGCCGTCGCCGCGCTCGGCGCCGCACTGTTCATGGACAACCTCCGTGACCAGAAGGCCGACCTGCGGGCCATGGGCACCGCACTGAAGTTCCGCGACTCGTGGATCATCTCCTTCCTCTACATCGGCACCTTCGGTTCGTTCATCGGCTTCAGCTTCGCCTTCGGGCAGGTCCTGCAGATCAACTTCCTCGCCGGCGGCGACACCCCCGCCCAGGCCGCCCTGCACGCCGCGCAGATCGCCTTCATCGGCCCGCTCCTCGGATCCATCTCGCGCCCGCTCGGCGGAAAGCTCGCCGACCGCATCGGCGGCGGGAAGATCACCCTCTACACCTTCGTCGCGATGGCCCTGGCCGCCGCGGTGCTCATCGTCGCCGGCACCCTCGACGACCGCACCACCGGCGCCGCGACCGGCGGCGTACTGACCGCCATGGTGCTCGGCTTCATCGCCCTGTTCCTGCTCTCCGGGCTCGGCAACGGCTCGGTCTACAAGATGATCCCGTCCATCTTCGAGGCCCGTGCGCAGGATCTCGACGAACTGGATCGCGACGAGAAGGCCGCCTGGTCGCGCAGCATGTCCGGTGCCCTCATCGGCTTCGCCGGTGCCATCGGCGGACTCGGCGGCGTCGGCATCAACCTGGTCTTCCGTGCCTCCTACGGCGGCGAGGCGCAGTCCGCGACGATGGCCTTCTGGGTCTTCGCGATCTTCTACCTCGTGTGCATCGCGGTCACCTGGTTCGTCTTCCTCCGCCGCCCCCACACCACCCCCACGAGCGAGCCGTCCACCGAGGCTCCCGCCCCGGCCCGCGTCGCAGTCTGACCGATCCCCGGCACGAAGAAAGAGAACATCATGAGCCGCAAGAACGTCGTCGTCGTCGGACACGGAATGGTCGCCCACCGCTTCGTCGAAGCCCTTCGCGTCCGCGACGAGCAGAACAGCTGGTCGGTGACCGTGCTCGGCGAGGAGGCCGACGCCGCCTACGACCGCGTGGGACTGTCGTCCTACGTCGGAGCCTGGGACCGCAAGGAACTCGCCCTCGCCGGAAACGACTACGCAGCAGACGATCTCGTCGACCTGCGTGTCGGCACCCGCGCCGTGGGAATCGACCGCGCGGCCCGCACCGTCACCACCGCCGGCGGCGACGTTCTGCCTTACGACAGCCTCGTCCTCGCGACCGGCTCGTACCCCTTCGTGCCCCCGGTGCCCGGCCACGACCTGCCCGGCTGCTTCGTCTACCGCACGCTCGACGATCTCGACGGCATCCGCGCCGCCGCCGAACGCGCCAAGGCCGCCGGTCTCGCCGGCATCGTGATCGGCGGTGGCCTGCTCGGACTCGAGGCCGCCAACGCGCTGCGCCTGCTGGGCGTGACCCCGCACGTCGTCGAGTACAACAACCGGCTCATGCCCGCCCAGGTCGACGAGGGCGGCGGCCGTGTCCTCGACCGTCTCGTCACCGACCTCGGCCTCGTCACCCACACCGGTGTGGGCACCGAGAAGATCGAGGCCGGATCTGAGGCGCTCCAGGTGACCCTGTCCGACGGCTCCGTCCTCGAGGCCGGGCTCGTGATCTTCTCCGCCGGCATCCGTCCCCAGGACGAACTCGCCCGCGGGGCCGGACTCGAACTCGGCGGCCGCGGCGGTGTGCTCACCGACCGCACCTGCCGGAGCACCTCGGACGAGGCCGTCTACGCCATCGGTGAATGCGCAGCCGTCGAGGGCACCTGCTACGGACTCGTCGCCCCCGGCTACAGCACCGCCGAGGTCGTCGCCGACCGGCTCGTCGGCGGCACCGCCGAGTTCCCCGGCGCCGACCTGTCCACCAAGCTCAAGCTGCTCGGCGTGGACGTCGCGAGCTTCGGCGACGCCCACGCGACGACGCCCGGCGCCCTCGAGGTCGTGCTGTCCGACTCCGCGAAGGGCACCTACGCCAAGCTCGTCGTCTCCGACGACGCGAAGACCCTGCTCGGTGGCATCCTCGTCGGCGACGCCTCCGCCTACGGCACGCTGCGACCGCTGGTGGGCCGCGAACTGCCGGGTGATCCGGCCACGCTGATCTCCCCGGTGGGGGAGAAGCCGGGCGTCGGCGCGCTGCCCGACGACGCCGAGGTGTGCTCGTGCAACGGTGTCACCAAGGGCGCGATCTGCGGCGCGATCTCCGAGGGCGCCTGCGACATCGCGCAGATCAAGTCGTGCACGAGTGCCGGTACCACCTGCGGCGGCTGCCTCCCGAGTATCAAGCAGCTGCTCGCGCAGTCGGGTGTGCAGATGTCGAAGGCTCTGTGCGAGCACTTCGAGCAGTCGCGGGCCGAGCTGTTCGAGATCGTCCAGGCCACCGGCATCCGCACCTTCTCCGCGCTCATCGCGCAGTACGGAACCGGACACGGCTGTGACATCTGCAAGCCGGTGGTCGCCTCGATCCTCGCGTCCACCGACTCCGACCACATCCTGCACCCGAAGCAGGCCGGTCTGCAGGACACGAACGACCACTTCCTCGCCAACATCCAGAAGAACGGCACCTACTCGGTCGTGCCGCGCATGCCCGGTGGCGAGTGCACCCCCGAGCAGCTCATCGTGATCGGTGAGGTGGCACGCGATTTCGGTCTCTACGTGAAGATGACCGGCGGTCAGCGCGTCGACCTGTTCGGTGCCCGCGTCGAACAGCTCCCGCAGATCTGGAAGCGTCTCGTCGACGCCGGCATGGAATCCGGCCAGGCATACGGCAAGTCGCTGCGCACCGTCAAGAGCTGCGTCGGTTCCACCTGGTGCCGCTACGGCGTGCAGGACTCGGTCGGAATGGCCGTCGCCCTCGAATTGCGTTACCGCGGACTGCGATCGCCCCACAAGCTGAAGATGGGTGTGTCGGGTTGCGCCCGTGAATGCGCCGAAGCCCGCGGCAAGGACGTCGGTGTCATCGCGACGGAGAACGGCTGGAACCTGTACGTGTGCGGCAACGGCGGCCAGTCGCCCAAGCACGCACAGCTCCTCGCCGGCGGCCTCGACGACGAGACCCTCGTCCGCTACATCGACCGGTTCCTGATGTTCTACATCCGTACCGCCGACCGGCTCCAGCGCACCGCTCCGTGGCTCGACGCACTCGAGGGTGGTCTCGAGCACCTCAAGGAGGTCGTGTGCGACGATGCGCTCGGGATCGCCGACGATCTCGAGGCCGCGATGGCCAAGCACGTCGAGGGCTACAAGGACGAGTGGGCCGGCGTCCTCGAGGATCCGGAGAAGCTGGCGCGGTTCGTCTCGTTCGTCAACGCGCCCGAGCAGCCCGACCCCACCGTCCGCTTCGACGACAGCGGCCCCCGCAAGGTCCCCGTCCTCGTGGGTATGCCGGGCATCGGACCCGGAACCGGGGCGTGACCACCGCTTACCCCGAGGGAACGAGCGGGTAACGCGCTCGAAACACCGGGCACCCAAACTTCAGGACAGCAGTTTCAAGGAGGACAGCGATGACCGTCATCGAGACGCATACCGTAGGGGGATCGACGCGCGACAGCGTGTTCGACGGGCGACTGGAATGGACCTCGGCCTGTCCGCTCAGCCATCTCATCCCGGGCCGCGGCGTGGCCGTGCTGCTGCGCGGCGGCGAGCAGGTGGCCCTGTTCCTGCTCGACGACGGAACGCTGCGCGCAGTGGGCAACTTCGATCCGTTCGGCCGCGCCGCGGTGATGTCCCGCGGCATCGTGGGCGACCGAGGCGGAGAACCCACCGTGGCGTCGCCGCTGCTCAAGCAGGTCTTCTCCCTCGACGACGGCCGATGCCTCGACGATCCGTCGGTGCGTCTGCCCGTCTACGAGGTGCGCGTGTGGGCGGGAGTCGTCCAGATCCACAGCCTCGTCCCGCGCGACCAGCGGCACGAGGGTCCGACCGGAGAGGGTTCGTGAGCGACGACACCGCGCCGTTGCGGGGATTCACCATCGGCGTGACGGCGGCTCGACGCGCCGACGAGTTCGCCACGCTCCTCACCAGGCGCGGGGCCGAGGTCGTGCACGCCCCCGCCATCCGCATCATCCCGCTGTCCGACGACGACGAACTCGAGCGCGTCACGCGCTGCATCGTCTCGCAGCCCCCGGACATCACGATCGCCACCACGGCGATCGGATTCCGCGGGTGGATGGGTGCAGCGGAAGGCTGGGGACTCGCCGACGACCTCGCGCAGGCACTCGGCTCGAGCCGGATCCTCGCCCGTGGCCCGAAGGTCACGGGCGCGATCCGGGCCGCCGAACTCCGCGAGGAATGGTCTCCTTCCTCGGAATCGTCCGCCGAGGTGCTCGAACTTCTGCTGAAGGAGGGGGTCGCCGGCCGCCGCATCGCGGTGCAGTTGCACGGCGAGCGCACCGAATGGGAGCCCGGGACCGACGTGTGCGAGGCGCTGCGCGCTGCGGGCGCCGACGTCGTGCCCGTCCCGGTCTACCGTTGGACGGCCCCCGAGGATCTCACCGCGCTCGACCGGATGATCGAGCAGATCGTCGAACGCGGACTCGACGCGGTGAGCTTCACCAGTGCACCGGCCGTTGCGTCCATGCTCATGCGGGCCAAGGAGACCGGCTGGCTCGAGCCGATGCTCCGGTCGCTGCGGACCGGCGTCACCGCGGTGTGCGTCGGTCCCGTCACCGCGGCACCGCTCACCGAACTCGACGTACCCGTCAGCATGCCCACCCGATCCCGGCTGGGTTCGCTGGCCCGGCACATCGCCGAGGAACTGCCCCGGCGGGCCGTGCGCATCGAGGCCGGCGGTCACGTACTCAGCCCGCGAGGGCGCTGCGTGATCGTCGACGGCACCGTGCGGTGCCTTCCCCCTGCCGGGATGGCCCTGATGCGCACACTCGTCGCGCGCGCCGGTCTCGTCGTCTCCCGCGAGGAACTCCTCGCGGCCCTGCCCGGTGGTGGCGGCGACACCCACGCCGTCGAAACCGCGGTCGCCCGGGTGCGCTCGGCTCTCGGCGCACCGGCGATCGTGCAGACCGTCGTCAAGCGTGGCTACCGCCTCGCCGTCGACCCGGAAGGAATGCATCCATGACCGGTACACACACCGACCCGGCATTGCTGCTCGTCGCGCACGGCACCCGCAATCCGCGCGGTGTCGACATGATCGCGGCGCTCGCCGATGCCGTCTCCTCCCGCGTCGGCCCCACCCGCGTCGCCTTCGTCGACGTCCTCGGACCGTCGCCCTCGGAGGTCCTGCGCGACACCGACCGCCCGACCGTGCTCGTCCCCGCCTTCCTCGCCTCCGGCTATCACGTGCACACCGACGTTCCGCGCGAGGTCGCCGCCGGCGGGAACGACGCGGTGACGATCACCCCCGCGCTCGGTCCCGACCCTGCTCTCGCCCGTGTTCTCGTCGAGCGGCTGCGGCAGGCCGGCTGGGTCGAGGGCGACGACGTCGTTCTCGCGGCCGCCGGGTCGTCCGACCCTCGCGCCCGCCACGACGTCCATGTGACGGCCCGCATGGTCTCGTCGCTCGTGCGGACCCCGGTGCGCGTCGGATGGATCGCCACCGGAGAACCGCGGGTCGCGACCCTCGTGGACGAGGTCCGTGCAGGCGGCGCACGACGGGTGTTCGTCGCGTCGTATCTTCTCGCCGACGGTCTGTTCCACCGCCGCCTGGCGGAGGTCGGCGCCGACGGTGTCGCCGCGCCGATCGGTGTCGCCGAATCCGTCGTCGACCTCGTGGTCCGGCGCTACCGTTCCGCCGTCGACGCGTGGCGCCCCGCTCCTGTGGGAGCGGCTCGCCACCGCGCCTGAATCAGCTGGGAAGCGGCAACAATTCGACGCGGTCGCCGTCCACCGCTCCCGGCGGCACCACGGCGATCGCGCTGCGTCCGATGAGGCCGGCGAGATGCGCCGTACGAATCGTGTTGTCGCACAGCCACCGTCCCTGCACGTCCTGGCGGGCGGGCAGCAACCGCGTGATGTCGCCGACGACCTCCGAGGCGTTCGCCAGCGGAGCGGTCACGGGAATCGTCGGGGTACGGAGGGTACGGCCGTCGGCGATCGCAGGCAGCATCACCAGCAGGGTCGACACCGCCGCCACCGGATTCCCGGGCAGTCCCAACACGGCACGGCCGTCCGGCAGCGTCGCCGCGACCTGCGATCCGCCGGGCTTGCACCGCACCCGTTCGACGACCACCTGCGCGCCGGCCCGCGTCAGCGCACCGCGCAACTGATCGGCGGCGCCACCACCCGTCGCACCCACGATGACGATCGCATCGGCATCGGTGCCCGTGAACAACGCGTCGAATCCGTCCGCGGTGTCGCGGAGATGTCCTTCACCGACCACCGTGGCGCCGCACCAACGGACGAGGTCGGGGAGTACCGGACCCAGTGAGTCGCGCGTCTGCCCCTCGCGCAGAGGGCCGGTGCGGCGGATCTCGTCGCCGGTGAGCACGATGTGCACCCGCAGGGGGCCGCGCACCCGAAGCTCGGCGACCTCACCGCTGGCGGCCGCGGAGACGACCGCCGGGCTCACGGCGGTGCCCGCCCCGGCGAGGACCGTCCCGGACTCCCAGTCCTCCCCGCGGCGACGCGCGTCGTCGCGCACGGGGGCATCGGGCAGGCGGGTGACGAGACCGCTCTCCACGCGGACGAACTCGTCGCGCACGACGGCGGTCGCGCCGGCCGGCAGGTGGGCGCCCGTCGCGATCCGGGCGGCTTCCCCGTCGCCGAGCGTGAGCGAGCCACCGTCACCCGCATAGCGGATCTCGTTGCGCAACAACCACGGTCCGCCGCCGGCCACCGCGTAGCCGTCCATGGCCGAAGTGCGGACACGGGGCAACGCCTCCGCCGCGACGAGTGGCGCCGCCAACGTGGCGCCCCGCGCTTCCTCGACCGGAACGGTGCGGGAAGGTAAGGGTGACAACGCTTCGCGCAGAATCCTGCGTGCATGGTCGGGATCGGTGGCCACACGGGCGGTTGCGGATCCGGCGCGCGCCGCCTCCAGATCGGCCGGGGTGTCGCAGTCGGTCGCCTCGGACACCGCGACGGTGACGTACCGCTCGGGCAACAACGCCTTCATGGGCCGGTTCGCGACGTCCCCACCGAGAGAGTCCAGACGCGCGGCCAGCGCCGGTGTCCGCCACGCCGCGAGCAGGAACTGCACCCGTCCGGTGTCGTCCACCGCGAAGGCGGCCTCGGCCGCCGCATCCTCGTTCAGGGCCTCGAGCAGGGCCGCGACGGTCTTCGGTGTGACGAACGGAAGGTCGGCGGCGAGAGTGACCACGAGATCGGCGACCGGATCCGCCGCTGCCAACGCGGCAACCGGACCCGCGCCGGGCGGTGTCTCCTGGATCTGCAGCACGTGCGGGGCGAGATCGTCACGGTGCGGACCCACCACCGTGACCCGCGCGCATCCCTCGACCGCGCCGAGGGCGGTATCCAGCATCCTGCGGCCGCCGACGGTCAGAGCGGGCTTGTCGACGCCTCCCATGCGGGTCGCGCGGCCTCCCGCGACGATCACGGCTTCGACGTGAGTGAGCGTGCTCATGTCTTCATGCTGCCTCATCCGTCCCGCTCGTGATCGCCTGAGTACGGCGGGAAACGGTGCCGCGCACGGGCCAGATCGATCCGGTCGCCGGAGATCGGGACGCCCTCGAGTTCGAGGCGGGCGAGTTGCCGGCGTGCGAGGTGCGCGGCCGGTCGTCCGGAGGCCGGGACCACGCGGTGCCACGGCAGGTCGGCGGAATCGGTCCGCATGATCCAGCCGACGGTGCGCGCACTGGACAGGCCCGCCGCGCCGGCGATGTCGCCGTATGTCACGACCCGCCCCGCGGGCACGGAGGCGACGAGTTCGCGAACCCGCTCGATCTGCTCGTCCGTGGTGACCACCGGCTACACCATCCGGGCCACGAGTTCGGCGGTCTCGGCGGGACGCGCCTGGTCGATCATGTGGTCGCAGTCGAATTCGAGCAGGGTCAGGTCGTCTCCGAGCCGCTCCGCGAGATCGCGACGGAAGTCCGCCGTGGTGTACGGGGGCTGCACCTTCCCGGCCTGCACGAAGGTCGTCGGGATACCGGCCGGGGGCAGGACGGGTTCGCGGGCCAGCTCGCCCCACGAGGTCACCAGCGCCGGTACACAGATCCGCCAGTTGACGCGCCCCGAGTCGAGTTCGACGAGGTGCTCGGCGATCTCCTCGTCGAGCAGCTCGGGTGCCACCTCGCCCCAGTCGCCGTGGACCTTCTCGGACCGCGCCTCGGCCTCGTCCGTGTAGTCGGGATTGTGGAGCGTGAGGTCGGCGATCTCGAGCATCCGGTCGGCCGGGAGGCCGATCGCCGGGTCGAGGAGCACCAGCGCCCGCACCCTGTCGGGCACCGCGGCGGCGAGATGCAGCGCGAGGGCACCACCGAAGGAGTGGCCCACCACGGTGACGGGACCGGTGGTGTGCGCGTCCAGCACGGCCGTCAGATCGGCGACGTGCGCCTCGAACGACCACGGGGGAGTCCACGGCGACCGCCCGTGACCCCGCAGGTCCGGGGCGACGAACCGCAGGTGGGGCAGGTGTCGTTCGGCGAGGTTGCGCCAGCGTCGGCCGTGACCGGTGAGTCCGTGCAGGGCGAGGACCTCCGGTCCCTCGTCGGGCCCGAACAGATGGGTGTGCAGAAGCTCCGTGGCACTCACGCCGACCACTATCCCAGTCGTGACCTCGCGGTGTGCTCCCGGACGTTGTCGTACCCGTCTGGTGGGATGGGGTCATGCTCGACGTCGATACCGGCACTCCCGACCTGCACCCACCACGGGCGCAGGTCACCGATCTGCCCGCCACCGTCTCGCGCATGTCCGAACCGCAGATCCCCGATCGGGTCCGGCGCCCGGCCGCGCGCCTCGTGCGCAGGTCGGCCGAGGCGCCGGTGGCCCGCGAGTGGCCCGACGACGTGCGCGTGCTGTTCGACGACGCTCCGCCCTCCCTCCGCTGGCGGCCGTGGCAGGTCCTCGGCGGTCCCGGCACGGGCAAGACGTCCCTGCTGGTCGACCTCGCGGTCCACCGCATCGCCTCCGGCGCCGATCCCGAGTCGGTGCTGATCCTCACGCATTCGCGGCGGGCCGCCACCGCCGTGCGCGAGGCGATCACGGCCGGTCTGATCGCCCTCGGCGACGGCGCCGTGCCCCGCGCCACACGTGAGCCGCTCGTCCGTACCGTCCACTCCTATGCCTTCGCGGTGCTGCGGTTGCAGGCCTCGGCGCACGGCAATCCGCCGCCCCGTCTGATCACCGGCGCCGAACAGGATGCCGTGCTGCGCGAACTGCTGCGCGGCGACATCGACGACGGCGCCGGGATGTGGCCCGAGCGGTTGCGTCCGGCACTGGGCATGACGGGCTTCGCCGTCGAACTGCGCGACCTGATGTTGCGCGCGAACGAGCGCGGTCTCGGCCCGGAGGATCTGGTGGCGCTCGGGGAGCGCCGAAATCGGCCCGAATGGGTCGCGGCCGGGCGTTTCGCGGAGCGCTACGAGCAGGTGATGCTGCTTCGCGGTGCCGTCGGTCTCGAAGCTCCGGAGGCCACCGCTCCGGCACTCGACGCGGCCGAGTTGGTCGGCGCGGCGCTCGCGGCGTTCGCGACCGATCCCGATCTGCTGGCCGCCGAGCGCGGCCGGATCCGCCACCTGCTCGTCGACGACGCCCAGCATCTCGATCCGCAGGCCGCCGACCTGGTCCGCGTGATCGGTACCGGCACCCGCACGAGCACGATCGCCGGCGACCCCGATCAGGCCGTCTTCGGCTTCCGCGGCGCCGACACCTCCTTCCTCGAGAGCCTCGGCGAGGCCGACGGATCGCGTCGGATCGTGTTGGGTATCAATCATCGTGCCGCTCCCGAGGTGGCATCCCTCGCCGACGGCATCGCCCGCAGACTGCCGGGCCTGCCGCCGCACCGGGGTATGGCCGGGCACCGCGTAGAGGAGGGCGATCCGGGGCAGGTCCGGGTGGCGGTGTGTTCGTCGCAGGCCAAGGAGGCGGCCCTGGTCGCCGACACCCTGCGCCGGTCCCATCTCGTCGACGGTGTGCCGTGGTCGCGCATGGCGATCGTCGTCCGGTCCGTGCCGCGGGTACTCGCGCCGCTGCGCCGCGCGCTGCTCTCGGCGGGCGTCCCGATGACGACCGCCGCCTCCGAACTCCCGTTGGCCCGTCAGCACAGCGTCGCGGGACTGCTCCTCGTGCTGCGCGCGGTGTCCGACAGCGGCTTCGGAGGCGACGAAGCGCTCGCTCTGCTGTCCGGGCCCATCGGCGGTGCCGAACCGGTCGCGCTGCGGAGACTTCGGCGTGGCCTGCGGCGTGTCGAGCTCGCGTCGGGCAACGACCGCGACTCCGCCGAACTCCTGCGCATCCTGCTCACCGAGGGCGACGACACCGCCGAGAACACGCATCTGATCCGCGGGCTGACCGACGTCGAGGCCGCACCGCTGAAGAAGGTGCTCGGTGTGCTGCGCAAGGCCCGCTCGGCGGCGCTGCGAGGGGGCGGCCTCGAGGACGTGCTGTGGGAGGCATGGCAGGCCACCGGACTCGAACGTCGATGGGCCGCCGCGTCGGCCTGGGGCGGGCCGATCGGTGCGCAGGCCGACCGCGATCTCGACGGGGTCGTGGCCCTGTTCGACGCCGCCGCCGACTACGTCGACCGTCTGCCCCGCGCACACATCGCAGGGTTCGTCGACTACCTCACCGAGCAGGAGATCCCTGCCACGTCCCGCACCCGTGTCGCCGCCGAATCCGAAGCGGTCACGGTCGTCAGCGCGCACTCCGCCGCCGGCCGCGAGTGGGACGTCGTGGTGGTCGCCGGTGTCCAGGAAGGCCTGTGGCCGAGCCTGCGGGCGCGTGGCACCCTGCTCGGCATCGAGGCCCTGATCGACGCCGTCTCCGGCGTCGACGGGGGAGACGAGGCCGGCGCACGGCTCTCCCGCACCGCGCCGCTGCTCGCCGAGGAGCGGCGCCTGTTCCTCGTGGCGTGCAGTCGCGCCCGCACCCACCTTCTGGTGACCGCCGTCGATTCGGTGAGCGGCGACAGCGAACTGGTCCGGTCCCGTTTCGTCGACGAACTGCGCGGTGTCGGCACCGACGACCTCGATGCGTCCGACGACCTCCTGGCCGAACCGGTGCCCGACGAGGTCCGCACCCGCGTGCTGGCCCTGCCCGCCCTCGTCGCCGAACTGCGCAGCGTGGTGTGCGATCCCGAGATCGCCGAGACCGAACCCGAACGGCAGCAGCGCGCCACCCAGCAACTCGCGCGGCTCGCGCGCGCGGGGGTGCGCGGCGCCCACCCCGACGACTGGTACGGCACGGCCGATCCCAGCACCGCCGACCCGCTGTGGGATCCCGACGACGACGCGGTGCGATTGTCGCCGTCCACGGTCGAACAGCTCACGACCTGCCCGCTGCGGTGGATGTTCGAGCGCCACGGCGGATCCGACGGCGAGAACAGCCACGCCGTCACCGGCACGCTCGTACACACCCTCGTCCAGGCGCTCGCCGGGCGGATCCCACCCGACCGCATCGATCAAGCCCTCGAAAAGGCGTGGGACTCGGTCGATCTGGGCGCCGAATGGTACGCCCGCCGCGAGCTCGAACGCACCCGCCGCATGCTCGACACCTTCTCGACGTGGCTGCAGGGCACGCGCGGAGAGCTCACCGAGATCGGCGTCGAGGTCAAGGTCGACGGCATCCTCGAACCCGATGCCGACGACCGGCCCCGCGTGCGGCTCCGCGGTCGCATCGACCGGCTCGAACGCGACGCAGACGGTCGTCCGGTCGTCATCGACGTCAAGACCGCGAAGAACCCGGTGTCGAAGGACGCCGCGCGCGATCATGCCCAGCTCGCCGCCTATCAGGTGGCCGCGGCGGCCGGCGCGATCGAGGGCGAACCGGCGTCGCAGCCCGGCGGTGCGCGCCTGGTCTTCGTGGCGAAGCCGCACAACAAGGAAGGCGCGACGCAGCGTGTGCAGCCGCCCCTCGACGAGGACGGTCTCGCGCAGTGGCGGGAGATCATCCACGACGCGGCGGCCGCGACCCGCGGTCCCCGCTTCGTCGCGAGGGTCAACGACGGGTGCCGGCACTGCCCGGTGCTGTCGAGCTGCCCGGCACACGACGAAGGCAGGCAGGTGACAGGGGAATGAGTGCACCACGGGTGAGCGCGAAGCGCCTCGCGGAGGCACTGGGGCAGTTGCCGCCGACGACCGAGCAGGCCGCCGTCATCGAGGCCCCGCCCGGCCCGATGCTGGTCGTCGCCGGGGCCGGTGCCGGCAAGACCGAGACCATGGCCGCGCGGGTGGTGTGGCTCGTCGCCAACGGTCTCGTCGAACCCGAGCAGGTGCTGGGCCTGACCTTCACCCGCAAGGCCGCGCAGCAGCTCACGGCCCGCATCCGGGCGCGCCTGGCCAAGCTCGCCGGATCGGCGCTCCTGCGCGACCTCGATCCGAGCGGCGGGTTGCGCGCGCGGATCCTCGGCAGCGAACCCGAGGTGAGCACGTACCACGCATACGCCGGTCGCCTGCTCACCGAGCACGGTCTGCTGCTGCCCATCGAACCGTCGGCGACGCTGCTGTCCGAGACCGAGCTGTGGCAGGTCGCGCACCGCGTGGTCAGCTCGTGGGACGGCGAACTCGACACCGACCGCAATCCCGCATCGGTGACCGAGGCCGTGCTCGCCCTGTCCGGTCAGCTCGCCGAGCACCTCGTCGAGCCCGATCTGCTGCGCGACGCCCACGTCGAACTCGAACAGCTCGTGCACACCCTCCCGCCCGGCCCGGGGCAGCGCGGAGCACCGTCGAAGACCCTGCTCGGCTACCTCGAGACCCAGCACGCGCGGTTGCAGTTGCTTCCGCTCGTCGAACGGCTGTCCGAGACGTTGCGTCGCGAAGGCGCCCTCGACTTCGGCAGCCAGATGTCGCTCGCCGCGCGCGTCGCCCGCGACCACCGCGAAGTGGGAGCCGGTGAGCGGGAACGATTCCGGGCCGTGCTGCTCGACGAGTACCAGGACACCGGCCACGCCCAGCGTGTGCTGCTCGCCGCCCTGTTCGGCGGTGGCGCCGATCCCGGCCTCGCGGTCACCGCGGTCGGCGATCCCATGCAGTCCATCTACGGTTGGCGCGGCGCGTCGGCCGCCAACCTGCCGCGGTTCGCGACCGACTTCCCGGCGGCCGACGGCAAACCGGCACCCACCCGCGAACTGCTCACCAGCTGGCGCAATCCGCCGCAGGCCCTCGAACTGGCGAACGTCTCGTCCGAACCGCTGCGCGATCGCGGGGTGTCGGTCAGCCGGTTGCGTCCCCGACCCGACGCGACCGCCGGCGACGTCCGGCTCGCGCTGCACTCCGACGTCGCGGTCGAACGCGAGTGGGTCGCCGACCGGATCGCCGCCGAGTACGCCGCCGCACGCGAGGCCGGACGCACACCGCCGACCGCTGCGGTCCTCGTCCGACGCAACGCCGACGCCGCTCCGATCGCCGAGGCGCTGCGCGCCCGCGACCTTCCGGTCGAGGTCGTCGGCATCGGCGGGTTGCTGCACACGCCCGAAGTCGCCGACGTGCTCGCGATGCTGCGCCTCGCGGCGGACCCGCTGGCCGGGAGCGCGGCTGTGCGGGTGCTCACCGGCGCTCGTTGGCAGCTCGGTGCCGCCGACCTGAAGGCACTGTGGGAGCGTGCCCAGGAACTGGCCATCGCGGGACGCTGGGGTGTCGCCGGTGCGGTGACCGATCCCGACGCGCTCGAGGACGCCCTCGATTCGGCGTTGCCCGGTGAATATGCCGACCAGGCCGGTCTCGCGGATGCGATCTCCGATCCCGGCGACAGCAGCCGCTATTCGAAGTTCGGCTACGCGCGCATCGTCGCGCTCGGCCGCGAGCTGACCTCCCTGCGTGAGCGTCTCGGCCAGCCGCTCACCGAACTCGTCGCCGAGGTCGAGCGTGTGCTCGGTATCGGCATCGAGACCGAGGCCCGCGTGGGCAGCCGACGCGGTGTCGCCGGCCGCGAGCATCTCGATGCCTTCGCCTCGGTCGTCGCGTCCTACGCGGGGCGGACCAACGCGACCCTGCCCGGTCTGCTGTCCTACCTCGCGGCGGCGGAGGAGATCGAGCAGGGGCTCGCGCCCGGTGAGGTGGAAGTCGACCCCGATCGGGTGCAGGTCCTCACCGTCCACTCCGCGAAAGGCCTCGAATGGGAGGTCGTCGCCGTCCCGCATGTCGCTGCCGGGGTCTTCCCGTCGTCCACCGCCGCCGCGACCTGGCTCGGTTCGACGACCGAACTTCCCCCGCATCTGCGGGGCGACCGGGTGCTGCCCGACGACGATCCGGGCAGCACCGACGGTGTGCCCGTGCTCGAGCTCGACGACCTCTCCGATCGCAAGATGCTCGAGCGGGCCATCGACTCCCACAAGGACGCGCTCAAGCGTCGCAAGCTCGATGAGGACCGCCGGCTGTTCTACGTCGCCCTCACCCGCACCGAACGAACACTGTTCGTCTCCGCCCACCACTGGGCCGACACCGGATCCGAACCGAAGGGGCCCTCGCCGTTCCTCGAGGAACTGCACGAGATCGTCACGGCTCGGCCCGAACTCGGTGCGATCGACCACTGGGCTCCGGAACCCGAACCGGACCAGGAGAACCCGCTCACGGCATCACCGCGCAGCGCGCTGTGGCCGCGCGACCCGCTCGGCGCCCGGCGCACCGACGTCGAACACGGCGCGGCACTGGTCCTCGCCGAGTTCGACCGGACCGACCTCCCGACCGAATACGACGACGATCCCGACGAGTGGGCCACCGACGTCGATGCGCTTCTGGCCGAACGCGAACAGCGCGCCGAGCAGAGCGCCGAGGTGGTGCTGCCCGCACAGCTGTCCGTCAGCCAGCTCGTCGATCTCGCCACCGATCCCGACGCCCTCGCCGCGCGTCTGCGTCGTCCGTTGCCGTTCCGGCCCAATCCGCTCGCGCGTCGCGGCACCGCCTTCCATGCGTGGCTCGAGCGCCGATTCGGCGCGACGCGTCTGCTCGACCTCGACGAGCTTCCCGGTGCCGACGACGAGGACGGCGACGATTCGCACTTCGACCGGCTCCAGGAGGCATTCCTGCGGTCGAAGTGGGCGTCGCGCAACCCCGTCGAGGTCGAGGTGCCGTTCGAAACGGCTCTCGGCGGCACCGTGATCCGCGGTCGCATCGACGCGGTCTTCGAGGATCCGGACGGAGGCTGGACGGTCATCGACTGGAAGACCGGTGCCGAACCGGAAGGCGAGAAGCTCGCCGCGGTGGGTGTGCAGCTCGCCGCCTACAGGCTCGCCTGGGCCCAGTTGATGGCAGCGCGGACCGAGCGGCTCACCGGCCGACCGGCCGAACTGCCGCTGCACAAGGTCCGGGCGGCCTTCCACTACGTCCGCACCGGACGCACCGTCGCACCCGAGGAACTGCCGAATGCGGCGATGCTCGAACGCCTCGTGCTCGAGGCAGGAAATCTGCGGGGGCGTGCCGAGGGCGAGTGACGCGGACTCAGGGGCGCTGCCCCACACCGGTGGCCACCTCGTGTGCCCGGCGTCCGGCGGTGTCGGGCGCCAGGGGAGCGGTGGGCATCCCGGCTCCCTCGCGGAGACCCGACAGGAATTCCTCGAGGATCTCGGGCGGCGAATACCGCGGTTCCCAGCCCAGTTCGGTGCGGGCGCGGGTGCTGTCGAGCAGCGGAAGTTGCAACACGGTGTCGAGCAGGCCGGGGGAGGCCGGAACGAGATGCGCGTGCCATGCCGCCCGCACGGCTTCGCGGAGCGCCGCGCGCGGTACGGGGATCTTCCTGGCGGAGAACATCTCTGCCAGGAACGCGCCGTCCACGGGTGGTTCCGTGGCGAGATTGAACGCGCCGCGGACGGGCCGGATCGTCGCACGGACGAAGGCATCGGCCACGTCGCTCGTGTGCAGTACCTGGGCTCGCAGGTCCTCGACCAGCGGCATCACGGGTAGCAGGCCGCTGCGCAGCAGGTTGCCCGGGAGCAGGGGGCCGACGAACAGGCGTCGTTGCGAGGTCGCCGATTCGCGCTTGAAGATGAAGTAGGGCCGCATCCGTACGATGCGGGTCTCCGGTGCCTGCAGTTCGAGAGTGTCGAGAAAGCGTTCCAGATACGACTTCTCGCGGGGATAGGCGGCGCCCGGCCACCCGTGCGTGGGCCAGTCCTCGGTGACGCGATCCGTCGAGCGTCCGGGTGAATAGGCCGCGACCGACGACGAGTAGATCAGTGCGGGAACCTTCTCCGCGGCCGCCGCCTCGAAGACCGAGATCGCGCCGAGCACATTGTTCTCCCAGGTCACCTCCGGACGGTGCGTGGGCTGGAACAGCCACGACAGGTGGATCACCGCGTCGGCGCCCCGCACGATCGGGCGGAAGTCGTCGGTGGTGGTGTCGGCGACCGTGAAGGTCGCCTTGGGGGACGTCCATTCCGTAGGTCGTCGCGCGACGCCGACGATCTCGGTGATGTCGGGTTCACGCCCGAGCGCCTCGACGATTCCGGTTCCCAGATTGCCGGTCGCGCCGACGACGACCACCTTCAGACCACGTGCGGTGTCCATACCGACGCATACCCGCTCGCTGTGACCTCAATCACCGCGGGTGAACAGTAGGTGGATCGTTCAGCGAACCGCGGTGCGGCGGACCTTCAGTGCCTCGGTGACGAGCGGGATCTGCAGCGGGAGCCGGGCGAGCGACACCGCCTTGGCGACGGGGGAGAGCTTCGGGCTGCGCAGCCACGTCACGGCCATCTGCACGTTGGCGGGGAAGACCGCCAGGAACAGCGCCGCGGCCAGGGAACCGCCGAGGCGCCGGGTGCGGGGCACGGCGAGCGCGCCGGCGACGGCGATCTCCGCGACCCCCGAGGCGTAGGTGTAGGTCCGGGCGTCGCCCGGCAGAGCGCGGGGCACGATGCCGTCGAACGGTTCCGGTCGCACGAAGTGCAGCACCCCCACGCCGAGAAGCAGAGTTGCCAGCCGGATCGCAGAGCGCTGCGACGCTTTCGTGGACATGCGTGCCAGACTAGCGCGCGGCGGTAGGCTGCGATCCGGTATCGAGGCGGTCCGCCCGGTGCCGCGACGGCGGAGGGCGGTCTCCGGCGCAGGTCGACAGCAGGAAGGTGGGACACCGCGATGCCCGGGAGGTTGCGTGCGCGGTTCAGCCGCTCCGATCAGCTCACCGAGCGCCCCGACTTCGCGCTCGTCGGTGTGCTGCGGGTACCGCAGGAGCAGACGAGTCCCGGCTTCGCGATCGCGCGTCGCATCGGCTACGCCTTCGCTGCGCTGATCCTCGCGGTTCTCGTGGTCTACCTCGACCGCGACGGCTACCGCGACTCGCAGGGCAGCGAACTGTCGCTGCTCGACTGCATCTACTACGCCACCGTGTCGCTCTCGACCACCGGTTACGGCGACATCACCCCCTTCACCCCCCAGGCGAGACTGATCAACATCCTGGTGATCACTCCACTGCGGGTGTTCTTCCTCATCGTGCTGGTCGGTACCACGCTCTCTGCACTGACCGAGAGTTCCCGGCAAGCATTCAAGATCCAGCGTTGGAGGCGCCGCGTGCGTAATCACACCGTCGTGATCGGCTACGGCACCAAGGGCCGTACCGCGGTCGACGCGATGCTCGGCGACGGAGTCCCGCCGTCCGAGATCGTCGTCGTCGACACCGATCCGGTCGTTCTCGAGTCCGCCGCAGGGCAGGGACTCGTGACGGTCCAGGGTTCGGCGACGAAATCCGATGTGCTCCGCCTCGCCGGAGTGCAGCACGCAGCCGCCGTGATCGTCGCCGCGAACCGTGACGACACCGCGGTACTGGTGACCCTCAGCGCCCGCGAGATCGCTCCGCGCGCGAAGATCGTCGCCGCGATCCGCGAGTCGGAGAACACCCACCTGCTGCGTCAGTCGGGAGCCGACTCGGTGGTCATCTCGTCGGAGACGGCAGGTCGCCTGCTCGGTATCGCCACGACCACGCCGAACGTCGTCGAGATGATCGAGGACCTGCTCACCCCGGAGGCTGGATTCGCCATCGCCGAACGCGATGTCGACCCCAGCGAGGTCGGGGGATCCCCGCGGCATCTCAAGGACATCGTGCTCGCCGTCGTCCGCGACGGACGGATGTGGCGGATCGGTTCGCCCGAGGTCGACGCGCTCGAAGCGAACGACAAACTGCTCTACATCCGGCTGGTGGGTTCGCCGCCGGGCGCCATGCGTGGCTAGGGTGCTGATGTGACCGGTTTCGCTCTGTCGGGTACCCCGCTGCTCTCACGTACCGTCGTCGACCGGGCGGAGGAACTGCGTTCGGACGAGGACGCCCTGCGCGCCGGCTGGGCCGACGCGAAACTCCTGCGGGTCGATCGTCGCAACCAGGTCCGTGTCTCCGACAGTGCGCTCGTGCTCGGTGAGGCGTCCGAGCTCGGTCCCGAACCGGTCGAGGGCGCGATCTTCCTGGGTATCCGCGACGGACACCACGTCTGGGCGACCCGCGTCCTGGCGCAGACGGGCACGGTGGCCGATCTGCGGCGCATCGGCGAGCGTCTCGACGATGCCGACGCCGATCTGATGGTCAGCGCGGTCGCGTTGCTGAACTGGCACGACAACGCCGGCTACAGCGCGGTCGACGGCTCGCCCACCCGGCCGACGATGTCCGGCTGGTCGCGGATCAGCACCGAGACCGGACACCAGGAGTTCCCTCGTACCGATCCGGCGATCATCTGCCTCGTACACGACGGACACGATCGGGTGCTGCTCGCGCGCCAGCCGGTGTGGCCGGAGCGGCGCTTCTCCGTTCTCGCAGGCTTCGTCGAAGCCGGTGAGTCGCTCGAATCGTGCGTGGTGCGGGAGATCCGCGAAGAGGTCGGTGTCGAGGTGCGCGACGTGCGGTATCTCGGCAGTCAGCCCTGGCCGTTCCCTCGATCGCTCATGCTCGGATTCGCGGCGATCGCCGATCCCGAGCAGGCGCTGGACTTTCGCGACGGGGAGATCATCGAGGCGCGGTGGTTCACCCGCGACGAGGTCCGTGCGGCGCTGGCAACAGGCGACTGGGCGTCCGCCGAGGACGCCCCGCTGTTGTTGCCCGGTTCGATCTCCATCGCGCGCGGGATGCTCGAAGGCTGGGCCAAGGAGTAGAAGGTCCGGAGTAGAAGGTCCGGGCACGAGAGAGGCCGGCCGCGGCGGACGCGACCGGCCTTTCCGAACGAGCAGGTACTACAGACCCAGAGCTACAGCCCCAGAGCGCGCTGGACCTCGGCGAGCGACGGGTTGGTCGCGGTGCTGCCGTCGGCGAACTTGACGGTGGGCACCACGTGGTTGCCGTTGTTGACGCTGCCGACGAACTCCGCGGCGGCCGGATCCGACTCGATGTCGATCTCGGCGTATGCGATGCCGTTCTGGTCGAGCTGGGTCTTCAGCCGCCTGCAGTAACCGCACCAGGTGGTGGAGTAGACGGTGAGGGCGGGTGCGTCGGTGGTCGTCATGTCTTCGAGAACATCACAGCCGCCGAACATGTTCCGCGACGGGGTGAGCTGTGGTCCTCACCACACCGAGTGATCTCACCGGTGCGCTGCGCTGTCGGCGGTCGCTGTCATGATGGAGGCCATGTGTGCGGATGTGGTGGACGGTCTCGACCCCGAGCAGGCAGCAGCGGTACTCGCCCCACGCGGGCCGGTCTGCGTGCTCGCCGGCGCCGGTACCGGCAAGACCCGCACGATCACCCGCCGCATCGCCCATCTCGTCTCCGCCGGTCACGTCTCCGCGAGCCAGGTCCTCGCCGTCACCTTCACCGCCCGCGCGGCAGGGGAGATGCGTTCCCGCCTGCGCGCCCTGGGCATCGGTGGCGACGGCACGCAGGTGCAGGCCCGCACCTTCCACGCCGCTGCGCTGCGGCAGCTGCGGTACTTCTGGCCGCAGGTGGTCGGCGACACGCCGTGGCAACTGCTCGATCGCAAGTTCGCGGCGGTCTCGCAGGCGGCGCACCGGTGCGGCTTCCCGACCGACACCGACACCGTGCGCGACCTGCTGTCCGAGATCGAATGGTCGAAGGGCACGCTCGTCGCGCCCGAGGACTATCCCGCCGCGGCCGCCCGCGCCCACCGCACCCCACCGGCCGATCCCGAGCGGGTCGCGCGCGTCTACGAGACGTACGAGCAGCTCAAGACCCGGTCGGGCGACGGGATGTATCTCGACTTCGACGACCTGCTGCTGCACACCGCCGCGGCCCTCGAGGACAACCTCGCGGTGGCCGAGGAGTTCCGCGACCGCTACCGCTGCTTCGTCGTCGACGAGTACCAGGATGTGACGCCGCTGCAGCAGCGCGTGCTCGACGCGTGGCTCGGCGAGCGCGACGACCTCACGGTGGTCGGCGACGCCAACCAGACCATCTACTCGTTCACGGGCGCCACCCCGAAGCACCTGCTCGACTTCTCCCGCCGGTTCCCCGACGCCACGGTCGTGCGCCTCGAACGCGACTACCGCTCCACGCCGGAGGTGGTCGACCTCGCCAACCGCGTGATCGGAGCGGCGCGGGGCCGCATCGCCGGCACCCGGCTCAAGCTCGTCGGTCAGCGTCCGTCCGGGCCGGAGCCCACCTTCGCCGAGTTCGACGACGAGCCCGCCGAAGCGCAGGCGGTCGCCAAGGCCGTCGCGAAGCTGATGGGCAAGGGGGTCCCGGCGGCCGAGATCGCGGTGCTCTACCGCATCAACGCTCAGTCCGAGGCCTACGAGCAGGCGTTCACGCAGGCGGGTATCCCGTACCAGGTGCGCGGCGGTGAAGGTTTCTTCAACCGCGCCGAGGTCCGGCAGGCGGTCAACGCCCTGCGTCAGGTGGGTACACGCGACGACCTGCCGGAGGATGCCGGTCGCGGTGCCGGGCTGCTCAGCCTCGTCCGGGCCACCTTGGTGCCGCTGGGTCTGACCGACACCGAACCGGTGGGTGCGCAGGCACGCGAGCGCTGGGCGTCGCTCGTCGCGCTCGTGCAGCTCACCGAGGAACTGCTCGAGCACGAACCCGCCCTCGATCTGCAGGGGCTGTTGCGCGATCTCGCGGCCCGTGCCGAGGCGCGCCAGCCACCGACGGTCCAGGGCGTCACCCTCGCGTCGCTGCACGCGGCGAAGGGCCTCGAATGGGATGCCGTCTTCCTCGTCGGCCTCACCGACGGAACCCTGCCGATCACCCATGTCACCGGCGACAAGGACACCCCGCCCGACGAGGCAGGCATCGAGGAGGAACGGCGGCTGCTCTATGTCGGTGTCACCCGAGCCCGCGTGCACCTGCAACTGTCGTGGGCGTTGTCCCGCACGGCGGGCGGACGTCGGTCGCGGCGACGCTCTCGATTCCTTCACGGGCTCATCCCCGACAGTTCACCCGCGTCGAAGATCGCCGAACCGGCCTCCCCGCGGAAGAAGCGCCCGCAGTGCCGTGTCTGCGGTAAGCCGCTCATGGGCACCACCTCGACCATGCTCGGCCGCTGTGAGGGCTGCCCGTCCGATCTCGACGAGAATCTGCTGGTCGCGCTCAAGGAATGGCGCCGGGAGCGTTCGAAGGAGATGAAGGTTCCGGCCTACGTCGTCTTCAGCGACAACACCCTCGTTGCGATCGCCGAACAACAGCCGCGCGACGATCGTGCGCTGGTCGCCATCCCGGGGATCGGGGCGAAGAAGCTCGAGCAGTACGGCGCCGACGTGCTCGCCCTCGTGCGGGGGGAGCGCACCGTCGACACCCTCGACCTCTAGCGCACCGTCGACACCCTCGACCTCTAGCGCACCGTCGACACCCTCGACCTCTGACGACTACCCGACCGTGTTCACTCGGCGCACAGGCAGAAGTAGTGTCCGGCCGGGTCGCGGAACACCCGGAAGGTGCTCTTGTTCGAGCCGTCGTCGGCGCGCAGCGCGTCGAGTCCGAGGACGAGGCGTTCGGCCTCGTCGAGGTCGGGCACGTGGAAGTCGAGATGGGCGTGCACCCCGTCCGCGGGCCAGTGACGCGGCGTGAAGTCGGGATCGCGCTGGAACGCGAGGGCGGTCGAGTCGTCACGCGCCAGTTCGACCCAGTCCTCCCGGTCGTCGGTGATCGTCCATCCGAGCAATCGGCGGTAGAAGTCGGCGAGCGCGCGGGGATCCGGACAGTCGAGGACGGGCAGGAATCTCGTGGTCGCGAGGGACATGCCCTCCGACTGTAGTGCGGGGACGAAGAACGCGGCACGAAACCGCAGGTAGAAAATAACTTGTGCCGATCGTGCTCACGAATCTAGTCTGGATGACGATGTCACGGGAGACGGTCCGTGCGCGACGAGAAAGTGAGGTGGCCCCGATGCTCGGCTTCGATGCTTTTGCAGCGGCAGCGGCCCCTCGTGTCGCTGGGGCCGCCGCTACCGCTCGCACCGCCACATTTGTGGCACCCGCAGTGGCAGCCGCGCCGCGTGCACGCCGACGTGTGTACGCCGCCGCCGTCTCGTCCGTGGTCGGAAGTCGATCGGGAACTGTTTCCCGGTAGACCTTTCGTCTCCTCCAGGCCACGGACCCCGCCCAGCGGACCGTGGCCTTTCTCGTTCTCCGGCCGGGTTCGCATCGCATTCCACCGAACCAACGAAGGAGCTCACGTGCCGAGCGAATACCCGTCGAGCCTGTCGAACCGAACGGAAGGAGACGAGATGCGTCGTACCGACATCCTGTCGCGCAGCGACACTTTCGCGGTCTCCCGCAACGACCGCGACCGCGACACCCTGCCGTGCCACGACAACGACCCCGACCTGTGGTTCGCCGAGACCCCGGCCGATCTCGAGTACGCCAAGACGCTGTGTGCGGGCTGCCCGGTGCGTGCCCAGTGTCTCGACGCCGCTCTCGAGCGAGAGGAACCCTGGGGCGTGTGGGGCGGGGAGATCATCGACCGTGGTGTCGTCGTGGCCCGCAAGCGGCCGCGGGGCCGGCCGCGGAAGAATCCGCTGCCCGAACCCCGCAAAGAACTGGTATGTGCGTGAATACGGTTGCCCGGCTTCGTCACTCCTCGACGAAGCCGGGTAGCCATTCACTGAGGATGCGCATGTACGGTGCCTCGGCGTCGAGCTGAGCGCAGATGCCGACCGAGCCGAGCAGCACCCGGAACACACTCACGTACTCGGGCGGAAGATTCAGCGTCCGAGCCGTCTTGAAGGTCGAACTCGAGAAGTCCGTGGCCGTGCCCGCCACCCGCTGCAGCCATGTGCGGGTGAAGTGGAACGACTCGGTGTGGATCGGGTCGGTGAACGGCCGGAGGTAGTCGGCGATCTCCTCGTCGGTGACCGTGCGGCCGGGCAGGACGAACTTGTTGTCGTAGAGCAGCCGGGTGAGTTCGTCGAAACGTTCCTCGAGGGCCAGTCGGACCATCCGTCCGAGCACCGGCGGGAAGCCGTCGGGCATCGACGCCGTGGCCCCGAAGTCGATGACTCCGAGACGGCCGTCGTCGAGAAGCATGAAATTGCCCGGATGCGGGTCGCTGTGGAGCAGACCGGCGCGCGCGGGCGAACAGAAATGGAACTCCGCGAGCAGCGCACCGGCCCGGTTGCGCTGCTCCCGCGTACCACCGCTGATGATCGCAGACAGCGGAGTGGCCGAAAGCCATTCGGTCACAACGACTTTCGGGGCGCTCGCGACGACACGCGGGATCACGAACTTCTCGTCGTCGGCAAAGGCCTTCGCGAAGGCCCGCTGGTTGTCGGCCTCGATCCGGTAGTCGAGCTCTTCCTCGGTGCGTGCGGACAACTCGTCGAGCAGCGCACGCACATCGGCACCCGGCATCATCGTGGCGAACAATCCGGCGAACCGGGCCAGCGTGCGCATGTCGGCGCGCAGAGCCTCGTCGGCGCCCGGGTACTGGACCTTCACCGCGACCTCGCGTCCGTCCGACCACACGGCCCGGTGCACCTGGCCGATACTGGCCGACGCGACGGGCACGTCGTCGAACGACTCGAAGCGCTCACGCCACTTCGTGCCGAGCTGCTGGTCGAGCACGCGGTGCACGGCCCGGGCTGGCAGGGGAGGGGCCTCCGCCTGCAGTTTGGTGAGCGCCTCCCGATACGGCTCGGCGAACTCCTCCGGGACGGCGGCTTCCATCACGCTCAGGGCCTGGCCGAACTTCATGGCGCCGCCCTTGAGTTCGCCCAACACACTGAACAACTGTTCGGCGGCCTTCGCCGTCATCTCGGCGTCGATCTCCTCCCGATCTCCACCGGCGAGTCGACGGCCGAAACCGACGGCGGCGCGCCCGGCGATTCCCAGAGGAATGCTCGCGAGCTTGGCAGTGCGGGACGAGCTTCTGCGAGGGATGTCTGGCACGCCCCCCATCATGCCTGACCGACCCGAGCGATGGCCGAGCAGTCGCACCGGGGGTGACGGAACCATCGGCGCGTGACGATGCGGTGGGTTCGCAGGTCCAGTTCGAGTGTGCGGTCGACCGCCGGGGTCACGGACGGATCTGCGGAGAGGAACGCCTCGATCTGGCCGACGGCCATCGCCGCGGTCGCCGACGTCACCGCCCTGCCGGCGTGGCCCTGCCGCCCGTACAGCTGACTCGCCAGTCGCGGCCAGGACGGATCGAGATCGGCCCGCACGAGATCGGCGCAGCGCAGACAACTGCTCCGGCCGGGGAGTACGAACGGGCCGACGATGCCGCGTCCGTCCCTGATTCGCACCGCGAGATGGGGGATACCGGCCCGCACGAGCATGTTCACGAGGTGGGGGTCGGGCACCTGCCCGTCGGCGAGGACGACACAGTCGGCCGGGCCCTGCGGTTCGTCACCGGACGACGAGCGCACCCACCGCACATCCCATACCGGGAGATCCTCGACGATCGCCGAAGCGAGCGGACCCGAGCCGTGGACCCGCACCCGCCGCGGTCGCGCCGGACCGGGCGACACGGGAACCCGCCGGACCGCACCCGTCGCGGTGAGCTCGTCGAGCACCTGCCGGACCCGTCCGGACGGAAGCCCGCGCTCGGCCGCGACGTCCAGCACCTCGTCGAGGGTGAGCCGGCCGTCGAGCAGCCGGACGAGAACGCCGAGGTCGAAGCTGTCCATGCCCTCGGGTGGCAGGACGACGGTCGCGGTGCCGGGACCCCAGCCGAGCTGGAGCGAGCCGTCGGACCGCTCGAGCACGGCCAGTTCCGGATCGACCCGGAGAACCGCAGCCTCGGCCGGTGCGGCAGTCGTGGTCGTCTCGCGCGATGCGGTGATCATGGAGACAGACTGACAGCACCCGCGGCCGTGGACGGCTCACGAGGAGCAGTTGTCCACAGGCGCGGGTGCCTCTATCGGGTCGTTCTAGGAGGTGCTGTCGTCCCCGGTCCGGTCCTCGTCGGATCCGTCCTCGGCGGCGCGATCGCGTTCGGCCTGCTCCCGTTCCATGGTCGCCTGAAGCTGGGCGATCGGATCCTCGAAGGCTCCGGTGCCACCGCCGATCACACGGTCGACGAAGGCCGTCGGGTTGTCGAGATCCGACGAGTCCGGCAGCAGGTCGGGATGCGCCCACACGTGGTCGCGGGCCTCGGTGCCGGCGTCGGTGGTGAGGCGTCGCCACAGGGCAGCGGCCTCGCGCACCTTCCGGGGCCGGAGCTCGAGGCCGACGAGCGTGGCGAAGGTCTGCTCGGCCGGCCCGCCCGTGGCGCGGCGACGGCGCAGGGTCTCGGTCAGGGCCGAGGCACCCGGGAGCCGCTCGCCGAGCGCGTCGGCGACGACCGTCTCGACCCAGCCCTCGACGAGCGCGAGCATCGTCTCGAGTCGTTCGAGTGCGGCCTTCTGCTCCGGGGTGGTCTGGGGTTCGAACGCACCCTGCTTGAGGATCTCCTCGAGCTTGGACGGGTCGGTGAGTGCCGACGGGTCGAGTCCCTGCGCGAGATCCTCGATCGACGACATGTCCATGCGGATGCCGCGTGCGTACTCCTCGACGGTCGCCAGCATCCGCTGACGCAGCCACGGCACGTGGCTGTAGAGGCGCTGGTGGGCGGCCTCGCGTGCGGCGAGGAAGACGAGCACCTCCTGAGCGGGCTGCTCGAGTCCTTCACCGAAGCTCTCGACCGCGGCCGGCAGGAGAGCGGCGGTGCCCTCCGGGCCGAGGGGGAGACCGATGTCGGTGGAGGTGAGCACTTCCTTCGACAACTGGCCGAGGGCCTGGCCGAGCTGGGAGCCGAAAGCAACCCCACCCATCTGCGAGAACATTCCGAGCATGGGCCCGGCCATCGCACGGGCCTCCTCGGGCAGACCGTTCAGCATCATGCCGTTGACCTGCTCGGCAATCGGATCGCACAGGCGCTTCCACGTCTCGAGGGTGTTGTCGAGCCAGTCGACGGGCGTCCACGCCACGACCTTCGACGCACCCGCGGGCAGCGTGGTGGCCGCGTCGAGCCACAGTTCCGCGAGGCGCGCAGCGTCCGTCACGGCGTCGGCGGTACGGGGCGAGACCGGGTCGACGGACCCGATCTGCTGACGTGCGAGCTTCGTCGCGATGTCGTAGTTGACCGGACCCGAGCCGCCGCCGGAACCCATGGCGCTGCCCATACCGGCGAGCATCTGGCCGAACTGGCTGAGCATCTGACCGAACTGCGCGGGATCGAAGCCCTGACCGCCGAACGGGTTGTCGCTCCCACCGCTGCCGGGGAGTCCGAATCCGAAGGGCATGCCGCCACCGGCGCCGCCGCTACCGGAACCCTCGTCCTTCCTGCGGTCGGGGTCGTCGTCGGGATTCGAGAATCCGAAGGGCGTGTCGCTCATGTATCCAACGGTACAAGGCGTCCAGGGCGGGGACCGGCATCGTGGTCACGCTCATGGCGAACACGACACGGTCGTGGTGTGAAGGGGGTGGTCGGGCGACCGCTACCCTGGCCGGGTGAATCGTCGCTACGTCCTGCCGCTCGCGCTCGTGCTCCCGATCCTCGTCATCGTGGTCGTGGCGTTCAACGTCCGGGCGCCGTACGTGGCGCTCGGCCCCGGCCCCGTCTTCGACACGCTCGGTGAGATCGAAGGCACCCCGGTCGTCGCGCTCGAGGGGATCGAGGCGGACGAGACCGAGGGCAGTCTGTTCATGACGACTGTCGGGGTCACCGACAATCTCACCCTCGCGCAGACCTTCACCGCCTGGATCAGCGGGCGCTACGGCGTCGCGCCGCGCGAGCAGGTCTACCCACCCGACCGCAGCAAGGACGAGGTGCAGGCCGTCGACCAGGCGCAGTTCGCCCAGTCGGAGCGGTCCGCCGAACTCGCCGCCCTGCACTATCTCGACCTGCCGGTGACCCTGCGAATTGCCGAGGTGGGCCAGGACGCCCCTGCCGCCGGGTTGCTCGAGGCGGGCGACCGGATCGTCGCCGTCGGCGGCGAGGAGATGCGCACGGCCGGCCAGGTCCAGCGCGCGGTCGGCGACGTGCCGCCCGGTGAGTCGGTGGACGTCACCGTCCGGCGCGGCGATGCCGAGGAATCGTTCGACGTTCCCGTCGGTTCCCGGCCCGGCGACCCGGACAAGGGCTTCCTGGGCATCGCCACCGAGGAGGTTCCCGAGGTGCCCTTCGAGGTCACCTTCAACCTCGCCGACATCGGCGGACCGTCCGCCGGCCTGATGTTCAGTCTGGCCGTGGTGGACAAGCTCAGCCCTGGCCTGCTCAACGGCGGCCTGGACGTCGCCGGTACCGGCACCATCGACTCGGACGGGATGGTCGGGCCGATCGGCGGGATCACCCACAAGCTCACCGCGGCGTCGGAGGACGGCGCGACCGTCTTCCTGGTGCCCGCCGAGAACTGCGCGGAGGCGCAGAGCGGCGCCCCCGAGGGTGTGCAGCTCGTGAAGGTCGAGACGCTCGAGGGTGCGATCGACGCGCTGGCAGCGATCGCGGACGGACGCGACGCGCCCGCCTGCAGCTGATCCCACCCGCCGCACGGGGGATCGGCAGCGCGGTGATCGCCCTCTCAGGTGATCGCCCTCTCAGTAGTCGTCGTCGCTTGCCTCGAGGGTCGCGTACAACGCAGCCACGACGTGCGGGGCGAGGTTGTCGTAGGTCCGCAGTTCAGCGCCCGCGAACGGATCGTCGTCGTCGAGGGGACGCAACTGCAGGAGTGAGAGCGACGGCCCGTCGCGCAGGACCGCGGAGATGAGGCGGGCGGCGCGTCGTTCCGGGTGACTGTGCGCTGCGAGCCGGGCCGCCTCGTCCGCCGCGTGGGCGTCGGCGAGCAACGGCGTGAAGGCGTCGTCGAGTTCGTTCTCGGCGCTCGGCGGCAGCACGACCACCTCCTGCACGAGCGCGCACCCGGCAACCGATCCGGGCCAGGTGGTCGTGGCGAGGAACTCCTCGAGTGCGGGACTGCCGCCCTCGACGTCGTCGGGGAGGGATTCCTGCGCGATCGGGGTGTACTCGTGTCCTTCGTCGAGTTGGTCGGCGAGGGCGGGTTCGGCGGCTGCGAGAAGCACGGTCGGGACGAGCGCGAACATGACGGGAGGGCGGTCCCAACCCTCCGCGTCCGCGAAATCGATGATCTCGTGGACGGCGCGCGCGAGTCCTTGTTCGGAAGGTACGGGAAGACGTTGGTTCACCGGCCTATCCTGGCACCCGTACGCGGGTGTGCGCTGCCGGACCTGCGTCGTGCGACCCCCGGTACGAGGATTCCGTAGAGTGGGGCGAAACGGGCACTCCGTGAGAACGAGGCGTGCTCGCACGCGTTCGTCGAGCGCGAGATGTACAGATGCGGTGCGATCGCGCCGCCGGACGAGTTGGGAGCGTGGCACGTGGGCATGAGGCCCCCGACCGGAGTACCTACATTGTCGAAGCGGAGCAGAGTTCTGCTGATCCTGGCAGTGGTGGCCGCAGTGCTGCTCCTGCTCGGACCACGGTTGGTGGACACCTACACCAACTGGCTCTGGTTCGGCGAGGTCGACTTCCGGGACGTATACGTCAAAGTTCTCCTGACCCGGATCGCACTGTTCCTGGTGGTCGGGTTGTTCATCGGCGGTGTCGTCTGGCTGACGATGCTGCTCGCCTACCGGTCGCGCCCGGTCTTCGTGCCGACCACCGGACCCAACGATCCGGTGGCGCGCTACCGCACCACGGTGATGACGCGCATGCGCGCCTTCGGGATCGGTATCCCGGTCGTGCTCGGTGTGCTCTCCGGTCTGGTCGCCCAGGCCGGCTGGGTCACCGTGCAGATGTTCTTCAACGGCGGCGACTTCGGCACCACCGATCCGCAGTTCGGTCTCGACGTGGGCTTCTACGCCTTCGACCTGCCGTTCTACCGTTTCGTGCTCAACTGGTTCTTCGTCGCGATCGTGCTCGGGTTCATCGCGAACCTCGTCACCCACTACATCTTCGGCGGCATCCGCCTCGCCGGTCGCGGTGGAAGCATGTCGACGGCCTCGCGTGTGCAGCTCGCCGTCCTCGCCGGCCTGTTCGTCGCGTTCAAGGCGGTCGCCTACTGGCTCGACCGGTACGAACTGCTGTGGAGCAGCCGCAAGGAACCCACCTTCACCGGTGGTGGCTTCACCGATATCAACGCGGTGTTGCCGGCCAAGCTCATCCTGCTCGCGATCGCCGTCATCTGCGCGATCGCGTTCTTCGCCGCGATCTTCCTGCGCGACCTGCGGATCCCCGCACTCGCGACGGCACTGCTCGTGCTCTCGTCGATCCTCGTCGGCGCGGTGTACCCGCTCATGGTCGAGCAGTTCTCGGTGCGCCCGAACGCTGCCGACAAGGAGAGCGAGTACATCGAGCGCAACATCGCCGCGACCCGCGAGGCGTACGGCATCACCGACGACAAGGTGGCGTACGAGGACTACCCGGGTGTGGGCACCACCTCGCCCGAGAACATCCCGGCCGACATCACCACGATCGCGAACGCCCGCCTGCTCGACCCGAACGTGCTTCCCCGCACGTTCACGCAGCAGACGCAGCTGAAGAACTTCTACGGTTACCCCGAGTCGCTCGACATCGACCGGTACGAGCTCGACGGTCGTATGGAGGACTACATCGTCGCGGCACGTGAGCTCTCGCCGACGAGCCTGACCGGCAACCAGACCGACTGGATCAACCGGCACACCGTGTACACGCACGGCAACGGTCTCGTCGCGGCGCCCGCCAACCGCGTGAACGCCGCCGCGAGCGCCTCGGCGGAGGAGGCCGCCAACAGCAACAGCGGTTATCCCGTCTACTTCGTCAGCGACCTGGCGTCGCTCGCCGCGGAGAACCAGGTCATCCCCGTCGAGCAGCCCCGCATCTACTACGGCGAGGTCATCGCCGAAGCCGATCCGGACTACGCGATCGTCGGTAACAGTGCCGATTCGTCCGGACCGCGTGAGTACGACACCGACACCGAGAAGTACACCTACACCGGTACGGGTGGTGTCGACATCGGCAACTGGTTCAACCGCCTCGCCTTCGCCGCGAAGTACGGCGAACGCAACATCCTGTTCTCGAGCGCCATCGGCAGCGACTCGAAGATCCTGTTCAACCGCGACCCGCGTGAGCGCGTGACGAAGGTCGCGCCGTGGCTGACGGCCGACGGCGACGCCTATCCGGCGGCGATCGACGGCCGCATCAAGTGGGTCGTCGACGCGTACACCACGCTCGACTACTACCCGTACGCGCAGCGCGCGTCGCTCGAGGGCCTCGTCGAGGACAGCATCGACCAGAACACCGGTCGCCTGCTGCCCCGCAAGGAGGTCTCGTACATCCGCAACTCGGTCAAGGCGACGGTCGATGCCTACGACGGCACGGTCACGCTCTACCAGGTCGACGATGAAGACCCGGTCCTGAAGGCGTGGATGGGTGTCTTCCCCGATGCGGTGACCCCGCAGGACCAGATCTCCGACGAGCTGCGGGCGCACTTCCGGTACCCGGAGGATCTGTTCAAGGTGCAGCGCGAGATGCTCGCCAAGTACCACGTCGACGACCCGCGCGAGTTCTTCACGAACAACGCGTTCTGGTCGGTACCGGCGGACCCGACGGTCGACACCAGCGCGAACCAGCCGCCCTACTACCTGCTCATGGGCGATCGTGAAACGGCGGATCCCCGGTTCCGTCTGACCTCGGCGATGGTGGGTTACAACCGGCAGTTCCTGTCGGCGTACATCTCGGTCGAATCCGATCCGGAGAACTACGGGAAGTTCACGATCCTGCAGCTGCCGACGGATACGCAGACCTTCGGTCCGGAGCAGACGCAGAACGCGATGATCTCCGACACCCGAGTGGCTTCGGAACGGACCCTGCTCGAACGGTCCAACCGGATCCAGTACGGCAACCTGCTCACCCTGCCCATCGCGGACGGCGGCATCCTGTACGTCCAGCCGATGTACACCGAGCGCAACGCGACGGCGGGCAGCACGTCGACCTTCCCGCAGCTGTCGCGCGTGCTCGTCAGCTACCGGGAGCCGGGTGCCAGCGGTGGCGTCCGGATCGGTTACGCACCGACTCTCGCCGGTGCGCTCGACCAGGTGTTCGGTCCCGGCGTCGGCGACGCGGCCACCGCTCCCGGTGGCGAGGCGCTGCCCACCGCCGAGGTCGAGGACGAGACGCGGGGCGAGGTGATCGAGGGCACCACGGACGAGAACCAGCCTTCCGATCAGCAGCAACAGCAGCCCACCTCGCCGGCGCCGACGACTCCCGCGAATCGAGATGCCGCGGTGGCGGAGCTCGATTCGGCACTCGCGGAGCTGGCCAACGCTCAGACCAGCGGCGATTTCGAGGCCTACGGTCGGGCGCTGCGGCGGGTGCAGCAGGCCGTCGACGCCTACGAATCCACCGGCGGCTGATCCGGTAACGGAGATCGACACGACGAAGGCCCGCGGTTCGCACCGCGGGCCTTCGTCGTGTTCGTGGAGGCGGTCTGTGTCAGCGACCGGCCAGCGTGACGTCGACGATCTGTGCGAACTCGGCGCCGAAGCCGTACTGCTGGGCGAGCTGGTTCGCGGTATCGACGGCCTGGGTGACCTCGGCCGGCAGCTCGGGGGCAGCCGGAGCCGCAGGTGCCGGAGCCTCGGGTGCCGGTGCGGGCGCCTCGGGTGCGGCGGGAGCCGGCGCGGATTCGGTTGTCAGGTACTGACCGCAGACGGGCCACGCGCCGGGGCCCTGCGTCTGCAGGACGTTCTCGGCGACACGGATCTGCTCCGCCTTCGAGGCCTGGTCCGCGCGGCCGCTGCCGCCGTTGGCCTCCCAGGTGCTCTGCGAGAACTGCAGGCCGCCGTAGTAGCCGTTGCCGGTGTTGATGGCCCAGTTGCCACCGCTCTCGCACTGGGCGACGCCGTCCCAGTTGTGCTGGGCGGCGGACGCGGTGCCGGTGGCGAGCGCGAACGGAACCGCGGCGAGTGCACCGGTGACGACGGCAGTGCGGAATGCACGCGTGCTGAAGTTGGTCATGCTGTGGAGTCCTTCCCGCGCTCGCGGAGCGCGACGGCCCTCGTCGATCTCGGTCGACGGAGAAATGTCTCCGTCCGGATCGGGGACCATGTCGGTTGCGTCCCTGCCCCTCGGGTCTTCGTAGGCACCGGATCCCGCGGGGCAGACTGGCGGCGACGGGCCGGTGGTGGCTCGGCTGTTTCGAGCCGGGACCGACAGTACAAAGCGCTCCGCGGCGCGTCATCCCCCCGCCGGGAGAGGTGCTTGTCCACCTGATTGGATGGAACGACTGAGTCTTCGCAGTTCAGGAAGGTGATAACGGGGGTCGATGCAAGATCGTTACACCTCCGTTATGTGGCGATAGTCATGGTGGAAATGTGAACCGGGACACCCCGGGGAGGTGCGATTCCGGTTGTCGTCGAGGCTCATCCGCGTCCGACGAGGCGATTTGCATTCCGTTTCCGTGCTCGTGTAGGTTCATTCATGCAACGCGGGGTGGAGCAGCTCGGTAGCTCGCTGGGCTCATAACCCAGAGGTCGCAGGTTCAAATCCTGTCCCCGCTACCACCACGAAGGCCGGTCGTCTCGGACGACCGGCCTTCGTTCATTCGAGGGGGTCACCCCCGAGCGGTGGTGTACCCCTTCTCGGGATTCTCGGGCAGATCCATCTCCACCAGCACCCGGCGCAGCAGCTTCCCGGTGGCGTTGCGCGGCAGCTCGTCGAGGAAGACCACCTCGCGCGGAACCTTGTACCGGGCGAGATTCGACTTCACGAACGCCTTGATGTCCTCGGCGTCGCGGGAGGAGTCGGGGGAGGGGACCACGAAGGCTCGCAGCCGCTGCCCGAACTCGGGATCGGGGACACCCACCACGGCGGCGTCGAGTACGTCCTCCCGCTCGGCGAGCAGGTTCTCGACCTCGAGCGGATAGACGTTCTCGCCGCCGGAGACGATCATGTCGTCGTCGCGACCGTCGACGAAGAGCAGGCCGTTCTCGTCCCAGTGCCCGATGTCGCCGATCGACAGCAGCCCGTCGATGCGTTCCTTGTCGCGACCGTCGGTGTAGCCGGCGAAGGACAGGCCGCTCGAGACGAATATGCGGCCGGGGACGTGCGGTTCGGTGATGCGGTTGCCGTCGTCGTCGAACAGCACCACCCGACACGTCACGGGAGGGCGACCGGCCGTGCCGGGGGCCTGCCGGATGTCGTCGGGGGTCGCGACCGTCGCGACGGCGCATTCGGTGGAGCCGTACAGGTTGTAGAGCACGTGCCCGAACGCCTCCGTCGTCCGGCGACACACGTCGGGCGAGAGCGACGAACCCGCGGAGAAGACGATCTTCAGGCTCGAGGTGTCGTACTCGGCGATCTTCTCCGGTCCGAGGTCGAGGATCCGCTGCAGCATCGTCGGGACCACCACCAGCACGTTCGCTCCGTGCTGCTCGACGAGGCCCAGGGTGTCGACGGGGGAGAAGCGCCGCATCATCACCACGGTCTGACCCAGTGCGAGGGCGAGCGCGAACTGCGAGACGCCGGTGCCGTGGAAGGCCGGGGCGGCCATGAGCATCGTCTGCCCGGGGCGCAGCGGAACCCGGTCGAGGAACTGGGCCGACGCGAACGGCGACGTGCGGCCGCGCGGCGCGCCTTTCGGGGTGCCGGTGGTGCCGCTGGTGAGCAATACGAATCCACCGAAGACCTCCGGCGCGGGCAGGGACGAGCCGTCCAGCCCGTCGATCGACTGCTCCAGCGTCGGGATGCCGGGGACCTCGTCGTCCACCCAGGAGACGTACCGGCGCACGTCGTCGGGGAGCGCGGCGGCGACCTCGGCAAATTCGCTGTCGAAGACGAACGTCGAGACCTGTTCGCGCGCTGCGACATCGACGAGTTGCCGCGGCGCGAAACCGGTGTTCATCATCACCAGCCGCACACCGAGCTTGGCGGTGGCGAGCATCGTCAACACGAGACCGCGGTGATTGCGGGCCATGATGCCCATGACCGATCCCGGCTCCACGCCGGCGCGCTGCCACGCCCGCACGAGGGCATTGGAGCGGGCCTCGAGTTCCTTGTAGGTGACATCGCCGGCCTCGTCGATCAGGGCGACGGCGCCGAGACCGCGTTCGGCCTGTGCGTGCACGGCGCCGGCGAAGGGGCCGTACTTGTTGGCCGCCATGATCGTCCCGATGCTGTGGTCCACGCGCGGAAAGTGCAGCAGACCTGCGCGATGGAGTACCGCGAGTGATCCGAGGGTGTCCTTGACCTGGTCGATCGTGTCGTCGAGCGTGATCCGCCCACCCGTGATCCTGCCGAGAATGTCCTGACCGAGCATCCGTCCCCCTAGCTGTGTGTCGGCGTCAGCACACACAGTAGCCGTGACGTAGCTCACATTCCAGGCAATCTTCTCCGGATGATCTTCCTGGAACGGGTAGAGCCCTCGCCGCGCCTGCGGCGAGGGCTCGTCCCCCGATGGATCCTCCGACACGCCCGGTACCGTGCGCAGGCACCGGTCCCATCCCTCCGGCGCCCGCGGACGGACCCCATACCCCGGGCGTTATTTCAGTTCGGAGGACGACTTTCCGAGCACCCGCCGAGCGACGATGAGCTGCTGGATCTGCTGGGTGCCCTCGAAGATGTCGAGAATCTTGGAATCGCGTGCCCACTTCTCGAGTAGCGGCCGCTGCGAATACCCGTAGGTTCCGGCGAGTTCGACGGCCTTGAGCGAGACCGCGGTGCCGGTGCGGCCGGCCTTCGCCTTCGACACCGACGCCTCGAGGGAGTTGGGCTTCTTGTTGTCGGCCATCCACGTCGCGCGCAGCGCGAGCAGGTAGGCGGCCTCCCAGTCGGCCTCGAGCGCGAGGAACTCGGCTGCCGCGGCGTGCTGGTTGTTGGCGGGGATGTCGTAGGAGACCTCGACGCCCGCCTCCTTCAGGATCGTGCGCAGCTCCTCGAGTACCGCACGACCGAGACCCACGGCCATGCCGGCCACGATCGGACGCGTGTTGTCGAAGGTCTGCATGACCCCGGCGAACCCCTTCTCGGTGTTCACCTCCGGGGAGCCGAGGATGTTGTCCTTCGGAATGCGGCAGTTGTCGAGCACGAGCACCGCGGTGTCGGATGCCTTGATGCCGAGCTTCTTCTCGAGACGCGCGACCGAGAGTCCGGGAGCCTCGCGCGGCACGACGAACGACTTGATCGCGGCGCGGCCCTTCGACCTGTCGACGGACGCCCACACGACGATGTGCGTGGAACGCTCACCGGCGGTGACGAAGATCTTCTCACCGTTGAGGACCCACTCGTCGCCGTCGAGCACGGCCGTGGTCGTCACGGCCGCCGAATCGGATCCGAAACCGGGCTCGGTGATCGCCATGGAGGCCCACACCTTGCCGAAGCGTTCGAGCTGCTCGTCGGTGGCCACCGCGGCGATCGCGGAATTGCCCAGGCCCTGGTAGGGGATCGACAGGGTCAGGCCGACGTCGCCCCAGCACGTCTCGATGACATTGAGGAGTCCGGCCATGTTGCCGCCGTTGGCATTTCCGGCGGGGCCGTCCTGCTTGGCCTTGCTGTCGCGGCCGAGTGTGGCACCCGCCGCGCCCTGGCCGGAGTCGTTGAGCCCTTCGACCATCGCGGCCATGGTGTCGAGTTCGACGGGGTACTCGTGCTCGGCGAGGTCGTACTTGCGGGAGATCGGCCGGAAGATCTGCGCGGCGACCTGATGGGCCTGGTTCGCGGAAGCCTTGAGCTTCCGGGGAAGTTCGAGATTGATCATCACAGGTTCCTTGTTCGGGTCGGGCCGATCAGACGAGGACGACGCCCTCGGCGACTCCGATTGCTCGCAGGTCGCGGTACCAACGTTCGACGGGGTGTTCCTTGGTGTAGCCGTGGCCGCCGAGCAGCTGGACGCCGTCGAGGCCGAACTGCATGCCCTTGTCGGTGGCGAGCTTGCGGGCCAGGGCCGCCTCGCGAGCGAACGACAGGCCCTGCTCGGCCCGCGACGCACCGCGCAGGGTGACCAGACGCAGACCGTCGAGCTCGATCTTGATGTTGGCTACCATGAACGCCACCGCCTGCCGGTGGCTGATGGGCTCGCCGAACGCCTCGCGCTCGTTGACGTAGGGGACCACGTAGTCGAGCACGGCCTGACCGGTGCCCATCGCCAGAGCTGCCCAGCCCAGGCGCGACAGGCGCACGGCGTCGGCGTACTGCTCGGCGCGGACGTCGGCGTCGTCGTCGCCGAGGCGTGCCGATTCCGGCACCGCGACGTCCTCGAGCAGAAGGCGGCCCAGTCCGGCGGCGCGCAGGCCCATGCCCGGATCGGCCTCGATCACGACGCCCTTGCTCTTCGCCTCGACGAGGAAGAGGGACGGCTTACCGTCGAGTTCGGCTGCCACGACGAACAGTTCGGCGCTGCCCGCCGCCGGGACGAACGACTTCACGCCGTTGAGCCGGTAGCCGCTGGGGGAGCGCACCGCCTTGGTCTGCAACGCGAAGGGATCGAACAGGGCGCGCGGCTCGGCGATGACGACCGACGCCTGGGGGACATCGTCGCCGGCGAAGGCCGGCAGGTAGGTCTTCTGTTGGTCCTCGGTGCCCCACTGTGTGAGAGCCACGGCCACACCGCTCGGCGCGAGGATCGGCAGGGCCAGGCCCATGTCGCCGTGCGCGAGGGCCTCGGCGACCAACACGTTGGTGACCACGCCGCGCTCGTCGGCGGCGCCGTCGAACGCCTCGGGCACGTTGACCATGGTGATGCCGAGTTCGGCTGCGCGCGCGAGCAGATCGGCCGGGGCCGCGGCGGCCTCGTCGGCGTCGTGCGCGGCGGGCCGCAGGATCTCGGCGGCGAACTCACGCACCGTCTCCGTGATCATCTGCTGATCGTCGGTGGGGGTGAGATCGAAGAAGTCGGCGTTCTTCGCGGTGGCGAGACGCTGCGGGCCGCTCGCGCCGCCGGACATCTTCTTGAAGGTGCGCGTGGCGGCGCCGAGGGTCTTGAAGCCGGTCTTCGTGGACTGGTACGTGATCCGGTCGATCGTCTCGCGGATCTTGTACCGGTCGGCCAGTTCGGAACCCGTGATCCGGGTGAGCACGCGCATGGCAGCACCCATGGCGTCGCGTTTGATCGGATTGAGGCCGACGGCGGACGTGTCGCGAGGCGTGTGGCGGGCCACGCTGTCTTGCTTGCTCATGATCACCAGAAGTCTCTCGATGCGGCAGCGGACACTCCCGATCTTACTTCCGAGTAAGGTCACTGTCTACCGCGCAGTAAGTTCCGCCGTGGACGCGTGTCGCCAGCATCGTCCGTCGTGTCGCGAGCACGAGTTGACTCTCACACCGTGTGAGGTCGCAGACTCGGCGCCATGACCGACACCACCAGGTTGATGTCCATCGGAGAGTTCTCGTCCCTGACCCGGATCAGCGTGCGGATGCTGCGCCACTACGACTCGCACGGAGTGCTGATCCCCGCCGTGGTCGACGAGGTCAGCGGTTACCGCCGATACCTGCCCGAGCAGACCGCCGATGCCGCGCGCATCCGCCGTCTGCGCGACGTCGGCTTCGGCGTGTCCGCCATCGGGGCGCTACTGGCGACGGCCGGAACTCCCGCCTACACGCAGGCTCTGCGACTGCAGCGCCGCGTGTTGGAAGAGGAGCTCGAACTCGGCCGCATGCGACTGAGAGCCCTGGACCGCATGCTCGACGAGATACCGGAGGACACCATCATGACCCGAATCGAACTGACCGAGATTCCGCCGCAGACCTACGTCTGCCTCCGCGGCACCGTCGCCGACTACTCGGCCGAAGGGGAACTGTGGCAACGCTTCATGCCCGCACTGCAGGAGCAGGGCATCGTCCCGACCGGGCCCGGTGGATGCATCGAACACGACGGCGAGTTCCGCGAGTCGGACGTCGACGAATCCGTGTTCCTGCCGGTGGCGCCGGGAACCACGGCTCGCGAGCCGCTGACGGTCCACGAGTTCCCCGCACGCCGGGCGGTCGTCGCCACCGTGACCGGGCCGTACGCCGAATCGATCCCGCGTGCCCACGAGGCCATCGCCGCATTCCTGGCCGAACACGGCCTGTCCGCGGCGCGGGTCGACGACGACGTGGCCACCCACCACTTCAACGTCTATCTCGATGATCCGGGCGTCACGAACGAAGCCGACCTCGAGACCGCTGTGCATCTCCCGGTCCGCTGACGAACCCGGCCCCACGAGTGACCATCCGCGCGTGGGGCCGGCCACTCACTTCAGTCGACCGAGCACCTCGTCGTGCAGCGTGCCGTTGGTCGCGACCGCGCTGCCGCCGTGCGGACCGTCCGCACCCTCGAGGTTCGTGAACCGTCCACCGGCCTCGCGCACCAGCACGTCGAGCGCGGCCAGATCCCACAGCGACACCTCGGGTTCGAGCGCGATCTCGAGGGCGCCCTCGGCGAGCAGGCAGTAGGAGAAGAAGTCGCCGTAGGCGCGCACCCGCCACACGTCGTCGGTCAGGGCGACGAAACGATCACGGATGCCACGCTCGTGCCATCCGCTCAGGCTCGAGAAGCTCAGCGACGCCGACGCGAGGTCGGTCACCTCCGACACCGAGATGCGCCGGGGCTCGGCACCGTCGTGCGACACCCAGGCGCCGCCGTCCGCGGCCGCCCACCACCGACGGTTCAGTGCCGGGGCGCTGACCACGCCCACGACGGGCACGCCGTCCTCGAGGAGCGAGATCAGGCTCGCCCAGACCGGTACGCCACGCACGAAGTTCTTCGTGCCGTCGATCGGATCGACGACCCACTGCCGCCCGCGGAAGACCGCGTCGCCGCCGAACTCCTCGCCGAGCACCGCGTCGTCCGGTCGCTGCTCGCCGAGCATCTCGCGGATGGTGCGCTCGACGGCGAGGTCGGCGTCGGAGACCGGGCTCAGGTCCGGCTTGTCGTCCACCTTCAGGTCCAGCGCACCGAAGCGGTCGCGGGTGATGGCGTCGGACGCGTCGGCGAGTCGGAGGGCGAGGTCCAGGTCGGCGGTGTAGTCGGTGGTCATGACGGAAACGCTAGCCGCCGTCGCCCGGGGCCGAGCAGCTTGCCGCCCACTCCGGGGTCGGCGCGGTGCTCGACCCGCCCGGGGCCCTGCCGTGTCGATCGCTGCCCACGGCGGGCCGGTTCGTCGCTCCGGTAACCTGTTGAATCGTGCATCCCGACGTTTCCGCAGCCCTGACCGAGCTCGACACGACCCTCCGCACCGTGGAGTCGGTCCTCGACGTCGAGGAGCTTCGACGGCGCATCGACGAACTCGAACACCAGGCCGCCGACCCCGAGCTGTGGAACGACCAGGACCACGCCCAGAAGGTCACCAGCGAACTGTCGCACGCACAGGGTGAGCTGCGCCGGGTCGAGGGCCTGCGCCAGCGGCTCGAGGATCTCCCGGTTCTGTACGAGCTCGCCGAGGGCGAGGAGGGCGAGGCCCGCACCGCCGCCCTGGCCGACGCCGAGGCCGAACGCGAGAGCCTGCGCGCCGACATCGAGGCGATGGAGGTGCGCACGCTGCTGTCCGGCGAGTACGACCAGCGCGACGCGCTCGTCAACATCCGCGCGGGCGCCGGTGGCGTCGACGCCGCCGACTGGGCCGAGATGCTCATGCGCATGTACATCCGCTGGGCCGACAAGCACGGCTACGGCGTCGAGGTCTACGACACCTCCTACGCGGAAGAAGCCGGCATCAAGTCCGCCACCTTCGCCGTCAAGGCGCCCTACACCTACGGGACCCTGTCGGTCGAGATGGGCACGCACCGTCTCGTCCGCATCAGCCCCTTCGACAACCAGGGCCGCCGCCAGACCTCCTTCGCCGAGGTCGAGGTGCTGCCCGTCGTCGAGACCACCGACCACATCGACATCGACGAGAACGACGTCCGCGTCGACGTCTACCGCTCGTCCGGCCCGGGTGGCCAGTCGGTCAACACCACCGACTCCGCCGTGCGCCTGACGCACATCCCGACCGGCATCGTCGTCACCTGTCAGAACGAGAAGTCGCAGCTGCAGAACAAGGTCGCGGCCATGCGCGTCCTGCAGGCCAAGCTCCTCGAGCGCAAGCGCCAGGAGGAGCGCGCCGAGATGGATGCGCTCAAGGGCGACGGCGGCAGCTCGTGGGGCAACCAGATGCGCTCGTACGTGCTGCATCCCTACCAGATGGTCAAGGACCTGCGCACCGAGTACGAGGTCAACAACCCCTCGGCGGTGCTCGACGGCGACATCGACGGATTTCTCGAGGCCGGCATCCGCTGGCGTATGCGTGAAGAGCAGAAGTCGTGATCGGAAACAGGAGAGGGGCCTGTGCCGTTCCTTCCCGGAGCTAGACTGCTCGACTGGCTGTCGACGAGTGGGTTGCTGATCGCGCTCACCGTTCTGGGTGCTGTCCTCATCGCCCGGTTCATCTCGTGGATCGGTAGCCGCATCACGCGGCGCATCGACGATCGCTACACCCAGTCCGACGACCTCGTACGTTCCGAGGCGACGAAGCACCGCCACTCGGTCGCCCAGGTCGTCACGTGGATGGCGATCTCGTTCGTGTACATCGTCGCGACCCTGAAGGTGTTCGACTATCTCCAGCTACCCATCGGCAGCCTGGTCGCGCCGGCGACCGTGCTCGGCGCCGCGCTCGGCTTCGGTGCCCAGCGCATCGTGCAGGACATCCTCGCGGGCTTCTTCATCATCACCGAACGGCAGTACGGCTTCGGCGACACCGTGCAGATCTCCGTGACCGGTGCGTCCGAGGACGCGATCGGCACCGTCGAGGATGTCACGCTGCGCGTCACCCGGGTGCGCAGCACGGCGGGTGAGGTCATCACCGTCCCCAACGGGCAGATCAACAAGGCCGTCAACCTGTCGAAGGACTGGGCGCGCGCCGTCGTGGACGTGCCGATCCCGGTGACCGCCGACATCGCCGACGTCACCGAGATCCTGCGCGAACTGGGCGTCGCTGCGTACAAGGAACCCCGCTTGCGGGAGCTGCTGCTCGACCAGCCGAGCGTGATGGGTGTCGAGAGCCTCGAGGTGGATCAGCTCAGCGTCCGCATGGTCGCGCGCACGCTGCCCGGCAAGCAGTTCCAGGTGGGTCGTCTGCTGCGTGCACGGATCGCGCGGGCGCTGCGTGAACAGGGCATCACCGTCACGCCCCAGCTCGACACCGCCAGCGTGGTCGATCGGGTGGAGGCACAGTGACATCGGGTGGAGGGGCATCGGGTGGCGGTCCGGCGACCGAGCCGGAGGAGCCGCACCGCAGGCGCATCCCGTCACACCTCCTCGGTGGGCGGATCAGGACCACGACCTTCGCGTTGTGCACCCTGTGGCTCGCCCTGTGGGTGACCTACCTGTTCCTCAACCAGCCCGAGGACACCCCCGATGCGCCGTCGACCGCCGTGATCATCTCCGAGACGCCCTACGTGCCGTACGTGCCGCCGGCGACCACGGTTCCGCAGGAGGAGTTCGTGCCGGAGACCACCGACACGCCCTATCCGCCGACGACCTCGTCGACCTTCCCGCCGACGACGGCGACCGGCGTGCCGGGCAGGGAACAGGGCGGGACGCCGTCGCAGGATGCCACGACGACAGCGCCCCCCACCGCGACGAACAGGCAGTTCCCGTTCGACCTGCCCACGATCCCCGGACTGAACGACCAGCAGGATCCGACGGTGACCGAGGACACCGACACTCCGTCGTCGTAGAGCGCCGACGAGCCGGTGCCGTAGGTCACCGTCCGGTAACGGTTAGCATGTCCACGTGATCCGGCTGGAGAATGTGTCCAAGTCCTACAAGACGTCCACGCGTCCCGCGCTCGAAGGGGTCTCGGTGCACGTCGAGAAGGGCGAGTTCGTCTTTCTCATCGGTCCCTCCGGATCCGGGAAGTCGACCTTCCTCCGGTTGCTCCTGCGTGAGGAGAAGCCCACCACCGGCGACATCCACGTGGCCGATTTCCACGTCAACCGGCTGCCGGCGCGTCGCGTACCGAAGCTGCGCCAGAATCTCGGATGCGTCTTCCAGGACTTCCGGTTGCTCCAGCGCAAGACGGTCGCCGAGAACATCTCGTTCGCCCTCGAGGTGATCGGTAAGCCGCGCGGAGTGATCGAACGGACGGTGCCGGAGGTTCTCGACCTGGTGGGACTGTCCGGCAAGGCCGACCGGTTGCCCGCCGAACTGTCCGGCGGCGAACAGCAGCGCGTCGCGATCGCGCGCGCGTTCGTCAACCGGCCGCTCGTGCTGATGGCCGACGAACCGACCGGCAACCTCGACCCGGAGACCAGCCAGGACATCATGCTGCTGCTCGAACGCATCAACCGCACGGGCACGACGGTGCTCATGGCGACCCACGACCACCACATCGTCGACTCGATGCGGCGACGGGTCGTCGAACTCGATCTCGGACGCGTCGTGCGCGACGAGGCACGCGGCGTCTACGGCGTCGGCCGCTAGATCCCGTCACCCGAGCATCCCCACCAGGCAACCGAAGGAATCCCACCCGATGCGTGCCAGCTTCCTGTTCAGCGAGGTCACCACCGGCCTGCGCCGCAACCTCACCATGACCATCGCGATGATCCTCACCACAGCGATCTCCCTCGCGCTGTTCGGTGCGGGGCTGCTCGTGGTCCAGATGGCGGGCAAGACGGAACGGATCTTCCTCGACCGGGTCGAGGTGCAGGTGTTCCTGACCGAGGACATCTCCTCGCTCGATCCGGAGTGCGAGCAGGATCTCTGCTCCGACCTGCGCAGCGACCTCGAGAGCACCGACGACGTGGTGTCGGTCCAGTACCTGAGCCGCGACGACGCCGTCCTCGACGCCACCGATCGTGTCTTCGCCGATCAGCCCGAACTCGCCGAACTCGTGAGTGCCGACAGCTTCCCCGCCTCCTTCAAGATCAAGATGTCCGATCCGGATCGATTCGCGGCGATCCAGGACGACTTCGGTACCAGGCCCGGCGTCGACAGCGTGCTCAACCAGCAGGATCTCGTCGAGCGTCTGTTCGGCGTGCTCGGCGGCATCCGCAACGGCGCGTTCGCCATCGCCACGATCCAGGCGATCGCGGCCGTGCTCCTGATCGCCAACATGGTGCAGATCGCGGCCTTCACCCGTCGCACCGAGGTCGGCATCATGCGGCTGGTCGGCGCGACCCGCTGGTACACGCAGCTGCCCTTCCTCCTCGAAGCGGTGATCGCCGCGATCGTGGGTGCCGCACTCGCCATCGGAGGCCTCTTCGTCGCCAAGAGCATGTTCGTCGACGACATGCTCACCGAGGTCTACGACGCGAACATCGTCGCCCGCATCACCGACAGCGACATCCTTCTGGTTTCGCCGTTCCTGGTCCTCATGGGTGTGGGAATGGCCGCTCTCACCTCGTATGTGACCTTGCGTCTGTACGTGCGTGAATAAGGTGTTGTGCGAGGTTCCTATGCTGGACGGTGTTCTGTTCGATCGATCGTGGACCGGAAAGGCCTGCACGTGAAGGAAAAGGGCCGGAAGGTCATCGCGACCAACCGGAAGGCGCGCCACAACTACACCATCCTCGATACCTACGAGGCGGGCATCGCCCTCGTCGGTACCGAGGTCAAGAGCCTGCGGGAGGGGAAGGCCTCCCTGGTCGACGCATTCGCGACCGTCGACGACGGCGAGGTGTGGTTGCGGGGTCTGCACATTCCGGAATACGGGCACGGCACATGGACCAACCATGCTCCGCGCCGCACCCGCAAGCTGCTGCTGCACCGTCGCGAGATCGACGCGCTCGTCGGCAAGACCCGGGAGGGCAACCAGACCCTCGTGCCGCTGTCGATGTACTTCTCCGACGGCAAGGTCAAGGTCGAGCTCGCGCTTGCCAAGGGCAAGCAGGACTACGACAAGCGTCAGGATCTCGCCCGCCGGACCGCCGAACGTGAGGTGACCCGCGAGCTCGGCCGGCGGGTGAAGGGTATGAGCCGCTGATCGCGGTCGCGCTCGCGCTGCTCGCGGCGGTCGGGTACGGCCTCAGCGATTTCGCCGGGGGTGCCGCCTCCCGTCGCGCGAGCGCACTCGGCGTCGTAGCCGTCACCTATCCGGTGTCGCTCGTCGTGTCCCTGATCGCCGCGTCGATCGTCGGCGGCGACCTCACCGCGGCGTCCCTCGCGTGGGGTGCCGCAGCGGGCGTGGCCGGCGGCATCGCCGTCTGGTGGTTCTATCTCGCACTGGCGAACGGGCCGATGTCGGTCGTCTCACCGGTCACCGCTGTCGTCGTGGCCGGGATCCCCGTGCTGGTCGGGATCGCGACGGGGGACCGGCCCGGTCTGCTCGCCTATCTCGGCATCGTCGTCGCGGTGATCGCGGTGGGGCTGGTCAGCCGCGAATCCGACGAGACCGTCACCGGTGTCGGACACCCGCGCTTCACGTCGAGGATCGCGTGGTGGACGGTCGGATCGGGCATCGCCTTCGCGTTGTCGTTCATCGGCCTCGGTCAGGTCGGCACCGGCACCGGCCTGTGGCCGCTCGCCGCCTCCCGCGCGACCGCCACCCTCGTGGTCTGGCTGGTGATCGCCTTCTCGTGGCGCACCGTGGTGTGGCCGATCCGGTCGCTCCTGCCGATCCTGATCGGGATCGGCGCGATCGACGTGATCGCGAACGGTGCACTGCTGTTCGCCTACCAGCACGGCCTGCTGTCGCTGGTGAGCGTGATCGCGGCGCTGTATCCGGCGGTGACGGTGCTGCTCGCCGTCATCGTGCTCGGTGAGCGCGTGAGCCGGGTGAAACTGCTCGGCCTGCTCGCAGCCGGACTGGCCGTCGCACTCGTCAGCCTGCCCGGCTGATCCGGGGTGGGAAGAACACGAATCCTGGAGGCGTTGGACCCGGCATCGCGGAAAGCGCGTCGTCGGACGGAGCACTACGGACAACACCCGGCGACGCCGGACTCGGAGAAAGCCGAGGACAACATGACCGAAACCGTTTCTTCCACCCTCTCGATTCCCGATGCGGTCCTGAAGCGACTGACCGACGAATCCGTGGTCTGGCTGACCACCGTCGACCGCCACGGCGGACCCGTCCCCACGCCCGTGTGGTTCCTGTGGTCCGGTGATAGTTTCCTGTTCTTCTCGCAGCCCGGCACGGCCAAGCTCGCCAACATCACCGCCCGCCCACGGGTCGCCGTCAACCTCGAAGCCGACAGCGGTGGCGGGCACGTCGCGGTGTTCACCGGGACGGCCGCGGTCACCGAGAGCGTCGACGACGACGAGTGGCGGCGGTACGTCGACAAGTACGCAGCGGGTATGCGCTCGCTCGACTACAGTCCGGACGCCTTCCGGGCCGATTACTCCGTCCCCGTCCGGGTCACCCCGGCCCGGTTCCGTGGCTGGTGAGCGGCGGTGTGAGCAGGCTCATGACCCGGCCGCGAATCGTTTCCGGAAATGGGAATGACATCGGGCCTTCGGGTCGTTACAGTAGGTAGTCCTGCGAAGGTCGCAGGCGCGTACGGGGCTGAACGGTTTCGACTGCGTACGTTGAGCAAGGGGAAGCGTGTCGGTGCAGGCAAGAGACCACCGTAAGCGTCGCTGCAACCAATTAAGCGCCGAGTCCACTCAGCGCGAGTACGCCCTCGCTGCCTAAGCGAGCGCGTCTCTGTCAGCCCGGGTTTGCTCTCGACCCGGTTCCTGGCATCGACTAGAGAGCTCTACCGTACGGCTCGGTCGCGGAGACGTGCGGGACAACAAACAGCGACTGGGATCGTCATCTCGTCTTGTTCGCGAGAACGGGAGATCCGAGTAGAGACATAGCGAACTGCACACGGAGAAGCCCTCGCGAGGCGGCGGAGGACCCGGGTTCGATTCCCGGCAGCTCCACCATCGACCCGGGTAGGAGATCGACCATTCGATCACCTACCCGGGTTTCGTTTTGTTCGGGGTGGCCGGATCGGCAGTGGCAGGAAGGGCAGTGCCCGAGAAGCGGCAGTGCCCTGGAAACAGCAGTGCCCTGGAAACGGCGGTGCCCTGGAAACAGCGGTGCCCGCCGTCGAGACTCAGGGTGTGAGTGTTCTCGACGGCGGGCGCGGTCGCTGTCGGTCCCGGAGACGTCGGAGACGACGCCGAAACAGCGAGAGCGAAACGAAGAAATGTCCTCCCCGGCATCGTCTTCATTTCGTTCACTGAAGTTAGCCCACCTAATTGTGAGCACCAACATTACTTTCGAGTCAGAAACTTTGGTCCCGCGGCCGCGATGACCTTTTCGTCCGT
>Ga0182738_1000503_pt1 | contig 54981 bp, 48 predicted proteins | sample eDN5th30CBELigMG_FD_128876 | JGI IMG/M metagenome (GOLD analysis project Ga0182738, IMG submission 128876) | Enriched Miracle-Growth compost microbial communities from Emeryville, California, USA - eDNA 5th pass 30_C BE-Lig MG (version 2)... ... | reverse complement strand
CAACAGGTTCCGAGCATGCTTTTGTCACTGGTCCGCATGGAAGCGGCATGACGGATCTGAACGCGCTGGTGCATCTACCCGAAGGCGTTATCCTCACCAGCGCAACCGGGATCAATAATGTCGGCCAGGTTGTTGCGATCGCCATCGTCCCGGAACCCTCATCCTACGCCCTGATGCTCGCAGGCCTGGTTCTCGTCGGTGCCATGATTCGGCGCAAGGAGGTTCTCTAAAGCAGATATCAGGAGGGGTAATCGGCTAGGCGAATCAGAAACCCGATCAGCGATCGATCGTTTTTATATGCAATGCGTCGACAACCAGCGAGAAAGCAGGAGAGGGTTGCCGCCGGCTGGGGTAATACAAGTGGTATCCGGAAAATGGTTCGCACCAGTCGTCTAGCACGCGTATCAGGCGACCTTCCTCGATATGGGGTGCGAATTCTTCCTCGGGCAGAAATGCAATACCCAGTCCCGCCAATGCAGCATCCACCATGTTGGGGGAGGTGTTGAAAATAAGCTGCCCATCCACGCGCACATTCAATTGCTGGCCCCGTCGCTGGAAGTCCCAGACATAGAGTCCGCCCGCGGTCTGCATGCGCTGGTTGATGCAGTTGTGGTTCAGCAGGTCCCGCGGCTTTTTGGGGATGGGATGGGCGACAAAGTAGGTGGGTGAGGCTGCGACAGCCATGCGTAACTGCGGCCCGATGGGTACGGCAATCATGTCCTTCTCGATGGTGTCTCCCAGGCGCACACCCGCATCGAAGCGATCTGCCACGATATCGCGGAAGCCGTAGTTCACATCGAACTCCACCCTGATGTCGGGATACTCGTGCAACAAGGGCGTCAACCTGGGCAGTAATACGGTCCGCAGGACGTGATCGCCACAGGTGAGGCGCACTGTGCCAGCAGGCTTGTCGCGCAGTTCCGTCAAAACATCCAGTTCCGCTTCGATCTCGTCGAAGCGATGGCCAATGGCTTGCAAAAGACGCTCCCCAGCTGCTGTGGGCGAAACGCTCCGCGTGGTGCGCGTCAGTAACCGAATCTGAAGGCGTGTCTCCAGGCCGCTTATTGCCTGACTCAACGCCGATTGGGTCACACCGAGCAGCGCGGCGGCGCGCGTGAAGCTGCCTTCACGCGCCACTGTCACGAATGACAGGAGATCGTTGAGATTGCGTCTGACCATGGTTCAGTTTCCCACGGAAGATTAATTAGTGCAACTTATATCCTCTTTAAGAATTTATTAGCTAGTCAAGCTCGCTTTCCTTTGCGAAGATTTAGGCCATGAAAAAGTCAGTCCGGATGCTTTCATGCTGGCTAGCGAGAAACGCGGGGTGTTTGCTTGTCAGTTTTATCCAGAGCTTATCGGATGCAGCCCTGTACGCTGAAGGTCAGGATTGAACCCATCAAGGATTGATTGCCATGTGCAAGCGTTATCATCCATTTCATCTTTAGAGGCATCGAATATGAACATGCAACCTATTGATGGTCGTGAGACCGTAGAAGAAGAGCCCAACCTGACCTCCGAGCGGCGCCGCTTCCTGAAGGCGGCTGGCACTGTCGTCCTTGGGGTAGCTCTGCCTGTAGGTGCCGCTTCGTGGGAGTCCTCGGCAGCGGCTCAATCGGTGCAAAGCAGCAATAGGCAAGGGGCAATGATATTTCACGCCAAGGTGTTTACCCACGGTTTGCCGATATGAATGCTGTCGTTTGCAATTAATGTGGTCCGCGACAATGGAATGCGGGCCAGTATGAATATCAATCCATTCACACACAGAGGACTCGAACATGACCATCAATCAAACTCAACGTTTCGCAGGGAAAGTGGCATTTGTCACCGGCGCGACAGGCGGCATAGGACGGGCAACCGCGATTGCTTTCGCGCGAGAAGGCGCAAGCGTCCTCGTGGCAGACATAGCTGAAAAGGGCGCGCAGGAAACAGCACGCCTGATCGAGGAACATGGAAGTCGGGCCCTCGCCGTTACGTGTGATGTGAGGCGAAACGAGGACGTACAAAGGGCGCTGAATGCGGCCATCGAAACCTTCGGACGGTTGGATTTTGCGTTCAACAATGCCGGTGTCGAATACACTCCCAAGCCCGCGGCTGACATCATGGAGGAGGAGTGGGATCGGATTATCGACATCGACCTGCGCGGTGTTTTTCTTTGCATGAAGCACGAAATTCCGCTGATGCTCGAGCAAGGGAGTGGGGTAATCGTCAACACCTCTTCAGGTGCTGGGATTAAAGGTTTCAAAGGGGGAGCGGCCTACGTCGCCGCGAAGCACGGCGTGGTTGGTTTGACCAAGTCGGCGGCTCTCGATTACGCGCAGTCAAACATCCGTATCAATGCCGTATGCCCGGGGATCATCGACACGCCGATGATGGATCGCTTCAGTGGTGGGACTGCTGAGGGACGGCAGGCGGTGATCGCGCAAGAACCGATCGGAAGAATGGGAAGGCCTGAGGAGATTGCTGCGACGGTTGTGTGGTTGTGTTCGGATGCGGCTAGCTTCGTTGTCGGGAGCGCCATCGTTGTCGATGGTGGCCAGACGGTATAGTCCCGATCGAAGTCAGACGGCCTGAAGCGCGAAAACAAGACTGGGGACCAGCCGAAGATACTGACCCCCAGCAATCAGCTATTTCAACTTTCTCATTTCCACGAGGAGCAGAGGAAGCAAGGTTCAACCGCAACCCTGTATCCGGCCTGAATATCAGCATTGCGAACGTTCCGGCAATAATGCCAAGCCCGATTGCGCGCCTCATGATTTGCGTACCACATCTGATGTCTTGGGCGTCGCAATCCGGGAACGCTTCGAGAATACCGGATCGAGAAAATAGAGAATCTGCCTGCCCCGGATAACCGGGTTACCGGCAACGAAGATGAGCAACATGCGTTTCGTGACGTCCAAGGCTCCTGGGGTTCCTGGTTCGTCATCCACGATCAAGACCTGAGTCCGGAAAGAAGCCTCAAATCTTCTGTCTGCATCTGTGTGGGCCTGCCCTCGGATCTGATAATTCGTCTTGGCAGTGCCAGGAGGCGATGGTTGGCGACCAAAAACAGACCGTATCACGAGCCACCTGCGCTGCTGTTGACTCTACTTGAAACGGTTGCAGACCTGACAAGCAATCCATCACGAAATCAGGACGACATGCGCTCAGATGCAGCTCTGGAGGGTGCCAATTGTGGAAGTGAACGGATTTGCCGCATGAGCCGTGGATATCCCGGATGGAAAACCTGATGGACGGATGGACGGATAAGCCACCCGTCCATCAGGTTTCCCGTAGGGCATAAGCTATCTACCTTTGCAAATCCCCGGGCAATCGGCCCCGCCGCGCTTGGGGTCGCAATCATCGGAAGGATCGTCCACACAGGTTTTGCCTTCGGGGCATCGAATCCCTGCAATTCCCCCGCACGCTTGCTGCTCAGTCTTGCATTCACCCTCATGGTCGATTGATACTCCTGCAGCCGCCGCTGTACATGCGTTCCCGTATGTTTTTCCGTCGCAGCCGCAAACAGGCCGGAATTCGCGCGTGCAATTTCTTGGTTTTGTCTTGCAGGTGCCTTGCGCGTCCGCGATCTTGCATTGACCGGCCCCGAAATCACAGTACTGTTTTTCATCGGGACAACGTTTTCCAGCAATGCCGCCACAAACATTCCCCTCTCCTACATTCCCCTCCCCTGTCCCGGAATCAACAGGTTTACACTGGTCTGTAAGCTCAACATTCAGGAAGGTACCTGTCCGTGGACGAATCTCGCGCAACTTGTGCACAAACTCCCTAAACTGGTTAGGCTTCGCGCTGAATCCCGCCTCCACACAGGCACTGATGCCACCTTCACGTGGTATAGGGCCACCGATTCTTGGGCTGTAGACGATGAAAGTATCGACAGCCTCCGAGGAAATGGCCTTACCCACCTGCCGGCGAACCGTCGCCAGCGCGGAATTATCCAGCGCACCTCCGGTACTGCCGAGGTTAATGTTTACAGCACGGTTTGCCGGATCCTCACGTTGCTGGGCAATAACGGCAGTGGAACTCAGCAGTACTGCTCCCAATAGAAAAGCATAAGTTAATTTCTTCATTTTTTCCTCTCACCAATAGTTAAGTTAACAAGATCACGTAACCGACCCTTTCTTCCCTCCTGGTGGAGTTACTCCTGGGCAGGCGACCCGTAGCTTTTTTCCAAGAGCCCGGCAATTTGCGTCCGGCTTGAGTAGATAGCGCCTTATTCCCATATTGATTCTTTTCATGCTCGCCTGTATTTCCTTGCTGATCGGAAAATTCCGCCATTTACCATTTTTCTGTCAGGGATATGGAAACACTATTAAAAATAGATCACGCTTTCCAAAAAACAAGGGGAAATAACGCACGTCCTCAATTCGAAAAACTGTGTGACTGCCCGTATCTGTAATCCATGCTGCCCCCCTTCGTGCAGCATATTCTCGCGGCTAAAGCTGAGCTGCGGCCCCCAAGGTCGTGAAAGCGATATCATCACAGCCGGCCTCTACCCGAATCCCCTGAATGGAGCCTGTCAGTGAGAATTTCCCCTGGCCGAAAGAGCCGGAGCATCCGCATCCAGCCTGAGGCCGCCTGCCGCTTCCTGTATAATTCCCTTTTATTCCCTTTATACTTTGAAAGCATTTTTTCATGGAAGCAGAACACGTCAACGCTCTCACCCACCAGCTCGGCGATCTGGATAGCCGGGCAGCAGAACTGCGGAGGTATCTTTGACTTCGATACCAGGAAAACTCGCCTGACCGAGCTTAACCGGCTGACGGAAGACCCGGCTGTCTGGGATGACAACAAACGTGCTCAGGAACTGGGGCGCGAAAAAAAGATGCTGGAAAGCGTCGTCATCAACCTGGAAACAATCTCCCGCCAACTGCAGGATGCACGGGAGCTGTTCGAGATGGCGGAAGAAGAGGATGACGACCCCACCCTTCAAAGCGTGGCGCGCGACATCAGCCATTTGGAAAAAGCAGTGTCGGACATGGAATTCCGGCGCATGTTTTCCAATCCCATGGATACGAATAACTGCTTCGTGGATATCCAGTCCGGCTCGGGTGGCACTGAAGCCCAGGACTGGGCGGCCATGCTGGAGCGCATGTATCTGCGTTATTGCGAGCGCCGCGGCTACGAGGTGGAAGTCATGGAAGAGTCGCCGGGTGAAGTGGCGGGAATCAAGAGCGCGAGCCTGAAAATATCGGGCGAATATGCCTATGGCTACCTTCGCACCGAAACCGGCGTCCACCGGCTGGTGCGCAAATCGCCGTTCGATTCCGGCAATCGCCGTCACACCTCGTTTGCGAGCGTATTCGTCTATCCGGAGGTGGATGAGACCATCGAAATCGACATCAACCCGGCAGACCTGCGGGTCGATACCTTCCGCGCTTCCGGCGCGGGCGGGCAGCACATCAACAAGACTGACTCGGCGGTCCGGATTACCCATAACCCTACCGGTATCGTCGTTCAGTGCCAGAGCGGGCGTTCGCAGCATCGTAATCGCGCCGATGCCATGGCCATGCTGAAATCTCGCCTTTTTGAAGCGGAGCTGCGCAAGCGCAATGAGGAAAAGCAGGCAATTGAAGACACGAAAACCGATATCGGCTGGGGACATCAGATCCGCTCCTATGTGCTGGATCAGGCGCGCATCAAGGATCTGCGGACGGGGGTGGAAAGCGGCAACACCCAGGCTATCCTCGATGGGGATTTGGATGATTTTATCGAAGCAAGCTTGAAACAAGGCGTATAAGAGGACCGATCAGGGATGGATGAGGCTTTAGAGAGAGATTCGGAGGAAACGGATCGGTTTCAGGCGGAGATCAGGCTCGTCGAGGAGCGGCGCGCCAAACTGGATGCGCTGCGTGCAACGGGCAATGCCTTTCCCAACGACTTTCCCCGCGAGCATTTTTCGGCGGACCTTCATCGTCAGTATGGTGAGCACTCCAACGAAACGCTGGAGGCAGAGCCGTTACCCGTGTGCGTGGCTGGCCGCATGGTCCTCAAGCGGGTCATGGGCAAAGCAAGCTTTGCCACTCTGCAGGATATGAGCGGTCGCATCCAGCTTTACATTGCAAAGGATGTAGCGGGCGACAGCGCTTATGACGCATTCAGGCATTATGATCTTGGCGACATATTGGGTGCGGAGGGTACCCTGTTCAGAACCCGCACCGGCGAATTGTCGGTACGGGTAACAAACCTGAGATTACTCACGAAATCACTGCGACCGCTGCCGGAAAAATTTCACGGGCTGACCGACCAGGAGCAGAAGTACCGGCAGCGCTATCTCGACCTCATCACGAATGAAACCAGCCGTAAGGTGTTTATCGCGCGCTCAAGGATCATCCAGACTATCCGCGAGTTTCTGGTCGGGCATGGCTATCTGGAAGTCGAGACCCCCATGATGCATCCCATCCCCGGGGGGGCGGCTGCCCGGCCCTTCATCACGCATCACAATGCGCTGGACATGCAGCTGTATCTGCGCATCGCACCCGAGCTTTATCTCAAGCGCCTGGTAATAGGCGGCCTGGAAAAAGTATTCGAAATAAACCGCAGCTTCAGGAATGAAGGGATTTCCACCCGGCACAACCCCGAATTCACCATGCTGGAGTTTTATGAGGCTTACCGGGACTATACGTATCTGATGGATCTTACCGAGGCCCTGCTGCGGGAAGTAACGCTAAAGGTGCTGGGCACCACCAGCTTCACCTATCAGGGGCGGGAACTGGATCTGGCGCAGCCCTTCGAGCGACTCACCATCACCCAGGCTATCCGGAAATTTCATCCTGAATATACCGAGGCGCAGCTCGACGACCGTGCATTCCTGTTGAAGAAATTGCAGGAACTCGCGATTCCTTATAAACCCGAGGATGGCATAGGAGGATTACAGCTTACCCTGTTTGATGAAACTACCGAGCATTTGCTGTTCGAACCCACCTTCATAGTGGATTATCCGGCGGAAGTGTCGCCGCTTGCGCGTCGCAATGACAGGAATCCTGAGATAACCGACCGGTTTGAGCTCTATATAGCCGGACGGGAGATTGCGAACGGATTCTCGGAGCTGAATGATCCGGAGGATCAGGCGGCGCGCTTCCTGGAGCAAGCCAGGGCCAAGGAAGCAGGCGATGCGGAAGCCATGCACTACGATGCTGATTATATCCGCGCACTCGAATACGGCCTGCCTCCCACCGCGGGAGAAGGCATCGGCATCGACCGGCTGGTCATGCTCCTGACCGATAGCCCGAGTATCCGCGATGTCATCCTGTTCCCCCAATTGCGGCGGGAGGATTGAAAATCTGGATCGTTTTCGGTTGCCCGGAATTGTCCGGCTCCGGTTTTTTAACAAACTGCGTAACAAATACGCTCTTCAATATACTCTTCAGGCGGCTGGGCTGTTCCTGACCTCATCGGGCGGGGCTTGAGTTTTTTTGGCTCGATGCTGCCGGATTCACCGTCTCCCTACCGGATTCTCCCAGTTCGTTCGCATCGCGAAGCACATCTCATCCTTTGCCATCTTTTCCAGGCTGGAAGATGGAGTGTCTGCTTGAACCTTTTACTCCATTCCCTGCCAAATTTTATATACCCCGATTGGGTATGAACAATCTGTGGAAGGGGCAGAGCATGAGCCAGCGGGATGACAAAAAATACCAGGAAAGGGTCGCTCCGGTTGTTGAAGAGAATGATAAAAAGCGGCGAGAGGTATCCCCCGAACCACAGGAGTGAGCAGGCTTTGGATTAGCGGTGAAGGCTTTGAAACTGAGCAACCCTCCCCTCCTGCTGTAATGTTCGCTTTGCGAGGGACCGGGGGACAAGAGGCACGAAAGGGGGGCAGTTCAGAATTTCAGAATATTTGACATATACCCCTACAGGGTATAAAGTTAGCTGACAGTATTGGAGGCGCCATCATGAGTTCTCTTACTCTCAGGCATATCGAACTGCCCATCGAAGGCATGACTTGTGCGGCATGCGCGACCAGGATCGAAAAAAACCTCAACAAGCTCCCCGGCGTGCAGGCAGCAGTGAACTTCGCCAACGAAAAAGCACAGATCGAGTTTGACGCTTCGGCTACTCAGCCGGAAGACCTGGTCCACTCCATTGAAAAAGCAGGTTTCCATGTCGCGCCTCAGTCGGTGCAGTTGCAGATCACTGGCATGACCTGTGCGGCATGCAGCGGTCGGATCGAGAAGGCATTGAGCAAGCTTTCCGGTGTTACCGCCTCTGTCAATCTGGCAACCGAAACAGCACAGGTCAGTTACAACCCCGCCGTGGAAACGGTGGAAGATATCATCAACGCTGTCGTCAAAACCGGCTATGGCGCCCGCGAGCTCAGCGATACCAGTCGTGCCGAAGAGAAAGCGCGCAAGCTGGCTGCCTATCAGGCGGAGCTTCGCATGTTCTGGATTTCCGCGGCACTCAGCGTGCCGCTGCTGGTGCAGATGGGGCCGATGTTCTGGGGCGGTGAGATGGAACTGCTGCCGCGCTGGCTCCAGTTACTGCTGGCCACACCGGTACAGTTCTGGATAGGCAAGCGCTTCTATGTGGGGGCCTGGCATGCATTGCGAGGTGGTGGCGCCAACATGGATGTACTGGTCGCGCTGGGCACCAGCATGGCCTACCTTTTCAGCGCGGTGGTCACGTTGCTGGGGCTGGATCAGCATGTCTATTTCGAAGCGAGCACAGCCATCATCACTCTGGTGCTGCTCGGCAAATTGATGGAAGCACGCGCCAAAAGCAGGACTTCCGCCGCCATCGAGGAACTCGTCAAGTTGCAACCCAGGACAGCGCGTGTGGAGCGCAACGGCGAGATCATCGAGGTGGACGTGGATACGCTCAAGGAGGGTGATATTTTTCTGGTTCGCCCGGGTGAAAGCCTGCCGGTAGACGGCATCGTCCTCGAAGGTGCATCCAGTGTAAACGAAGCGATGCTGACGGGGGAAAGCCTCCCCGTGGCAAAACAGGCAGGCGCCACGGTATACGCCGCCACAGTGAACCAGCAGGGCATGCTGAAATGCCGCGCTACAGGCGTCGGCGCCCATACGCAGCTCGCAGCCATCATTCGCCTGGTTGAGGAAGCGCAGGGCTCAAAAGCGCCTATCCAGCGTCTCGCGGATACCATCTCCGGTATCTTTGTGCCCATCGTGACTGCCATCAGTATCCTGACTTTTATCCTGACATGGTGGCTGGTGGGCAACTTTGTCCCGGCCCTGGTCAGCGCCGTGGCGGTGCTGGTGATTGCGTGCCCCTGCGCGCTTGGGCTGGCGACCCCGACCGCCATCATGGTGGGTGTGGGCCGCGGGGCGCAGAGCGGCGTACTGGTCAAGAATGCCGCGGCGCTCGAGCATGCCGGAAAAATCGAGACGCTCATCCTGGACAAGACCGGCACGCTCACCGAAGGTAAGCCGACGCTTACGGATATCGTCCCTGCCGAGCCTTTTACAGAACGAGAGTTGATGCGCATTGCAACGACCCTTGAACAGGGGTCGGAACATCCTCTGGCAAAAGCAGTCATGGAACATGCCCGTAAAACGGGTATTCAACCGGAACCTGTAACCAATTTTCAGGCTGTCACCGGCAGCGGCATCACTGGCGATATTGGGGATATCGGGTATATTCTTGGCTCACCCGGCTTCCTGCAAGAACACGGGACGCGGGTTGATGAGAACGCAGTATCCGCCCTCCAGTCCGAAGGCAAGACAGTCATCGGCCTTGCCGCCGTGAATATGCCCTCCGGGGAATCTCCCCAAGTGTTGGGCTATCTCGCCATCGCCGACCAGCTCCGCGCAACTTCAGCACGGGCGGTGTCGCGATTAAATGCGATGGGTATCGAGGTTGTGATGCTCACCGGCGACAATGCGCCGACCGCGGCTGCAATCGCAGGCCAGGCAGGGATAACCGTGTATCGGGCCGAGGTACTGCCGCAGGACAAGGCCACAGAAGTAAGCAAGCTGAAGGAAAGTGGCAAAGTTACCGGCATGGTGGGCGATGGAATCAATGATGCGCCCGCACTGGCGGTGGCTGACGTAAGTTTTGCCGTCGGCGCGGGTTCGGACGTTGCGATCGAGGCAGCCGACATTACCCTCATGCGCGATGATTTGATGAGTGTGGTCGACGCCATCTCCCTTTCGCGCATGACATTGGGGAAAATCCGGCAGAACCTTTTCTTTGCCTTTTTCTACAATGTGCTGGGGATACCGCTCGCGGCGATGGGTCTGCTCAATCCTGTCATTGCAGGTGCGGCGATGGCAATGAGCTCGGTATCAGTGGTCAGCAATTCCCTGTTGTTGAAGCGCTGGCGAGCGAGTGCCTGAGTTTTCGTCACGGGATGAGCGATAATAAATAACCTGGGCCCAACCCAACCAACCGAAGGAGACAGAAATGCAAGCGGAAGTCATAAGAATCAACGGAATGACCTGCATGGGCTGTGTCAATAGCGTGAAGAATGTGCTGGAAAAGATACCCGGGGTGAGCAATGCAAATGTCTCCCTGGAACAGCAACAGGTAACCATTGAATATGATGCTTCCAAGGCTCATACTGATCAATTCAGGGAGGCAATCAAGGATGCAGGCTTTGAAGTCGAAAACTGACAAGAAACCTTGCCACATGCCAAATGCGGTGGTGCAGCCGGATAAGGAAGCGTTGATAAAACGCCTCAACCGCATCGAGGGTCAGGTGCGCGGCGTGTCAAAAATGATCACGGAAGACCGTTATTGCGTTGACATCCTGAATCAGGTGTCCGCGCTTCAGTCCGCGCTCGATGCTGTCGCGATGCGCCTGCTTGAAAATCACACGCATGGCTGCATGCAGAGTGCGATCAAGTCGGGAGACGGAGACGCAGCAATCGATGAGCTGATGACAGTGGTGCGCAGGTTCGCCCGCTAGCATGGCTCCGATCGAGGATAATTTTTATTGTAACGGCCGCAATTCCTTGCACAAGAAGAACCTCCCACAATGAATCCTCCTATCCTCATTAGATCAGCCCTGATCGCCTTACTGCTGATCGGGCTGCCTGCGGTAGCCCACGAGATTCCGGATACAACGGAAGAACGTGTGAAGGCATGCATCATTTGTCACGGCCCGGAAGATAAAAAGGGTAGGGATGAGTATTACCCTCGCATCGCAGGCAAACCGGAAGGCTATCTTTTCAATCAGCTGCGGAATTTCCGGGATGGCCGCCGCCACTATCGGCCCATGGCCCTGCTGCTCGAAGGCCTGCCCGACGCATATCTGTGGGAGATGGCCGGATATTTTGCCTCGCTAAAACAGGCCTTTCCTCCACCTGAACCAATGCGGGCCTCATCGCCCAAAGTCAAAATAGCGCGGGAACTGATCGAGCATGGAGATGCTGCCCGGAATATACCCGCCTGTGTCGGATGTCACGGCAAGGACCTGATGGGCATAGCGCCGTTCATTCCCGGTCTTATTGGTCTCCCGCGCGTATATATCATGGCCCAGTTCGGCAACTGGCAGCACGGCGCGCTGATGCGCGGACGGACGCCCGATTGCATGTCGGAAATAGCAAAGAAGCTTACCACCGAAGAGGTAAGCGCTGTTGCCATGTGGCTGGCCGCGCAACCTGTTCCCGAGTCGGACGAGAGACGTGCAGGTGCGGGGGTAGAATTGCCCAAGAGGCTGGCAAGACGCTGCGCCAGCATCATTCCACAAACAAACAATCCAAAATGAGATACGGCTTATATGGCTTCCTCACAATCCTGATTGCCGGATTTACCAGCCTGGGCATTTTGCCGGCGCCACCCGTTACGCTGGCGCCGGCAGCAGAAAAGTCGAAGGCAGCGGAGATACGCGATACTGCCGAAATCGAGGGGCAGCGGGCACGCGGCGCTTATCTGTCGCGCATCGGCAACTGCCTGGGTTGTCACACGGCCTATAGCGGACTCCCCTACGCTGGAGGACATATCCTCGATACTTCGATCGGCATATTCATCACGCCTAATATCACTTCTGATAAAGAAACGGGTATCGGCCTCTGGAGCGAGGAAGATTTCTGGCGGGCTCTCCATAACGGCCGGGGACGCGATGGAAATCTCCTTTACCCGGCATTTCCGTATTCGGAATATACCAAAGTATCGCGCGAAGATTCGGACGCCATCTTTGCCTACCTTCAATCACTCCCACCCGTAAGGCAGCGCAATGCGCCCAACCGCATCAATTTCCCTTTCAACTGGCGTCCGCTGCTGCATCTCTGGCAGCTTATTTATTTTTCTCCCGGCATATATCTTCCTGACACGCTGCGGGATGACGAATGGAACCGGGGGGCCTATCTCGTGCAGGGGCTCGGGCATTGCAACGCCTGTCATACCCGGCGCAACATATTGGGAATAAGCAAAGGAGATATTCTGGGAGGAGGCCAGCTCATGGGTTCAAACTGGTATGCGCCATCGCTGACTTCCCTCCAGGAGGCCAGTACCGCCGATTGGCCGATCGAAGACATCAAGAGATTGCTAAAAACCGGATCCACCCCGCGCGCTGTGACTACGGGGCCGATGGCGAATGTTGTCAGCCAGAGCCTCCAGTTTCTGACAGAAGACGACGCACGCGCCGTGGCAAAGTATCTGAAGTCTTTGCCCGAAACCGAGCCTCGCTCCCGTGGAATCGCCCCTCCCCTTACCGAAGAAGTCGACAAGCAGCTTAAAAAAGGGGGGCAGATTTACGAAACCTATTGCCAGGACTGTCATGGAAATCTGGGAGAAGGCGCACCGGGAAGCTATCCGGCGCTGGCCGGCAACCGTGGAGTGACAATGGCATCCCCGACCAACGCGATCCGCAGCATTCTCAATGGCGGATATGCTCCTGTCACTGAAGTCCAGCAACGTCCCTACGGAATGCCGCCATTTGCGCAAGTTCTGCCTGATGGGGAGATTGCACTGGTGCTGTCGTATATCCGTAACTCGTGGGGCAACCGGGGAAGCCTCGTTACCGCGGAACAGGTGGACCGAAGCCGAAAAGGCGCACAGTAGAGCGCCGGCGTCCACCTCGCCATTATCCGTGAACCGGTGAAATATCCGGACTAACCACAGTAACCGTTTGCCTGGAACCAGTTCATTGCATCCTCGAGCGCAGCCGCAGCCGGGCGATAGCGATAACCCAGTTCTCTTACCGCCTTGTCACTGGAGTAGAACATTTTTTTCTTTGCCATGGAGACGCTATCCACGGTGGCGCGCGGCTCAACCTTGGTAACGGCGGACATTTTTTCCATCAACCAGGCAGCGGGCATCATCAGCTTGACGGGAAGACCAAATCGCCTGGTCTGCTTGCCTCTTATTTCATCGATTTTCTGCAGAATCTGCAGCAAGGTCATGTTTTCACCTCCGAGGATGTAACGCTCGCCAGGTTTTCCATGCTTGTATGCCAGCAGATGACCTTCAGCGATATCGTCAGCGTGCACGATATTCAAGCCGGTATTCACGTATGCCGGCATTCGATTGCGCAATGTATCCACTACGAGGCGGCCAGTGGGGGTTGGCTTGATATCACGCGGCCCTATCGGGGTAGATGGGTTGACGATGACCATGGGCAGGTTATGTTCCCGCGTCATCTGCTGAACAATTTCTTCAGCCATGAATTTCGATCGCTTGTAGTGTCCGCACATCGATCCCAGGCTGGAAGGGGTATCTTCGTTGGCAGGAATGCCATTTTCAGCCGTGCCCAGCGTCGCCACACTGCTGGTATAGACCATGCGTTTCATTCCAGCTTCGGCGGCTGCAAGAACCAGTGCCCGGGTTCCCTTTACATTGATTTCGTACATGGTATCCGGATTGGGTACCCACAGACGGTAGTCTGCTGCCACATGAAACAGGTTATCGCACCCCGCGACTGCCCGTTTCAGGGAGGGAACAGAACGCAAGTCACCTTCCGAAATTTCAACGTGCAACTTGTCAAGATTTCGTCGGTCGCTTCCTGGCCGGACAAGACAGCGCACTTCATGGCCCGCTTCCAGTAAACAGCGCGTTACTGCGGAGCCGACAAATCCGTTGGCTCCGGTTATTAAAGACTTAGTCATATCTGACCCTTTCGACTTCCGAATTCAGTGCGAACCTGCTAGCAGCCACTCGCTTTGGCTTCATTCAGTGATGAATGCTGCTTCCTGCCAGAGCCCACCACACTCGCAACGAGCAGGGATCAGACCGCGGCGAATCCGCAAAAGCGTTGCGCACTCACAGCTTTCCACTTGAGAAAACCAGGTGAGATCCTTTATACGGGAATTCTGGATAATTCAGCAATAGATCGTTGTCTGAAGCAGGCAGGATGAAGCGTTACAAAGAACAAAATGCATTCAGCAATATAGTAGAACCTCCCTTTACCCCACCTGCTGATCCTGGCAATTAACCGCGGCTGGCAAGGTGCTTTTCCACATCTTCCTTACTGAAACCCAGAGCAGCCGCAACCCGATCCGCATGGCTCACCCGGGATACGCCCGGAATCAGGCGATAGGTCGGGCCCTGTGGTAAAAATTCGCCCTGGAGATAGCGGCCTATCCCCTTGTCCTGCAAGCGCTCGCACAGCTCATGGTTATGGGTAACCAGCAAAGTGCTTGCGCCAAGCTTGTAAAAACCGGCGAGAACATACTCCGAGAGTTCCATCTTCTCTTCGAATGTGGTTCCCTCCGAAAGCTCATCCAGTACAACGAGACTGCGCGGCGTGGAATTGAAGAAAATTTCGCGCGTGCGTTTCAACTCGTGGCCAAAGCGCCCCATGCCCTCATCCAGGTGGCCGGGGTCCGGTACCTGGTAGAAAATATGCTCAGCCGGCACCAGGCGGGCGCCAGCGGCAGGAATATGGCAACCTATCTGTCCCAGTAGTTGAATCTGGACGACTGTCTTGCAATACGCAGTTTTGCCACCGCTGTTGGGCCCGGTAATGACCAGCAAGCGGCCGGCATCGTCGAGCGAAACATCATTTGGCACATAATTGGAGTTGGCCTTCGCGAGCACTGGGTTCCGCGCTTCCGTGACTTCCAGTGCGTGCCGCTCGCTTTCCGATATTTCCGGCAAGGTCATCTTGCCGCCGAAGGCCACCGAATAACGATGGAAGGATAGCAGTTCGTCGAGCATTCCCAGCACATCCACCAATCGCGCCAGTTCAGGGCTGTGCTTGAACAGCTTGCGTAGTGGATAGATGACAGTATCGCGATCTGAGGCGGCGATTGCAATCAGAACAACGGGCAGAATCGGCACTGCCAGCACGAGTATCCCATAGCCGAGATAAGCGATGCCGAAACTCGCCAGCAATCCCTGAAAAAAATAAAGCGCCGCAGCGAGCGCAGCCACAACGAAAAATACCGGAATCGGCTTGAACATGGATGGCGTGAAGCGCGAGAGCGGCAGGTAACGCGACTTTTCTTCCCGGGTCTTGAATTTTCCTTCGGAGACATAGACAGGACCGCGCATCAGGGAATAAATCCTTGATTTGCCGAAGTCGCGAACAGTCTGGAATAGCTCCTGGAGATAAGCGCTTTGCGGCTGAGGTAGAGCTTCTACCGTCTCGACCATGTCGATGGCAAATCCCGTACCGTCGATGAACTGATGGTAACCGTAACCGCTGAACTCCATGGCATCTTTACTGCCCCTGGAATTGTCTATGGCAATTCCCCCGGTAAAAGTACCGTAGAGTAAATGATAAAGAGACTGCTCTCCCTCTCTCACCGTATCGACGAAGTGCTGAAGCGCTTCACGAAGCATTGAATTTGACGCGAGTTCCCGTACTGCTTCCTGTTTCTTTTGAATCAGTGCCGCATCTGTCTCCGGTCGCGCAAGCGAGCGATAGAGCACAGATTGCCCTGCATGAGTAATAGCATGATTGACCGAATCGAATAACTCATCGGCTTCGATTGCATCGAACGTTTTCGCATCCAGTACCCCGTAGTCGTCTTCCTTCGGCCGACTGTCTCGAATACCGCTGGGCTTCTGGCCACTGGAGAGAACAGGTTTTTGATTCCAGTATGAATTAGGAGCAGAGGGCGAATTCATGATCAAGGTATGTTGGATTGATCGATTTCCGGGACAGGATTGGCAACCTTCCCGAAATGAGGAGGGATGCCCGGAGAAGATAGTGATTTGAAAAGCAGTTTACGGCAGCGTAGCATCCTTTTGGTGGAACGCCTGCCTCACGACGCGCTCATCGACATGCTCATCGGTGCGCATGCCACCTTTCACGTTTCTCCTGAAAATCTACCACCGGGGCCGTCGCCCGTCAATGCGCGGCGAGTGGGGACTGGAGGGGGCCTGGGGCTTGAGGGTGGAACAACGCATCGTTCACCTCCTTCAAATCCTCCTCGTCCAGTTCTCCCGCCTCTGCCTTCAACCGCAATCGTGACATTAGAAAATTGTAGCGCGCCTGCGCGAGGTCTCGTCGCGCGGAATAATACAGTTGCTGTGCGTTCAGCACGTCCACCTCGGTTCGGACACCTACTTCCTGGCCGAGTTTGGTGGAATCGACCTGGCTTTGACTGGACACCAGCGCCTGCTTCAGGGCCGTTACCTGCGCAATGCCATTGGTGACGTTGAGATACTGCTGGCTTACTTGCAGCACGCTGTTGCGTCGGGTATTGTTCAGGTCCTGCAACACCTTTTCCTGGATAGCCACTGCTTCGCGCACGCGCGACTGCACCGCAAAACCCTGAAACAGCGGAAAGCTGAGCTGTACGCCGATTTCTTTCGATGTCAGATCAATGGGGCGTCCCGTGATCGTACCCCCCACCCCTTTCTGGTCGCTGTATATCGCAACGAGATCGAGCGTCGGATAATGCCCTGCCTGAGCCCGTTCAACGTCCTTTTTTGCAATTTCATATACCGCCTCCTGGACCTTCAGTGCGAGATTGTTCTGTTCGGCCACGCTGATCCAGTCCTGCATGCTGGGATACTTCAACGTGAGCAGATCGGAGGGCATTTCGGTGGGACGAACCATATCTTCCGGTATTCGCCCGATGATTTGTTCGAGCGCCCGTTTGCGCACTTCAAGTTCGTTCAGCGCGCCTATCTGCAAGGCAGCCGTCAGATCGAAACGCGCCTGAGCTTCGTGAGTATCGACGATGGTAGCGGTTCCGACTTCGAAGTTGCGCTTTGCCTGCGCCAACTGTTCGCTGATGGCCTTTTTCTGTGCTTCTGCAACCTCCACGTTTACTTCTGCCAACAGAATATCCAGGTACGCCTGCGCCACGCGCAGGATCAGATCCTGCGCCGCAAGGATGAACTCCGAATCGGCCTGCGCAACCTGAAGCTTCGATTGTTCGTAGATCGCGAAATTCTCCTTGCGGTAGATCGGCTGAGTGGCGGTAATGGTCAGGCTCTGGTTATCGATGACAACTTCGGAAGGTCTGACAGCCACACCCGTTCCGGTCGCGGTTCCAGTTCCGCCGATTCTTTCTATATCGATCCACTGCCGTCGCCGCACACCCGCAAGCGTTACCGTGGGCAGCAGGCCTGCCCGACCCTGGGGCAGTTTTTCCTGGGCGGCCTGGTTCATGAAGCGGGCGGCGCGATATTGCGCGTCATTTTCCAGCGCTTCATGATAGATGTCCATCATGTCCGCGGCCTGCAGCGGAGTGCTCAGCGCCCCGACAAACAGGAGCGCATGGACGTACGGCGCAATTTTCGATTTGATTCCGGACTGCCTTGCGCTGCTTGAAAAGAACATCTTCGTTGACTACAGTTAAAGATAGACGGAAGCTATAAGGAAGTAGCGATGGATACGCCGCGTGGACTGCAATTCCTGGAGTTCGGACCGAAAGATCAGAATGTAAATCTCGTCGGCTGCTTTGCATTTCTGAGCGGCGCAATACAGGTTTCGAACTGGCCGACTGTGCTGTATGCGCCTGCGCGCCCGTTTTCCTCCTGTGCCACGCAAGTAACGAGAAGAGCCTGCATTACCGGTGGATCGCCCACTACAGCAAAGAGGCGCCCACCCGTTTTAAGGCTCTTCTGAAATCCCTCCGGCAGCACGGGGGTGGATCCGGTCAGGACGATAACATCATAGGGGCCGTGTTGGGCCCAGCCGCGGGCAGCATCGCCATTTTCCACCAGGGCATTGGTAATCTGGTGGTTCCGCAGGTTTTTTTCGGCCATGGCCGCCAACTCCGGCACAATCTCGACGCTATGGACAAACCTCCCCTTTCTGGCAAGCAGGGCAGTCAGGTAACCGCTGCCGCTCCCCACTTCCAGAATTCTGTCGGTATTATTGATTTCCAGCTCCTGCAGAATCCGCGCCTCAACCTTGGGAGCGAGCATTACCTCGCCGTATCCCAACGGGATTTCCATATCGACGAATGCAAGTGAACGGTAAGCTGCCGGGACAAATTCCTCGCGCCGCAGCTCGAACAACAGTTGGAGAACCTCCTGGTCCAGTACCTCCCACGTACGAATTTGCTGCTCCACCATGTTATACCGGCTTTGTTCGAGATCCATATCCAACCATCTGCTCCTATATGAAATGTCATAACAAACTTGCAATTATTCCACATTTCCGTTAGCTTCACAGCAGCAGCTAGGGGTCCGTTTCCGCGAGCACCCGGAAACCGGTGAGAGAGTCCCTCATGGAACCCACGGATAAGTACATTTGCATATCACGCTTATTCGGCGGTTCCTCTACCTGACACGGATAATGCCGCCGTAGGGAAGCTGGGAATCGGTTGTCCGGTCGTCCCGCTCCTTATGGCACTCAAGGAGCGTAATATGAATGCAACAGTTTCAAGTGCGGCACAAAGTTCATCGCCCTTTTCGGGCAAGACCGCCCAGGTTGACGAAGGCGCGGTCAAACCTCTGCCCCGGTCACGAAAAACCTACCTGAGCGGTTCCCGCCCGGATATCCGGGTTCCCATGCGTGAAATCAGCCAGTCCGATACGCCCGCCAGCATGGGAGCGGAAAAAAATCCGCCGATTTATGTCTATGACACTTCCGGCCCTTATACCGACCCGGCGGTCAAAATTGACATTCGCTCGGGCCTGGCGCCGCTGCGCGAAAAATGGATAGATGAGCGCGGCGATACGGAGATTCTCTCCGGTCCGGCTTCCATCTATGGCAGACAACGTCTGAACGATCCACGCCTGGCCGAATTGCGCTTCGACCTGAAGCGCAGTCCCCGCTGCGCCAGAACCGGAGCAAACGTGACACAGATGCATTATGCGCGCCGTGGCATCGTCACTCCGGAAATGGAATTTATTGCCATACGGGAGAATCAGCGTTGCGAGCATTTGGCCGATCAACAGCGAGCACTGCTTGCACGCCAGCACCCGGGCCATGATTTCGGCGCGTTCCTGCCCCGCCACATCACGCCCGAGTTCGTACGCGATGAAGTCGCCAGGGGACGCGCCATCATTCCCGCCAACATCAACCATCCCGAATCCGAACCGATGATCATCGGTCGCAACTTTCTGGTGAAAATCAACGCAAATATCGGTAACTCCGCGCTAAGCTCAAGCATTCAGGAGGAAGTCGAAAAGATGACATGGGCGATACGCTGGGGAGGAGATACCGTAATGGATCTCTCCACGGGAAAAAACATCCATGAAACGCGCGAATGGATCATCCGCAACAGTCCCGTTCCCATCGGCACCGTGCCGATCTATCAAGCCCTGGAAAAAGTAAATGGCAAGGCGGAAGATCTGACCTGGGAAATTTTTCGCGATACGCTGATAGAGCAGGCTGAACAAGGGGTGGATTATTTCACCATTCATGCCGGCGTACGGCTCGCCTATGTTCCGATGACGGCAAAACGGCTCACCGGTATCGTTTCCCGCGGCGGATCGATCATGGCGAAGTGGTGCCTTGCCCACCACAAGGAGAGTTTCCTGTATACGCAGTTCGAGGAAATCTGTGAAATCATGAAGGCTTACGATGTGAGCTTCTCCCTCGGTGACGGGTTGCGCCCCGGTTCAATATATGATGCGAATGATGAAGCCCAGTTTGCGGAGCTGAAAACCCTCGGCGAGCTGACACAGATTGCCTGGAAGCATGACGTTCAGGTAATGATCGAAGGCCCCGGCCATGTTCCCATGCATCTCATCAAGGAGAACATGGATATGCAACTGAAATACTGTGCCGAAGCCCCGTTCTACACGCTGGGGCCTCTCACTACCGACATCGCCCCTGGCTACGATCATATTACCTCTGCCATCGGTGCTGCCATGATCGGGTGGTACGGCACTGCGATGCTATGTTATGTGACGCCCAAGGAGCATCTCGGCCTGCCGGACAAGGATGATGTCAAGGACGGCATCATCACCTATAAAATCGCTGCCCATGCCGCGGATCTCGCAAAAGGACATCCTGGCGCGCAATTACGCGACAATGCCCTTTCCAAGGCACGCTTCGAGTTCCGGTGGGAAGATCAGTTCAACCTCGGTCTCGATCCTGACAAGGCAAGACAGTTCCATGATGAAACCCTGCCGCAGGAAGGCGCAAAGCTCGCCCATTTCTGTTCGATGTGCGGCCCGCATTTCTGCTCGATGAAAATCACGCAGGATGTGCGCGACTTCGCGGCGAGCAAAGGTGTCAGCGAGCAAGAGGCCCTGGAAAAAGGCATGGAAGAAAAAGCGAGCGAATTTGTAGCAGGAGGAACAGAGATTTACAGCAAGGTGTGAGCGGCATGACAGGTGGGCCTGTGCGCAGGTTTGCCATCGAGAAAGCGAAATGGAAAGGAGGCAGGAGGATTCAGGCGACTACGTTGCGCCAGGGCATTCATTCCTGCACTCCTCCCGCAACAGCATCACAATCACAAGTTTTCTCAAACCCGAAGCCGGTTTGATGCGATAATATCAGAAAAACAAACAGTCGCGCTCTCGGCGCTACTTCTCTACTGGATATCCATTGCCCGTATTCCCTGGTAACACCATGGTTGATTCCCGTTCGTTCCCGGTTACCCGCGACCTCTTCGCTTCTGCCGGATAATCTGGAATGGACTGGTTTCTTCTCCTCAAGGGACTCATCCTTGGCATAGTCGAAGGTCTGACGGAATTTCTTCCGATTTCGTCCACTGGTCACCTGATTCTGGTCAGCGACCTGCTCAACTTCAATGACGAAAAGGGCAAGGTATTTACCATCGTCATTCAGCTTGGGGCGATTCTGGCCGTATGCTGGGAATATCGCGTCAAGCTTCGCCATGTAGTGACGGATATCGGCTCCCGTCAGGACGCAAACCGCTTCGCGCTGAATCTTTTGATCGCGTTTCTGCCAGCCGCAATTCTGGGTTTGCTGTTCATCAAGACCATCAAGCAATACCTGTTTCATCCGGTGCCGGTCGCGCTGGCATTCATAGTCGGCGGTCTTCTGATTCTTTGGGCCGAGCGCAGGCCACATGTGGTGGACGTGGAACGGGTCGAAGACATGGACTGGAAGCATGCCTTGAAAGTGGGATTGGCGCAGTGCCTGGCGCTCATACCCGGCACCTCGCGCTCAGGCGCCACCATTATTGGCGGCCTCCTCTTCGGCCTCTCCCGCAAGGCCGCTACTGAATTTTCATTTTTCCTCGCGATTCCAGTTATGTTCGCAGCGACTTTTTATGATCTTTACAAGAATCGCGATATTCTTCATCTGGATGATGCGAGCGTGTTCGCGATCGGGTTCGTGGCGTCCTTTATCAGTGCACTTCTCGCGGTGCGAGGCTTGCTCCGCTTTGTCAGCCAGCACGATTTCTCCGTTTTTGCCTGGTATCGCATCGGGTTCGGGATTATCGTCCTGATTACGGCCTACTCCGGGATGGTCCAGTGGTCGGCGTAAGAAGAATTCATGCTCAATGAGTTTTGCTTATGCACTTGCACCCCATTATTTTCCAGATCATTATCGCCGCGATAAGCATGCCCTGATCCTCCCGAGCCCCGGGTGAACGGAGGGACGAAGGCTTGGAGTGATGGGACGAAAGAGCCTCAGTTCAGTCTCAGCTCTGTACCCAGGGCAATCCTGCCGCCTTCCAACCGCCCCTGGTGCCGCGATGGCCGGTAGAATCCTTCTCGCCTTCGAATCCTTCGAGAACGTTATAGCAACTGTTGTAGCCCAGTTCCGCAGCGGTAGCTGCGGCCTGATGTGAGCGTCCCCCCGTACGGCAGATGAACATGACCAATGATTCCTGATCTACCTGGCTGGAAAGATAATTGACGAAATCAGGGTTGGAACGCATGCCCGGATAAGACTGCCATTCGATTTCCACTGCACCCGGAATTCTTCCTACCCAATCCCATTCCGCGCGTGAGCGCACATCCACCAGTTTCGCATCCGGCGCTTCCTGGAGCAGGGTAAGCGCCTCGGTCGGCAGCAGCGCCCCCTGATAGGGCAGTTCCATTTCCTCGGCACGCTTATGCGCCCGCTCGAGTATTGCAGTAATTGTTTCGTTTTCCATATGGTTTACCATGACACGAATGAAATAATATGTAATGGTAATCGATTTTCAGCCATCTGGATGCCTGGAAAATTTCAATCCAGGAACAAGGCGCAACAAACCGTACCTCTTCCAGCCTGGGTATTTTATTGCTGAGGGAATGGTCATTCCCCTCCTGATATATAATATTGATTCTGCAAATTCCCTTTATATGAGGACATTCCACTTTTTAAAAGGAAGGCGCTTTCGCACGATTGCATATTGATATGGTTTGGAGACTGAAATGGCGGTAGCCGATGTTCTGAAAATGATTCAGGACAACGAAGTCAGATTCGTTGATCTACGATTTACCGATACCCGCGGTAAAGAACAACATGTAACCCTGCCCGCTCACGCGGTCGATGCCGATAAACTGGAAGACGGGCACACATTCGATGGCTCTTCCATCGCCGGCTGGAAGGGTGTGCAAGCATCGGACATGCTGCTGATACCGGATACCGACACCGCCCGAATGGATCCCTTCATGGACGAGGCTACACTGTTCATCACCTGTGATGTAGTGGAGCCCTCGGATGGCAAGGGTTACGACCGGGATCCCCGTTCCCTGGCAAAACGCGGCGAAGCCTACCTCAAATCGACAGGCATCGGCGATACCGCGTTTTTCGGCCCGGAGCCTGAATTCTTCATTTTTGATTCCGTCACCTGGCACGCGGACATGTCCGGTTGTTCCGTAAAAATCGAGTCGGAAGAAGCAGCCTGGAGTTCGAGAGTAAAATACGAGGGTGGCAACATCGGGCATCGTCCTGGTATCAAGGGAGGCTATTCCCCCATTCCCCCGATCGACTCCTTGCATGATATCCGATCGGCGATGTGTCTTGCACTTGAGGAAATGGGTATCGAAGTTGAAGTGCATCACCACGAAACGGCGACTGCCGGACAGTGTGAGATAGGCACCAGGTACAGCAGCCTGGTGAAGCGTGCTGACTGGACTCAGGTATTCAAATATGTGGTGCATAACATCGCCCACTCTTACGGAAAGACCGCAACCTTCATGCCAAAACCCATCGTCGGCGACAATGGCTCCGGAATGCACGTGCACCAGTCAATCTGGAAAGGAGGGCGAAACCTGTTTTCCGGAAATGGTTATGGCGGCCTCTCGGAAATGGCAATGTGCTATATTGGCGGGATCATCAGGCATGCCAAGGCCTTGAACGCCATCACCAATCCCGGGACCAACTCGTACAAGCGCCTGGTTCCAGGCTTTGAAGCACCCATCAATCTTGCCTATTCCGTCAGCAACCGGTCGGCTGCCGTGCGCATTCCTTATGCCAATAACCCCAAAGGCCGACGGATCGAGGTGCGCTTCCCAGACCCTACCGCAAACCCTTACCTTGCATTTACTGCCATGCTGATGGCGGGGCTGGATGGAATCCAGAACAAGATTCATCCGGGCGACCCGATGGACAAGAATCTCTACGACCTTCCACCCGAGGAAGCGGCCAGAATTCCGAATCCCTGCGCTTCCCTGGATGAAGCACTGGACAGCCTGGATAAGGACCGCAATTTCCTGACTCGCGGCGGGGTGTTTTCGAATGATATGATAGATGCTTACATCGAGCTCAAGATGGAAGAAGTTACACGCTTCCGGATGACGACGCATCCGGTCGAATTCGATATGTACTACAGCTTGTGAGCGCTGTTTCTCACGCTCGAACCGCTAATGCTGTTTCATTGATCAGGACATAATATCCGATGAAAATTCTTTTTGTTACATTGCTCGCGCTGCCGATGCTCATGCTTGTCGGATGCGGTCAGAAAACAGCGAAGGACGCGGAAAAACCCGCCGAGCAGCAGACGAAACTGCCGGATGAGTTTACTTCTGAAAAGCAAATGCCATCAGTACTGGAAGAAAGTCTGAGTCCGGAAGAGAAGTCTGCAATACTGAAAGAAATCATGCCTGCCGGGTCTGAGAGCGATTCTACACCGGAGGAAAGATTCCTGCAGTTGAAAAAAGACGCGGAGGCTGGCGATCCCAAAGCACAGACTGGCCTTGGCGTTATGTACTATACGGGTGAAGCGATATCCAAGGATGCTTCGGGCAAAATCCTGAGTAACGATCCTGCTACCGCCGCCGCCTGGTTTCATCGCGCCGCTGAGCAGGGCTATGCGGATGCGCAATTCAACCTGGGGTTGCTGTATGCCAACGGCGAAGGTGTTCCTAAAGATTCCGTCAAGGCGTTCGGACTATTTCAAAAAGCGGCAGAACAGGGCAATGTCGACGCGGAAAATAACGTGGGTGTGATGTATTACTCAGGTGAAGGCGTGCCCAGAGACGAGGCCAAGGCGAAAGAATGGTTCAAGAAAGCGGCAGCCGAGGGCAATGCCGACGCGCAGGCAAACCTGGATGCAATGAAATAAGAATTTCGCCATTTGTTTCGAGAACCCGGGCATCTTCGTAACGCAAGGAAACGGCATTACGCTTGTATCCTCGCAAAGAGTATGTCGTTCGTCATTGTGTCGGCGCATTCAGCCAGCTTCCGGTATCCATTCGAAGTTTCATTCCTTAAGGACATAAGGAGATGCCTATCCGGGGCAAGTTACCGTATTCCGTGCTCCCACCTCCAATCCTTACCACATAAAGGGAGTCGGTGACACCTTCAACAATTCAGACAATCAGCGCAGCACTATTCGCGATTGCACTCCTGCACACATTTTCCACCAGATTTTTTGAACGGTTGGCAAACGCGCGCCCCGCCCACGCAGGGATATGGCATTTATTGGGTGAAGTAGAAGTCGTGTTCGGCTTCTGGGCCATGGTTCTCATACTGTTCATGTTTGCGGTGGAAGGCCGTGACAGCGCAATCGATTATCTGGATTCGCGTAACTTTACAGAACCCATGTTCGTCTTTGCGATCATGGTCGTTGCTGGAACAAAGCCGATCCTCCAGCTTGCCATGCTCTCGGTACGCACCGTGGCGCAACTCATTCCGTTGTCGCGGGGGATCGTTTTCTACTTTGCGACGCTTTCCCTCGTTCCACTGCTCGGATCCTTCATCACCGAGCCGGCGGCCATGACGCTTGCTGCCCTGATTCTTCGAGACAATTATTTCTCTCGCGGAATTTCGCTCAAGCTTAAATACACCACACTCGGGGTTCTGTTCGTCAATGTATCCATCGGCGGCACCTTGACACCCTTCGCTGCACCCCCCGTGCTTATGGTGGCGGGGAAATGGGGATGGGACATCTGGTTCATGCTATCCACTTTCGGCTGGAAAGCAGCTATCGCCGTGATCATCAATGCGGGGGGCGCCACTTTGCTGTTTCGCCGCGAATTGTCGCAAGGCGGACTCGGGCAGAATTTGTCTGACCGTGGAGAGAAAGTACCGAACCTTCTTGTAGCTGTGCACCTCATCTTCCTGATCGGGATAGTGACGTTTGCTCATCATCCTGCCGCCTTCATGGGGCTTTTTCTGTTTTTTCTTGGCATCGCCCATGCATATCAAAAATATCAGAACCGGTTTATCCTGCGGGAGGGTTTACTGGTGGCATTTTTCCTGGCCGGTCTGGTAGTGCTGGGCGGACAGCAGCAGTGGTGGCTGCAGCCGCTATTGCTAGGAATGAGCAGTGAGACAGTGTTTTTTGGTGCCACACTGCTGACCGCGATAACAGATAATGCGGCCCTTACCTATCTTGGCTCGCTCGTAGAGGGATTGTCGGATTCTTTCAAATATGCACTGGTTGCAGGCGCCGTTACGGGAGGCGGTCTCACGATCATCGCGAATGCACCCAACCCTGCCGGGGTCTCTATTTTGCGCGGCAATTTCGAGGATGCGACTATTCACCCGTTAGGTCTGCTGACAGCGGCAATACCACCGACTATCGTGGCTCTCCTGGCTTTCCGCTTGCTTTAGGGAACCGCTGACAAATCCCTCACAAAGCTCTGTCCCATCCGGGTTGCAGCAAAATCGAGCCTGGGCCATTTCGGTCCGCATCTTCAATAACCTTACGGGACAGATGCTTCGTTCTGCTTCAAGGCACGCAAGCTGTCATTCTCGGCGCGCAACGCTTCGACCTCCTTATGCAGTCGTCCTATCGCCATGCGTTCGCGCAACATGGTCGGCAGTGTAACGAGCGCTCCTATGAGCACCCCCAGACCGAAGCAGACTGCGATCACAACGGCAAGCGATGCATCGGCACGCCAAAGCAGGAATATGACGCTTACCTCAACAGCATTCTGAACCGCAAACGTGACAATGAGGAAAACGATGACGAGCGCTGCAATCAATTGCAATTGCACAACAACTCCTTTCCGGACACCCGTATCCAAATCGGGGAAACGGCTTCCTTCTCAGCAAGAGGCACGATGTGCCAGATAAGAACGTGGAAAACCTGTCGGACTATACCTGCCGGTTCCGGTTGTGAAAAGTGATAGAAAAAGAGCGCCCGAAGACTGGTCCGGACGCGATTCCACACTTGAATCAACAAAAGGATAACTGAACAAAAGTGGCGCTACCCTCGCGGCAAGCAGGCCACTCCGCACACGCTAACCACGTACTTTGCGAGTCATGCCGGCTTCCAGCCACTTCTTGATACGGTTGGCATCGGCAATCCGGGAATTCTTTCCCCAGGAATCGAGCAGCACGATTATAGTCGGCTTGCCTGTGATATTTGCGTGCATCACCAGACAGCGTCCGGCCTCGCTGAGAAATCCTGTTTTGGATATGCCGATATCCCACCTGCTGCTCCTCACCAACCTGTTGGAGTTGACGAAATTCAAGTTGCGGTTGCGTACCTTCCCCACGGATACCACCTCGTGCGCAGCAGTCGTGGAAAATACGCGGATGAGACTGTACCTGTGGGCCGCCTTGACCATTTTTGCGAGATCGCGCGCGGTGGAGACATTTCCGCTGTTCAAGCCGGTCGAGTCAACGAAATAGGTGCTGCCCATTCCCAACTGGAAGGCCTTGCGGTTCATGGCCGTAACAAATGCATTCAGGCCGCCGGGATACGTACGTCCCAGCGCCGCAGCAGCGCGATTCTCCGAAGACATCAAGGCCAGCCGCAACAATTCTCTGCGGGTGAACTTCGTTCCTACCCGCAGACGGGAACGAGTATACTTGATGACATCAACATCAGCCGAGTCGATGACTATTTCCTGGTTCAGCGGCAGTTTTGCATCGAGCACAACCATTGCGGTCATGAGTTTGGTAATCGAAGCAATCGGCATGACAGTGTCTGCGTTCTTGTGGAAAAGAACCTGTCCCCGCTGTGGATCCATAATCAGCGCTGCGTTGGACCGGAGAGACAAGTCTGCCGTTTTTGCAAAAGCGCCTCCCATAAACGCAAACGTGGCGCAAATCACCAATATGGCGTTCTTCATTTTTCATTATCCAATGGAGTTGTCCGCCCTCCCTGCGGACTGGGACTACGGTCGATAAATTACCAAATATCCCGAGCTAGGGAAAGAGCTATGTTCAGGGGGCGCGCACGGAAAGGATTTTTCTGGAAAGCAAGTGAGAGTGAAGATCGGTGAGATTTGGTAATTTATCTAAAGGGACTTACTGCTCGACGCAAGCGCCCCTGCTCATTGACAGACGGTAGCCATCCATGAGCACTTTGGATGCGCCCTCGAGCGGCAGAGGTCGGGAAAAATAGTAGCCCTGCATTTCGTCGCATCCGTGTCTTATCAGAAAATCCAGCTGTGCCCTTGTTTCGACACCCTCAGCCACTACTTTCAGCCCGAGACTGTGCGCGAGCTTGATCATGGCTACGGTAATGGTTGCATCGTCGGGGTCCGTCGTGACGTCGCGGATGAAGGCACGGTCGATCTTGAGTACATCCAGAGGAAAGCGCTTGAGATAGGCAAGACTGGAATAGCCGGTACCAAAATCATCCATCGATATCTGGACACCGAAGGCTTTCAGATTCTGCAAGGCATTGGCGGCCATCTCGGCCTCCTTCATCAGGACCGACTCCGTAAGCTCGAATTCCAGCAGACGCGGATCGATGTTCGTAGCCTTCAACGTTTCCCCGATAATGCTATCCAGATCCTGTTGCTGAAACTGCCGCGCTGACAGATTGATCGAAATGGGGTGCAGCACCAGCCCCTGGCCCTGCCATTCCCTGATCTGCTCACAAACGGTTTTCACCACCCACTCACCTACCGATACGATCAACCCCGTATCCTCGAGAACGGAAATGAACTGCAGTGGAGGCACCAGCCCATGCGCGGGGTGTTGCCAGCGCAGCAGCGCCTCAAAACCGGTAATCTCTCCGTTGATCAGGCTTGCTTTGGGTTGATAGTGAAGCACGAACTCGCGCCTTGCCAGAGCGCCACGAAGTTGCGTCTCGATTTTCAGGCGAGCCACCGCGCGCTCATTCATCTGCGGAAGGTAAAACTGATAAATCGCGGGTCCCTGCTCCTTTGCCTGGAACATCGCTGTGTCGGCATTTCTGAGCAGGCTGTCTGCGTCGGTACCATCGCCGGGATAGATGCTGATCCCAAGGCTTGCAGAGACGTAGATCTCCTGTGTTTCCAGCTCAAAGGGTACCTGGAGCGCCGAAATAACCTTCTCCGCAATTAAGGTTGCATCTTCAGCCTGTACGAGATCAGACAGAATCAAGGCAAATTCATCTCCTCCAAGACGGGCAACCGTGTCGCATGAACGCACACACTGCTGCAGTCTCTTTGCGACATGGATCAGTAGCTCATCACCGGTAGAATGGCCCATTGTGTCGTTGACGATCTTGAACCGGTCCAGATCCGCAAACACCACGCCGACCCGGCGACGATTGCGACAGGCATGTTCCATCGCCTGCCGGAGACGATCAAGAAAAAGACTTCGATTAGGCAGTTCCGTCAGGGGATCAAACTGGGCCAGGTAGGTGAGACGCTCCTCCGTTGTCTTGCGGTCAATTGCGGTTGCGAGAATATTCGCGAGACTCTGAAGAAAATTGATACTGCTGGACGTGAAGCGCTGCGGCTCGGGCGAATAGGCCCCCAGGATCCCGTAAGGTCCCCCCGCCCCCGAGATAAGCACGTCCGCGCAACTGCGTATATTATGGCTCCTCAGGATGCTGGAAGGCTTGAAACGGGTTTCCGTCTGGAAGTCCTCCACAATGACGGATTGATGGCTCGCGAGCACAAAGCGATTTTGGCTGTTCTCGTATGTAAACGATATCTGCCTTCCAATCCAGTCTTTCTGCCAGCCGACCCCGGATTTAAGAACAAAAGAACGGAAATCCGGCGCAAGCTGGAGCGCCTTGCAGAACTCGACATTGAGACCTTGAGAAGCAATCACCACTGCCTGGCCCCACAACAGAGCAAGATTCCCGCTGGCGAGCGCCTGTTGCCCGAACGCAGCAATGAGCCCCTGTTGCATGGCATGCTCCTGGATTGCAAAGTCAGTTTGCTTGCGTTTGGTAATGTCGATGGCGGTGCCCACTATTCTCAGTTCATCCGGATTGGTGCTCCATTTCAATGCCTTCGCAATATGCAGATGGCGCACTGTCTTGTGTTCGCGCAAAATCCGGAAATCGAGCTGAACGCGTCCATTCTCGGCGCTGACCCGTTCCAGATGCGCCTCCTGCTGGGGCAGATCGTCCGGATGGGTATAGGATTTCCATATGTCATACGTGATGCGGCTCCCGGGAGCAATCCCGTAGATCTCGTACATCCGGTCATTCCAGATCATTTCATTGGTCGCAGTGTTCCACTCCCAGATACCGATGGCGGCTGCTTCCGTGGCAAGAGCAAGTCGTGTCCTCTCTTCCAGCAAAACGCGCTCCCTTCTGTTCGATTCTGCCCGCAGCCAGACATTTTCTATGACAGTCGGCAATCGCTGGAGATAGCCTGCGGTCTTCACAACGTAATCGGCAGCACCCAGTTTCAGTGACTGCCGGGCAATCTCCTCATCCTCGCTCCCGATAAAGAGAATGATGGGCAGATCAAGTCCCCGTACCTGGCAAAGCTCCTTCAGAACGTCCGTTGCGGACGCCCCGGGCAGGCGGTAATCGAGCAGCAACACATCAACCTCGGTCTCTCTATTCTGTCCAGCAAGATAGAAAAAAACTTCCTCAGCTGACTGAACAGATTCGATTCGAAGGTGGGGCGCAGTGGAAGCCAGTGCCTGTTTCGTCGTTTCGGCGTCATGCGGGTTGGGCTCAACGTATAAAACCTGGAGTACTGTAGCGCGCCGGTAAGTTTCTGTCTGGAACTTGTCGAGCGTCGCACGAAGCACGAGCCCAAGAGTTTCCAGAAAGCGCCCATGCTTTATGACGTAATCGTCAGCTCCCGCCCGAAGTAATGAGAGGATGGCTTCTTCTCTGCTGGAACCCGTAAGGACCACGACTGGAAGCGGTAGATGTCGTCTGCGAATCTGAGCCAACAACGTTTCACCGCTCCCGTCCGGAAGGTTGAGGTCCGTCAGGACCATATCATAGCGGGCAGGAGCATTCGGCTCCGGTCTGGCGATCGCCGGGATACCGAGGCTGGTCCCATAGAGATCGTGGAATCTTTCCACGCGGCGCAAAGCTTCTGCCAGTGAACTGACGATATCGAGCTGGATGTCGGGCGCACGTTTTTTCAGTTCCAATCGCACCAGATCGGCATCCAGCGCATTATCCTCAAGGTAGAGAACTCTCATCGGAAAGCCTTTGAATGATCTCCCGGAAGGTCGAAAATAGCCTTTGCGGACTTCAGTCCCTTATCGTCTCCCCGCACCCTTCGGGGTATTGCCCGAACCTTGCGCGACCTCGCATCCTGCATGATACTCATTCAGAAACCTCTAATCCTTGCAAGACAGTGGGTATTGAGAACAGTCCAGTAGAGCTCAATCTGGCGGGCCACATCGATGAATTTCTCGAAGTCCACCGGCTTTACGATGTAGGAGTTCGCGCCGAGCAGATAGGCTTCATGAACGTCGACATCTTCGGAGGAAGATGTAAGCACTACGACCGGAACAGTTCCAAGCATGGAATGCTCCCGTATGGTTCGCAGGACTTCCAGCCCGCCTACTTTGGGCAGTTTGAGGTCTAGCAGTACAACCGAAGGCGGGAGGTCACTCGTTCTCCAGCTCGAAAAAAAATCGAGCGCTTCCTGACCATCCCGCAGCACTTCGAGTGGATTGGTCAGGTTGTGCCGTACAAAAGCACGCCGGGTGAGATCGACATCCATCGGGTTGTCTTCAATAAGCAGAATCGGCAACGCAGTGTTCATGAAAGCACACCTATAAGTCCTGTTCTTGCAACTGCTCGAATGGCCCTGGCGCAGGACCAGACAGTGGCAGTTGCAGGTAAAAGACAGCACCGGCGCCTACCTGACTTTCCGCCCACACACGTCCTCCCATACGCTCCATTGCTTTTTGCACCATTGCAAGCCCGATGCCCGTCCCCGGATATTCCTCGGCCCGTTGCAAGCGCTGGAATATCTCAAAAATTTTGTCGTAAAAACGCATATCAAATCCGATGCCGTTGTCGCGCACGCAAAGAATGCAATTGCTATCCGAAGTCCAGGCGTGGATTTCGATGACAGGCTCCGGAGCATGTATGGAGAACTTGAGGGCGTTATCGACCAGGTTACGCAGAGCGATTGCAAGACCATCGGGATCAGCGCGAACGTGGAAATCATCCACACTGACAATGAGGCGCACGTTTTGCAGGCTATCTTCGAACTGGGCCAACACCTTTGATACAAAGGCGGGAAGCCTGATGACGGTCGAAGACAGCTTTCGCCGCTCAAGTTTTGAGTAGGAGAGCAGATCTTCGATTAAATCCGTCATATGCTTGGTAGCTGAACGGACATTTGCCAGAAAACTGCGGCCTTCCTCGTCGAGGCGTTCGTAGTAGTTTTCCAGCAACAGCCGGCTGTACCCGGCTATGCCGCGCAGAGGCGCTCTCAGATCATGAGATACCGAGTAACAGAAATTTTCCAGTTCCTTGCTCTTGGCAAGAAGCTGGGCAGTGCGCTCATTCACCTTGTATTCAAGATTAACCTTCGCATCACGCAGGGCTTCCTCAGCCTGCTTGCGCTCGGTGACATCCTTGATAGTAAGAAACGCCAGCCCTTTACTGTTCTCGTAGTGCAAAACCGTTCCGGAATAACTGAAGATTCTCAGCCACTCTTTATCCAGGCGCCGGATGCGCAGTTCCAGATCATGCAGGTGATCACCCCGGAGAATGCGCGGCAAGGGCCATTGATCTATAGGCACGACGTTGCCCTCAGTGGTCGACAGCTCATAGATCCGGGCAAAATTATGAAGATTGCCCAAAACCTCTTCCGCGCTGTCGATTTCATGCATTCGCAAAGCGGCGGGATTCCAGTGGAGGAGATTACGATTGAAATCGGAGATGACAAGCCCCTCGGTCATATGCTCCATCACCACCTGAAGCCGCTTTTCTGTCTCGCGCTGTGCCTCTTCCCAGAGTCTCTGATCGTGGACGTCGGTATTGGTCCCGAACCACTGCACAACTTGACCTTCCTCGTTTCTTAACGGCTCGGCGCGGGTCAGAAATACCCGGAGCTTCCCGTCCGCACCGCGCAGTGGAATTTCCATATCGAGCGGCTGCTCCGCAGCAGTGGCCTCATTCCAACGTTTTATTACCTCTGGCAGCAGTTCGGGATCATGAACTTTTTGCCAGCCCCAGCCCATCATCTCTTCAGGAGTGGTTCCGGTATAGTCGTACCAGCGCTGGTTGTACCAGAACCTGGACCCATTCGTCTCCCCTATCCATGCAAGCTGCGGGATGGTATTGACCATTGTCCGGAAACGCGCCTCATTTGCACGCAACCTGGCCTCGGCGCGGCGGCGGACGCTGAGATCGAACGCCATCGCAAGAAATTGCACTTGCTCAGGACGCGTGGACAACTCCAGGTGAACCTCGACCGGATAATGCGTACCATCCGCACGCAGGTGTGTCGCCTCGAAAACCAGGATTTCTTTCTCACCCTTGACGAGTGGATCGATCAGAGTGCGGAACGATGCCTCGTCAAACTCCCGTTCGACTTCCAGCAGCGTCATCTTTTGCAGTGAATCCATGCTGTAGCCAAGATTGCGCCGGGCTCCCCGGCTGGCGTATTCGAAATGCAGCGTCTGAGCATTCAGCAGATAAATTTCGTTCAGACTCTGCTCGAGAATTTCTGCAATCGGGGTATGGATATTCTCCACAGTGGCAGGACGGGTCATATCGCGAGCGTTCTCAGAAACGCACGCAACACTCCCTGTGTCGTTTTGGTTTAGGGATATCATTACGGAAAAACCTGATGCTCTTTTGCAAGAACGATTCGACTCGGAAAAAACTCGGAAAAACAGAGCTATGAAACCCTAAAACGGGCTGGGTGAATAGCTGTAAGATTTTACAGGTTGGCAGGATGAAAATTAGACTTGAGTGTTTTTGAGTGTTTGATCAAAACCTTCTCGCAGACCGAAAGGGACAGAACGAAAACAGCTTGATCTGTAAATTTCCCCTATTCTTGGGGAGGGGAAGCGCGTCTCTTAAAAACGTACCACACCTGTCTCACCGCGTCATAAACTTGCGCCTGACGAATGGAGAACGTTCTTTCCAGCTGTATGAAATTGCAAGGACTGAAGAAACAGTTGTCGACAATCTAATCAACATGGGATTTATCGTCCCCGCTCGGAGATAAATATGCAGGAACTGAATGCAACCTGGACCGCGCTGAAACTCGGCGGTTTTACCGTTGTGCCGCTGTCTTTGCTGGCGGTGATCGCATTGGCGATCATGCTTGAAAAAGCGTTCATCTATTGGAAGTTTGCCCGCCTGTCCCACGACCTGCTGAACCTGGTTGAGACTTACGGCTTTGCATGGGCCGATCTGGAAAAAATACTCTCCGGATTGGATGATCGCCACTATTACAAGCGCTTCTTCGAGGTCGTAATCAGTAACAGGCATCATCCGTCCTGGTGGACGGAGTCACGCGCGGCAGACGAAGCCCAATTGATCGAGACATCGCTGGGACGCCGGTTGTGGGTGCTGGAAACGATCGTCACCGCAGCGCCTCTGCTCGGGCTTGTCGGCACGGTTATCGGCATGATGCGCGCTTTCCAGGTCATCGGCGGCGAAGGGGTGGTCAACCCCACCGCCGTGACGGGAGGCGTGGCCGAAGCGCTTATCGCCACTGTCGTCGGCCTCCTGATTGCGCTGATTGCGCTCTTCGGCTTCAATTACTTCTCCCGCCTTCAATCCCAAACGATGGATGAGATGGAACGGCTGGGCACGCGCCTCATCGATCATATTCGCCTGGATCAGGAGGAGAGTGGGTCATGAAGCGGCGTAAATCCAGGGAATACCGCAGGGGGCGCATCGAAATCATCCCGATGATCGATGTGATGTTTTTCCTGCTTGCCACATTCATGCTATCGTCATTATCGATGCAGAATCTCGATTCCCTGCAGGTGAATCTGCCGCAAGGCGAGGCCGAGAAGCTCAACGCCAAAACACCGGTTACATTGACCTTGACAAGCGACAGTAAAATCTTTGTCAACCGCACGCCCGTGACCCTGGAGACGCTGGGTGACACCCTCAAACCACTGCTGCGCAATTCCGAACAGAAAGTGGTGGTATCGGCAGACAGCGACGCACCGCAAGGAATTGTCGTACAGGCGATGTTGCGTGCTCGTAGTGCGGGTGCGCAGCACTTTCTGATAGCCGTCAAACACGAGTAATCCCGAACGATGCTCAAGTCCCGATCGCGGGAAATCCGCATCTGGTGGCCCCTGCCGCTGGCGTCTGTCCTCTGGGTGCTCATCGTCTGGGCGTTCGGATTCTTTCTCACCGCGCCCCAGGTCGAGATCAAGGGGCCTCCCGCGATCGAGGCCAGCTTCGTGGAGCTCGCCGAAGAAACCCCGGAACAGAAGGCACCGCCGCCTGCCCCTCCCAGTCCCAGGATACCTCCTGCACCTAAGCCCCCCTCCAAGCGTCAACCCCAATCGCGACTGGGGGAAGGAGGAACCAAGCCACTGAAACCCAAACGGGAAAAAGCAATGGAAAACCGTGAGGGCAGCAAGGAACGCACGCCGACTCAGAAAACTCCGACTCAGAAAACTGTTCCAGATGTGCCTCTGGAGACTGAACGTCCGTCCGAGCGCCCGAAAGACCTGCTGGCGTATATGAACGAGGCGCGGGAGCGGCGCCGGGCAAGCGGAATTTTCGAGGATGAACCCGTTGAACCTGAGGCGGTCGAGCGTGAGCCTTCCGAAGAAGAACTGCGCATGGCTAACGTGATGCGCAACCTTAAGGAGCCCGGCGCAAGCGGGATATTCCAGATCATCAGGATGGGACCGCGAACGGCACAGTTTCTGTTTCGTGCCTGGAAGAAGGATAGCAGCGTTCCTCGCCGGGAGCTGGTGGAAGTCGATGCCGGACCCGGTGGCGATATTCAACGGGCCGTCGTTCGAAAAATGATCGAGCTGATCCGGCAATACCACAAAGGGGATTTCAACTGGGAATCCTATCGTCTCGACCGGGTGGTCGTCCTCTCCGCTCGGCCTGAAGACAGCAAGGGCCTGGAGGATTTTCTGATACGCGAGTTTTTTGGAGAGGAGGCCGCGCCGCGACGGCGATGAAGATCGCTCGCCTGACGGCGAGCTATCCGCCATCCCATGTACTACATTACGATGGAAGCAAACGGCGGACGAAGCTCGCCCTACACTGGTTGATATCGGACGACCGGCGGAACGACTTTGTCCTACTTTTCCACCCGGCTTACAGTCTTGTTCGCGTCACCTTTCAGATACTTGTCCAGAAACTCCAGTATTCGCCGATTGGCCTCGATCTGATTCTTTTTCTTGGTAAAACTGTGGCCTTCATCAGGGAAAACAATGTACTCCACCGGAATACCATGCTTCCTGACCGCCTCCACCATTTCATCGCTCTCGGCCTTGACCACGCGCGGATCATTGGCTCCCTGAATGACCAACAAAGGCTTTCGTATTTCCCTGGCGTGGAACAGGGGGGAAGTCGCAACAAGAAAATCGATATCCGCCACCGGGTCTCCAATTTCATCATAAATGGCTTTGCGGACGGACTCCCAGTAAACAGGAATGCTCTCCAGGGTGCGCAGCCAGTTGCTGACACCAAAAATGTCCACCCCTGCCTTGAAAGCTTCAGGCCGAAAGGCAAGGGCTGCAAGGGTCATGTAGCCCCCATAGCTCGCGCCCATGATGCCGATGCGTTCATGGTCGATGTAACCGAGGCTGGCCAGAAAGGTCTTCGCTTCCATGCAGTCCCACAAGGGCTCTCTTCCGTGCTTGCGGTTGGCCGCAGTAAAGAAGGTTTTACCATAGCCGGAGCTTCCCCGGTTATTGATGCCCAGGACGGCATACCCGTGGTTCACCAGATACTGAATTTGGGCGCTATAGCCCCGCATGGTCTGTCCGCCAGGTCCTCCATGAACGTACACGATCGCAGGCACCTTGTTGGTGTCTGAGGCTTCATGTGGTTTGTAATAGATGGATGGAATCACCATTCCATCGAAGGATCGGAACCGCACCACTTCCGCCTCCACCAGATGTGATGGATCGATCTCCTTGTTCAGGCTCCGCGTGAGTTGACGGAACTGTCCGGTGTTGAAATCGTGCACGAACAGATTATCGGGAGAGCGATCGCCATTTACATAGAAGGCCATGCGCGCACTGCTTTGCGAAAAGACCACGCCGCGGATTTCTCCTTCGGGCAGCGCTGGCAGTTTTACAGGTTTTTCCCTTTCTCCGTCCTCAATTTCGACAACACGAATGACGATACTCCCATCTTCGTTGATGCCCGTTACGCGAAATCGACCATCGCGTGAAAAATAGGTGTACATCACGTCCCACTCAGCGCTCTCGTGGTCGCAGACGACCCCGGAGGTGAGATCATAGGTGCATAAATGCTTGAATTCGCTTCCCTCCGTGGTAAGAAAGAAGAGTTTGCGCGAGGCGGGATCGAAGGTTTCAGCACGGAAACTGATGGAGCCTTCATGCGGCGTGAGGTGCCTTACTTCCTGCTTTTCGATATCGAACAGATAAATGTCACTGTCCGATGCAGTGTGGGACCGATTCAGCGCAATCCAGCGCTCGTCACGGCTGATGGGACCAAGATCGAACCCCTGGTGATTCTTGTACAGCAAGGTTCGCGCAAAAGTCTCGGCATCGTAACGGTATACATCGAAGAATCTGGCATCGCGCTCGTTGGTGGCGACGTAAAAAGCATATCCATCGGGGCTCCAGCCCATGAATTGCGCCTTGAGCTTTTCCCCCGGTGTCAGATCTTCCTCCTCGCCGCCGGGGGCAAGCAGGAACAAATGATAATTTTCATCACCATGATAATCCCGCGTGATCAGTACCCGATCATCGTGCGGAAAGAAGCTGACCGAAAACGTGGTATCGATGGCGGAGCGGGTCAGCGGCTCGGCTGTACCGCCCATCACTGGGAGCGTATAAGCATTGAAAATGCCCGACTCATTGCTGCTGAACAGGATGCGCTCTTCATCCGCGCTGAACGACGCCCCCATTATTGAAATCGTCGCCATGAATTGTTCGATGGTATAGCGTTTCATATCGAGAGTCCCTCAATACTGGTTTGATTTTGGCTTGGTTTTGGCTTGGATTAGGGCTGAATAGAGCCAAAAGGAGCCGGAGGCGGCGCAATTGTCTGCCCCAGTTTCCAGTCAATAAGCGAAACGGGCAGACATATAAAAGCATCGTTGAGATTATATATTAGGCGCCGCACGGAACCGTCCACCATTTTTCATCATCATCAAGCAGACACTACAGCCAGATGATGCGCAGCAGCCCAGTTCAACCGGAAGAAAAGGCGGACGGAACGATGACAGCCGAAATTCACGATGCGAATAGTCCGCATGCTGACATAGAGGAACCCGATCAGAATGGTCTGGAGGAAAGCCTGCATGAGATATTCGGCCTGGCGCACCTGCGTCCCGGACAGAGAGAAGTCATCGAGAGCGTGCTGAACGGGCGTGATACGCTAGCCGTAATGCCCACCGGTAGCGGCAAGTCATTGTGCTATCAATTGCCGGCACTCAACCTGCCGGGCACTGCGATTGTCGTTTCACCCTTGATTTCACTGATGAAAGATCAGGTGGAAAAGCTTGAAGAGATCGGAGCTGACGCAGCACAGGTCAACAGTACCCTGAATGCGGAACAGGAGTTGGAAGCGTTGGAGAATATTCGCAGCGCAAATAGCGATGTCGTCTTCGTTACGCCCGAGCGTATATCCGATCCGGACTTCATCACCGACCTGCAGGCCATTCCGACAAATCTGTTCGTCATCGATGAGGCCCACTGTATTTCCCAATGGGGACACGACTTTCGTCCAGCTTATCTGGGACTGGGAGATGCGATCAAGACATTGGGGAATCCAACGGTACTCGCGCTGACCGCGACTGCTACACCGGAGGTTATCGAGGATATCGCGCAACAACTCGGGCGCCCCTCCATGAATGTGGTGAACATGGGCATTTACCGGTCCAATCTGAATTATTCAGTCATACAGCTTACCAGTCCCGATGAAAAACTGAAGAAACTGCAAGAACTCGTTCAGAAAAACGAGGGAAGCGGAATCATTTATACGGCTACGGTGAAAGCAGTGGAAGAGCTTGCCACAGCGCTTGCAGGAACGAATATCGGTCTCGCCCTCTACCACGGCCGTCTGTCACGAAAAGCGCGTGCGGAAAGTCAGGAATCCTTCATGGAAGGCAAGAGCAGGATCATGCTTGCGACGAACGCTTTTGGCATGGGAATCGATAAACCTGATATTCGCTTTGTAGTGCACTTCCAGATGCCCGGTACGCTCGAGGCATACTACCAGGAGTCAGGCCGCGCCGGCCGGGACGGCAAAACGGCCGAATGCACGCTGCTTTTCGACGCGCAAGACAAGCGCATACAGCAGTTTTTTCTGGCCCGGCATCATCCCGACCAGGAGGACCTGCGCGAAGTGTATAAAGCAATGCAAGACCTGTCTGCGGATCGACCCGCGATCAGGTTTGAGCGGTTAAAAGAGAAACTCAGCAAATTTTCGGTTCGCAGGCTGCAGGTGATGCTTAAACTGCTGGAAGAAGGTGGCGTACTCGGGCGCGACAAGGCACTGGGCTATCGCCTGCATAAAAAGAATGTGAAAGCGGAAGACCTGGCCAGACTCGCAGAAGACGCGCACAGGAAAGCAGAGCATGAACGGGAGGCCCTGGAACGCATGGTATTTTATGCCCAGAGCGGTTTTTGCCGCTGGAAGGTGTTACTGGAGTACTTTAACGAAGAAGTCGAGTGGGACCATTGCGGTCACTGCGATAACTGCATCAATCCGCCGGAAAACGCGCTTTCAGTGCATCCTGTTCAAAGATGGGATAAAACGGAGCAGATGACCTCTGGCTCCGATAAATCGCGCACCAAGCAGGAGCAGGAGCAGGAGTTGACCGTGGGGGCTGAGGTTGAGGTCCGGAAAGTGGGCAAAGGCAAGGTCCTGAGTATCCGTTACGGCATGGTGACAGTCCTTTTTCCTGACAGTCAAAAACGCACCTTTATGAAAAAATACGTAAAGCCGCTCCAGCAAGCATCGAAGAAATAAGGGTAAGTAATCTCTGGGGAGGGTACATGCTGAATGATCCTGTTGTTCTCATACTGATGTACTTTATTCTGCCGCTTTGGCTGGGGGCGGGATTTGCCGATTGGCTGTGCCACCGCGCCTCCCATATCGAAACGACCAGCGGGGCGAAGGAGTCTGTTTTCCACCTCATCATGCTTGCAGAAATGGGCCTGCCTTTGCTTGCCGCCATCTTCCTCCAGGTAAACGCCGGCATCATCGCCTTCATGATTGCCGCCTTTTTCCTCCACGAGATCACCGCGCTTTGGGACGTGAGCTATGCGATAACCGTACGCAGGTTTCACCTATCGAGCAGCACGTGCACAGTTTCCAGGAGATGATTCCACTCATGGCAATCCTGCTCTTGATCTCCCGTCATTGGGGGCAATTCCAGGCGCTTTTCGGGTTCGGGCCCGAAACACCGCGGTTCGACCTCGCCTGGAAGGAAGAGCAGCTACCGGTAACTTACGTAATCTCCATCATGACGGTTGCGCTGCTGTTCGAGGTCATTCCCTTTGTAGAAGAGTTCTTTCGCGGGCTGCGCGCGAACCACGGCGCGCTTGTGCCGCTCAAAGCTCGAACAGACGGCGACGAGGGCTCTGGGTGAGAAAAAAGAATCAGGATTGAGACTTTCCCGTATCGTTGCACCTGATTTGCCATAAAAGTTCTCCATCCTTGTCGGCGGCGCGCATCGGATCGAGGATGATGGGTGTCTGCTGGTCAATGAGCACGTAGCCATCCTTGCAAATTTCATTGGCGCCCTTCGTCAACGTTCTGGTTGCCCAATCCCGGCTGTTGGCACAGGGCCCCATATGTGTCTTAATGAAATAATGCGTAGTCCCATCCCTCAATTTCATTGAACTTTGCGTATATTCAGGCGTGCTCGCACAGGCATGTAGCAACGGAACGGCCAGCAGTGTAAGAACCTGGATTTTCATGATTTTTCCGAATACGGGCGAGGCTCGATGATACAGGAAAGGGCAAGGCTGGCGGAATGGGAGCGGAAGGACGTTTATTTGATGCCGATCACCATGGAATCCGCCCCAATCAGGGGTTGCACCCGCGTATCGGAAAAGCCCGCCTCTTTCATCCATCCCGTGCAGTCCGCGCCGGTGAAATCGAAACCTCCCGGTGTTTCTATCAGCATGTTCAGGCTCATCATCAGGCCGAACGCGTTCTGTGACCGGTCGTCATCTATAATGGATTCATACACGACAAACGCACCGCCTGCCGGGAGTGCGTCAAACGCTTTCGCGATGAGCATTTTTTTCGTAGGGAGATCCCAGTCGTGCAGGATATGTCCCATCAACACGACATCTGCCTTGGGCAGGTCTTCATCGAAGAAATTACCAGGTACAAAAGAAACTCGATCATCCACGTTCGCCGCTTGAGCGTACTGCTCGAAAATCGGCCCAACCTCCGGACGGTCGTAACCCATCCCGCGCAAATGAGGATTGGCAAGGGCGATCTGTACGGCGAGGTCCCCTTGTGCCGTGCCGACATCAATGAACGTATGATAGCCTTGCCAGGGAAAGGTACGTGCAATAGTCATGTTCGCCGCGCGGCTTACGCCAGTCATGGCAGCAAGAAACTCCTTTAACCCGGCAGGATCGGCATAAAGCTTCTCGAAGAGATCGGCTTCACCTGTCCTGATTTCGTTTTGCGGTTTGCCAGTCTGGAGTGCCTCGGTAAGATTGCTCCAGATCGGATAGAGCCGGCGATTCGCCATCTCCAGAATGCCGCCAATGTACGATGGCTTGTTGCGGTCGAGGAACAGATCGGTTTCGGACGTATTGCTGTAACGGTCGCCTTCGCGTTTCAGGAAGCCGAGCGCTACAAGGGCATCAAGGAAGTCACGCGCCGCCCGCGGATGCAATCCTACCTTTTCGGCAAGGGTATCCCGGTTCAATGAGCCTTGCGCCAATTGGGTGAACACGTCCAGTTCGATCGCAGAAAGCAGGGTCTTTGCCGGCCAGAAGGCCATACCGGTTTTAAGAATATTTTCCGGGGTAAGTTGGTTTGTCATTTATTTTCCCGAGGAAATGATAATTGCTAAAAAGCAGAGTATCTCATGTCGTCTGCAGGTTTCTCGCCACAACCCGCATTACGCCTGTTTCGGTGACTGCTAGCTCTGCGGAGAGGGCGGACAGGAAACGGAAATAGTGGTTATATCATACATATATTGCGCAAGTTTGCCATGGATCATCCTGAAAGAAGGTGCACGGGTCGAATCGCCGGGTTTTGCGAAGCTGACCCACTCCTCCTTCAAAGAAATAACTCAATTCAGTTTCTTTTTTCTGCCTGGGCTCGAGTTTGACGCCCTTGTGAAGGCGTGCTACTTTGAAATCAGTGCCCGTGAATTACAAGATTCACAGGACCTTCGCCTCTAATCTCCATCTGAAACAGCCGGAAAGCTTTAGGAATCGAAGCTGCTTCGAGAGCCTGGGATAAGTTGTTTGGTGGTTCATAAGGCGCTCCCGGTGCTTCGGCCGGCTGATCCGCTTCAGATGAGAAATCGCCTGAGTTTTGCACCAGTGAACTCTTCAATCAGCAGAATGACATACAGAATCAGGGAAAAGGATCCCAATGAACGCAAAACAGTTCGCGATCAGCAAGGATATGTCCGGCCTTTCCGGACAGGTTGCCCTGGTAACAGGTGCGTCTTCAGGCATAGGCCGCGCTTGCGCCCTCGCGCTAGGTTGCGCAGGCGTGAAGGTTGTCATCAATCATCTTGCTGAATCCAGCAAAGATGCCGCCGAGGTATGCCGTGAGATAGAAGACGCCGGTGGGGACGCTTTCCCCTATGCCGCTGATGTGAGCAACGAGGATCAGGTCGTGGCGATGTTCGCAGCCACCGTCGCACGCTTCGGCACCCTCCATATTCTGGTGAACAACGCCGGGATCGAGAGCAGTGCCAAATTCCAGGAGATGACGCTCTCCCAATGGCAGAAGGTGATCGATGTCAATCTCACTGGAATGTTTCTATGCTCCCGCGAAGCTATCCGCGAATTCCTGCGGCGGGGCGCGCAACCCGGGGTGTCGCGGGCAAATGGCAAGATCATATGCATGAGTTCCGTCCATCAGGTGATTCCCTGGGCGTTCGAGGCTAACTATGCGGCGTCCAAAGGGGGCGTGGATCTGCTCATGCGTTCGCTCGCCCAGGAGTTTGCCCCTCAGAAAATTCGCGTCAACGCAGTGGCTCCTGGCGCCATCCGTACTCCCATCAATCGCTCTGCATGGGGGACTGAAGAGGCGATGAAAAACCTGCTTGATCTTATTCCGTACAAGCGGATCGGTGAACCTGACGATATTGCGCAGGCTGTGCTGTGGCTTGCTTCGGATCTGTCGGATTACGTGAATGGAGCGACAATGTTCGTCGATGGAGCAATGTCCGCCTATCCGGCATTCCGGGGTGCGGGATGAGCAAACCGATCGAGGAATACGGATTCATCGGCAACATGCTGAGCGGAGCGCTTGTCGCCCGTGACGGCTCGATGGATTGGCTTTGCCTTCCACGGTTCGATTCCGATGCATGCTTTGCCGCACTGCTGGGGACATCCAAGCATGGTTACTGGCGGATTTCCCCGGCTGGCAAGAACAAACGTCCTAGTCGGCGTTATCTGCCCCATGCGCCGATCCTAGAAACCACCTTCGAGACAGAGGATGGCATCGTGACGCTCGTGGATTTCATGCCGCTTTCTAATGATCCTGAGAGAGTCGACGTCGTTCGCCTTGTACAAGGAGTGTCAGGCAAGGTGGCGATGCGGATGGAAATGGCGCTGCGCTTCGGTTACGGCAAGACCATTCCCTGGGTGCGCCGCCGCGATTATGGCATCCATGCCGTTGCCGGGCCGGATGCGGTGGAATTGGCAACCCCTGTCGCCCTTCGCGGCGAGCACATGTGCACCGTCGCCGAGTTCGAGGTGGGAGAAGGCGATGTTGTCCCCTTCACGCTCGCCTATCATCCCCTACATCGGGAGCCCCACTTCATTGACGACAGCAGGATGAGACTCGAGCACACGCTCGCCTGGTGGCGGGAGTGGACCCGCATCTGCCAGCTCTCGGAGTTCGACGAACCCGGATGGAACGATGCAGTCGAGCGCTCGCTCGTTACGCTCAAGGCGCTCTCCTATCAGACAAGCGGCGGCATCGTCGCGGCGCTTACCACCTCCCTCCCCGAAGAGATCGGCGGAGTCCGAAACTGGGATTACCGCTACTGCTGGATCCGCGACGCCACTCTCACATTATATGCATTCATGAATGCAGGACGCTTCGACGAGGCCGGGGCATTCAGGGAATGGATGCTCCGGGCTGCCGCTGGCGCCCCTGATCAGATGCAGATCATGTATGGAATCGGGGGCGAACGCCGCCTGACTGAAATCGAACTTCCCTGGCTGCCGGGTTACGAGAACAGCCTCCCCGTGCGCATCGGCAACGGCGCACACGACCAGATTCAGTTAGACGTGTTCGGCGAGCTGATGGATACACTTTATACTGCTCGTAAGTCGCAACTCGGGCCGCATCAGGAAGCCTGGCGGTTCCAGCAAGCAATTCTTTCCCGACTGGAGAGTCTATGGCGCGGGCCAGACCAAGGCATCTGGGAGGTGCGCGGTGGAGCCAAGCACTTCGTCTATTCGAAAATGATGGCTTGGGTCGCGTTTGATCGAGCCATAAAGGCTGTGGAGCAATTCGGCTTCCCCGGTCCTGTCGGGAAATGGCGCACGCTCCGCGACGAGATTCATCGGGAAGTACTGGCGCGCGGTTACGATAAGAAGCGGAACACATTCGTGCAGCATTACGACGGCGTGGGGCTGGACGCATCCCTGCTGCTGATGGCCGAGGTAGGATTTCTGCCACCGGATGATCCCCGCTTTCGGGGAACGGTAGAAGCCATTGAACGCGACCTGATGGAAGATGGACTCGTGCTGCGCTATCGCGTTGGCGAAACCAAAGACGGACTCCCCGGTGAGGAAGGAACTTTTCTCGTTTGCAGTTTCTGGCTCGCCGATGCCTATACAATGATCGGCCGCGGTCACGACGCGGAAGTTCTTTTCGAGCGCCTCCTGTCTCTACGCAACGACCTAGGGCTTCTTGCCGAGGAATACCATCCTCGTCACCGGCGCCAGCTGGGAAATTTCCCCCAGGCGTTTTCCCACGTCGGTTTGATCAATACGGCATACAACCTTCGCCGCATCAATGGCCCCGCACAGCAGCGGGCGGATCGCAGCGCGTCGCCTCATGCCACTCACACTTCCTGGACCGGAACCGCCGGCGAGCAGCACCGCGAGCGATCGATAGATTGACCTTTCTTTAAAAGTTCCGGCGCAGGAATTTTTCGACGCGGCGAAACACGATCCAAAGAAAAGCAGCCTGCCTGCCGACAAACATCTATAAGCTATAAGGCTACCAACACCGAGTCCCACCTGCCTTTTTCTCACTTTTATCCCGCTTTTGTTTTTGAGCAGGCTTATTTCAACCTGCCAACTTGTTACCATAGCTCAGCCCGCAAGCATGAGTATCCTCGGAATAGCAACACTTTTATCCGCTGTTTCAAGAGTTTTGGTAAACTCTCGCTTGCCAGTCATTGTCTGAAACTCATCAGGATGCGCAATGTGGAATGAAAAGCCATCCCCGCGTCTTTGCAGGTAAGGGATTTTTCCAGACATTGATCTGCAGGGATGCTTGCGGCATCTTATGCAACAAAGTACAAGAATCCGCAGATAATCAGAAGGTTATTGAATTACCAATAACTTAGGAAGGTTGGCGGAGAGGGTGGGATTCGAACCCACGTGCCAGGTTACCCTGACCATCTGATTTCGAGTCAGCGCCGTTATGGCCACTTCGGTACCTCTCCAGTGAGGAACTATTTTATCAGCTTATCCTATGTTTTTCTCGCGCTTGGACAAGACTCGATGGCAGAATGTTTCCCGATTCTAGTTATCTCTTCTCGATGCGATCTCTTTCTCGTTTTTTAATTGCTATTTTCGGTTGCGGCGCTCTGCTTACGTCCTGTGATTCGTTTGAAAGATCGGTATTGCCGTTCGATAAAACGGATGAGCTGGTAGTAATCACCGTCAATAGTCCGGACACGTATTACGAGAATGCAGAAGGCGGTTATGCCGGACTGGATTACGACCTTGCCACTGAATTTGCGAAGGACCTGGGAATGAAAGTGAGATTCAAGACAGTGCCCAGGCTGGATAAGGTATGGTCTCTCCTTGAAAGGCACAAAGGACATTTTGCCGCGGGCATGAACATCAGCGCAAAGCACTCGCGGCATGCCGAGTTCGGCCCGATTTACCAGCTCGTACAGCCCCAGCTCGCCTATAACACCGACTACAGCAAGCCAAAAGACCTTCATCAGCTCGGTGGAAAAACTATTCGCATTACGAAAGGGGGAACTCACGCTGAGCAGCTGAGCAAGGCAAAGCACGATGCGCCCGAGCTCAAATGGAAAGAAATGGACCTCACGCCCGACGAACTGCTGGCGAGACTGGCGGAAGGCAAGGTCGATTATGTGGTAGCGGATTCAACCCAGATCAATCTCGCAAAGAATTTTTACCCCAATTTGAACGCAGCATTCAATTTGGGCGATTCGGTAGGACGAGCATGGGCATTTTCACCATTTGCCGAACAGGCGTTACTGGAGGCGACACAAAAATTCTTCACCCGCATCCAGCAGGATGGCACGTTGACGCGCCTGCTTGACCGATACTACGGACACATAGAACGTCTTCATCATACGGATGTAAACGGTATTCTTGCCAAACGACGCACCGTTTTGCCCGAGTTGCGCGAACTTTTTCATGAAGCCGAAGAGTTGAGCGGCATCGACTGGAGATTGATTGCCGCACTCGCCTATCAGGAATCTCACTGGGACCCCCTGGCGACTTCTCCCTCCAACGTGCGCGGCATCATGATGTTGACGGAAATCACGGCGGACCGAATGAAAGTGACGGATAGGCTGGATGCGCGCCAAAGCATACTTGCAGGTGCGCGCTACTTCGCATTACTCAAGGATAAGCTGCCCACACGCATCAAGGAGCCGGATCGCACCTGGATGGCACTGGCTGCCTATAACCAGGGCCCGAGTCATCTGGAAGATGCGCGCATACTGGCGCAACGGATGGGGTTGAGCCCCGATGCGTGGGTTGACCTGAAAAGAACCTTGCCGTTACTGAGCCAAAGCGAGCATTTCCGTGACCTCAAGCATGGCTTCGCGCGCGGGGGTCAGGCGGTGGTATTGGCAGAATCAGTGCGGATCTATTATGAGATTTTGCAGAAATATGAACCTCCGTATTCGTGGGGTTTTCCGATCGTTGCCAGGAAGGAGAATGATTCGTGGCAGGAGTTCTGATATCTTCCTTTGAAGGCGAAAACAACTGTCTCAAGGCATAATGGACATAAATAATAGTTGTTGAGTGATTGCAGCAGGCAGGCTATATTGAGCCGATATGAAATTTCCATCGACGTTTTAACTCACGGAGAATGCCATGACCTTACGCTTAGGCGATACCGCACCCGATTTCGAGCAGGAATCCTCCATCGGCAGGATCAAATTTCACGAGTGGATAGATGATTCCTGGGCAGTATTGTTTTCGCATCCCGCGGATTACACGCCGGTATGCACCACCGAACTGGGAATGACAGCAAAGCTCAAGTCTGAATTCGACAAGCGTAATGTGAAGGCGATCGGGTTGTCGGTCGATCCTGTGGGAAAACATACCGGATGGATCAAGGATATCGAGGAAACGCAGGGCTGTACCGTCGCCTTTCCCATTATTGCGGACGAGGACAGAAAGGTCGCAGCGCTATATGACATGATTCACCCGAATCAGTCGGAAACCATGACAGTACGCTCGCTTTTTGTGATTGACCCGAAGAAGAAAGTGCGGCTTATCCTCACCTACCCTATGAGCACCGGACGCAATTTCGATGAGGTGCTGCGGGTGATCGATGCGCTGCAACTGACCGATAACTATACCGTCGCTACCCCGGCCAACTGGAATGACGGCGGTGATGTGATTATCCCGCTGACTATCCGGGATGAGGAAGTGATCAAGCAGAAGTTTCCGAAAGGCTATACCGCTCCACGTCCCTATCTGCGCATCACGCCCCAGCCTAATAAATAAACCAGGGCACTGAATAGTAGCATTTGGTTGTCCGCCAAACACCATTACCATTTTATCAGGTGGAGCTCGGCCCACGGCATTCGGACCAGAAACTAGGCTCTGCCCGGGGTCGACCCGGGCAAAATCCAACCTGATATTGAATGCTCCTTGCAGAATACCCGCTCGCAATAATTTCACTCTGCACCACCGGACAGATTCCCCTCCGGCTGGAACCACGCGAGTTTTCGGTGCAACTTCACAACCTCGCCCACGATAACAAGAGTGGGGGGAACGAGATGGGCGGCAGCGGTCAGCTCGGGAAGCGTTTCGAGGGTACCGGCAAGCACCCGCTGCTTGCGGGTGGTACCCTGCTGCACGATTGCGGCGGGAGTGGTATTGGGCAGACCATGGGCCACCAGTTGTTTGCATAGCACGGCCAACCCAAGTAGCCCCATGTAAACAACGATGGTCTGCTTCGGCCGCGCCAGCATTGGCCAGTCCAGGTCCACACTGCCATCCTTCAGGTGTCCTGTGACGAATATGCAGGACTGGGCGTAATCCCGATGTGTGAGTGGAATGCCGGCATAGGAAGCAGCTCCATTTGCAGCGGTAATGCCGGGCACCACTTCGAAGGGAATTCCGTATCCTGAAAGTGTTTCGATTTCCTCGCCACCGCGACCAAAAATAAACGGGTCGCCGCCTTTCAGGCGCAATACGCGTTTGCCTTCCCTGGCCAGGCGCACCAGCAAATCATTGATCGACTCCTGCGGCATCGTGTGCCGGTTGCGTTCCTTGCCGGCATAAATCCGGGGAGTATCACGCCGCACCATATCCAGGATTTCCGGTGACACGAGCCGATCATACACGACCACGTCTGCCTGCTGCATGAGTCGCATGGCTCTAAAGGTCAGCAGTTCAGGGTCACCAGGTCCAGCCCCTACCAGATATACCTCTCCCTTGACCGGTTCTTCGGTTTCATTTTCAAGCTCGCGCTCCAGCCAGGCCTTTGCCGCCTGATCCTTGCCTGCGAACACCATTTCCGCAAACGATCCCTGCAATACCCGCTCCCAGAACCGGCGGCGCTTCACCGGCTGCGAGAAACGGTGTTTTACCCGGTCACGGAACTCGCCAGCGTAAGTAGCCAGGCGGCCGTAAGCTGCCGGTATCATGGTTTCCAGACGCGCTCGCAGCAACCTTGTCAGAACAGGGGATGTACCTCCGCTTGAAACCGCGACAACAACCGGCGTACGATCCACGATTGACGGCATGATGAAGGAGCAAAGGGCGGGATTATCGACGACATTGACAGGAATGCGCAGCCGATTGGCTGCTTCCGAGACCTTTTGATTGACGGCAAAATCATCCGTGGCCGCGATGGCGAGAACGGCATTTGCCAGATGATCGCCATGGAAAGTTTCGGCACTGTAAACAAGCTTTCCTTCCTGTGATTGTTCATCCAGTTGCTCCTGCAACTCAGGACAAAGTTGCGGAGCGACGACTGTCACACGCGCCCCTGCGCGCAGCAGCATTGCGACCTTGCGCGCAGCCACTTCTCCCCCGCCTGCCACCACACAATTACGATCATGGATATCTAGAAAAACCGGCAGGAAATTCATTTTTTCGACTTGAATGGGAAGAGTTCTTCTCCATACTTTACCCGAAAATACTCTTCCGGTTTAGGGTACCCTTAAGCAAGGCAGCGGCATGGGTGCTTGCGGTATCAGCCGCGTAGCAAATTTTCGCTTCTTTTTTCCGTGGTAAATTTTTCATACTGCCCCTTATTTGTTATGATGCATTCTCTCGCTTCGTGCGAACCGCCTCTTCATGCTCAATATCGATCTGCACTCCCATTCCACGGTTTCCGACGGTTTGCTGACTCCTACCCAACTGGTGGAGCATGCGGCTGCGCGTGGCGTGGAAGTGCTGGCCCTCACCGATCACGATGACGTCGGCGGCCTGGAGGAAGCGCGCAAGGCCGCAGATGAAAACAGCGTTTTGTTTGTCAATGGCGTGGAAATATCCGTCAGTTGGCGCGGACAGACCGTGCATATTGTGGGGCTGGGAATCGATCCCGCCCACCCCCAACTAGTCGAGGGCTTGCGCACCATCCGCCAGGGCAGGACGGCACGCGCACGCAATATTGCGGCGCAACTCGACAAATTCGGTATTCATGGCAGTTTTGAGGGCGCTTGCAGGAACGCGGGGAATGGACGACTGATCGGGCGCATGCACTTTGCGCGTTTTCTCGTTGAGCAGGGTTATGCGAAAGATATACGGACGGTATTCAGGAAATATCTTGTAAAAGGCAAACCAGGCTATGCTCCCCATCAATGGGTTTCGCTAAGTGAGGCAGTAGACTGGATCCGCAGCAGTGGCGGCAGAGCTGTGATCGCCCATCCGGGGCGTTATAAGTTAGGCAAGAATGCACTGGAAGAACTGCTGTTGGAATTCCAGACCCTGGGTGGGGAGGCTATAGAAGTGGTTACCGGAAGCCATACACCTGAGCAATCCCTGCTTTTCGCCAACCATAGCCGGCGGCTGGGATTGCTGGCGTCGCGCGGTTCGGATTTTCATGGACCGGGAGAGAGCTATTTCGACCTCGGTGGAATGCCTCCTTTACCTGCCAACTGTGCCCCCATCTGGCATGACTGGCCCGGACTGATGTAAGGCGAAGATCGCGCTTGCTTTTTACGAGGGCAGCATTCCCAAAAATTCAAATTGTTGTTTGCTACGTGGCTCAATTCTTTTCCATTCACCCTGATAACCCTCAGCCGCGTCTGATACGGCAGGCCTCGGCCATTGTGCGGGCGGGGGGCGTGATCGTATACCCGACCGATTCCTGCTACGCGCTGGGCGGGCAGTTGGGCGACAAAAGCGTCATGAGCCGTATTCGCGCGCTTCGCGGAGTGGATGAGCATCACCATTTCACCCTCATGTGCCGAGACTTTACGGAAATCTCGCGCTACGCCAAATTCGATGACACGGAATACCGGTTGCTCAAGGCCTGCACTCCCGGTTGCTACACGTTTATCTTTCAGGCTACCCGGGAAGTGCCGCGGCGCCTGCTGCATCCCAGGCGCAACACGATCGGTGTGAGAATTCCGGATCACGCCGTCGTCCAGTCACTGCTGGCGGAACTGAATGAGCCGCTGCTGAGCTCTACCCTGATACTGCCAGGGGATGAGCTTCCGCTCAATGATCCTCTGGAAATCCGCGCACGTCTCGAGCATCGGGTGGAACTGATACTGGATAGCGGCGCCTGCGGCCTCGAGATGAGCACAGTGGTCGATCTGACCGGGGATACGCCTGTGGTAGTACGGCAAGGCAAGGGCAGCCTTGCACCCTTTGGAATGCCGAATGGATAGCATTATCCAGAGCATTGCCATTTATGCGCTTCCGGTCATTTTTGCCATCACGCTGCATGAGGCTGCGCACGGGTATGTAGCCAAGCATTTCGGCGATCTCACCGCCTATACGCAGGGGCGCGTGAGCCTTAATCCCATACGCCATATCGACCCGCTGGGAACCATCGTTCTGCCGATCGTAACGATGCTGCTCGGGGGAATCCTGTTCGGCTGGGCCAAGCCGGTGCCGGTCAACTTCTCCGCGTTGCGCAATCCCAAGCAGGACATGATGTGGGTGGCACTCGCCGGTCCGGGCGCCAACCTCTTCATGGCGATACTTTGGGGGTTCGTCATCAAGTTTGCGCTCGGACTGCCACAGGACGGATTGGCCGAGCCGCTGATATTGATGGGTGAGGCGGGAATCAAAATCAACGTGGTGCTGATGGTGCTGAACCTGTTGCCTCTGCCGCCGCTCGATGGAGGTCGGGTTGCGGTAAGCCTGCTGCCACCCCGCCTGGCCTATAATTTTTCGAAGATCGAGCCTTACGGTTTCATGATCCTTTTGTTTCTGCTGGCGACGGGTGTACTCGGGGCTGTTATAGGACCGCTGATTGCAATCACGATTCATTTGATGGCGTTGTTTTTTGGTTTCAATGCTTATTGAGCTGCTTCTCTACTGAAGGATTCTGGTTGGAGTTACCGAGGCAATGATTTATGTTCGCTGATCGCGTTTTGTCGGGAATGCGGCCGACGGGGGGGCTGCATCTGGGGCATTATCATGGCGTGCTCAAAAACTGGATAGAACTGCAACACGAGTTTGAATGCCTGTTCTTCGTTGCCGACTGGCATGCCCTCACAACCCATTACGATACGCCGGAAATCATCGAAGAGCATGTCTGGGACATGGTGATCGACTGGCTTGCAGCCGGTGTCGACCCGGCACAGGCGACGTTATTCATACAGTCACGTGTTCCCGCACACGCAGAGTTGCACCTGCTGCTTTCCATGATCACCCCGCTGGGCTGGCTGGAACGCGTCCCGTCCTACAAGGATCAGCAGGAAAAACTGGTTGAAAAAGAATTGAACACCTATGGCTTTCTTGGGTATCCCTTGCTGCAAAGCGCAGACATCCTTATTTACCGGGCTACCCGGGTGCCGGTGGGAGAGGATCAAACGCCGCATATCGAGTTCACTCGGGAAATTGCGCGACGCTTTAATCATGTCTACGGAAAGGAACCCGGATTCCAGGAAAAGGCGGAAGCGGCGATCAAGAAACTGGGTTCCCGAAAAGCCCGCCTCTATCGGGACTTGAGGAACCGTTACCAGGAACAGGGAGACGAAGAAGCGCTTGCGGCGGCGAAATCATTGCTGGATGAGCAGCAAAATTTGAGCATGGGCGATCAGGAACGCCTGTTCGGGTACCTGGAAGGTGGTGGAAAGATGATTCTTTCCGAACCGGAAGCGATGCTGACGACAGCGTCGAAAATGCCTGGACTGGACGGTCAGAAAATGTCCAAGTCCTATAACAACACTATTACCCTGCGCGAAGACCCGGCAAGCGTCACCAGAAAGATTCGTACGATGCCCACCGATCCCGCGCGCGTACGGCGTATTGATCCCGGAACCCCGGAGAAGTGCCCGGTATGGCAATTCCATCTCGTATACTCGGATGAAGATACGAAGAGGTGGGCTTATGAGGGCTGTATCACTGCGGGTATCGGCTGCCTGGATTGCAAGCAGCCTGTCATCGATGCAATACTGGCCGAGCAGCGGCCGATGCACCAACGTGCGCGCATGTACGAAGAAGAGCCCTCACTGGTGCGAAATATCATTGCCGACGGTTGCGAGAGGGCCGATAAGCTGGCACAGGAAACCATGCGCGAGGTCAGGGAAGCAATGGGGTTGGATTATTCCTGATTTTTGCTTCACACTGAGCAGCATGGGCAGTCCAGCCCCATCGACCTTGCTATCTGTCATAGACGTTTGCTCGCCTTACCCGAGAATGAACGATTTTCAAAGCCTTTCCACTGAGGAACTCCCTGCTCCGCCGGTGACAAACCCTGTGGTAAATCCCATTGCCCGCATACATGGCGAGCCGGTGACGGAAATCCCATCGGATTTATATATTCCACCGGATGCGCTGGAAGTATTTCTCGATACGTTTCAGGGGCCACTGGACCTGCTGCTTTATCTTATTCGCAAGCACAATCTGGATGTACTCGATATACCGATGGCGGAACTCACGCGCCAATATTTGGCTTATATCGAAATGATGCGCGCGAATAAACTGGAACTGGCCGCGGAATACCTATTGATGGCCGCTGTTCTGATCGAAATCAAGTCGCGGATGTTGCTGCCCAAACCCGTTGTCAAGGGGAATGAGGACGAGGTGGATCCGCGAGCAGAACTGGTGCGACGTCTACTGGAATACGAGCAGATGAAGGTCGCTGGGCAGAAGCTCAACGCGCTGCCGCAGGCGGAGCGCGATTTCGCGCTGACGAACGTATGGATCGAGCAAAAAGTGATTGAACGCCTACCGGAAATCAACGTCGATGATCTTCGCAATGCCTGGCTTATCCTGATGGCGCGCCTGAACGTAAATCGCCGGCACAACATCACGCGGGAAGAACTTTCAGTCCGCGAACATATGAGCCGTATTCTGCGGCATGTGCAGGGACACCATTTTGTGGAATTCAGTGATTTATTTGGCGCTGCTGCCGGAGCAGCGGAACTTGTGGTGACGTTTCTGGCGTTATTGGAGCTTGTGAAGGAACGTCAGGTGGAGGTCAGTCAGCCGCACGCTTTTGGAATGATTTATGTCCGACCGATCAGCGCCCTTACCACCGTCTAGTTTCTCTGTTTCATCCCCTGTTCAAGTTAAAAAGGTTCTGGAAGCTGCATTACTCACCAGCCCGGAACCTCTCCCTCTGTCGGAACTGAAGAAACTGTTCGTAGGTGAACTAGGTTCGGAAATCCTGCGTCGCCTGCTGGATGAGTTGAGCAGGGACTGGGAAGGAAGAGGCGTGGAACTCGTGCAGGTTGCAAGCGGGTGGCGCTTCCAGGCTAAAGCGGAAATGCAGGAATTTCTCGACCGCCTCAACCCGCAGAAGCCGCCTCGCTATTCGCGGGCAGTATTGGAAACGCTCGCCATCATTGCGTATCGGCAGCCGGTGACACGCGGCGATATCGAGGAGATACGGGGCGTTGCAGTCGCCAGTTCAGTGCTTAAGGCATTGGAATCAAGAGACTGGGTATCTGCCGTGGGGCATCGTGAGGTACCGGGTCGACCCATCTTGTATGCTACGACCGTTGAATTTCTTAATGATCTTGGACTTCGCTCCCTGGAGGAATTGCCGCCTTTGGAAGAACTGGGCTCACTAATTGAACCCAAGGAAAGCGTGGAACAACTGTCTGAGCCAGAGAAGACGCCTCAAACAGGCAATCCCGATTGACATGAGGAACCGGGACTCTTGATTGAGACAGTCTCCCCTTTTCTTTTACCGCTGCTCTCTAATGCACATGCTCGCCCGGGGGGGGCAGGATTTCCGGCTCGCGGTTGAGCTGCGCCACCTGCTGCATCAGCATGTCGGAACTGGACCAGCCCGCGCCATCGAATTCGGGTAT
>Ga0182738_1000502_pt1 | contig 54982 bp, 43 predicted proteins | sample eDN5th30CBELigMG_FD_128876 | JGI IMG/M metagenome (GOLD analysis project Ga0182738, IMG submission 128876) | Enriched Miracle-Growth compost microbial communities from Emeryville, California, USA - eDNA 5th pass 30_C BE-Lig MG (version 2)... ... | reverse complement strand
TTCGCCAGAAAAAAGATGAAAACACAGAGGGACGGAGGACACAGAGATCAGGTTTGTGTGTCTCCGTGTTCTCTGTCCCTCTGTGTTTCAAAAATTTCCTCATCATGGTGCGGACTTCAAAGTTCTCGGACAGGCTCCTAGTGCTTCGTCTACTCTAAAACTTGGGGTCGGTCATCACGCAAAGTCCGACAACGGAGGACATTTCGCGATCACGTACCCCAAATCCAAGCCCTGACAGGGCACTAGCTTGAAGTGGACTCTTATCCGCGGGGGTGACATTTCGAGTGAATGGACTTTAACCGGCTGTGCTCCACCTGGGTATAAATTTGTGTCGTACGGATACTGGCATGCCCCAGGATCTCTTGCAGAGCGCGAATTTCCGCTCCTCCCGCCAGCATGTGTGTGGCAAAACTATGACGCAATGTATGTGGGCTGACTTTCGTTCCGCAGCCTGTTCGCAGGGCATAGCGTTTGACCAGTTGCCAGATGTTAATGCGTGTGAGTGTACGACCGGATCGAGTCAGGAATAGAGATTCGTTCTCCCGTAGTCGCGCCTGAACCGGACGTTCACGATTCAAATAATCCTGAATCGCTTTCACAGCCACAGGATTCAAAGAAACGATACGTTCTTTATTCCCTTTTCCCAGGCACCGGCAGAAACTCTGTTCGAGTTTCACATCCGCAATCCGCAATCCGGCAACTTCGGAAGCACGGCATCCGGTGGCATACAGGACTGCCAGAACTGCACGGTCACGGAGCGGAAATTGATCATTCCACGCGGGTGCTCCCAGCAGATCGTTTACTTTTTCCGGACTTAACACGGTGGGGAGATACCTCCACAACTTAGGTGAAGTCAGCAACTCAATTGCACTCTCCGCCACCACCCCTTCCAGAACCAGAAACTGAAAAAACATCTTGAGCGCCACCAGACGGCGTGAAATGGTTGTCGCTTTCAATTCCCGGGCATGCAGGGCCTCCACAAATCCCGACAGCACCTGCAGGTCCACATCCAGGACCGAAACCAGTTGCTCTCCGTCCATCCACGCAATGAACTGCTGCAGATCATTCCGGTATGCTGCCACGGTATTGGCGGACATGCCCCGTTCCGCTTCCAGAAAATGCAGGAACGGTTGCAGATACTGCTCAGGATGCAGCATGCGCGTGGTAGCAGCAGGTCCGCTGGTGGTCGGACGGCGACGTGGAGGCATGGTCTTTCACCTGCTTGAGCAAGTTTTTTCAGGAGTCTGTCTGAGAACCTCCCTTCTTCTGATCGACGAAATCGTCCCGAATTCTCAAGCAGAACCGGCAGGGTTCGCCGTTCTGATGAAAATTGCCTGGGTCGTGCCCGGAAAGCCAGGCCTTTGGCAACTCTAAAAATTCAGGCAGGGCTTATCTGTCTGTTGAAAACGCACAGACAGAAATGTTCGTCCCACTGCTCCTGATCCACTGGGAACAATGGGCCAGACATTTCTGTCTGGCCGAGATTCCGTTGTTTCTCAACAGATCGTACAATTACAGATCGTTCAATTACAGATCGTTCAATTACAGATCGTTCAATTGATGAAATTGTCCATACGGCTTACAACCCATGGCATGAATCCATTGCCTGACGATCCGTCCGCAGCCGAGAATGTTGTTCCTTCCGCCTTTCCGGCGTTGCCGGATTGCGCCGACACACTGCCCATTATTCCTGGCGGCTGGACATCTTATGATCTGCCCATTGCGGATCATGTTCTCAAGCTCATCCGACCGACCAACCCGGACCTGTTTCTCGACGACGTTCAGGTTCACGAGAAGAATTCACAGAATGATTACATGCCGTACTGGGCGTTTTTGTGGCCCAGTGCAATGAAGATGGCTGCTGCAGTGCTTCGGGCAGAATGGCCGATGGGAACCCGTGTCCTGGAACTGGGAGCGGGGATTGGCCTGGTGGGAGTGGCCTCTTTGTTGCGAGGAGACCGGGTGACCTTCAGCGACTACGATTCGACCGCCCTGCACATGTGCCGGTTGAATGCACGTTTGAATGGCTTGCCTGATCCGGAACTGCTGGAACTCGACTGGCGTAACGTTCCCAGGCTGCAGTTTCCGGTGCTGGTGGGCTGTGAAGTGACATATGACGCGGCACTGCATCTGCCGCTGTTGAAGTTGATTGAGCAGATGCTGGAACCGGGGGGAATATGCTGGCTGGGAGATCCGGGAAGATATCAGGCACAGAACTTTTATCAGGCTGCTGTGGATTACGGATTTTGCGTGCAGGTGCTGGATGAATCGGGAAACATATTCAACTCACCATTAAGCGGTGCGTTTCAGATTCTTCGGCTCGTGCGGTGATTGAAGACTCCCCAGATTGCGCGTGATTGCTTACTGAAACAATTTCCGGCTCGAGCAGGTTGCTCTGGCTTATGCAGCATGCGTTTCGACCGTTGAAACGCAACTCGTTGCGTGGCAGAACGTAGTCGCTGCGGGGGCAGGGCTTTCGCCTTTTTGACTTTGGCACGGGAGGACGAAGGCCCTGGATACGGAGTGAACGTGCTCTCGTCAAATCAGTTTGAAACCGGGATCAGGGGATTGTCCGATGTTTCATAGGCTGCTGCAGGTTTGGGCCGGCCGAAGTAGTATCCCTGTCCCATGTCGAAGCCCAGGTCGAGACAGGCTTCCGCCTCATCTCTGGATTCTACTCCTTCTGCAATGGTCATGACCGGGACATCGTGGCACATGTCCACCAGCATCTTCAACATGCGACGCTGATAGGGATTACACTGATGAACATCCCGTATCAGGCTGGCATCGAATTTCAGATAGTCCGGCGGGGATTTGACTAGTTCCAGCAGCCGTGACTGGCCGGCACCAAAATCATCATAGGCCACTTTGTATCCCAGATCGCGGACCAGTTCGCAGAATTCCGCTGTCAGGTAAGGATCGTGGATTGCTCCTTCATGAATTTCCACGACCAGTTCCAGTTGGGGACACTGGTGGCGAACCTCCAGTAGCGATGGGAAAATGTCTTTCTTGAACTGTTCACTGGAATGCGTGTTGACAAACAAGCTGGTATTGAGAGGCAGAAAGCCGCAGTTTTCCAATGCTTTTTGTCGGCAGATGATGCTTAACTCCACCTCTTTCTTCACCATTTCAGCCGTATGAAACATCTCTGCAGGGTTTTCCAGCCCCACCAGTGAAGTGCGAGCCAGAGATTCGTAGCCCACGGTCTGTCCGTCTCTCAAGGAGAGAATCGGCTGATACGCAGGTGTAATCAGACCTTCATTCATCAGCAGATCGAACTGACTAAGCACCCAGTTCGATTCCAGAATGTCCACTGCCTGAGTAGTTTTTTTCAACGATTCCAACTCCCGTCGCGGATCGCGGGAAGAACCGTTGCGGAACTCCACGCGGAATTCCACATTCGCAATTTCGATATGATCACCCACTGCAATGGGGCTGGGAGTTTTGACCTGTTGCCGGTTTAGATAAGTTCCATTGGTACTGCCCAGGTCCCGAATGAATAAATGCGGACCAATCTGCAGAATTTCTGCATGGCGTGCGGAAACGCATTGCGAAGCAATCTGCAGATCCGCTTCCGGCCGGCGACCGATCACAAACGTTGGTGAATCGATCTTGATCTCGCTGAGCGATTTTTCAGGCGCCAGACAGCCAATCAGATACCAGCCATCCCGCGATTTCGCGGAAGCCGGATTCGTTGGCGATGAAACGTGAACTTGTACAGACATGAGTAAAACCGAAAGCGTGATGATCCAGGAAGACTGGGCCGCGACAAACGTACAATAACGCTACGATCCAATTTCGTGGATGGGTGGTTTTCCCGAACCCCTCTGAAGAGAAAGCGTCAGAACCGGCCTGATTACATCGATCTTGCGGAATAAGCCGATTTTACGGATGAGAACACATTTACCTTGCCCGGCCCCTCTTTCTGCCGTGCGGAAGAGACAGCCGGCAACCCGTCCCAATAGAGTCACCGCGAATTCAGGCGAGAGCAACTTGCTCTCACCTGAATTCGCGGTGAAAAAGTAATTCGATTGATTGCTGGAGCCCACGCGGCAGAGCGCGGTCCACCCGGGGTGAAGAGACCCTCGTTGCTTTTGAATGTCGAAGACTCGTTTGCCAAAATCCAATCGGATCGAATGTGATTCAGATTTCTGAAATGGATCGGCGACCTGCTTCCAGTAATCCCAGGCCAAGGTAGAACAACCCCACCGCTACCATGCCCGCAACCTCCATCCAGCCGGACAGCAGAGAGGTGATCACCCAGCTTGCAGCTGCAGCAGTAAAGGCAATGAAGGCCACAATGAAGCAAATCCGTGCCGGCTGGCCTTCCAGCAGCCATGATGGAACTCGATTCGACTTCGGCACCATGTCCGAGCGAACCTGCAAATCACTTTGAGAAGGCGGGCACTCCCCAAAGTGCTTTGCAGATTCGACTGTCACCTTACTTTCTGTCTGAGCTTTGGACGTATCATGTACGGTTGGCGACATGATCTGACTCCGTGATGAAGGGCAACCATTGGCAGCCAGAACCTGAAGAACAACCGGACTGAGACATCATTACAGCGCCGCCTGAGCAGCTTCCACAACCTGATGCGCGACCGGGAAAGTGGTTGTCACAATCTTGGCAATCAGGATGTAGACAGGAATTCCCACAGTCACGTTATAGGAGAACGTGCATCCCAGCGACGCGGCCAACGGCAACGTGGGGCTGGCTTCTGGAATCGCCATACGCTGAACAGCCGGCAACGCGATGTACGAAGCCGCACCGCACAAGACGGCGAAGAGAGCATATGTTCCAATTTCAAATGGAACTCCCAGTACCATTGAATAGACGTGGGCGACGCAGATCCCGATTGTGGCGAAGATGTTCGGCCCCAGGATGGCAAATGTCACAAACTTCCAGCCTGCGACTCGCAGGTCGGACAGCTTCTGGGAAGCGGTCATACCCATTTCCAGCAGGAACAGGCAAAGAATGGCTGGAAACAGATCGACGAAGAGCCGATTATCGTCTCTCGTTACGGCTGCTCCTTGCATCTGACTGACAAAGCCAATCAAAATTCCCGCGAACAACAGGAAGATCCCGGGATTGAAAAACACTTCATGCAGCAGTTCTTTACTGAGCATGCTGACTTCGTGTTTGGGAACGGTATGAGCCGCATCCGGAGTATGGCCCGGTTCCTGCAAGGCAATATCGTCTTCGAAATCTTCGGGAGCTTCGCGTTCCGTATCGCCGGACATATGATTCGACCCGGCATTTCGTAAATTCTGAGAGACTCCGGCTGCACCGGCACCAACGAGCGCTGCCTTACGGGCTGAAGTCCGGGTTTCTGCATGGCCATGACCATGCTCTTCATGTTCTGAAACCCGCACTGCAATCGCATCACAGTTATAACCAGCTTCATAGGGCATGTAGCCATTGGCGTCCATCCCCTTGCGACGCAGCCGGGCGACCAGAATCAGGGCCACCAGACAGCCTGGGATTTCCATGATCGCCAGCATCACTGGCATGTATGCGGCATAGGCAATCTGCGAAGCCGCCAGCACACCCACGCAAGTCACGAATGTCCCTGCCGAATCGGATCCGTAATATCCACCAACAGTGGCTGCATCAATACTTCGCAAGCCGGTCGCAGCTCGCAAAATCCCATAGGCAATGAAGCCAATGATCAAATTCGTAAAAAATCCAATGACCATGAATCCCAGGGCTTGCATCAGGTCGCCCCGGGACAGCGTTGCCAGTTGCTCGCCGCCATGCCAGCCAATCGCCAGCAACAAATAAATGGTAATCGACTGATAGAGGACTTTGGGAAATTCGAACTTCACCCGTAGAATCGGAATGAAGAAGCCGGCATAGAAGAACAGCAGCAGCGGCTTGAACAGGTTGTGTACGAAATTATGAATAAACTCCTGAAAGAGTGTCATGTCAGGGGGGGTGACCGTGATGGCAGCGCCAGTTGTCGCTGCCTGTTCGGCGACATTCGCAAGGAGGGGAAGGTGGTCCAATAACGGGTGCAGCATCATGTGCTCCTGACCGGTTCTTCTTGAAGGTGGGAAAAAGTCCGCAGCCTGCTCAATTGTCAGACTGCGGAAGTGCGATGGTCGGCAACACCGCGACTTGTATTTTTAATTCGCACCCTTTGTGCCAGAATTGCCGGAAGTGATTGCTGCCCAAAAAATCTCACTCAGACAAATCCCGGTGATTCGCCAAAATCCTGACCGGAAATTTGCGTAACTCACTGGAAATTAGTAAGAAGTGAAATAAAAACGATTTCAGATACGTTGATCCCGTCTCTGCATGTGAGAGAATTTTTTTGTTCTCCTGATTGAGAGAGCCATCACAGGGACTAATTTCTAGACAGCAACTGAGAAATGATTTTTCAGTCTCCCATTCACATGAATTGATGTTTTTGATCAATGAACGCCATGAGTCACCGCTTCACCAGACATATTGTGGCCCCCACGATCGCCATCAGCATTCTGCTGCTCGGTCTGGGAAGTCTGGCTGCATGGAACGTCCAACAGCAACAGGCCACCGTTTCCGAACTGGTCAATCTCGAATTTCATAACACGCTGGCGGCCCAGGATCTGCTCCTGGTCGTTAACGACATTCGTCAACTCCTGCGGCAGTACCTGCGCAGCCAGGACAACGATCATCTGGATCAGATTGTCAAACTCCTGCCGGTCATGAACAATCGCCTGTTGCGGCTGCGCAAATTCGCCGAGGCGGCTGAGATCCTCGAAGGGCACCTTGCCAAGCAGCCTTCAGTCGTCATCTGTAATGAACTGGAAGCGGGGAAGCAGATTTTTTTTGATCAACTGGCCAAAGTCCGGAATCTGAAAAGTAAAGAAGAAAAGCGGGCAGGGGCTTTTGAGCTGGATGATTCGCTCAATGAACTTGTCCAGCGTCCCATCAGCAACTATGTGAAATCGAATGCACAGGCGGCCGATCGTACCAATGAGGCCAATCGGCAAACTGCCAATAAGATGTTTGAAGCCTTTCTGCTGCTGGGAGTTTGTGGAGGCGCTGCCGGTCTGGTGGCAGGGCTGGCGATTGCCCGTGGAGTCCGCCGGTCCATGATCAATCTGGATGTCTCCGTGCGCGGGGCGGCCGACAGACTGCAGGAAGTCATTGGTCCGGTCAAAATCTCCAGCTCCGGAGGAATTGATGATCTGGCAACCGGCTTCAAGCATGTCGAAGACCAGATTGGCCTGGTCATCGAACGATTGCAGCAACGAGAACTGGAGAGTCTTCGCAATCAGAAATTCGCGGCGGTCGGGCAACTGGCCGCAGGCCTGGCCCATGAGCTTCGCAACCCGTTAATGCCCATGAAGATGCTGGTCCAGCGTGCTCTCTCCCGGCCGGACGGTCCCAGTCTGTCACAACCTCAACTCAAGGTGCTGGACGAGGAAATTCGCCGCATGGAAGGTCTGGTCCAGGAGTTTCTGGATTTCGCCAAACCGCAGGCACTGGAGCGGAAACGCATTAATCTGGTCACCGTTATTCAGCAGGCAATGGAACTGGTCTCCGCTCGGGCGAATGTGCAGCATGTCGAACTCACTGCCAATCTCACCGATTCCCCTGTGGAAGTCCATGCCGATCCGCTGCGGATTCGACAAGTGATGCTGAACCTGCTGTTAAACAGCCTCGACGCTCAACCTGAAGGCGGGCGAATCGAGATCCAGGTCTTAGAGGAAAATGCCATGGTGGAGGGCATTCAACAACCCTATGTCAAGGTTCTGGTGACCGATACCGGCACAGGGGTGCCCGATGATTTGCACGAAGAAATCTTTGAACCGTTTATGAGCACGAAGGAAACGGGAACCGGTCTGGGGCTGACGATCTCGCGTCGAATTATTCAGAATCACGAAGGTCGATTAAGTGTGACGAACGCTGTGGATGGAGGGGCCAGATTTGTGATGCTGCTCCCCGTGGCCAGAGAAGGAGACGCATTCGATTCCGAAAATTTCCCATTACTGCTGATGTGATTTCCACGCCCTGCTTCGCGGCATTCAGCATTTCACCCGTCGAAACGCTTTCACCGCGGAGCAGTCCGAGAGCAACCTGTTCTCGTACTGCTCCGCAGCTTGGGCTCGGGTCGGTTTCTTGCGATTCCGCTCCGTTGTCGCTGGCTTCACACTATTTTCTAACCGAAATTTGAGTTGCGTCAGAGTACTATTCTTCCATGATCTCTTTTTCTTTGTCCTTGGCCAGATCGTTGGTCTTGCCTTCGTACTTTTTGGTCAATTCCTGGACCTGTTCCTTGCTGCGTTCCAGGTCGTCTTCAGAAATGGCCTTATCTTTTTCCGCCTGTTCGGCCTGTTTGTTGGCATCCCGTCGCACATTTCGAATGGCGACACGGGCTTCTTCGGCAAACTTATTGATGCGGGTGGTCATTTCACGGCGGCGCTCGGTCGACAGTGGCGGCACGTTGATGCGGATGAGCCGACCATCCGAATTGGGGGCCAATCCTGCATCGCTGGATTGAATGGCTTTGATGATATCGTTGAGAACTCCCTGGTCGAACGGACGAATCAGGACTTGCTGAGGTTCAGGACAACTGACCGTAGCCACCTGCTTCAGAGGGGTCGGCGAACCGTAATACATCACGCGGATCGAATCCACGAGTCCCGGCGTGGCCCGTCCCGTTCGCAACCCTTGCAGGGAGTTGCGAAAGACATCAACCGCCTTTTCCATCCGTTCTTCAGCGTCCAGCAGAATTTCTTCAATACTCATAGCCATTTTCGCGTTCCTCCGGCGATGCTGGTTCAACAGTTCCAATCTGAAATTACAATACCGCACAATGCCAGATTAGAGAAGTTCACTCTGCCGGGAAAGATGTCCCCCGGTGCATTCTGCCCTTAATGCACCCGGAAGTTTCAGATCGCAATGGACGCTATTGTCAATCTCGCGTATTTTGTGTTGTTGATTTCGAATCTCGATCGCGAACAGCTCAAATTACATGCATCAGCCCGTCTACCGCGTTGAACTGGATCTTTTCACGGGACCGCTGGATTTGCTGTTGTATCTTGTGCGTCGCGACGAAGTGGATATTGTCGATCTTCCTATTGCCCGGATTACACAGCAGTTTCATGAGTTTCTGGATGTGCTCCAGCAACTCGATCTTGATCTTGTCGGCGACTTTGTGGTCATGGCCAGCATGCTGGTGGAGATTAAAAGCCGTAGCGTTCTGCCTGCACCGGTTGAAGAACAGGAAGAGCCTTTGGCAACCGGGGCAGCAGGTGATCCGCGATCGGATCTGATTCGTCAATTACTTGAGTATAAGCAGTTCAAGGAAGCTGCCACGGCTCTGGAGGAGCAGGCTTTGCAATGGCAGGAGCGCTATCCGCGTCTGACGGACGAGCGTCCTGCTACGGGAAAGAACCCGGCTGCAGACCGTATCAAAGAGGTGGAACTCTGGGATTTGGTCAGCGCACTGGGGCGCGTCCTCAAGCGGAACGATGTTGAAGGGAGTTCCACGATCCGTTATGACGAGACCCCCATTCAAACCTATGTGGAACAGATTGGGGCTCATGTCCGCGCCACCGGTGGAGTCCCTTTTACTTCCCTGTTCGATCAGCAGACCATTCGCAGCAAGATCATCGGGATGTTTCTGGCGGTGCTGGAACTCATTCGTCATCACGGTTTCCGTTGCGAACAGACAGCGGACTTTGCAGAAATCCTGCTCTTACCACCGCCGGCAGAGATAGATGCTCCGCCAGACGCATCCGCAGGAGATACATTCGAGTCGCAGGTATCGGCGGATAATGTTGATGACAATGACAATGCTGATGACAATGCTGATCCGCTTTCCGCACAGGGACCGGATGTTTCATCCTGATTCGCATGAGGAACCGCAAACCTGAAATGTTCTTCAAGAAATGTTCTTCAAGAAGTGTTCTTCAAGAAGTGTTCTTCAAGAAGTGTTCTTCAAGAAGTGTTCGTGCGATCAGATCACGATCTCTTTTTCGTCACTTTCCAGAGCAAGTTGTTCTGGCCGGGGCTCGCGAGCCCGTGTTTCGACTGATGAAACGCAGCTCATTGCGTGGCGGAACGCGGTCGATATGGGAGTCATGCGCTCTCGCGGAATGAAGTCGAGTTGATCCGCGGAGATCGCAGAGGAACAGAGTGGTGTGACCACCAGTGCCCTGACAGGGCACTAGAAAATCGGTCCGGGGACCCAGGGGGAAAATTCCTCATCGCCAATGCCTTGCGCTTCGCTTTTGGTTTTTTCTCCACTCGCGACCGCAATAATGGCTTCAAAGATCTCCTGGCCAACTTCTTCTACGGTTTTTTCGCCGTCCAGAATCGTGCCGGCGTTCAGGTCCATGTCATCCCGCATCCGATGAAAAATCGAACTATTGGTTGTGACTTTCAACGTAGGCACAGGTTTGCTGCCAAAGCAACTGCCGCGACCGGTCGTGAAGACCACAACATTTGCTCCGCCAGCCACAATTCCAGTCACGGAGGCAGGATCGTTCCCCGGGGTGTCCATAATGACAAATCCCTTTTCCGTGACCAGCTCCGCATATTCATAAACAGCCCGCAACGGTGCTGTTCCCCCTTTGGCAATGGCTCCCAGCGATTTCTCAAAAATTGTGGTGAGGCCACCAGCTTTGTTGCCCACAGATGGGTTGTTGTCGATGGCAGCTCCAAATTTGGCGGCATAGTTTTCCCACCAGCGAATCCGTGCAACCAGTTTTTCGCCAACTTCCCGTGAAATCGCCCGCCGCGTCAGCAGGTGTTCGCCGCCATAGATTTCGGGAATTTCCGCCAGAATACTGGTGCCTCCCTGTGCGACCAGAAGGTCGCTGGCCACTCCCAGGGCCGGATTCGCACTCACGCCGCTATAACCATCGCTGGCTCCGCAATTGGTTCCCAGAATAATCTCTGAAACCGGAATGGGGACACGCTGAACGTTGTTGACGTCTGGCAATAATTCTTTCAGGGCGGCAATTCCATGTTGGACGGTCTTGGCCACACCTCCCAGATCCTGAATATTCATGATCAACGGGCGTTTGGCCGTTGACCCGACATTACCCAGTTGAACCAGGTTGTGTTCTTCGTCCAGAAATGATGCCTGTCCGGTCTCGCACCCCAGCCCCAGCAGCAGGAACGCCCCAATGTTGGGATGACGGGCATAACCGGCCAGCGTGCGAGCCAGCTGTTGATGATCTGATCCGCCATACTCAAACGAGCATCCGCTCTTATGGGTTAAGGCGATGACGCCATCGATGTTCGGATAGTCCTTGAGAAGCGCTTGATCGAAGGCGTTGACGATGTATTTCGACGAGGTCGCAGAGCAGTTTACGGTGGTCACCACGGCAATGTAATTGCGGGTGGCTGCTCGTCCATCAGCTCGCCGATAACCCTGAAAAGTGCGGAATTTTTTTGGCGGCGGCAACTCCTGGATGGCTGTGCAGTATTGATAATCCCGAGTGAGCTCCGCCATGTCGACATTATGTGAATGCACCCAGTCTCCAGGTTGAATGTCGACCGTTGCAAATCCCATGGGCTGACCAAATTTATAAATCGTTTCTCCGGATGCAATCCGGCAAATCGCCATCTTATGCCCCATGTCAATTCGTTCCCGGGCGAGGATCGGGGGCGTTCCATCAGCGGGAATCCACGGCGTTCCCACATTCACGGTCGCGCGGGCCAGCACAACGGTATCTGCTTCATTCAACTTCAGGAACGCAGATGGGAGTGCCATGGCTTAAGACTCTTTCGACGAGAGCAAGTTGCTCTGGCCTGGGCCCGTGCAGCGTGTGTTTCGACTGGTGAAACGCAACTCGCCGCGTGACGGGACGCGGACTATGCGGGATGAAGCGGTCTAGATTGACTCAATTTTTTAGAATTACCAGAGCACAGGGATTTTATTTCGAGACCGTGCGTGATCTGATGGCACTGAGCGGCTTCTTGACGGCGGAAACCACATAAACCGGCTTGCCGAGCTGATCATGGATCACATCGTCCAGTTCCCCTTGAATTTCAACAATGTCGCCGTCGCGCAGGCTTTCTAACTGAGGGCTGGGTGCCAGAGAGAGATGTCCGGCCCATTTGTCGGTGTTTGAGGGGCGATCATTATAAACAATGCTCCACGTTCCATCTCGAGGCTCTTTCGAGACGACTCCGCGCAGCCACTGGAATTTCTCGTCATGGCCGAAAGTGGAATAGTCCGCAGCGACAATCTTTTTCGTCTCGACATCCCATAAAGACTGAGCAGCCGCGGGAGCAGCTTCATGAATTGCGGGCCTGTCTGGAATTTCTGGTGACGAAGCGAAAGGAGAATCGGCAAAGGAGGCGGATGCAGGAGCCGGAGTCGCGGGCATGGCTGCTGCGCCCGGCGGGGGTGACATGACCGGCAATGCGAAATCTTCTGACACCGAATTTGTCCGGGAAAATTGATGTTCTGCCTGTGGCGTGAGCCCAGATGCTGGAACAGGCGCAGCAATCGATTGGGATGGCGTGGCAGACGTGGGAACTGCGGCATTCATTTGGCTGAATTGAGGAACGTAATCCGTCGCTGCGGATTGAATGGGAACCGAACGAACTTCACGCAGCGCCGCTGTCGGAGGGCTTAATGGAGTTGGCTCTGCATAGGCAGTGGGTTGAATGGAATTCATCCCTGTCGGCGCATTGTACGTATTTGGGAAATAGGGGTCGGGAGTGGTGGGGTTGTTATTTGTATTTGGAGACGTCGGTGTGTTGTTCTGATATGTGGGGGCGTTTGATTCTGGAATGGGCTGCAGACCGCCCCCCTGATAAGTGGGATTCGTGCCCTGTGGATACGCCTGATAGGTGCCTCCAGGAGTATAGGGCTGACCTGGAGTCAGCGTCTGAATGGGTGCGCCATACTGCATTGTGCCGGGATACGTTGCCCCAGCGGGAACCCCGGAAGAGTATCCATATGGTTGGGAATACATATGGTAACACCCGGAGGAAACCGTCAGGCAGATTCCTGCCAGCAATGCAGACATAAAGGCGAGCGGTCGTCGCATGACCAACCTCGATTGAACTTAGATGGAATGTGCTGAAGGGCGCATCCCAAAGGGGGGAAGGACGGAATGACGACAAATTCGAGCAGCTGCTCTGGTCAGGGACATGTTTTAACCGCTGAAACGTTGTCCGCCATATGGCGAACGCGGCCCATACGGAACGCAGGCACTCTTATCTGCCGAACTTCTCCGGCATAAATTGCAGGCCGAAGGTCAGGCTTTGGCTGAGATCGGCGAATCCTGCCGAAACCTCGAGCGCGGGGAGTATAAGGATCGAGCGGGATGTGTAAAGACCGGTTTTCTCACAAAACACAGCGAATCCCCTCGATCTACTGCATAAAATGAGCTTGATTTCGTGAGAATTTCCTGCCCGGACCGCATCGAAAGGCTCTTGACCGACAAGGGGGTGTATGCGAGAAGCTGCGCCACTCCTCATTCAGCCTGTGCAAATCTGTTCTGATGGGAGACAAGGGGAAAGCAGGAATGTCGAATCTGTCCCTGTTCCCTGACCTCTATTCCCTGTTTACCACTTCAATCACCTTCATTGCTGCGGTCATGCCTGTTCATGGTCTGGGCAATCCCTGGAATTTTCGGATTCAACATGAGCTTTCGTTCCTCATGGGTCATCGCCTTCGCACTGGGAGCCGTGATCGTTCCCGGATGCACCGGCCTGTTCACAAAACGTGCGATCGAACGATTTGCGGTCAGCATGCAGGAACAGGACCTGGAAAAGCTGAAAAGCACCACTTCCGAGCACTTCGAACAAAAAGCCCTGCGCCAGGAAGACTCTCCCAAGGGCCTGAAGACGTTGAAGTTGCCCATCGGCAAGATCGAAATTGTTTCCGTGGAAGATCTGCCGGATGGCAAGCGGAAAGCACAAGTCAAAATCGGGGAGAAGGACAAAACCCGGGAACTGGAGTATCACCTCTCCAAGAACAAAAAGGGATACGGCTGGGTTGTCGATGACATCGTGATGAAGCAGGATTCCGGAAACGGTGAAGTGGTGGAACGTTCTGTGACTGAGCAGATGGATCTGCTGCTTACTTGCCGCGAACTGCTGATCAGCTGGCGGGGCACTTCCAACGAAGAAAAACTGGCCTTCTGCGACGCCAAGTTGCGAACTCATTTAGAGCCCCTGCCCGCCGAATGGCTGGGACAGATGTTCAAGGAAATTGCCGGTCCCGCCAACCAGAGCACGTTCAAACCGGATGCCCGGATGAATGGCAATACCGCTTTTGTCGTGGTGCCTCATCCGCAGGGAAACTTGTATCTGGAACTCATGCAGGAAGACGAAAAATGGTTGCTGCATGACCTGGCGATCGAACCGAAATCGAAAGATTCCACCGGGATTCGCAGCCTGATGAAGATGGTGGCAGCACTGGATCAGTCGGCCAGGTTCCTGACTGCCTATGAAAGCGAAGATCGAGAGGCACTCTCCAGGTTGGTGACAACGCGATTGTATGACCAGTGCCTGAGCGGCGCGGAACTGAAAGAGGTTCCCATCCCGGGCGAATTGCTGAAGCAGAGTTCCTATGAAGCCCGGCAGTACACCGACGGTGGTGACTCCATCAAGCGGATTGAACTCCTGATTCATGATGACACCCAGACCTATATGCTGACTCTCCGCGAAGAAGAGACCGCCAAAGCGGGCAATCCCAAAATGGCCACGGAATTTCGCATTCAAGAAGTCACATTCTTCGAAAAAGGGTCCAAGGATGTGAAACGGATTTCCTCTCTGTTTCTTTCCCGCGCGATTGCCGGTGCCTATGTGGCTGCCCTGGTGGATCGCAACGTCCAGCGACTGAAGGAAATTTCCTCGAACGATTTCAATCAGCGCGTCTGGGGCCGTTCGGAGGCCACTCATTTCACCATCATGCCCGACCCGCAGCTGGAACCGGGAGACCCTCAGATTCTGTCCATGAACTTTCGCGGTGATGTTTCGGAAGTCACCCTGATTCAGGGCAATACTCCCATGACTCTGGTATTGAATCAGGCGAATGGATGGATGGTGGTGGATGACGTCCTGATGCCCGCGCTGGATCGCCCGACATCTTTAAAGGCCAATCTGGAAGTGATGCTGGCCGTGCATGCTTTTGCCAATGCCGTTCATCGCAAGGACCTCGAATCCATGATCCGTTGTTCGGCAGATGGACTGGACCGCATTGCCTGGAGACAGTTTGCTGAAGTGCCGGATCTGGTGCAGCAAGTTGTGCGTCCGATCCTGAGCGAAGTGATTGGAATCGAGCCTGGAGATGCTTATACGCTGGTTCGGACCAGTAATGGTTTGGTTCGGGCTGAAGTGAAACTGGTTCGTGAAGGAGAACAATTTGTGGTTCACGACGTTTCACTCACCTCCCTGGAAGTTCCAGATCAGCATTTCGAGCTGTTGCCCACGTTACGGCAGATGATCGCTTCGGGAGAAATTGGTCTCATGAACAAAAAAACGGGCCAGATTCAACCATTTTCCGGGGTTTCCCCTGAGCTGCCCACGATTCGCAGAGCTTCATTCGAGCCGGTCGAGACGGCTGATTCCGCCTCTCCTGCTCTCGAATAATCCACAAACCTGACGCGCAGGTGACATTCCGACCTCCGGGAAGTCGTCTGGGCTTTGACGCTCGTTGATACAGAATCCTATAGTGGCAGGCAGGAACTTGATCACCTGCTTGAGTCATGGAATTCTTGTCGTATCACAGACGGTCTTGATTTCGCAAGATGTCAAAGCCATGCTCGTACTTCTGTCAGACTTAACTTTGCTCGAACATCGTGCCTGAGCAGGTGATTAATTCGACCATCGCTGTTTGCGCCCTCTTTCCCCACTTTGCATGAGTTCCGAATCCTCGTCTTCTGAAAAGCGGTCTCCCGCGCCCGTCACGGCGGACCTCAAACGCATTGGGAAATACCAGATTTCCAAGCGTCTGGGTGCCGGTGGGATGGGGATTGTGTATCTGGCCTCGGACGATGAACTCAAACGCACGGTGGCCCTCAAAGTCCTTTCGCAGGATCGGGCCAACAATCCCATTCTGGTGAGACGATTCAAATCCGAAGGCCAGGCCGCTGCGCTGTTGCAACACAAAAACATCGTCAGCGTGTACGAAGCCGGTCAGGCGGATGGATATCTGTTTCTGGCCCTGGAATATGTGGAAGGCATCGATCTGCTGGAATGGGTGAACCGTCATGGCCCTATTCCAGTGAAACGTTCCGTCGAAATCATGCGGCAGGCTACCGAAGCATTACAACATGCTTACGAGCGGAATATTGTTCATCGTGATATCAAGCCCTCGAACCTGATGATTGCCCGTGATGGCACCGTCAAGCTGACAGATATGGGGCTGGCCCGCTCGATCGATGAAACGCTGGATACCACCATCACTCGGGACGGAACCACCGTCGGCACCGTCGATTACATGGCCCCCGAGCAGGCCAGCAACAGTAAAGCGGCAGATGCCCGCAGCGATATCTATTCACTGGGTTGTACCTGGTTTCATCTGCTGACCGGACGCCCGCCGTATCCGGAAGGAAGTGTCACCAATAAAATCGCAGCCCATATCTCCAGTCCTCTTCCTGATCCACGACTGCTGAATGCCGAGATTCCTGAAGCTGTCGTGGCGGTGATTCATCGCATGCTGGCCAAGAAAAAAGAGCAGCGATATCAAACTCCGGCCGAACTCCTGGAAGACCTGAACAGTCCGACGCTGCGCTGGTCTCAAAGTGCCCCCAACCTGCTGGCGATGTTTGGAGACGAACTTGACAGTGACGACGATATCAGCAGCGCAGTCGCAAAGGAGGTCACACCGCATCAGTCCCTCCCGGTGGCCGGTCGCCCGCGGGCGGACACGCCTGTCAGAGCCCATAAAAAAGGGGCCAGCTTCGGAACCATGGTCACCCGGGCGGAGATTCCGGTAACCCCGAAACGCGATCCCCGCACCAGACTCGCACGCCTGGATGTTGATGATTCCGGAAAAGACCGGAATTTTCCCTGGGGACTGATCCTGATGGGCGCCCTCATCATCACGCTGGTGATCGTTGTCCGAATCGCGATTCACATCTTGATGCCCAGTGCGGAAAAGCAGGAATTTTCGTCTCCATATGTGATTGGTCCCCCTGCGCAATCCGAACCCGCAAACCCGTCGGTCCCCCCGCAGGAAGCACTTCCACAATAGTCGTGCCGTGCAGGACAGTAGACTGTCTGATGAGATGACTTGCTTAACGTTGACGTTCAATCGCCTGGGTGGCTCCGCCGTTCAACCCGTCAATTCCTCCGTTTGAGAAGAAGCGATTCAATTCAATCAACGACGGTCCCATCAGGAACAGGAACACCGCCGGCATCAGGCACAATACCGTTGGAAACAGCAATTTAAAGGTGGCGGAATTTGCTTTTTCATCCGCCCGCTGCTTCTGGCTTTCGCGCATACTGTCCGAATAGTCGTTCAATGCTTCCGAAACACTGGTTCCCATCTGTTCCGTTTGAATCATGAGTGAACTGAAGGCGTGGACCTCGGGAGTGTCGACGCGGTCACTCAAGTTGCTGACAGCGTCCGACAACTGTCCAATACGGGCTTGCTCTGCCACAATCGTCAGTTCTTTGGCCAGTGCAGGATAGACCGGAGTGATTTCCTTCCCGACACGCAACAGCGACGCCGAAACAGTCATTCCTTGCGAAACACACATATTCAACAAGTCCAGCATGTCCGGAAACGCGTTTTCAATTTCTCGCAGGCGTTCCGTCGCCCGGCTGCGCACATATAACGTGGGAAGGGCCCAGCCCAGCATGGGACCGATCACCAGAGCAGCAATGAGATAAGGTTCCCATGGTTCGGGAGCAAGCACCATCAGGCTGCCAAACAGAATGATGGGAATAACGATCCCCAGATAACGAATGGCGGATAGATTTTGCAGCGCATGTGGAGAATAATAGCCAGCGTTGATTAACGATTTTTTCAGCGAACGCCGACCTGAATCGGTCGTTGGCAGCAATTCTGAAAGAACGGGGGTCGTCGTTCCAAAAGTGTAGTCGCTGCCATCTGCCCAGGGGTATTCTTCGTTGTCAGCCTCAAAGGCATTTTGCTTTTCAACCATTTTTGGTTCAACTGGCCAGAATCGGCCAGCTGCGTATTTCTGTTCCAGTAGAACAGGCGTCTCCGTAATGAGATCCGCAGGCGATGCAGATGTGGAATTGATCTCACTCACTTCAGTGGACGCAGCAACTGGTTGTTCGTGTTGATGTTCGGTCTGGTCGGGATGAACCGAAATCTGTTCTGGCTTCGCTGCTGAAAGCTGACTGGCATGGCCTGAGCCCGCATGAGTTGATCCGGGGCGAGTTGATCCGGGGCGACGTTGCCGCATGCGAGGCACATTGACGGAAGCCTGTGTACGGTTCTTCCGCCATCTTAACAGCTTCCAAAAGACATAGCAGACCGCCAGGGCTGTCAATCCGATCGCCAGTTGCGTGATCTGGGTGACCGTCAGTCGGACATTCAGCTTTTCGAGCTGCAGTCGCAGATTTTCAAGATTTGATTGGATGACGTTCATAAGAGCGATTATTTTAGCATCTGTCAAAATTCGCCATAAATGGGCAGGCCAGGTATCAGGTGGTTCATGTCAATGATCGATAATTCCAGAGGATGGCGAGTCCAATTTTATATCAAGTCATCTTTTCGGCGACCAAAGGGATTTCATTGAACGCAGAGAAACAATAATAATTGTGACGATCGTCATCTCACCAGCCTTTGTCAGGGTTACAGGATGAGATCCATCTTTCAAAAGATCTTCCGTGCTTAAATGTCAACTGATGAAATACGCGCTGCGCGAGTCCAGGTCAGAGCAATTTGCTCTAAGACCTCTCTAATATCTTCCGCTCTTCTGAAGGATACGGATGACCCAGATTGCTCCGATGAATTCGAGGATCAATGCGAGAATCGTACAGCGCATGCCCCAGGAAGACTGAAACAGCGTGTTTAAATAATTTCCATCGCGAAAAACGAAAAACGCCAGGATTGCGGGAGGCAGAATGATCATTAACATGGCCGTCGCACGACTGGCTGCCGTGGCGGCTTTGAGCCGTCCCTGAAACTGAATTCGATCCCGCAACGTCTGGGACAACCGGTCCAGCACCCGCACCAGATCACCCCCGGTCTGACGATGCACTGACAATGCAGTGGAAAGCACGCTGGTGGCGACCAGGCCGGTTCGTTCGGGCAACTCTCCCAGGGCGTCATCAATATTCATCCCCAGGGACAATTTGCGGGTGCAGTTTCTCAGTTCGGCCCCCAGCGGATTCGGAGTATCGTTGCTCACTTGCAGCAGGCAGTTCTCCAGACTTCGACCGGTCTTGGCGGCCCGTGCAAGTTCGTCAATCATGGAAGGCAACTGCTGAACGAGTAGTAGCTGTCGCCGGGACCGGAGAATCAGAGAAACAATGATGGGAACCAGGAATCCCATGAATGTCGCAACGGCCGTGGTGATCAGGTTTTCCTGCCAGACAAACATGATTCCCCCCAACGTGAGGCCGCAGCACAGACACAGCGCCAGCACCATGGTGGGGGACACAAGCATGCCGGACTGCAACATCAACCGGTCAAACCAGCTGTTCAGCCTGTTTCCGAAAGAGGAGTCATTGGGGACAGCGAAATTCTCGTCCTGCCTGAGAATGGCAGAGAACTCGGAGCCCGGTTTTAGAATTGTATTAGCCATGACCATTGTGATCGCTTGTTGTGTGGAGGAGAGAGATCAAGGAGTGAGGAAAATTGAATACAGGACCATGTTCTAACCCCTAAATACTAGCCCCTAAATCCTAACCCCCTAACCGCTAACCTTCTGCCTGATACTCCATCCCGGTTTTCAATTCGCGAGCGGCAAAAATCCGGGAGTTTAATTCATATCCCCGGGAAGCCATTTTCCGGAGACATTCCGGTTCATAACCCGTAGCATAAAACGATCCAATCGCTTTCCCCTGTGCATCGAGTCCGGCCATACGGTAAACATAAATGTCTTCGAGTTGAAATTCTCCGTTTTCGACTCCTGCTAATTCTGAAATCCTCATAATCTTGCGTTCCCCGCTGGCGAGGCGGGCGATATGGACAAAAATCTGTATCGCCGAAGCAATATACTGCCGGGTCACTTGTGTCGGCAGCTCCGCACCGGAGAGTGCGATCATTAACTCCAGACGATGCAGCGCGTCCTTGGTATCATTGGCGTGAATCGTGCTCATGGAGCCATCATGACCGGTATTCATCGCCTGTAACATATCCAGCACTTCGCCGCCGCGGGCTTCCCCCACGATGATGCGATCTGGCCGCATTCGCAAACTGTTTCGCAGCAGGTCCCGCGGCGAGATCAGACCTTTCCCCTCCACGTTGGGGAGTCGCGTTTCCAGTCCCACAACGTCGGCCTGCTGCAATTGGAGTTCGGCAGTTTCTTCAATCGTGATGACACGTTCTGAAGCTGGAATGAAGCGGCTCAAATTATTGAGCATGGTGGTTTTTCCAGCACCCGTTCCTCCAGAGAGCAGCACGTTCATCCGGGCACGGACAATCTGAATCAGAAAATCGGCCATCTCGGGAGCCAGCGTCCCGGTCTGCACCATGTTTTCAATGCGAACAATCTGAGTCTTGAAACGACGAATGGAAAGGGTTGGACCGCGAAGTGCCAGCGGCGGAATGACCGCATGCAATCGGGAACCATCGGCCAGCTTGGCGTCCACCATTGGAGAAACTTCGTCGATACGCCGCCCCGCCTGCCCAACCAGACGCTGAATGAATCGCAGCAGATGGGTGTCATCCGCAAACCGGATGTTTGTTTTCTCCAGCAGGCCATTGCGTTCCACAAAGACCGTGTCATGCCCGTTCACCAGCACGTCGCTGACGGCTGGATCGTTCATGAGCGGTTGAATGGGACCGAACCCGTAAATCTCATCCATGAGTTCGCGAATCATCCGGGCACGATCGTGCTCCGGGACCCGCGCTTCGGGCCGCTGACAAAGATGTGATGCCAACGACTCCAGTTGACGACGAAATTCGACTTCCCCCAGTTCCCCCGCTTTGGACATGTCAATCGAATCGACAATCTGGCGATGCAACTGAGTCTTCAGCTTTTGAAACTCGGCAGGGTTTTCGACGTTCTGTTCCGCGACTGCGACCATTCTGACCGGTCCTCTCCTCCGCAGGGCCATGGATCGGCCGCAGCGGTTCGAATCTCTGATTGCAACTGCCCTGTCAGGGGCTTCAAATTGAGTGAATATTAATTCATCACTACTGAGTAATAGAAAGTTTATAGAGGTATGGATTGCCGTCTGTTTCACCTCGATATAAGGCGTCTTCATCCAATATGGCTGTGCGCGTGGCGACCACGGCTGCCTGCATGATCAGTTGAGGGCCTTCTGATCCCCTGGAAACATCCATCAGACGGGCAGCCACCATCCGGGTTGCATGCACGCCCAGAGTTCCCCTGGCACCGCTCGTGGTGGAATACAACAGGACGATCCGCACCTGTCCGATTTGTGTTCGCAATGTATCATAAGGCACCCCCGCAAAATCCTGAGAAGCAGGCAAGTCCAGGGGGCCGGACTGCAACGAAAAAACTTCGCCAAATTCCGCCAGGTCCTCCGCTGCCCAACCATCTCGAAGTTGCCGTTTCAGCTGTTCATCCTGCAATCCATTCCCGATATCGACCAGATACAAATTATTGTTCCCCTGTTTGCCGGCAGGGAGCAGCATGATTTCTGGAAGGCCATCCGGATGAGATTCCACTTGTTGAGTGTCGGCATTCCAGCTGAAGTGATCGATTCCCTGGTGTTGTTCGATTTCTTTCGTCCAGGTCTGGACTTTCGAGTCCGAGCTGACTTCCAGAATCGCCAGGGGCCAGGCGGGAACGGTGGCTTTGTCGAATGCTCGAACGCCTCGAATCAGGTTGGAAATACTGGCTTCCGCAGTCACGGTGACATCCGCAACGGAACGTCCCGCTAAAAGCGGTGCCAGCATCATGACTGGATTGTTGCGGGAACGGTCACGGTGCCCCACAACCAGGACGGAATTGGCATCGAGATCCGTTTCCAATGACTCCTGACGACCAGTTAAAGGATCGAGAGTGACACGACCGATGCGGACATCCATCTGTGGCAACGTCGGGCCGGCCACAAAATTTCTCATTGATTGTCGAGCGGCCACTTCTCGAGCCTGATCGGCGATCTGATGTTCTTCGACATCCAGCTTCAGCAAATCATCATTCGCCAGTGTCTGGGCGGCAGCCAGCGCGACAGACTGTGTGGCGGTCCGCAATTCTTCCTGGGCACTCGTCAACCAGTATTCATTGAGCACCAGGGCCAGGCAGCCTCCACTCACCAAAATGGCCAGCACCGTCGCGGGGAGCAATGACCCCCGACGATTCGAGCTGGCAGATGGTGAACGACTGACGAACATGATTCTCGGTCAACTCAAATTCGGGGTAGAGCAAGTTGCTCTGGCCTGGGCCCGCGCAGCGCGCGTTTCGACTGGTGAAATGCAACTCGCCGCGTGGCGGGACGCGGCTCATGTGGAAGTGAGACGCTCTAAACGGGATTCGGATCGGGTTGCAGTGGGGCCGTTGGAAAATTGTCCGCTTCCATTTCCGCTGGCTTCCGGGTTCACACCGCCTCCGTTGCCGGCGGGGCCATTGGGTCGGGTCTGCCGCGTCCGGGGAGCAGCGTTTCGATTGGCATCATCGCGACCATTGAAATCGATATTGTCATCAATCCGTCCGTCCCGGAAGGAATGGACCTTGCGCCCCGCACCCTCGAATAACTCGGTGACAAACGGGGGCGTGGGAGGAACCACAGGTTTCTGCGTGTACCCCAGAATTTCGTACAACGTGGCCCGGTCTTCATCATTCAGACCCACCACACCGGTCCCTTTGCCTTCCGGGGCAAAAACAAAATTCAAGTCTCCCCGATCTTTCGCCAACAGAATGATATTGGCCTGCTCACGAGACAATTCCAGCGTCACATTGGCGGCAGCCCGGTTGGACGTACTGGAGCTGATTTCCAGAATCTTGACCCCTTTAAAGAGCGTCATGATCCGTCCGCCTGTTTCTTCCTGATCGGGATCGGCCTCCGGAATGAAATGCACGTCCACATACTGTCCGCGGCCGGCAGCAAATGGAGCTGAAATCGGGACTGTGACCGCTACCATTCCGGGGGTCACGTCCAGCGGAGCATTCTGTCCGGGAGCATAAAGATCTGAAGACTTGATCGGCTGTGTGGCGAGAATTTTATTCTTAACAACCCGTCCCACAATCGACCGGCTTGTTAAGACAACATCGCGACCTAATTTCGACCGCAATGCCGGTCCAGTGGCCAGATGAGCTTCTGTGATGCGGACACCCGGTTCCAGATCAGTCAGAGACATCGGTATGCTGACGGTGGGGTCCGCCGGCGGTGTCGTATCCCGGGCAAGCAACTTCTTGCCCACATACAGCACCACCAGAAGCCCAACCACTCCCAGCATGACCATCGTCAACAAGGCTGGTGACAAACGTCTCACAATTGAACTCCTCTAAACCTGATTTAATGACAGTACTTCCAAGTTTGCCAAGCCGTTAAGGGGGGCAGAAATTCAACGATTTACCGGTTTTTCCCTATCCCCTATTCTTCACCAGAACAGACTTGGAACGACTGAATGATGTCGAGTTCTTATTCCTTCACCATGCGTGTTTCAGCCATCAGATCGCGTCCGCGGATGTTATAGCCCAGCGGCCAGAGTAAGTTGGGAGCGGCTGCGGTCATGGGAACTCGAACGGTCACGATCACTTCGTCTCCGGGATAAGTTCCCAGCGTGGTCTGTACCTGATATGTGCTACGAAATTTTCCCGCCAGTGCCCGCCCCACTTCGTACTGGATGTCTTCCGACTCCACTCCGTTTAATGAAGCCAGTCGAGCCCCCGCGCGCGATGCCTGAACGACGTCGCTGCGGGCATACATCAGGAACGAAAACTCGAAGATCCCCAGTAGCAGCACAAATAAAATGGGCAGCGTTAACAGCAGTTCCATCGTCATCATGCCACGACGGAGCTGTTGGACAGACCGTCGTCGGGGATTGTGCCGTTTCATTTCGTCCTCTCCACAGCCGCTGGTGCCTGAATTGAATCCGCTTGCAATTCCCGCTCCATGCGGGGCACATTCCAGAACACCACAGCCCAGGTGGCCACTGCCACGGGGCAGGCATAGGCCATCACCCGGCGACGCAACTTATCGTCCTGGGTTTCTGGAACCGGACCCTGACCAATCTTGGTTTTCCCTGTTGCCAGATATTTTTCCCGGGTGCGTGACACACCCGTTTTCATGATCGTTGTCAGGACCACGCCTACGGTCGCGATCAGAACAAACAGGGTGCTCACAAACAACACGGCCAGGGTCATTTTGAAGCCGAGCCAGACACTCAAGGCTCCCACCAGTTTGACGTCTCCCCCTCCGCCGCCACCGATAAACCACAACACAAACAACAGCCCGAAGCCCACCAGAAAGCCGAGCGCTGCCGACCCCAGATGGTGCCAGCCGTACATCAGCGACATCCCCAATTGAAAAACCCAGCCTGCGAAGAACATGGGTAAGGTCAATTTGTTTGGAATTCGCTTGGTACGGAAATCGAGGAAGGCGGCCACCGCGGTAAATGCGGAGACAGCCAGAATCAGGACGACGGTCGCGAGGCTAAGCGAGCTCATGGAATCTAAATTCCCGGAAAAGGAAACGGACTTGTTTGCACGTGATGCAATCCTACGACGCGTTTCACCAGTGCAGCACGGATGTTGTGTGGAAAACACAAATTTCCCAGTCGGTAACCCTCACCCAACAGTTAAAATCGGAATCGTTAGAGCAAGTCGCTTCGCTCCTGCCCCGTTCATTTTGGATTCGGCGTCAGCCACAGATGCCGGGGCGTCTCTCTTCATCGGCAGAACTCGCCGGTCGATGGAACTCCCCGCAAGCGTTCCGCTTCAGAAATCTCTTTTCAAATCTGGTGGTGCCGGTTTCAGCAATTTGACGAATTTTGACGAAATTCATGATTGAAACGATAATGCCCGAACCGATGCCATAAGACAGGCGAACAATTCCGGCACCTTACAACTTCCACCAGTCAATACGCTTTTTGGCCCGATGTCATCTGCTGGCGAAGAATCTTCCTTTCGCAGAGCAAACTCATGACCAGATCCCGACAATTCAGTTTCAGTGTCGTTCTGATCAGCTCCCTGTTGTCTCAGACAGCGGCACGAGCCGATGAGCGGTATCCTCATCAAAAAGATGAATCCTTTGGCCGAGACGTGATCCTTTCCGAAACCACGCTTTTCGGAAAATACGTCAATGATGCCGGAGCGGGCATTCAGGATATGCGCGCCAGTATCCGGCAGGCTGGTAAAGAAGTGGCATCGGGCATCACGGATGCACAAGGAAATTTTCGCATTTCCGGGCTGCAGACCGGTGTCTACGAAGTCATCATCGGATGCCGTTCAGAATTCATCCGCGTCTGGGATAAAGATGCCGCTCCGCCCAGAGCTCATCCTTCCGCCCGCATTGTTCGGGATGGACATTTGCGAGGAAATGGTGGCACAGGCGGCGCATTACGGCTCATGGGCGCGGGGGGAAGTGCACTGGACCTCCTCGAAAGCCTGCTGAGCAAGCCTGCGACCGTGAAACTCCCTCCGCTTCCCAAGCCGAACGTTCCCTGAATGCGGATCGAATGAGGGTGTTTTCAAGCGAAGGGTCAGGGAATAAACTTGGCATTGATGCGATCCCCGATCCCCTTCTCGGTCAGTTTTCTTTCCTGCTGGGCAGTTTATGTTAGAACGAGAATCCTCTGTCTCGACACTTGAGGAACTGCATGCGTTTGTGCATGCCACGTTGTGCGAGTCTGAGAATCTGCTGGCGGAGCAGTTTCATACGCAATCTCGACCGCTGTTTATTAAAGAAGAACTCTGCGCCATCGAGTTCTCTTTGCAGGGGCTGCGGGCCATTCGACTGGGAGCAATCTGGGCAGCGGATCAGAATGTGATCTACTTCTATAATGCCCGGGGCGAACGAAATCTCAAAGTGAAGCTGTCCCAGCGGATCACCATGGAATTTGCTGCAGAGCCTGCGAATTAGAGCGCATGACTCCACATAGATCGCGTCCCGCCGCTCGGCGAGTTGCATTTCCCCAGTCGAAACGCGTGCTGCGCGGGCCCAGGCCAGAGCAACTTGCTCTAAAACGCATTACTCCGTCCTCTGGGGCAGAATCGTGCGTGGTCTTCCACCATTTTCCCGCGTGGTCACGCCGACACTGCCGTCAGATTCTGTTATTCTTTCTTCTCCTCTTCGGTCGAACTGATGGAGGTGGCACGTTTTGAGTTCGATCCGTACATTCCGGTTCGAAGGCTTCCGACACGAATCGTAAGGTGTGATGTGTTTCAGTTTCTGCATGCAGCCGATCTGCATCTCGACAGCCCGCTGAAAGGTCTTCAGCGGTACGAGGGCGCCCCTGTGGACGAGATTCGCGGTGCGACTCGGCGGGCGCTGGTGAATCTTGTCGATCTGGCGATCGCGCGGGCTGTCAACTTCGTTCTGATTGCGGGGGATGTTTATGACGGCGACTGGAAGGATCACAACACCGGCCTGTTCTTCATCTCCCAGATGGTCCGTTTACGGGAAGCTGGCATCCCGGTCGTGATGATCAGTGGGAACCATGATGCCGCCAACCGCATGACCCGTTCGCTGCGATTGCCGGATAATGTGGAAGTCCTCTCGCACACAAAGGCATCTACTGCTCAGATGAAGTCGCTGCAGGATCTGGGGGTGGCGATTCATGGGCGTTCGTTCGCTCATCAGGCAGAGTACGACAATTTGGCTCTGACTTATCCAGACCGGATTCCCGGGCTGTTCAATATCGGTTTGCTCCATACTTCGCTGACAGGATCTGACGGCCACGAACCGTATGCTCCCTGTACTCCCGACGAATTGCATCAGAAGCAGTACGACTACTGGGCCTTGGGACACGTTCACAATCGCGGCGTCGTCTCGCAGAATTCACTGGTCGTCTTTCCCGGAAACCTGCAGGGAAGACATATTCGGGAATCGGACGCGAAGGGCTGTTATCTCGTTCGTGTGGATGACCATGGCACAGCTGCCGCTGAGTTTCAACCCGTGGATGTCATGCGTTGGGAGATCTGTGATGTCGCAGCCGGACACATCTCGCAGCTGGATGATCTGCCGGACCTGGTTTCACAGGAGTTATTGAAAATCGGCGAAAAGCATCCCGGGATGCCGCTGGCGGTGCGTCTCAATCTGAGTGGCTCCCAACCTGTCTATCGAGAGTTTTGTGCACACACTGTGAACTGGACGAACCAGTTCCGGGCCACTGCGCTGGAGAGTTCCGGTGGATCTGTCTGGATCGAAAAAGTGAAGTGTTCTCCGCCCCCTGCGGAGATGGACCTGGAGCGGGCCGGTCGACTGGAAGGACCCGTGGGCGAACTGCGTCAACATCTGGAAGAACTCAAACAGGATGAGTCCCGGTTGCTCCTTCTGGCAGAAGAAATTTCGGACCTGACCGCCAAATTGCCGGGAGAGTTACTACGGGGTGAAGACGCACTGGCCTGGAAAGATCCGCAGCAATTGCGGCAATGGCTGGGAGAAGTGGAAGGACTGCTGTTGAACCGACTGACCCAGGGGCCTGTGAAATGAAAATTCTGCGTCTGGATCTTCTCGCCTTTGGTCCGTTTTCCAGCAGGTCTCTGCAGACCAGCGATGGCGAGCATGGTCTGCATCTGGTGTATGGGCCCAACGAGGCTGGAAAAAGTTCGTCACTACGAGCCCTCCGGAACTGGCTGTTCGGGATTCCCACAAACAGCTCGGACAACTTTCTGCATGCCTATTCGACCATGCGAATTGGCGGACTGATTGAATCCGCTGCTGGTGATCGGCTGGAATTCATTCGCCGCAAAGGACAGAAAAACACGATCCGCGAAGCCGATGATGTCACCATTCTGGATGAGGCCCGGCTGACACAGATGCTGGCCGGCGTCGACGCTTCCACGTTCGACCGGCAATACGGAATTACCTATGAAGAATTGCGGCAGGGAGGACAGGCCATTGTGCGGGGAGGAGGGGACCTGGGACAGATTCTCTTTGCCGCAGGCACAGGCATGGCGGACCTCGGACAGGTCCAGAAAGAATTGATCGCGGAAGCCGATCACTATTTCAAAAAATCGGGCCGAAACCAGCAGATCACACAGGCGATCTCTCAACTGGCGGAAGTCAGACGCACATTAAAAGAAGCCACGCTCCCCACAGCCGAATGGGTGAAACGGGATGCCGATCTGCAGGCTGCTCTCAGCCAACAACACATGCTGGAAGAGAAGTTGAAAGAGAAACGGATGCAGTCCAGTCGCTGGGATCGCATCCTGACCGCCCTGCCGCTGATCGGGCAACGCCGAAGCCTGCTCGAACACCTGGCCGGCCTGGTTGACGTCCCCAGGTTAACGGCAGACTTCACCAGCATTCGCAGCGAAACAACACGCAAACTGGACAGTCAGTTACAACTCGAACAGTCCACAATTCAGACCATTGCCCAGCTTCAGCAGAAAATCACCGCAGCCAATGTTCCGGAAGAATTGTTGCGATTTCGCACGCTGATCACAGAACTCCATACAGAACTGGGAAGTATTCAAAAAGCGGCCCATGATCGTCCGCAACTCGTCAATCAACAGACCGGTGCCGAACGCGAACTCCTGAAGATTTTGCAGGAACTGGGGCACGATCAGAAACTTGATCAACTGGAAAAGTTGCGGCTGACAAAACTGCAACGCCAACGCATTCAATCTCTGGCAGGAGACTATCGCTCGTTGCTGGATGCTCAGGGCGCCGCTCATAGTCGCGATCAGAAATTGCGAAAAGCAATTGGTAAAGCAGAGCACAAGCTGGCAGAACTGCCAGAAAAACGAGACGTAGCAGAAATCCGTAAAGTCCTCCGCAAGATTCAGAAATCAGGCGAACTCGAACAGCAACGGGATGTCGCCAGCAATCGTCTGCAGATCCTGACAGCCCAGACAAAGGTGGATCTCCAGAAGCTGCCGCTTTGGAATGGATCACTGGAAGAACTGGAGGCTCTTTCTATTCCGGCTGCGGAAACGATGGACCGTTTTCAACACCATCTGGACGAATGCCAGACCGACCTGAAACGGATCTTCGCCCGGGTGGAAGAAGCTGTCGACCAGTTGAAACAAGTCGATCAGAAACTCGAACAACTCAGGCTGGAGCAGGACGTTCCCAGCGAAGCGGATCTGCAGAAGGCACGAGAACAACGGGACGCCGGCTGGCAACTCATTCGGCAGGCACTGACAGAAAAACGGGAGCCGGATGACAACTTGACAGCAGAATTTATCAGCAGCATCACTCCCGGTGGCGGTGACCTCCTGCAGGCCTTTCAGATCAGCCTTGAACAGGCCGATTTGCTGGCGGACCGCCTGCGCCGGGAAGCGGATCGTGTGGCGGAAAAATCGAACCTGACCGCCGACCGGCAAACCGCCGAAGACCAAAAACAGAAATGGACTTTCGCCCTCTCTGCAGCACAGGCCACATGGCAGCAGACAGAAAATGAATGGCAGCAGTTGTGGAGTGCATTGCAAATTGTCCCGCTCTCACCGCGAGAAATGCGATCCTGGCTCACTCAACAACAGAAGCTGGCGAAAGCGGCTGCGGAGATCCGCACGGAAACCACCGCCATCACCCAGCTTACTGCGCGGGTGCAGGATTTTCGCAAAGAGATTCTGGATGTCTTTCCCATCAGCGAGCGGGACGGAATTTCGCCGCAGGCAACGCTTTCAGAACTGTTGCAACTTGGAGAAGACTTCATCGAAGAAGTGACCGCCGGCAATCTGAAACGCGAGAAAGCCGAAAGCCAGTTACAGGATCTGCAGAACGATTTCGCACAGGCGGAAGAAGATTCGAGGACTGCGCAGGAAGCATTACAAAAGTGGTCTGACGACTGGACCAAAGCGGTCTCTGTGATGCAACTGAACAAGGAGGCCACTCCCGGAGAAGCGACCGTTGTCATCGAAGCCATTGACCAGATTTTCAATCTGCAGAAAGAGGCCGCCGGTCTGAAGGAACGAGTGACGGGGATCGATCATGATGCGGAAAGTTTTCAGCAACGTGTCACAACGCTGCTGGAACAGGTCAAGCCGGAACTCCTCAAACAGCCTGCTCATCAAGCCATTGCAGAGCTTTCTGCTCAACTGGCAGATGCCACAGCTGCGAAAGCCAAACAAGGTGAATGGCTCGCGCTCCTGGCGAAGGAGAATGAAAAACAGCAGGAGTGTCGGAACGCAATTGCACACCTGCAGACGAGATTGAATTCGCTGTGCGAGGAAGCGGGCTGCCAGACTGTTGAAGAACTGCCGGAACTGGAACGGCAATCTGCGCAATACTTTCAGTTTCAACAGGAACTGGAGTCCGTCAACCAGCAATTGACCCTGCAGGCGGGGAACGTGCCGCTGGAAGACTTCATTGCCGAAGCAGAGAGTTTTGATCAGGATGAATTACACGCACAGGTCCAACAGCAACACGACGAAATCGCCGAACTCGAAGCCACAAAAACCAGAATCGTGCAATCAGTGGGAGAACATTCCGCATTGCTGCAACAGATGAACGGGGGACAACTGGCGGCCCTGGCCCAGGAGCAGACGGAACAACTCCTGGCCCGGATTCGCAGCGATGCCGAACAGTTTATTCGCTTGCGTCTGGCGTCCGTCCTGTTGCAGCACACGGTGAATCGATTTCGCGAGTCCAGCCAGGGACCAGTCCTCAAGCGGGCGTGTGAATTGTTTTCGGACCTGACGCTGGGAGCGTTTTCCGGGTTACGCCCGGAGTATGACGAAAAAGGAAACGCAGTGCTGGTGGGCATTCGCGCCGCGGATATGCGCGAAGTGCATGTGGAAGGGATGAGCGAAGGCACCTGCGATCAACTGTATCTCGCCTTACGTATTGCTTTGCTTGAACAATCCTTGCTGGGACGAGAGCCGATCCCCTTTATCGTCGATGACATTCTGGTGATGTTTGACGACGAACGGGCATCCGCAGCGCTCCGGGCACTGGCCCAGCTGTCGCAGAAAACTCAAGTGATCATGTTCACTCATCATGAACACGTCGTGCAACTGGCTCAAAATGCCTGTGATAAAGAGATGTTATTCGTGCATTCCTTGACACAGGCGGAGTCTTCGTAGGACAGGAGCCCCATGATGTTCAGCGCGCGGCTTGCCTGATGGTCAAGGAGGGGGTTCGCGCAGCGCTCGCTGCGTGGCGGAACGCCGTCAATGCGGAGTGAATGCGATCTAGCAAGAGTGAATGCGATCTAGCACTGTGCGACACTTCCGGACATTAAGCTTTTGTCGTAGACTTTTCTGCACCTGAGAATCTCCCTACGAGCTGATGTTCATTGACGTTCTTATGAAAGAAACACTGGAATTCATCGGAGGTTTTCATCTTTCAGGCAACTTCCTGAAAGCAGCTGGGCCGATTTAAAGAAATTGCATTGTCAATGCTTGGTTTTGGGGGCCGTCATCGGGAAACGGTTTCGGGAAACGGCCTCCGTTGCCGGACTTTACGTTCAGGTCTATTCGAACTAATCGAATTTTAGACTTCACCACGTCCCAGATTGAAGCAGCCATCCCGCGCTTGGAAGAGATGAAAAGTATGCGAACGGAATTCCGCCGATGACACCATCAAGTCCTCATGGATCAAGTCCCCATGGGCCCGTAGCTGGATCAGAAACACCGGAATTGTCTGCGTCTGCTCTGGATGAACTCACAGCACGCCTCGAACGGACCATGCTCCGGGATCGTCTGCAGCTGCGCAAAGCACTTGGCAGCGTTCGACATTTTCAACAGCAACACAAGCCTTACGACCGCAGTCTCGCCAGATTGCTGGCAGATCTTGGACCTTCCGAACAACGCTACCAGCACCGCGCAGAACAGCGTCCCCCGCTGAAATACGACAACCAGTTACCGATTTTTGAAAAGCGACAGGAGATCATTTCCGCACTCGAACAACATCAGGTCATTGTGGTCTGCGGAGAGACCGGTTCCGGAAAATCGACGCAGTTACCGAAGATCTGTCTGGAAGCAGGGCGGGGAATTGCGGGGATGATCGGGCACACGCAACCGCGCCGTATTGCTGCCCGGAGCGTGGCGGATCGGGTTGCGGAAGAACTGGAATCGCGTGTGGGGGATGCGGTCGCCTTCAAGATCCGATTTACAGACACCACTTCTCCACGCACGTTCATCAAGTTGATGACCGATGGGATTTTGCTGGCGGAAACCCAGTCCGATCGATTCCTGTCACACTATGACACGATCATCATTGACGAAGCGCATGAGCGCTCCCTGAATATCGATTTCCTGCTGGGATATCTGAAACGCCTGCTTCCCAGCCGCCCGGAACTGCGCGTGATCATCACGTCCGCCACCATTGATGCCAGCCGTTTTGCTCGATTCTATGAAACCCAGGGAGAACCGGCTCCGGTGATTGAAGTCTCGGGGAGAACCTATCCCGTCGAAATCCGCTATCGACCTCCGGCAGAAGAGGAAGGGGCGGACGAAATTGACTGGCAACGGGTTGCTGCGGATGCCTGTGAAGATCTCATTCTCGAAGGACCGGGGGACATTCTGGTCTTCATGCCGACGGAGCGGGACATTCGCGAAACCGCCCGTGTGCTGCAAGGGCGACAGTTCGGGGGAATTGGAAATCAAGTGGAGATCCTGCCACTGTTTGGTCGGCTGTCCGAGAAAGAACAGCATCGGGTTTTTGAATCGCATCCGGGACGTCGTATTGTGATTGCCACCAACGTGGCAGAGTCTTCGCTCACTGTGCCGGGAATCACTTATGTGGTCGATCCAGGTACGGCGCGCATCAGCCGATTTTCCGCTGCTTCTCAGGTCCAGCGACTGCCGGTGGAACCCGTTTCGCAGGCTTCCGCCAATCAGCGGGCGGGACGTTGTGGACGTATCGGCCCGGGAATTTGTGTGCGGTTGTATTCTGCTGAGGACTTCCAGACCCGTGATGCCTATACACCTCCGGAGATTCAACGGACAAACCTGGCATCCGTGTTATTGCAGATGAAAGCCCTGAATCTGGGGCGGATTGAAGACTTTCCCTTTCTGGAACCCCCCAGCCCGGGAGCAGTTCGTTCCGGATTGAAAACACTGTTCGAACTGAACGCTGTGGATGAGCAGGAACAACTCACTTCCATTGGCAAAGCAATGTCCCGATTGCCGGTCGATCCGCGCATCGGACGCATGATTCTGGCAGCGGCCGACGAACAATGCCTGGAAGAGTTATTGATCATTGCCTCGGCCCTGGAGCAGCGTGATCCACGTGATCGTCCACTCGACAAACAACAGGCCGCCGATACCGCCCATCAACAATTCAAGCACGAAACATCAGACTTTCTCGCACTGCTGAAACTCTGGGACTTCTATGCCGATCTGGAAGACAAACTCTCCAGCAGCAAATTACGCAAAGCCTGTCTGCAAAATTTTCTGTCCTATAACCGCATGCGTGAATGGAAGGAATTGCATCGACAGTTACGGGAGATCGTGATCGATCACGGCATCCAGCCGACGCTTCGCCGCAATCATGAAGAAGCCATCCACCGGGCCATTCTTTCCGGAGTGCTGGCAAACATTGCGATGCGCAGTGAATCACACGAATACTCGGGAGCAGGGGGACAGAAGCTGTTTCTCTGGCCAGGCTCCGTGGCGTTTGCGGGGAAACCCAAATGGATCATGGCGGGAGAACTGGTGGAAACAACACGGCGTTTTGCCCGGATGGTCGCCCCCATTCAGCCGCAATGGGTGGAACAACTGGCACAACATCTTGTTAAAAAAACCTATAGCGAGCCGCACTGGGATTCCAAAAGTGCTTCCGTCAAAGCATTCGAAAAAGTCCTGCTGTTCGGTATGCCGATTGTCCCGCGCCGATCATGCCGATATGGTCATATCGATCCGCAGGTCAGCCGCGAAATGTTCATTCAACATGCCTTGGTGGAAGGTGATTTTCAGACCACAGGAGAGTTCTTCAAACACAATGCACAGCTGAAGCAGGAACTGGCGGACTGGCAAGCCAAGGTCCGGCAGGGAGTTCAGTTTCTGGGCGAAGCTGCAGAGTTTGATTTCTATGATCAACGTCTGCCGGCAGATGTCTTCGATGGCCCACTCTTCGAAAAATGGCGGAAGCAGACCGAAGCTCATCATCCCAAATTGCTCTGGATGTCTCGCGACGATCTGATCGCCAATGACGAATCCGCTCCCCGGCAGGCTGCATTTCCGGACCAATTGAAAATCGGCACGATGCAGCTGCCGGTGGAATATCATCTGGAGCCGGGAAGTGCAGAGGATGGTGTCACGTTGATCGTCCCTCCCGAGGGGCTCAATCAACTCTCTGCGGAAAATCTGGCGTGGCTGGTGCCGGGACTGCTGGAAGAAAAAATCTCCGCGTTGATCAAGACATTACCCAAGAATCTCCGCATCCTGTTTGTGCCAGTCCCCGAGACAGCAGCCGATCTGGCCAGGACGCTGGAGTACGGGAAGGGGGATCTACTGGCCAGGTTGTCTGAAGCACTGCGGCAGCGTTCGGGGGAATATGTTCCCGTGGAAGCCTTTGAGCCGGCCCGGTTGCCGGAGCATTTGAAGTTCCATGTGCGCGTGGTGAATCAGAAAGGCGAAACCCTGGCAGCCGGCAGAAATCTCTCGGAGCTGAAGACTCAAAACAGCCAGCAACACGCACAGGTCATTCAGCAGGTTTCCGATCAGCAATGGCTGAAAGATCGCATCACCACCTGGAATTTCGGCAACCTGCCGGAGCAGATTCAACTTCAACGGAACGGGGTCACCGTTGTGGCTTTCCCCATGCTTGTTCTGGGAGAAGGTGGGATTTCGTTGCGGCTGGCGGAGACCCGTCTGGCTGCACAAGCATCGACACGTCGGGCACTCGTCAAACTTTTTCTGTTCAGTGATGAAAAGAAAATTGTGGAACAGGTCAAAAATCTTCCGAAGATCGACACGTTGTCTGTGCAGGCGCTGGCTCTTCCGGATGGGAAGCAGTTTCGCCAGCACCTGACCTGGCGCCTGGCGGAAGCTGCACTGTTTCGTACAGACTCGCTCCCGCGGTCGGAAGTGGAATGGAATCTGCGAATAAAGCAGGCCCGCAGCCTGATTTCCATCGCTGCACAAGATCTGGCCATGGTGCTCGGTCCGATGTTGACGGGACTGGGACAGGTGCGACGGCTGGTGGACAAGAAACATCCCCCCGCACTGACATCGCTGATTCAGGATTTAAAACAGCAATATGAGGAATTGACCGCACCGGGGTTTCTGGCAGATGTGCCGCTGACCTGGTTGCAGCATTATCCACGTTACTTGCAGGCCATGCTGCACCGTTTTGAGAAAGCGACGGCCGGAGGTTTTCAGAAAGATCGCAAGTTGCAGGAGCAGGTCGCGCCTCATTGGCGCAGGGCACTGCACGCCCGCGAACAACTCGGAATCTCCTGGTTGTCTCATCCTGGACTCGTGCAGTATCGATTTCTCATCGAAGAATTTCGTGTTTCGCTCTTCGCCCAGCAACTGCGCACCGCTGTCCCCGTCTCGGAAAAACGCCTGAATGAACTCTGGAAAGAATTGGCCTGACTTCGGCATTCACCCTTTCTGAAGATTCACGCGCAGCCCAGAACAACGGGTCTGACACAGATCTGCAGACGGAACGCGGTCGATGCGGGATGAATGCGCTCTGGATGACTTGCAGCCGTTCGATGTCTATGTCTGCTCGGGAGCATCGCATCCTCTCTGGCTCTGCTGCCGCGTAGTGCGCTGTTGTGGTTGCGACGTGGGCAGCGACACAAAGTCTGTGAACTTCAGACCTGATTTGTTACCAGGCAAACCCTCCTTCGGCTCCCGGCGGGGTGATCGACAGGAAATCGATGGTCTCCCGATTCTCGTTGAGTGCCAGGCAGGCCACTCCCAGTGTGAAGGCCCGGTCGTCATGGTGCAATCCATCTGCGCGATGATCGATCCGCAATCGCCCGCTGGTGGATTGTCTGAGGATCAGCGAAGCCAGTTCCGTTTCCAGATCATTGCGATGGGGACCGGAGACGCTGCCGCAGTCCGGATACCAGTTCACTTTCTGATGAACGATCAGTTGTCGGAGCGCAATGGCCAGCCGATGATTTCCTTCTCCTCCCGAAAAGCGAAAACGCTGGATCGGATAACGGGATTCCAGCCGCTGGATCGTTCCGACCAGTTGAAATTCGTCAACAATAAACTGAACGCGGGGAAACTTCAGCGCAACGTCCTGAATCCAGTCTTCCACCCAGGAAATCTGTGTGGGGTTGCGAGGACCGGGCTGAACCACGTCCATGCGATCCACCAGAATCAGTTCCCCGTCACGATGGCAGACACAGCCCACGGTGAAGTCATGTTTCTCCGCGTAGTCGATGGCGGCGACATAATCAAATTGAGGCTGACCCGCGACCTGATATTCCAGTGTCGTGCGCCGGCAGGCCTCCGTTTCTTCCAGCGTCAGAAAGTTTCCTTCTGCATGCTGCCAGAGATTCAGCCATAACCGTTCATAGACCGGTTGAGGAAGAAGTGCCCGCTGTTCCGCCAACCAGTCCTCCGTAATCCAGGGGGCATGCGGTCCCTGAAGAGACGAAAAATGCCAGCGGGGATCGATCCGGGCATGCTCCCGCACATCCCATTGCCAGCCGCGTCCCACACCGGCGTTCGTCAAAATCGTGAGTACGCATTTCGGCTTTTTGGCTGCGGAAGAGAGCAACGAGTACCAGAGTTCCGGGCGACTCCAATGGCTTAATTCATCACAGACAATAAAGTCGGGCAACGCTCCGTACGAACCACTCACTTCCGATGAGATCACTTCGAGTCGGCTGCCGGTGACTTCGTTCCGCACGCGATGCTGCATGAACTTCAACGAGCCGCAGAGTGTCTGATTGGCCTGGGCCAGTCGCTGCATGGATTCATGCAGAAAGTTCGCCTGTTCCCGATCGGCCGCCGCCGCCAGTCCATTGACCGCCTGTCTGGCGGCCAGCAGAATCCAGGCAATCTGTACCGCCATATCGGAAGTTTTAGAATGCCCCCGGGGACGTTCCAGGTAGGCCCGGCGAATCGCGGCGGGAGCGGGGCGGGACGTTCCCGCCAGATCCTGCCAGCCGGCATCCAGTACACGGAGATCCTGTAATTGCCAGGGTTGAATGACATCCGCCAGAAGCGGGGCATCATTCCCCGGCAGCCGGAGCAGATTCCGGAACATCTCCGGCTGTTGCAGTGCTTTCTGATGCAGGATCTTCCGCTGCGAGTCGAGCAAGTAACGCAGGCGCTTCCTGGCGGAATTCGGCAATGAGTTCATCGTCCGTGAGTTCGTTTAACGTCGCTGAAAGGGGGTCATTGGCGTTCTCGGGGGAGCGTGGCGGCGGCCAGTGTTTCACATAAAAGGTTTGCGCCATCACTTTCCCTTCCATGGCAGAGCGGTACAGTGCTGCAGCCACGTTCTGGCTCAGTAATTCTTTGACACGGGCGAGCAACTTGCGAAACTGTTCGTTGGACTCAATGCACTCGGCCACCGTGACCAGCGATAATCCCATCTGACCGCAGGCTGCCGCAGGAGAGGCACCCCGGGAGAGCAACAGCAGATATTCATTTTGCTGTCGGGCATCGAACTGCGAAACCGGCATATCGACCGCCAGCAGTCTTGATGGTTTCACATCCGCGCCGTCAGCCACCGGTGACTGGACGAGTGGCTGGACAGACTTCTTTCTCACCGATGCAGGAACCGGATTTGAAGTGGGAACGGTTGTCGAAGATGTAGTAGACCGGGTTCGAGTAGCGGCTTTTTTCGTAGGTTTCCTGGGTGAGGAGGGCTTTTTTTTGGCCATGTTTCTGCTGCCTGCGATAGATCATGGAATGTGATTCCCGGGAACGCTCGACAACGCGCGGAGTTCCGACACGTATAAAACCGGCCCGTTCAAAAAATGGATTGATGTGCCCCATCTGCGTCTGTGTTTCGATCCATGGATAGGGACACAGTTCACAACAGCGGCGCACAAAACGATGAGCAATTCCTGCCCCTCGAAACGTCGGATGCAACACGACGCGCGATAACGTGACCAGTTGCCGGTTCAGCGTGCGCAGTGTGGTTCGATCCCAGCGCCCGCTGCGTCCGAAATAGCGGTTTCGCTGCGATAATGTCTTGGGAGGGGCAATGAAGACACAGATTCCCACCGGTTCGCTGCCGTCCCAGAGCATCAGCATGGTGCGAATCAGTCCGATGTGGTGGCTGCGATAATGCCACCGAGAGAAGTACGCCCAGTCGGACTTGGACGCGGGGGAGATCCACAGCCTGTCCGCAAGTCCGGGCATTTTTTTTTAACGCACTCATCAGACTGCTGAGCTGCGCCATGCAGATCAATCTGTCCATCCAGCCGGCAATGCACGTGCAGGTCCGGAGAAAGATCGGCGGCAACATCATCATGCGTGGTCGCCAGCAGAAAGCCGATCCCGCTGCGCAGCGAGGTCTTCTTCAGATTGAAGGCGATCATCCTGGCCAGTCGCCGGTCCAATGTCGCGGTGAATTCATCGGCCAGAATCCAGTCCGGCTGATTTGCCAGGGCCAGTGCCAGACGAAAGCGATACCTCTGACCATCCGAGAGTTCCGCCGGCGTTCGCAACAGCAAATGTGCCTCACCCAGACCGCAACTGACCAGAAGTTGCAGGGATTCTTCCAGCGGGAGCGGTAGCAGATCCACCAGGATTCGTTCTTCCCATTGCAGTTCGTCCAGATGGATCACCTTGGAGCCACTGTTGCGCAATTCCGCTGCCACCTGCCGCATCAGCGATGATTTTCCGGAACCGCTTTCGCCGGTGAACAGCACCAGATTTCCCGGTTGTATGGGAAGTTCGAAATCCCGCACGATGACATGTTCACCTTGCTCAAAATCAATCCCAAAATGATCCATCACCAGCGAGGCCCGGGTGGAGTTCTGTTTGGGCAGAAACTGATGTGCTACGTTCAGAAACATGGTTTTCCTAAATGGCAGGGGTTAGGGGTTAGGATTTAGCATCTGGGATTTAGGATTTAGTGGTCTGTTAGGAAATCGCTTGACCTCACATTTCACCAGATGATTTGTACGAAATTATCAACGTCCTGAAACGGTTTCGACTCAGCACAAGCCTCCTAAATCCTAGATCCTATCCCCTAAATCCTACCCCCTAACCCCTATCCCCTAACATGCAGTCTGGTTTCCGGAAACTCCGCCAGGATCTCGTCCAGCGACGATTGCACCGCTTCCCAGTCATCAAAGGGGACTTCCAGGATAACCTGCATTTTCGCCAGGCCCTCTTCCTCCTCCGGAGGTTCTTGAGTGAAAGGATCAGGCGCCAGAATCAGGTCCTGCAACTGTTGTGCATCGAAGCCGGTCAGCGTCGCATCGAAATCAGGCAGGTCCTGGAGTTCGGCCACCACGTCCACCAGCTTATCCGCATCCCAGTCGCTGCCGACGGAGGCATTATTGAGCGTGATGTTGAGCGCCTTTTCCTTCTCCAGCGGCAAGTCGACAATCACACACTCAATTTCCGTGGCTCCCTGATGCTTGAGTACCTCCAGCCGCTGATGCCCGGAGACCACATTGCCCGTCCGCTGATTCCAGACAATCGGCTGCACCAGGCTGAATTCCGCCAGTGATCGTTCCAGCTTCTTCCAGCGGGCATCACCCGGACGCAAGGCAATGCGCGGGTTGTAGGCTGCCGGGTTCAGATCTGTAATGGGACGTTTTTGAATCAGCATTGCGAAAGAAATCCTGTGAACGTATTTCCAGGTTTGACAGGCAATTGAAGTGAGGGAGCCGGGGGCAGGAAATTCAATGAATTGCAGGTTTTTCCCTGATCCCTGGCCTCTGAGCCCTTTTCCCCATCAGGACAGACTTGGGATCACTGACTGAAAATGCTCACGAGCACAGGCTTTCCGAAGACAGTTCGCTGTGAGCAGGTTCTGGCGGAACATCATCCAGCCCGTCGCCAAAATCATCTTCCGGAAGCCCTTCCCAGCTCAGTTCATCATCCAGGTCCAGAAATTCTGGTGACGCTTCGAAGTCTTTTCGCAGTTCTCCCTTGATGCGGGCCAGGCAACGCGTGACATGCCCTTTGGGATGCCCAAACACATTTCCAATCCGGTCCAATGGCCATCCGGCATTTTCACGCAGCGCGAGCATGGCCAGGTATTTCCACTTCCGCGAATCTTCTCCCGCAAAATGGTCGTGGATCAGCTGCCAGAACTGATCAGGTCCAGACCGGGGCAAAAGGATCTTGGTGCCATTCGATCGCGAGACGGACATGTGCTCTCCTCAAACAGGGAAACTGGCGGCAACAATCACGGGTATGCAATGGATCGCATGGGTGTTGCGCAAAAACGCAGCCTGAATCTGGTAAATGAGCGAAGGAAAGAGCAATTTGCAAATTTTTACGTTCTTTTTGAGAACTGCTGATGTGAATGGCTCTCGAAATATCCGGGCAGGATGGGCCTCCGGTTGCTTGTCAAATTGCGGCAAACCTTTCAATCTGTCCCTCTACGATGATGTTCCCGTTGAGGCACTTGCTCCTGCGGAACTTCAATTTTGAATTGACAAGCTGGAATGCTTCTGTTGTTGGCGCCCCGTTAGAACAAAAGTGGTCGCACCACCTGGATTTTGATTCCCCTGAATGACCATGCAGACCCATCGGCCCGAGACCTGTTCGCGAGAGGAATTGAACGCCCGACAACTGGACCAGTTCAATTCCATGTTGAAAGAGTTGCGTGCTCGGAATCTCTTCTGGCAACAGCGGCTGGCAACAGCCGGAATTCCAGATCGACCGCTGACATCGCTCGCTCAACTTCAGGACTTGCCGCTGCTCACCAAAAGCGAACTGGTGGCGGACCAGGCACAGTTTCCCCCTTTCGGTTCGAACCTCACCTATCCCCGCACCAGCTATTCCCGGTTGCATCAGACTTCCGGCACCACCGGAAAGCCGATGCGCTGGCTGGACACTCCAGACAGCTGGAACTGGTTGATGGAATGCTGGGCTCAGATCTATCGCCTGGTGGAAATCCGTCCGGATGATATTTTTGCTTTCCCGTTCTCCTTTGGTCCATTTATTGGATTCTGGGCCGCATTTGAAGGGGCGCAGCGTTTCGGAAACATGTCTCTCACCATGGGGGGCATGAGCAGCGAATCTCGGCTGAAGATGATTCAGGAACTGGAAGCCACCATCGTCTGCTGCACACCGACCTACGCACTGCGAATGGCCGATGTGGCCCTCCAGGAGCAGATCGATCTCTCGCAATCCCCGGTACGGATGCTCATTCTCGCGGGGGAACCAGGCGCTGCAATCCCTGCCGTGCGACAGCGGATTGGACAGGCCTGGGGAGCGCGTGTGATCGATCACTGGGGAATGACCGATATCGGCTCGCTGGGAATCGAAACTGTCAACTCACCCGGCGAGCTGGCAATTCTGGAATCACAGTGCATTCCGGAAATCATCAATCCGGAGACTGGAAAACCTGCTGCCACTGGTGAACTGGGAGAACTGATTGTTACCAACCTGGGACGCTGGGGACAACCGGTAATTCGTTACCGAACGGGAGACCTGGTGCGTGCCGCCACCACTCCTTCCAGTGAACATCTCGCCTTATTGCGACTGGCGGGCGGTATCCTCGGACGCAACGACGACATGGTGACAATTCGCGGCAACAACGTTTTTCCCTCCAGCCTGGACGCGGTCCTTCGAGAGCATGCTGAAGTGGCCGAGTATCGCACCACCGTCGTCACGCGAAAGTCCATGCCGCATCTGCAAATCGAAATTGAGCCCACGTTTTCCGCCCCGGCAGATCCAGCTCGCACGGCAGCCCTGCTGCTGCAGATCGAACGGTCCATCAAGAATCGACTCAATTTTCAGGCGGAGATTTCGGCTGTGGAGAGTCTGCCACGCTTTGAAATGAAAGCCCGTCGATTCTTCCGGGAAGATCGGTAACATCTTTGCGGATCACTCTCCTGGCAGATCACCGTCCCTCAGAGGACTCTGGCTTGTCGAACCGGGGGAGATCCGCTGGAGTGCTGCGGCGATTTCGGCCTGGACTTGCGCATCAGGTTCTTCCAGCAAGCGGCGTTGTAAGACCGCCTGCGCTGACGCCGTTGCGATCTCTCCCAACGCCCATGCCACAGCACCACGTACAAACGGGGGTGAATGATCATCAAGCGCCTTGGCCAGTGTCGGGACAGATCGCTCGTCATGCGAATTCCCCAGGACGATGGCGGCGTTACGAGCCATTCCGGAATGTCCGGGTCTGGCGAAGGGAGTCTGTTTGTACTGATCTCGAAACTCATCCGGCGACATGTTCAGAATGGCTTCAGCCTGCGGAAGCTGATCGGGACGAGGACGCAGTTCCGGAATTGCAGTTGGACTCGACTTCCGGTTCCACGGGCAGACCTGTTGGCAGAGATCGCAACCGAACAGCCAGTTTCCCATGCCCGTTCGCAAATCAAGTGGAACCGGTTGCTCGCGAAGTTCAATCGTCAGATAAGAAATACAGCGACTCGCATCCAGCACATGCGGCCCCTGAAAGGCTTGTGTGGGACAAGCATCCAGGCAGCGGGTGCAGGTTCCACAATGATCGGTCTGATGTGGAGCATCATAAGGCAGCTCGACATCTGTCAGGATGGCTCCCAGAAAGAAATAGCTGCCGGTCCACTTGTTGATCAGCATTGTATTCTTTCCAAACCAGCCCAGACCGGCCCGCTGAGCAGCATCCCGTTCCAGCAGTGGTGCTGTGTCCACGGCAATCCGTGTGCGTGCCTGAGGCATCTGCTGATGCAGTGCGTCAGCCAGTTCGGAAAGTTTATGTCGCATCACATCGTGGTAGTCTGCAGTCCCTTGAGCATAGGCTGCAATCCGCCCCACTCGATCGCCGACATCTTCACCGGGCACATCGTTTTCACGGGGCCCGTCGTTTTCACCGGGGCCGTAGTTCAAGGCGGCCATCAGAATTGTTTTCACCCCCATCTGTACGCCCGCAGGGTGCTCGTAGGCCCGCTCCCGGCGCGGGAGATATTCCATGGTTCCATGCAGTCCGGCATGAATCCAGTCGCGAAAATACTCCAGTGTCTCCGGGCGAACGGCGGGTGTGATCCCCAGCAGAGAAAACCCGATCGCCTGTGCCCGGCTTCTCAGATGATCGCTCACATTAGGAAGGTGTGGGGAATCCATATTCTAGCTGCGCATTCACCCCAAATTGGCCGCGTTCTGCCACGCGACGAGTTGCCTGTGATCGGTTAAAACCGCACTGCACCAGACCAGCGCAACATGCTCTAGCTGCTGGCACTGCGATAATGGGAGAGCGACCATGTAAAAATCCAGCGTGAACATGCCAGAAAAACCAGCGTCATCAAGGGGGCGATCACCAGGACCGTCGCATTGGGTTGAAGTGCTTTTTCCAGCAGGACCCGGGCGGGGACGGTCACCACCAGCAGAATCGGAATGAAAAATGAAAAGGCGAACCAGAGAATCTCTCCCCCCATCGCCTGCCGATAGAAATTCTGAGGGTATCTGGCAAACACGGTGAGATAAAACCAGAACTCATACAGGCTTTGATTTCGCCCCATCCAGATACTGGTGCTCGCCAGCGCGATCATTAATGCATAGAAGAAGGCCACCCCCACTCCCAGCAGGAGAACGTACATCACGATATGCCCTGCGGTCACCGTCACTCCGAGTTTCCACAGCGAGAAGATCAGAATGCCCAACGAAATGACCACCTGATTCACCATGGCGAAATCGACAGATTCGAACGAGACCAGGAACTGCGTATCAATGGGCTTGAGCAGGGCGAAATCGAGATTCCCGGTGCGAATCAGTTCGCTGAAGTTCGCACAGTTGGGCATGAAGAAGGCTTCCACCAGACCATTGATCAGCATTCCGGTCGCCATGAAGGCAAAGTATTCGTACTGCGACCAGTCCTGAATCTGGCTCACCCGCCCATAAATGATCTCAAAGAGAATCAGTTGAGCTGCAATCCAGAACGTCTGAGTCAGCACTTCAATGAGAAAATGGCTGCGAAACATCATCGCGCGCACCAGTGAGTTTCGGAAGAACATCAGCCACACGCGGGCATAACTCGGATGAAACTCTTGCATTGTCAACTTCAAAAATCAGAAGAGGGCTCGAGCGCATGACTTCCGTATTGTCCGTCATACGCGTGGACACTCGCAGAGTGAATCCAACGATTCATCGTTTCGCTGCAGACGGGAGCGAAACGACAAATCGGTCCATACGGGAGTCATGCACTCGAGTGTCCTGTCAGGGCTTGGCATGGCACTCGGGCGATGATTGTGCCTCGTCAGTCTCGATATTTCGCAGCACCCTGTCCAGAGAGCCGGCTCAAAACTTTCGCCAAAGCAAGCGGGTTGTCCGAATCGGACGTCAAAAATTTGTCTTCTTATCTTGTTATCTTGTTATCTTGATCAGAATGTCGAATGGTTCGGCATGACCCCCAGCAGCGCCTCAGCGAGCAGCAGATCGGTCTGAGTTGTGATCTTCAGATTCAATGCGGAACATTCCACAATCGCCACCGCATGCCCGGTGCGTTCGACAAGTTGAGCTTCATCCGTGGCCACAAAACTGCCCCGTTTCGCATAGGCTTGCAGGAGGATCTGGCGGTCGAAGACCTGCGGTGTCTGGGCACCCCATAAGTTCTCTCGCGAGACCGTCTCCCTGATCGCCCCATTGTGGACCCGCTTGATGGTACTGGAGATGGGACAGGCAGGAATGGCTGCCCCGGTTTGCAGAGCGGATTCGAACACCGCATCGATCAATGTCCGGGTGATCAGTGGTCTGGCGGCATCGTGGACGGCAATAAAATCGACGTCCTCCCGCGCATGGATCAGCGCATTCTGAACAGAGTCTGCCCGTTCCTGACCACCTGCCACAAGTTCGACGTGCATCTGTGTCAGAAAGGAATGGAACTGTTCTTTGAACCAGTCCCGATCATCAGGCGAGACCACGACCAGCGATTGCACGACATCTGGATGATTCGCGAAGGGCTCAAGTGCCCGCACCCAGACCGGACGCCCCTGCAGATCGACGAACGGTTTTTTGTGATGCGATGTTCCAAAGCGGGAACTACGACCAGCAGCAGCCAGAATGACAGCAAACTTCGGCATCGGACATCTCTATGGAATTCCTGAAGACCACTCCGGAACGAACACTATCCCGCCTTGATTCTGTCTTCCAGTGTCTGCAACACATCCTGCATTGTCCAGTTCTCCGAAGCCACTCGAATGGTCTCTGCAGAGTTCAACTGCCCCGCAACTTTCTTTTCAGCGGACATGACGGTGCTATGGTTGCGTCCGCCGAAGTAGCTGCCGATTTCGCTGTAGGCTGTCTGGGTGAGTTTCCGGGTCAGATACATGGCCAGCATGCGGGGCTGAGTGAGTGAGCGTTTGCGGGACGCGGATCTCAATGTTTCCGCTTCCACTCCAAAAAACTCGCAAACAGCACTTTCCACATCACTGACACGCACCAGTCGCAGGCAATCACGTTCCAGCCGTCCCAGCAATTGCCGGGCGACAGAAATGGTGACTTTATTCTGGGTCATCTGCCCCCAGGTCGCCAGCACATTGACCGCCCCTTCCAGTTCACGAACATTGCTGGTAAAGCGTTTGGCCACATGTTCGAGTGCATCCGGGGTGAAACGGGACTTCATACGTAATGCATGGCGTTTGACGATCTCGACGCGCATCTGGTCGTCGGGACTTTCGATCCGAGCGACAAGTCCCGACAGAAACCGACTCACCAGTTCATCTGAAGTGCGCGTGAGCAATCGTGGATGCCGATTCGATGTGACGACGATCTGCCGACCATGTTGTTCAAATTGCTTCACAGTGTGCAGGAACTCTTCCTGAAATCCCTTCTTGCCATCCAGAAAATCGACGTCGTCCACCAGTAAGGCATCGACATTACGGAACTTCGCACGAAAGCTGGGCAGGCTGCGCCCGGAAAGGGCCTGAGTGAAGTAATTTCCAAACTGTTCGGCTGTGAGCAACAGAACCTGCAGATGCGGCTCCTCTTTTCTCAAACGGGCGCGAATTCCTTCCAGCAGATGCGTTTTGCCATTGCCGACCCCGCCGTGCAAATACAAAGGGGAGACCGTACCGGGTTCGGCGATGAACTGTTGAACGGCCGCCATCGGAAGGGCATTGGCTTCGCCCACGACAAAATCGTTGAGTGAATACAGCCGTTTGCTGCGCCCATGCACATCCCGTCGCCCCGGACCTGCCCCGGTCTGACGGCTTGCACTCGACTGCACAACAGGCGAAGACCTGAGCTGAGCCACAGCAGAACCCGTACGTGTCCCCTCCGTCGGGGGAATCGAAGCGGGAACCGCAGGGGTCAGAGTGATGTCAGCACCAATTTCATATTGGACGCTCACATCCGGGCCGACAAATTCTGCAGCAATGCTCAACAGCTCGCGTTCGAACTGTTTTTGCACCCACTTGGCGTGATAAGGGCTGGGGACATGCAGGACAATCTGTGAAGTGGCCAGCTCCATTCGTGTGGAACCGCCGAACCAGTTTTGGTATTTGCGCGTTCCCAGGCTCTTCTGCAGAGCCTGATGAACAGCATCGAGAATCGAATTATTGTCATAACCGCCTGATGACAGTACGGGTAGCATCTTGCAACCCTTCTGGCGCACTTCTTCTTCCGCACCGTTGCCAACCCTGATGGTCGGGGGTGTTGTCACGCTGAAACTGCACTCCGTTGCCATTCCACAATGGCATCAGGAAACGCGGGTTGCGAGGAGAAGCGGCATGGATCGTAAAAAACGGAACCCATCGTGTGAAAGCTTTTGTCTGCTTGATGCGTGAACGAAATGGCCCGGACATGCCGAGCGCAAGAGACATTCTCCAGCATCCGAATCAGAACAGAAACTCGACCAAGAAGGGTTCGCGTTTCGGGAATGGAAAAGACACTCAACGGGGATGATCGTACTCGCCAGCAGGTGATAGTCAAACGTAAATGGATCACGAACAGGCTGCTTTTTGAGGTCCTCTACACGATCGTCTTGCACAATCAACAATTGCGTCGACAAAGAATTTTCCGCGCACTTGAGAGCATGTTGAAAAGGTGTCGATGATGTGATTGTCGGCAGCCTCTCGCTGACACCACTGGCCGACATCAACGGGATAAACCCCGCCAATTGCCACTCGAAATGGCCGCGATACGGGGGCAGAGGAGTCGGGAGTCTGCCCGAGAACCTCAATACCCCAGCCATCCACACCACAACCAGAAAATTTTTGAAACACAGAGCGCACTGAGGACTCAAAGAAACACACAGAGGACAACCAACATCGTGAGATTCATTGAGATCAGCTGCCTGATTGAAGGAAATGCCAGTTTTTCCTCTATGCTGCCAACGATAAAAATCTTCGCAACACAAGAGGATTTTTGACGCCGAAATCGCAACGTCAATGCGCTTCTTGGATGGTCCGTGTCGTCTCTTCGCAGAGGAAAAAGGAATCGCAGAGACGCAGAGGCGCCAAGACGCGGAGGAACCTCTCTGCACTCCGCGTCTTGGCACCTCTACGATTTCTTTCTCCCTGCTCTCTTTGGACGACAGACGGCCGCGCTGTGTGTCCTCTGCACCTCCGTGTTTTCATCATTCTTTCGAATGAGACCGCATTCACCCCGTACAGGCTGCGTTCTGCCACACGGCGAGCGCCTTTCATCAGTCGAAACGTGCGCTGCGCGGGTCCAGGCCAGAGCAACTTACTCTCGCGCAAAACAACAACCCCGGCCAAATTGACCGGGGTTGTGAGTCTTCTCGTAATAATCTCTATCGCACATAAAAGGTGCTAAGAGATGGGCTTCTAACCGTCTGGCGGCAATTCACCTGATGAAACGTCTCTCACATTCAGTGAAATGACAGCTCCTGCAGGTCAATTTCTACTTACGGGCCAATCCTCTTACGGTCCAATCCTCTCGATCTCGAAGATGCTCAAGCGTCGCCAGCGCGGTCGTTGCCCTGCTGACCACCCCTTCTCATCCCGCAATCCAAGAATGACGCACCATGAGAGCATATTCACCCTGCATAGACCGTGTTCCGCCACGCGGCGAGTTTGCGTTTCGCCAGTCGAAACACGCGCTGCGAGAGCAACTTGCTCTAGACCATTTCTTTCAGTTTCTTCAGAGCGGTGACTTTCACCTTCTTGCTGGCCTTTTTGGCTGCAATCGTGATCTCTTCACCAGTCTGAGGATTTCGACCCTGACGTGCCGGACGGGCCTTCACGCTCTTGATGGAAATCTTCATCAGGCCCGGCAGGGTGAATACGCCAGGCCCCTTTTTGCCCAGACTCTCTTCAATCAGTGCTTCCAGCTTGTCCAGGACTTCGGAAACGTCTTTCTTGGCAACACCGGAACGCTCGGCCAACTCATTTAAAATCTGCGTTTTCGTCAATGGCTTATCGGCCATCGTGGCTCCTTTCAAAATGGCATCTAAGGGGACGTTGATCAGCTGAAATGCTGGCCTAGTAGAGTCCGGCTGTTTCAGGTTGTCAATTATCCAGCGTGGTCAAAGTCCGCAAAAATTGAGAATTTCTGCGGAAATCGTGCGGGCGAAGCCCCCTTTGTGTCCAGATCTGCCTGTTCCGCCTGCAAACAGAGACACGATCGACTGAAAAAGGGCCCGATATCGCCCCCCATCCAACACGTTTCAAGCCGACAGATAGCCGTGTTGCTTCAGGTAGGCGATGACTTCGTCAGCCAGTTCATCGATCCCTTTGGAGTCCGAGTCCAGGACAAGTTCGGCCTTTTCGGGAGCTTCATATGGGTCGTCTATACCGGTGAAGCCTTTGATTTCTCCCGCTCGGGCCTTCTTGTAAAGCCCTTTAGGATCTCGCTTTTCACATGTCGCCAACGAGGCATTCACGTACACTTCAATGAATTCACCCGGTGCCAGAATCTTGCGAACATTGTCGCGATCCAGGCGGTAAGGAGAAATGAAGGCTGTCAGCGTCACAATCCCTGCATCGGAAAACAGTTTTGCCACTTCGCCAATCCGGCGAATGTTTTCCATACGGTCTTCCGCGGAGAAGCCCACCCCAAAGCGAGCGGCAGCCGCTTCCGAAAACCCGGCTTTTTCTACCAGAGATTTCTTGTCTTTGTTCAGGCCAAAACGGACATTGTCGCCGTCCAGCACATAGGTATGCTTTCCAGCTTCATGCAATTTGTGGTCGACGGTATTGGCGATCGTGCTTTTGCCTGATCCGCTCAATCCGGTGAACCACAGGACAACTCCCTTGTGTCCCATCAGTTCTTTGCGTTTGTCGCTGGAGACCTTGTGTTCATGCCATGTAATATTCACGCCGCTGTCTGCTGCCATGTCCTGCTTCCGTATTTGAAAATGATAAAGTGCATCCATACCGGATAACGCGGCGCATCCTAGAGGAAGTCAAGTTTGATGGAAAGCTTAGAGCACATTCACCCCGCATCGACCATATTCCGCCAGGCGGCGAGTTGCGTTTCATCAGTCGAAACGCACTGCGCGGGGCCAGAGCAACTTGTTCTTACCAGAGGAGAGAAATCCCGGATCACCTCCCTGTCCAAATGGGGCCATCCCTATGGAACTCTCCTCTTCCAGAACATGGCAACCGCTCGTGGGGAATTGCTGACGTGCCCCCCGCCCCCCGGTGGCTCTCATTCTCTCCTGAAGAATCCGCTGGTTGCCTGCTCCTGTCAAACAAACACTCCCGACCACTGGAGACCACATTTCTGACGTGCTAAAGTGCGTCTGGCTTCTGATCTTCTCCGATCGAGATGCCTGATTTTACAGCAATTTGTCCATTCAGTCGTTCCAAGGTTGCTCCGGAGAGGCCTGGGAAGAGAGAGATTCGTGAATAAGCCTGATTTTTCCAAGATGGAACTGATTCCTGTCATTGCACAAGATGATCAGACTGGTGAAGTTTTGATGCTGGCCTATATGAACCAGGAAGCCTATGAGGAGACGCTGCGGACCGGTCGCGTCTGCTACTACAGTCGGAGCCGGCAGAAACTGTGGCGCAAAGGGGAAGAGAGTGGCAATGTTCAGGAGTTGAAAGGCTTGTATTTGGATTGCGATGCCGACACGCTTCTGGTGCGGGTGCATCAGCGTGGTGGAGCCGCCTGTCACGAAGGCTATCAAAGCTGCTTCTTCCGCAAGCTGGACCCCGCCACCGGCAATGTGACGATTGAAGGAGAGCGCGTCTTTGATCCGGCTGTGGTCTATCAAAAGAAATAAAAACCCCTGACAAAACGTGCAGCAAACTTGCTCGCGGAATAAAAATCCCCCTTGTCGGGGAGGTTTTGTTCGCGGCTCTAAGAATGCCTGACAAAACCTGCAGCAAACTTGCTCGCGGAATGAAAATCCTCCCTTGTCTGGGAGGTTTTGTTCGCGGCTCTAAGAATGCCTGACAAAACCTGCAGCGAACTTGCTCGCGGAATGAAAATCCTCCCTTGTCTGGGAGGTTTTGTTCGCGGCTGTCAACAATCCCTGCTTGAAAATTCACCACTCTTCCCGAGCCGCACACAGTCACAGTGATCAGTGCATTGAGGAACTCAACGATGTCCGATGAAAAATTGAAACTCGGGATTCCCGCAGGCAGCCTGCAGGAAGCGACTGCAGAACTGTTCCGCAAAGCGGGTTATAAAATCACGTTCTCCTCCCGGTCGTACTATCCTTCCATCGATGATGCAGAGATTGAATGCCTGCTGATTCGCGCTCAGGAAATGGCTCGCTACGTGGAAGATGGTATCCTGGATGCCGGAATTACCGGCTATGACTGGGTGATGGAAACGCAAGCCAATGTGCATGAGGTCTGCGAGCTGCTCTTTTCGAAAGTCAGCCGCCGACCAGTACGCTGGGTCCTGTGCGTGCCGGAAGATTCCCCGGCACAAAGCGTACAGGACCTGCAGGGCAAACGGATTGCCACGGAAGCAGTTGGTCTCACACAAGGTTATCTGGCCCGGCATGGAGTCACTGCCGACGTGGAATTTTCCTGGGGCGCCACTGAAGTGAAGCCCCCCCGACTGGCGGATGCCATTGTGGAAGTGACCGAAACCGGTTCGTCACTGCGGGCCAATAACCTGCGCATTCTGGACGAAGTGATTGAAAGCACCACACGGCTGATCGTCAACCGGAATTCCTGGAGAGATGAATGGAAGCGGGAGAAGCTGGAAGGAATTGCCTTGATGTTGCAATCCTGTCTGGCAGCAGAAGGAAAAGTCGGGTTGATGATGAATGTGCGCCGGGTCGATCTGCCGGCGATTCTCCGCGACCTTCCCGCTTTGAAAGATCCAACGGTCTCGTCACTTTCCGATCCGGAATGGGTGGCGGTCAACACAATTATTGACGACTCTGTGGTCCGGTCTATTGTCCCCAAGTTGAAGGCGGCCGGGGCCAACGGGATCGTGGAATTCCCCATCAGCAAAATTATTGATTAACACCTGGTTTTTCCATGTCTGAACATGTTTATCTGGCAATTGATCTGGGAGCGGAAAGTGGTCGTGTGATTGCGGGCCTGTATGACGGCCGGCAAATCCGGCTGGAAGAAATTCATCGGTTCCCCAATGGTCCCATCACATTGGCGGGCACGCGCCGCTGGGATCTCATCGGACTCTGGAAAGAGATTCAGGCAGGCTTGAAGCTGGCTGCGGACAAGTTCGAAAAGCGGATTGTCTCGATGGGAGTCGATACCTGGGGGGTGGACTATGTCCTGCTGTCCGCCAAAGACGAAATGCTGGGCCAGCCGTATCATTATCGTGATCTGCGCACCGATCGAATCATGGAGAATGCCTGTTCACGCGTGTCGCGGCGGGACATCTTCGCTGCGACCGGTCTGCAATTCATGCCGATCAATTCGCTGTATCAGATCATTTCCATGCAATTGAGCGATCCTATATTTTTAGGCATGGCAGATCGATTTCTGATGATCCCCGACTTCTTTCACTGGTTGTTGTGCGGCAGCAAAGTGGTCGAATTCACCAATGCCACCACCACGCAATTCTTTGACCCTCAACGTCGAGACTGGGCACTGGACCTGCTGCGCAAGTTCGATGTTCCCACCAAAATGCTTCCCCAGGTCGTCACCCCCGGCACAAATCTGGGGAAACTGCGGGCAGAAGTTTCCCACGCCACAGGACTGGGGCGAATTGATGTCGTGGCCCCCCCGACTCATGATACCGCTGCCGCTGTGGCCGCCGTTCCCACAGACCTGACCGGAAGCAGTCGCTGGGCATATATCAGTTCCGGGACATGGTCGCTGATTGGAGTGGAAGTCCAGCAGGCCATTCTCACCGCAGATGCTCTCAAACAGAACGTCACCAACGAGGGGGGCGTCGATGGCACATACCGGCTCCTCAAAAACGTGATGGGATTATGGCTGGTTCAGGAATGCCGTCGATCCTTCAAACGATCCGGGAAAGAATTGAACTACTCTCAGCTCACCAGTCTGGCGGATCAATCAACCCCGTTCCGCTCACTGATCCATCCGAACGATCCCGCTTTTCTCAGCCCGGAAGACATGGTCTCTTCCATTCAGGAATGGTGCCGCGAGCATCAGGAACCTGTTCCGCTGGATGAAGGACAGATCATTCGCTGTGCACTGGAAAGCCTGGCTTTGAAATATCGGGACGTGCTGGAAGGGATTGAAAAACTGACCGGCGAAACGGTGGAGACCATCCATATTGTCGGCGGAGGCTGTAAAAATACAGTTCTCAACCAGTTCACAGCCAATGCCTGTGGCAAAACTGTGATTGCCGGACCGGTGGAGGCCACAGCCCTGGGGAACGTCCTGATCCAGGCTCGAGCGGCGGGAGAAATCGGATCTCTGGCGGACATTCGAAAAGTTGTCAAAGCCAGTTCCGAACTGGAAACATTTGCACCACAACAGACAGAAGAGTGGAATGCAGCCTATCAGCGGTATCGAAAACTGACCGCCTCCGCATAACAGGCCGGGTGCCCGGGTTAAAGGGTGTTAATTTGGGGTGCCACTGTTCTGTGAACCAGTGCCGAGCGTCGCTGGGCGCTCATTTGTTCTTTGACAATTCGCGGGTGCCCCAGATTGCTGGCAACCTTTGGGCCGGCGGAGCCGGTGAGAGGTCGTGGGAATGACTTCCTCATTTGTCAGGGATGTTTGCGAACAGAGCCACCTTTTACGGCTTCGCCGCCCCGGAAGAATCTTCCGGGGCCACCCGCGAAGTTGCCGGGGCAGGCCAGGAGAACGAGAATGTCAAAACGACTTCATCAGAACAAATACATTCGCGAAGCACTGGAATTTGCCATCGATCAGGGATGGACGATTGTCAAAGGGTTGGACCATTGCATTCCATTATCCGTTGCCCTTTTGACGATTTTTGCAAAAAATCAGTGTGGAGCACTCCGAAGCATCCGGAAGAACACGCCAAGGAACTGGTACGATACATCCGGAAGTGCAACCGCCAGCCAAGACAGTAAAGGAGAGTGGACGTGGAGATTCACCGATTCACGATCATTCTCGACGGCCTGCCGGAAATGACCGTCGAAGCATCGAACCGACTGTACGAATCCGGATGCGACGACAGCACTCCCGGTAGCAGACAGGGAGTGTCTCACGTCGATTTTCACCGGGAAGCCTCGTCGCTCAAGGAAGCAATCTTGTCGGCCATTGCTGACGTTCACAAAGCAGGATTCAAGGTCTCCCACGTCGAGACAGAAGATTCGGAGACAGTGAGTCAGATCAATCAAGGTCTGTTGCAATCTTGATTGATCTGGTTCAACTGCTCGCGCTGACATCCGCCAGGACGCGTAAAAAGACATTGGGGCCCACAAAGGTGCGGGTGCTGCCATTGGGCCAGGTGAGTTGTACGTCAAACTCGTACTTGCCTGGCTCCCAGAGTCGGGTCTGTTCCGCAGTGGGTTCGAAGCGGACAATTTTGGTACCTGTACGAGCGGGAACGGAAGCCTGGTCTCCGGAGATCTCGAAGCGGGTTTCCTGGCCCGATTCCCGCTTCACGGCAGAGAGTTTGGCATTCATTCCTTCCGGCAAGTCCGGGAAATCGCTACGTGAAAACTCGATGGCAGAGTTGAGTGCAAGAGAATAGGTGTCTCCCTGGATAAACGGTTGCGGCAACAGTTGCTGACCGAGTGTGGGCATATCCGCATGAATGGTCCGTGTCACGGCAATCTGTGCCAGCGCGGCCGGCGTGAAGCTGGCGACCTCGACTGAAACACCATCGCCCATGGCGGCGCCAATAGCATCGCTCAGTTGCTCCGGATTAACTTCAGCTGTGACGTTGAAGCCAAACTTCGTGAGCGTCCGCTGGTCCGCGGACCAGATTGCACTGGCAATTGCATTGGCCGTCGGGCCGGCAGCGGGGATTTCAGCGGCCGGATCATCAATCCGATAGATACCACTGTCATTCGCAACTTTCACGCTGCCGGTATAAATGACATCATCATTCGCATCATAAATCTGCGCGACATACCAGCCTGCCAATGCTTGCGAGACACTAGCTGTGTAGCGTAATCCTGCGCTCTCCGTGAGGGATGTTCCACCACTATTGACAATCGCACCAGCGTTATTACGTAACGTCAGCGTTAACGATTCCCCCGTGGCATCGTGATAAAAAACGACAGTACAACTCATGATGCGCCTCTTCCATTTCCAGCAATAGCGTGAATTTTATATTGCTTGCCATTCGAGGTGACAATCCGCAAAGCGAGTGTTTGCCCCGAGGGTTGTCCGGACACGTCAATCTCCGCTGCCCGCCACAATTTTAATGTCCCAAGATTGCCAAGCTGTTCGAGGTTCCCCTGTTGCCAGGTACTCCCGCCGTCGCGAGAAGCATAGAGCCGCACATCAGACCCTAATGCCTCGATTTCATTCACCAGGAAATG
>Ga0182738_1000501_pt1 | contig 55040 bp, 50 predicted proteins | sample eDN5th30CBELigMG_FD_128876 | JGI IMG/M metagenome (GOLD analysis project Ga0182738, IMG submission 128876) | Enriched Miracle-Growth compost microbial communities from Emeryville, California, USA - eDNA 5th pass 30_C BE-Lig MG (version 2)... ... | reverse complement strand
TGCCAAACTGCAACGCAGGCTGAGCCGGAAACAGAAAGGCTCGAACAGACGGATAAAAGCGAAGCTGAAGGTTGCAAGACTGCATGCCAGGATAGCGGACTCCCGCAGGGATTTCCTGCACAAGCTCTCGACACGGCTGATAAACGAAAACCAGGTGATCGCCATCGAAAGTCTCGCTGTCAGCAACATGCAGAAAAACCGCTGCCTGTCGAAATCGATCAGCGATGCAAGCTGGTCGGAATTCGTGCGGCAGCTTGAGTACAAGGCGCTGTGGTATGGACGCGAACTGATCGGCATTGACAAATGGTATCCCTCGTCAAAACGCTGCTCCGGGTGCGGACATACCGTCAAGGCCATGCCTTTGAAGGTGCGGCAGTGGACGTGTCCGGCGTGTGGAGTTATCCACGACCGCGACATCAATGCAGCGCGCAATGTTCTGGCCGCCGGACTGGCGGTGTCAGCCCATGGAGAAGCTGTAAGTCCTGTCTGCATGTAAATGTGGAAGGCCAGGTTCTGTGAAGTGGGAATCCTCCGTCTTCAGACGGGGGAGGATGTCAACATTCCTCCATGCAGGTGTGGGCGCGGGACAAGGCGTTTATAGACGGCCCTGCACCAAAAGCAAGCGGTATAAAAGTCGTTCGCAGGCGTTACCGGTCCGAATGCAATCCTCTCCCATCGACAGCTTGCAACCGGAACATTTATCTTTTCCCATAGTCGAGGCCGGAAATTTCCATACTCCCCTACCTTTTTTAATCCCTCATTCTCTTCCTTGACTTTGGCTTTTTTTTTAACTACAGTGGGTAAAAGTGGGTAGAAGTGGGAGACGATTTTCTGCAGTTTTCCTCCGTAAAGTAAAGAAAGGGAGCAATGTTTCGCGGTGGGACACCTGTCAGTCTGGATAACAAGGGTAGACTCGCCGTGCCTGCAAGATACCGGGAGACGCTCATATCCCTTTGCGCAGGTCATCTGATTGTCACTGCCGACCCATCCAAGTGTTTATTGATTTATCCTCAGCCCGTATGGGAGCCCATAGAGCAAAAGCTCAACAGTCTTTCCAGCTTTAATCCACAAACCCGCAGTTTGCAGCGGCTTCTCGTTGGCAATGCCTGCGATGTGGAGATGGATGGCGCCGGTCGCATTCTTGTGCCTTCCTCTCTGCGGGCATTTGCAGGCTTGAGCAAAGAGGTGGTTCTGGTAGGACAAGGTGCGAAATTCGAGCTGTGGGACAGCGAAAAATGGAACCTGCAGATGGAGAGCGCGCTTGCGTTCAGAGACGGCATTCCCGAGGAACTCGAAGGTTTTTCACTGTAATTTTGTGGCTGAGGCAGGGAAGCATACCACTGTCCTGCTACAGGAGGCGGTGGAAGCGCTGGCACTCAAGCCGGATGGGATATATGTGGATGGGACGTTTGGTCGGGGCGGACACAGTCGGCTGATACTGGAGCGCCTGGGGAAGAGCGGAAGGCTGATCGCCTTCGATAGGGATCCGGCCGCTTGTGCGGTTGGGCGGAATTTTGGAGACGAACGCTTCTGCATGGTTCACAGCAGTTATTCCAGGTTGCAGGAGGTGCTGCGGCAGTTGAATGTCGGTCAGATCGATGGGGTATTACTGGATCTGGGCGTGTCGTCACCGCAACTCGAGGACGTCACACGCGGCTTCAGTTTCAGCATGGAGGGACCGCTCGATATGCGCATGGATACAACAGAGGGACAGACAGCAGCTCAGTGGTTGGCTTCGGCGTCGGAAGTCCAGTTGGAAGAGGTGATAAAAGAATATGGCGAAGAGCGGTTTGCTAAGCAGATTGCAAGAGCGATTGTTAAGGCTAGAGCGCGACAACCTCTCGTCACTACCGCTCAACTTGCCGCGATCGTGGCAGCGGCCATACCCGCGCGCTCGCGTGAGCCAAAACAGAATCCGGCGACGCGTACCTTTCAGGCCATCCGGATTTACCTCAATCAGGAGCTTGAGAGGCTGTCGCTTGCCTTACCGCAGTGTGTCGAGATGCTGAAGACGGGTGGTCGGCTGGTCATTATCAGTTTTCACTCGCTGGAAGATAGAATAGTGAAGCGTTTCATACGTGAAGGAGCGAATCCCGACAAACTGCCGAAGCACCTGCCGCTGCGCGCCGACGAGGTGCGGCGTTTCAGCAGAGCGAATCTGCAGATGGTCGGGAAGGCGATACGGCCCGGCCTGGCGGAGGTCCAATGCAATCCTCGCGCACGCAGCGCGATAATGCGTGTGGCGGAGCGGATAAACACCACTTAGGGGAATCTCGTTGCGCGTTTTTGGTTGATGAGAGGTTGGTGTGATCAGAATAAATATTTTGTTGACCTTAATTCTCGTCGCTTGCGCGCTGGGTGTTGTGACTTCACAGCACAAGGCGCGCAAGCTGTTTGTGGAGCTGGAAAAGGAGCAGCAGCTGGCGAGGCAGCTGGCGGAGGAATGGGGGCAGTTGCAGCTTGAGCAAAGCACCTGGGCGACGCATGCCCGTATTGAAAAAATTGCCACCGAGCAGCTGCAGATGCGCCTGCCGGACCCCAAGCTTATCCAGACCATACCCCTGAGTCATCCCGTGGGGGAACCTGTCGATTCGACCGACTCCAAGGAAGCATCGAAATCATGAAAGCCAATCAAAAGCCGCCTATTATCCTGCCCGCGAAGCGCTCACGCCTCCTGGTGGGTTTATTGTTGCTTGGATTCGCTGGCCTGGCAGGACGCGCTGCTTATCTGCAGGGAATGCACAACGGGTTTTTGCAGCAGAAGGGCGAATCGCGTTATAGCCGTGTGCTTGAAATGAACGCAAACCGGGGAATGATCACCGATCGTTACGGCAAGCCTCTGGCGATCAGCACTCCCGTGGAATCCGTATGGCTGAGCCCGCAGGATGTGGTTGCCACCCCCGAGCAGTTAAGCAGGCTCGCGGGTCTGATCGATATGGATGCGGATGAGCTTCACAAGCGCCTGGATGGGCTGGCAGGAGTTTCCCAGGGTTCCCGAGCAGCATCCAGGCGCGATTTCGTATACTTGAAGCGGCATTTGTCGCCAGCCGTGGCGGCCGGCGTCGTCGAACTGAAAATCCCTGGCATATTTCTCAAGCGCGAGTACCGGCGTTACTATCCTGCGGGAGACCTGACCTCGCATGTCCTCGGGTTCACCGATCTGGACGACAGGGGGCAGGAGGGTATTGAGCTGGCCTGGCAGGATGAGCTTGCCGGAAAACCGGGAAGCCGTCGAGTCATCAAGGACCGCAAAGGCCATATCATCGAGGACGTCGAAAGCATCCGCGCACCGAAGCCGGGACAGAACATGGCGCTGTCGATAGACAGCAGAATACAATACCTCGCCTACCGTGAATTGAAGCAGGCGGTGGAAACCCACAAGGCCAAGGCCGGGGGCCTGGTGGCGCTCGATGTGAAGACAGGCGAAGTCCTGGCCCTGGTGAATCTCCCGACCTACAACCCGAACAACCGGTCCAACAGGAATAGCGCGCAGTCGCGTAACAGGGCTGTCACCGATATGTTCGAGCCGGGTTCCACGCTCAAACCGTTCACGGTAGCGGCAGCGCTGGAAGCAGGGAGAATCACTCCGGACACTGTATTTCAAACCGCGCCGGGTTCATTCTCCATAGGTAAGGCGACCATACGCGATGCGCACAGAACAGAGGCCTTGACTGTCACGCAGGTGATCCAGAAATCCAGCAACGTCGGTTCAGCAAAAATCGCGCTGTCGCTTCCGCCGCAGACACTGTGGGAAATGCTGAATGGAGCAGGATTCGGAGAGCTGCCTGGCTCCGGCTTTCCGGGTGAGGTGAGCGGCAAGCTGCGGCCTTATAAAACCTGGCGTCCCATCGAGCAGGCGACCATGTCGTATGGTCACGGCATTGCGGTGAGCCTGATGCAGCTTGCTCGCGCTTATATGATTTTTGCCGCGGAAGGTGAAATAAAACCTGTATCGCTGCTGAAGCTAGACTCCCCTCCCGTCAGCAAGCGCGCGATTTCATGCGACACTGCGCTGGCCGTGAGCCGTATGCTGGAGATGGTGGCGCAGCCGGGCGGTACCGCTCCGCGGGCGCAGGTCAACGGGTATCGGGTGGCGGGGAAGACTGGAACGGCGCACAAGCTGGAAGGTAGAGGCTATGCAAAAAACCGCTATCTTTCGACCTTTGTCGGTTATGCGCCCGTCTCGAATCCGAGATATGTCATTGCAGTGATGCTGGACGAGCCGTCAGCTGGACAATATTACGGAGGGACGGTAGCGGCGCCGGTTTTCAGCAAGGTGATGCACGGCATCCTGCATATGCAGAATGTGCCGTACGATGCGCCGGGCGGCAATACGACATCCCTGACAGCCGCTCCGCCCAAGGACAATAAGGGTGATGTATGAGTCCGGGGCCGGGGAGGAAGATATCGGAACGTCCCAGCGGCTCCGAAGCCGGTTTTGATTTCCATGCGCTTGACCGGCTCGGGGCCAGGAGGGAGCATCTCGCGGTTGACAGCCGCACCGTGAAGCCGGGGGATACTTTTCTGGCCTATCCCGGGGAAAAGGCGGATGGACGTAAATTCATTCCGCAAGCGATAGAGCGGGGTGCCCGCGCAGTAGTGTGGGAACGCGACGGCTTTGCGTGGGATCCGCAATGGAAAATACCTAATCTGCCAGTCTCGGATTTGAAATCCAGGGCGGGATTCATCGCAGACTATCTGTATGATCATCCCTCACAAAAGCTATGGCTGATCGGAGTGACAGGAACGAACGGCAAAACCTCCTGCAGCCATTGGATTGTCCAGGCGATGACTGCACTGGATCGTAAAGCCGCGGTCATCGGCACACTGGGAGCCGGTTTTCCCGGAGAAATGGAATTTTCTGCAAATACCACCCCCGATTCAGTGTTATTGCAAGCTAAAATAGCTAATTTTTTGGGGCGTGGCGCAGAATGCGTGGCAATGGAAGTCTCTTCGCATGGGATTGTACAAGGACGGATAAACGGAGCGAGGTTTGCAGTTGCCATGCTTACCAATCTTTCGCGCGATCACCTCGATTATCACGGCAACATGGAAGTGTATACAGCCGCCAAGGCGCGACTGTTTCATTGGAGCGGGCTCAAGTATGCCGTGCTGAACCTCGATGATGAATTTGGCATGCAGCTTCTGCACGATCTGGAAGGAACTGGAATCAGCATGATCGGCTATGGGTTTGCCGATACCGCAATCGCGCATCCTGATCCTGGTCTGTTCAGGAGGGTATGGGGGCGCAATCTCAGGGCAAGCATGGCGGGACTGGAATTCGACATTGAATTTGAAGCGGAATCCCTGAAATTTAAAACGGAAGTGCTGGGCAGCTTCAACGCTTCCAACTTATTGGGGGTGCTCGCTACCCTGCTTGCAAGCGGTATCACTTTCGCAGAAGCGGTTCGAGCCTTGCAGGAAGTCCAGCCGGTGGCAGGGCGCATGCAGCAGATAGGCGGGGAGGGAGATGAGCCCCTCATCATCGTGGATTACGCTCATACTCCGGACGCCCTGGAAAAGGTATTGACCACGCTGCGGGAAGCGGTGGATGCCGGTTTCCCCGGCGGGAAGCCGAAGACGGGGTCAGGAAGGCTTGTCTGCGTATTCGGCTGCGGGGGCGAGCGCGATCAAGGCAAGCGTCTCTTGATGGGGGAAGTGGCGACCCGATTGGCTGACGAAGCCATCATCACCAGTGACAATCCGCGGGGCGAGGATCCGGATTCCATTATTCGTGACATCGCCGTGGGAGCTGCCGCCAATCATCGCATCGAGAAGGATCGGGCCGGCGCGATCTATCGCGCGATACAGGGCGCGCATAAGGGCGATGTCATATTGATCGCGGGTAAGGGGCACGAAACCTGGCAGGAGGCAGGTGGTAAAAAGTTTCCTTTCAGCGATGCAGAGGTCGCGAGAAGGGCATTGATGACGGAGAAGACGCAGGCGCGAATATGATGAGTTTGCAGGAGGCGGCCCTGGTTGTGTCCGCGACCCTGGCCGGGGGCCAGCACGATCGATCGGCGGCTGGAAAGATCGATTTCACAGGGGTGAGCACAGATAGTCGCGCACTTGCGCGGGGTGATCTCTTTGTCGCTCTGGCCGGCCCCAACTTCGATGGTCACGATTTTATCGTCCAGGCACGCGACAGGGGCGCAACGGCGGCCCTGGTGCAGCAGGACAGGCTGACCGGGGATCAGGAATACGGGATTCCCCTGATACAGGTGCAGAATACACGGCTGGCATTAGGGCAACTGGCGGCATACTGGCGCGAGCGCTTCACCATACCGCTGGTCGCAGTAACGGGAAGTAATGGCAAGACGACCGTAAAGGAGATGATCGCCTCCATTTTAAGGCGCGCCGCGGAGCAGGCAGCGGGAGGGGTGGAGACGGACGCTCCGGATGCAGTGCTGGCAACCCAGGGCAATCTCAACAACGATATAGGTATGCCGCTCACGCTTTTGCGATTGCGTGAGAGGCATCACTATGCCGTCATAGAGATGGGCATGAACCATCCGGGCGAAATCTCATACCTTACCCGCCTTGCAAAGCCTTCGGTGGCGCTCATCACCAATGCCGGCGATGCGCACATTCAGGGACTTGGGTCAGTTGAAGCAGTAGCCCGCGCAAAGGGTGAGATCTTCGAAGGACTCAGCCGGCAGGGAATAGCGGTTATCAATGCAGATGACCCGCACAATGGGCTGTGGCGTGAACTTGCGGGTGGCAGGCAGATAATCGATTTTGGCCTGAAGAGCAAGGCAAAAGTGAGTGCAGCCTACAAACTGGCTTTTTCCGGCGCGCAAATAACACTGATTTTACCTCAAGGGGTCGAGGAGGTGATTCTGCAGGTGCCAGGCGAACATAACGTGCGAAATGCGCTGGCAGCCGCGGCTGTAGCCATAGCCGTCGGTGTGCCTCCGAAGGCGATCGCGTCGGGATTGAGCGCATTTGGCGGAGTGAAAGGAAGAATGCAAAGAAAATGCGGTGTGCGCGGCGCAACGCTGATCGATGATTGCTACAACGCCAACCCCGACTCGGTACGGGCGGCCCTGGCGGTGCTTGCAAGGGCGGAAGGTAAAAAAGTCCTGGTGCTGGGGGATATGGGAGAACTGGGCGACAAAGGAAGAGAGTTTCATGAACAGATCGGTGACGAAGCGAGAATTGCGGGGATAGACGAACTCATGGCTTTGGGAGATTTGAGTGCGTACGCGGCGGAAAAATTCGGCAGCGGAGCCCGCCATTTCAGAAAAATGGAGGATCTGTTGGCCGATATAGAAACGCTGCCCGGGCCGGAGGTCACCCTGCTGATCAAAGGATCGCGTTTCATGCAGATGGAGCGAGTCGTAAAGCGTCTGGAATCCGGGCTATGAGTTTACGGGTCGCGAATCAGGTTATGAACGTCATGGTCTTCTTCGGAGATTCTGTCAAATTCCGGAATATTTCACACGGATGCCTGTCACACGGATGCCTGTCATGCTGCTAGAGCTTGCTCAATGGCTTGCCAGGGACATCCGTCTGTTCAATGTGTTCAGTTACATTACGTTGCGTACCGTTCTGGCTGCGCTCACCGCGCTGGTAATCTCGTTCATTGTAGGCCCGGCGATGATACGGAAACTTACCGCCTACAAGATTGGCCAGGCGGTGCGCGATGACGGTCCCCAGACACATCTGGTCAAGGCAGGTACGCCCACCATGGGCGGAGCGCTGATACTCGTCTCCATCGCCATTACCACCTTACTCTGGGCGGACCTCAGCAATCGCTACGTGTGGATTGTCCTGATTACAACCCTGGGTTTCGGCATGATCGGTTGGGTGGACGATTACCGCAAGGTGGTATATCGCAATCCGAAAGGACTTTCCGCAAGGGCGAAGCTTTTCTGGCAATCGGCCATTGCGATCCTGGTGGCGTTCTACCTGGTGCTGACGGCCGAACTGCCCGCGCAGACAACCCTGATCGTTCCCTTCTTCAAACAGGTGGCCGTTCCACTTGGCGTGACAGGCTTCGTGGTGCTCGCCTATTTCGTCATTGTCGGTACCAGCAATGCGGTAAACCTGACCGACGGGCTGGATGGCCTCGCTATCATGCCTACCGTGATGATCAGCAGCGCCCTGGCGATTTTTTCCTATGTGGCTGGCCATGCGGTATTCGCAAAATATCTCGGTATTCCTCATATCCCCCAGGCCGGTGAACTCGCGGTTTTCTGTGGCGCTCTGGCGGGTGCAGGTCTTGCTTTTCTGTGGTTTAACGCTTATCCGGCGGAAGTCTTCATGGGAGATGTCGGAGCGCTTGCCCTGGGCGCGGCACTTGGAATCGTAACAGTGATAGTGCGGCAGGAAATCGTTATGCTCATCATGGGAGGGGTGTTTGTAGTGGAAACTCTGTCGGTCATGTTGCAGGTAGCTTCATTCAAGCTGATCGGCAAGCGCATTTTTCGCATGGCGCCGTTGCATCATCATTATGAATTGAAAGGCTGGAAGGAAAACCAGGTAGTGGTCCGGTTCTGGATCATTACCATGATGCTGGTGTTGTTCGGCTTGTCTTCCCTGAAGCTGAGGTGAAGTTGAAATCATGAATCTGCAAGGCAGAACTGTCCTGGTGCTGGGTCTCGGAGAGACCGGTCTTTCCATGGCAAAATGGTTGTTTCGGCGGGGGGCGCTGGTGCGAGCAGCTGATACCCGAAACGAGCCGCCGGGTGCGAAGGCGTTTAACAGCGCGCTGCCGCAGGCGGAGGTTTTTGCAGGTTCCCTGGCTGCCGGAGCCTTTTCCGGCGTGGATTTAATCGCAATCAGTCCTGGCCTGCCCCTGTCGGAGCCTCTTGTGCAGCAGGCGCTGAAAGAAGGCACCCCGGTGGTCGGGGATATGGAGCTTTTTGCCTGGGCGGTTAGAGATGTGGGGATTTGCAGGCCAAAACTCATCGGAATTACCGGCTCCAATGGCAAAACCACGGTGACCGCCATGACGGGGGCAATGTTGAAAAAAGCGGGGTGGGACGTCGAAGTGGCGGGAAATATCGGTCCTGCGGTCCTGGACGCATTGATGCGCAGGGAAGATACGGGAAAAATGCCGCAGGCGTGGGTGCTGGAGCTTTCCAGTTTCCAGCTGGAAACCACGGAGAGCCTGGGGCTGGATGCAGCCGCGGTGTTGAATGTAAGCGAGGATCATCTGGACCGCTACGCGGGAATGCAGGAATATGCCGCTGCCAAGGCGCGGATATTTCTTGGTGGCAGCAACGAGGCCGGTGCTGGAGGCAAAGGTGACAGCGAGGGCGTGCAAATTCTGAATGGCGATGATCCTCTTGTCCGGCAAATGGCGTTAGCGGGAAGATCTCATGTTACTTTCAGTCTCGGCATGCCACAAAGCGACCGTGATTTCGGCTTGCTTCGCGAAGGTGGAGACACTTGCCTGATGCAGGGAGACGCGCGTCTCATGAAAGCCAGCGAACTCGCCATTACCGGCCGGCACAATTGCGCAAATGCGCTGGCGGCACTGGCGCTATGCCGCGCCCTGGCCGTCCCGTTTGATCCTTTGTTACAGGCACTCCGCGAATTCAGGGGCTTGCCTCACCGGGTTGAAAAAGTGGCCGCTTTCAGTGGCATTACCTTCTACGATGATTCAAAAGGTACTAACGTAGGTGCAACAGTGGCTGCTCTGAAAGGTCTTGGGCAACCGGTGGTTTTGATTGCCGGCGGAGATGGAAAGGCGCAGAATTTTTCGCCCCTGGCTGCGCCGATTGGCGAGCATGGGCGCGCAGTGGTGCTCATCGGGCGGGATGCGGAAAAAATTGCAGTGGCGATAAATGCGTGTGGAGTGCCTCTGTATCGTGCTCAAACGATGGAGGAGGCGGTTCGGAAAAGTTTTCATCTGGCGCGGAAGGGCGATGCAATCCTGATGTCGCCGGCATGCGCAAGCTTTGATATGTTCGACAATTATGTGCATCGGGCAGAGGTGTTCGTTGCAGCGGTAAAAAGCATGCAAGCCGCATATGCAGGCGGCAATTCAGCCGCGGTTGCAGGATGGCATTGATCAGATGATTTATCGGTACAGTACCGGAAAGCAGAAGGTTCTGCCTGCGGATTTTGACCAGGCCCTGATCTGGACAGCCATACTCTTGCTGAGCCTTGGGCTGGTGATGGTTTATTCCGCCTCGATTTCGATTGCCGAGGCTGAGGGCAGTGGCTACCCAACCTATTTTCTCATCCGGCATGCTGCCTATGTCGCGGCGGGTTTGCTGGTGGCTGTGGTTGCATTCCAGGTCCCCATGGAGTCGTGGCAGAAATATTCTTTCCACCTGTTTCTGCTTGGTTCGTGCCTGTTGGCGCTGGTGCTGGTTCCCGGCGTGGGCCGCGAAATCAACGGTAGCCGCCGCTGGATATCCTTGCTGGTGGTGAATCTCCAACCGTCGGAATTCATGAAATTGTTCATGGTGATCTATGTCGCCAATTACACGGTGCGCAAGTCCGCCTTCCTGGGAAGTTTCCGCAAGGGTTTTCTTCCCATGCTGATCATCACGCTCATCGTGGGGGCCCTCCTCCTGCTTGAGCCGGATTTTGGCGCCTTCGTTGTCATTACCACTGTCATGATGGCGATATTGTTTCTGGGAGGAATGGATCTGAAACTGTTCGCCGGACTGATTGGTTTCCTGATTGCAGGCCTGCTTGCCCTGGTCTGGAACGCCCCTTATCGCATGCAGCGTTTCTTCGGGTTTCTGGATCCCTGGGACGACCCCTACGGAAAAGGATACCAGTTGAGCCATGCGCTGATTGCATTCGGACGCGGTGAATGGCTGGGCGTCGGCCTGGGTGGAAGTGTCGAAAAGCTTTTCTATCTGCCGGAGGCGCATACCGACTTTCTTCTGGCTGTGGTTGCAGAGGAGCTCGGTTTCGTCGGCGTCCTGATCGTGCTGGCGTTGTTTGTCTGGGTAATTGCACGCGCGTTCATGATCGGCCGCCAGTCGGCAGTCAGGGGGCGTCATTTTCCCGCACTCGTGGCGCAAGGTATCGGTGTATGGCTGGGAGTGCAGACATTCATCAACATGGGCGTGAATATGGGAGTGCTCCCCCCGAAGGGACTCACCCTGCCGTTGATGAGTTTCGGAGGCAGCAGCATAGTTGCAAGCTGCCTCTCGCTGGCAGTGCTCCTGCGCGCGGATTGGGAAAACCGGCAGTTGGCAAGAGGTTATCGGATATGAACAATACAGGAATGGCGTCTTGAGCCATACGATTCTCATTATGGCCGGAGGAACCGGCGGGCATGTATTTCCCGGTCTTGCCGTGGCGGCGTATTTGAAGCGGGCCGGGTGGCGCATAGTCTGGCTTGGTACTGAGGGGGGAATGGAAACAACGCTCGCGCGGCAGCAAGGGCATACCCTGGAGACGATTCGCTTCTCCGGATTGCGGGGGAAAAACGTTCGCACCTGGTTGTTGTTGCCCGCGCGTCTGTTGCTGGCATTCTGGCAAAGCGCAAGAGTAATACGGAAGGTTCGGCCGGATGTGGTGCTGGGCATGGGCGGCTATCCCGCGTTTCCAGGAGGAATGATGGCTTCACTGCTGGCGCGGCCGTTGCTGATACACGAACAGAACTCCATTCCGGGACTCGCCAACAGAATCCTCTCGAGACTCGCCGACAGGATATTGCTGGGATTTCCCGACGCGATCAAAGGTGAAAAAAAAGCGGTGTTTTGCGGCAATCCCGTACGTGACGAAATCACCAGGCTGGCGCCGCCTGCGCAGAGGTATGCGTCCCGCAGCGGAAATATCAAGCTGCTGGTGGTAGGCGGCAGTCTGGGTGCTCAGGCACTGAATACCATCGTGCCGCAGGCATTGAAGCGGATACCTGAAGGGACGCGTCCGCAGGTGACGCATCAGGCGGGGACCCGGCATCTGGAAGCGCTGAAGCAGAATTACTTCGAAGCGGGAGTGGAGGGTGAACTGGTTACGTTTATCGATAATATGGCGTCCCGCTATGGAGAGAGTGATCTCGTGATCTGCCGCGCGGGCGCACTGACCGTCGCGGAACTGGCCGCAGCGGGTGTGGCAAGCATTCTGGTGCCTTTTCCCTATGCTGTGGATGATCATCAGACCACGAACGCAAAATTTTTGAGTGGGAAAGGCGCTGCGATATTGCTGCCCCAGAACCAGCTGACTCCGGAAGGACTGGCAGATCTGTTGATGGGTATGGGCAGGGACCAATTTATGGAAATGGCATGTAGGGCGAGAGAGCTGGCGCAACCCGATGCTACCCGGTGCGTGGCCGAGACGTGCATGGAAATGATTGCAGTTTAAGACGATCATGTTTCCTCCGTCTTACAGCAGTTGCACTTGCTTTATGTGTAAACAACGAAAAGTATGAAACACAAAGTCAAGCATATTCATTTCGTGGGCATTGGCGGGTCCGGCATGAGCGGAATCGCCGAAGTACTGCTCAACCTGGGATACAAGATCAGCGGCTCCGATATACATGATAGTGTGGCCACCCGGCGACTGAAAAAACTGGGTGCGACGGTTTACATCGGTCACGCGCGCACTCACATGGCATCGGCGGATGCAGTCGTAACCTCGACTGCGATTCTGCCCGATAATCCGGAGGTTCTCGCGGCGCGGGAGAGCAAAGTGCCAGTGGTTCCACGCGCTATCATGCTGGCCGAACTGCTGAGATTGCGGCAGGGGATCGCCATCGCGGGGACGCATGGCAAAACCACCACCACCAGCCTGATCACCAGTGTGCTGGCGGAAGCAGGCATGGATCCCACATTCGTTATCGGCGGTCGACTGGAGGCGGCAGGTTCCCACGCGAAGCTGGGCCGTGGCGAGTTCATCGTGGTGGAGGCGGATGAATCCGACGCTTCGTTTCTCCACCTGCAACCCGTGCTGGCGGTGGTCACCAATATCGATGCCGACCACATGGACACCTACGAGCATGATTTCGGCAAGCTCAAGCAGGCGTTCGTGGATTTTGTACAGCATCTGCCCTTCTACGGCATGGCGGTGCTGTGCGTGGATGATGCCCACGTACTCGAGATCATGCCGGCTATTACCAAGCCTGTGACCACATATGGGTTATCGGAAACCGCGCAGGTGCGCGCCGCCGATATTCGTCACAGTGAAGGTCAGATGCACTTTACCGCTCTGATAGGGGTCAACGGCAAAACCCGGAAACTCAAAATCGTGCTGAATCTGCCTGGTCTGCATAACGTGCAAAATGCACTGGCAGCAATAGCCGTATGCAATGAGGTCGGACTGCCGGATGCTGCCATCGTCCGGGCTCTGGTGGACTTCAAGGGAGTTGACCGGAGATTTCAGCGTTACGGCGAAATTCCCCTGACCGATTCAGAAACCGGCAGAAACGGAAGTTTTACCCTGATCGATGACTACGGCCACCATCCCGTGGAGATGGCGGCCACAATTGCCGCAGCGCGCGGCGCATTCCCGGGACGCCGCCTGGTATTGGCGTTTCAGCCGCACCGTTATACACGTACCCGCGACCTGTTCGAAGATTTCGTCAAAGTTTTATCCACTGCCGATGTACTGCTCCTGACAGAAGTTTATTCCGCTGGCGAAGCGCCCATCATTGCCGCGGACAGCAAATCGCTCGCGCGGTCGCTGCGCGTGCTCGGCAAGGTGGAACCCATCTTTGTCGAGCGGGTGGACGAACTGGAGGAGGCAATTCACAGCATCGCCAGGGATAAGGATGTGGTGCTGGTAATGGGAGCAGGATCAGTGGGAGGAGTGGCTCCCACCCTTTCCCGGGATTCGCAGGCTGAAGCTCGCCTGCCGGTCAATCCGAAAGAAAACAGGGAACCCGCAGTGCTTTTGTTACAGGGTTCCTGAATGGATATGTCAGAAATCAACCTTTCCCTTGATTATGCCAGCGTTCGTGGCGAGCTGCGCCATAATCAGCCGATGAAGAACTATACCTCCTGGCGCGCGGGCGGGAGCGCAGAGCGCATCTTTCTGCCGGCGGACTTGCCTGATCTCGCAGTGTTTCTGCGCAATCTGCCCTGGAATGAACCGGTATATGCGGTGGGGCTTGGCAGCAATCTCCTGGTACGCGATGGCGGAGTGCGGGGCAGCGTCGTTGTACTGCACGCCCGCCTGAACGATTTGCGGCTGGAACAATCCGATGCGGGCGAGATGCTGATTTATGCCGGAGCAGGAGTGGCGTGCGCCAAGGTTGCCCGGTTTGCTGCGCTGCAGGGGTTGGGGAGAGCGGAATTCCTGGCAGGCATTCCCGGCACCGTGGGCGGCGCATTGGCAATGAATGCCGGATGCTATGGGGCCGAAACCTGGGGCATCGTCTCAAGCGTGCAAACCATGGACCGCTCGGGGGAGTTGCGCAGACGATCGCCGGAAAATTACGAAATTGGCTATCGACACGTGGTGTTGAGGGCAGAGGGAAGTGCCGGGAGTCAAAAGGCTGGCGGCACAGAAAACATTCCTGACGATTCTCTGATGGGCGAATGGTTTTCGGGTGCGTGGTTCGCGCTGCCGCGGGACGATGCAGCGTCAGCTCGACAGAAGATCAAGGAGTTGCTTGCCCGCCGTATCCAGAGTCAACCTTTAAATCTGCCTAATGCCGGGTCCGTGTTCCGCAACCCGGAGAATGACAAGGCAGCACGACTCATCGAGTCGTGTGGGCTTAAGGGGTTTCGTATCGGGGGCGCCATGGTTTCGCCACAGCATGCGAATTTCATTGTGAATACCGGCGGCGCTACCGCCTCCGACATAGAAGCGGTGATTGCTGCGGTACGTGAAACCGTAAAAAAGCAGACCGGTACGGAACTGAAACAGGAGGTGCGCATTATAGGAACTCCCGCGAGGCACAAGCTGCGTGTTTCCCAGGCTGCGTACAGGAAGGATGGTGGATATGGCGAGTAGTCATGACTTCGGGAAAGTCGCGGTTCTCCTTGGAGGGCGATCAGCGGAGCGCGAGATTTCCCTTGAAAGTGGCAAAGCCGTACTCGATGCCCTGCGCCGCTGCGGAGTGGACGCTCATCCATTCGACCCCTCCGAACAGCATATGGACGCGCTTTTGCAGCAAGGGTATACGCGTGCTCATATCGCCCTCCATGGCCGTTATGGCGAAGATGGAACAGTTCAGGGTGCGCTGGAGCTGCTGGGGCTTCCCTATACCGGGAGCGGCGTGCTAGCCAGCGCCCTGGCGATGGACAAATGGCGCACCAAATTGCTCTGGCAGTCCGCGGGCATCAACACGCCGCGCCATATCCTCCTCGATGAGCAGAGCGATTTTGATGCAGTGGTAAAAGAGCTCGGCCTGCCGCTGATTATAAAACCTTCGCGAGAGGGTTCCACCATTGGCCTGAGCAAGGTGAGGGAGGCAGGGGAAGTCGCCGCCGCATGGCGTTTTGCTGCCCGCCATGATGCCATGGTGCTGGCGGAGCAGTTTATCGAAGGAACCGAACTCACGGCTTCCATTCTCGGAGATGTTGCATTGCCGCTGGTGCGAATTCAGGTCGAGGGTGATCTGTACGACTACGAAGCGAAATATCTGTCGGACAAGACGCAGTATTTCTGCCCGAGCGGAGTGTCCGAGGAGCAGGAGCGCGTCATTCGGAAACAGGCATTACAGGCGCACAGACTGTTGGGCTGCGAAGGTTGGGGAAGGGTGGATTTGATACTGGACAAGTCGGGCACTCCCTATTTCCTCGAAGCGAACACCTCACCTGGGATGACCACCCATAGTCTCGTTCCCATGGCGGCAAAAACGGCAGGAATATCGTTCGAGGAACTGGTACTGAAGATACTGGAACTGGCCCATGTGGGATAACCATCAGGCATTGAACCAGGTGGCGGACTGGCTGTTTGCGCTGGCGGGACTGATAGCGATCTACCTTGTGGTCCAGTGGACGATCCATCTGCCGCTGCTGCCTCTGAAAGAAGTCAATATCAGGAGCAACAGTGGCAGCGGCGAGCTTAAGCATGTGACGCGGGAACAGGTTTCTGACGCAGTTCATCGCGAAGTGGGAGGAAATTTTTTAACCATCGATCTTGAGGCTGCGCGGCGCACGTTCGAAAAACTGGCGTGGGTAAGGGTGGCAAGTGTTCGACGGATCTGGCCGAATGGGCTGGACGTAGTGGTCGAGGAGCATGTGCCGCTGGCACACTGGGGCGACACTGCCCTGGTCAACAGGCAGGGAGAGATATTCAATGCTACCTCGGATGAGCCGATGCCGATATTTGAAGGACCAAGGGAGAGTGTTCGTGAAATGGTGCATCAGCATGCAGTTTTTACCAGATTGCTACAGCCGTTGAAGCAGGATGTCAAGCAGATGGAACTTTCACCTCGGCGTGCATGGCGGGTTCGCCTTGGAAACGGAACGATACTGGAGCTCGGGCGGGAGCACTTGGAGACGCGATTGGAGCGCTATGTACAGACACACGATCTGGTCGCGGCGCGATTGAATCAACGTTTGAGTTATGTAGATTTACGTTATGTCAGTGGTTTCGCAGCGCGTGGAGCGCGATAGCAATGAAGCTCCTCAGGAGCAGACAGGCAGGATTTCCGGGAATCCCGTGGAGCGGGAGGAAGCAGGGATTGCAAGACAAATGAATAGAGGCAGTGAAGCGAAAAATCTGGTTGTCGGCATTGATATCGGCACTTCGAAGATTATGACCGTTGTCGCTGAAATGAAGCCCGAAGGCGGATATACGGTGATCGGTATGGGCAGTCATCCATCACGGGGCCTGAAGAAAGGTGTGGTCGTCAATATCGATGCAACCATGAATGCGATTCAACGTGCGCTGGAGGAGGCGGAGTTGATGGCGGACTGCAAGATCCGTGAGGTTTATACCGGTATCGCAGGCAGCCATATCAAAAGTTTCAATTCGCACGGGATGGTGCCTATCAGGAACAAGGAGGTGACCCGGCAGGATGTGGAGCGGGTGATGGAGACGGCAAAGGCCGTGAATATTCTGAACGACCAGCAGGTGCTCCATGTGCTCAACCAGGAATTCATCATAGACGAGCAAGAGGATGTTCTGGAACCGGTTGGCATGAGCGGTGTGCGGCTCGAAGTCAAGGTTCATATCGTTACGGGTTCGGTATCGGCCGTCCAGAATATCCTCAAGTGCGTGCGCGGCTGCGGATTGGAAGTGCGCGACCTGGTGTTGCAGCCTCTTGCTTCCGCAATGGCCGTTCTATCGGAAGATGAGAAAGATCTCGGCGTTTGTCTGCTGGATATCGGCGGGGGTACGACCGATATTGCGGTATTTGCCCGAGGCGCCATCCGCCACACCGCAGTGATTCCGATTGCAGGAGATCAGATTACCAATGATATTGCGTTGGCGCTGCGTACCTCCCCAAGCGACGCCGAAGACATCAAGTGCCGCTATGGATGCGCGTTGCGCAGCATGGCTGATCCGAACGAAATGGTGGAGGTGGCGGGAGTGGGCAATCGTGGGATTCGCCACCTGTCAAGACAGACATTGGCGGAAGTCATCGAGCCGCGAGTGGAAGAACTCTACTCTCTGGTACAAGCTGAATTGCGCCGCAGCGGATTCGAAGAATTGCTGTCGTCGGGGATCGTGATCACGGGTGGCAGCAGTTCACTGGAAGGGATGGTGGAGCTCGGTGAAGAAATATTCCACATGCCGGTGCGACTGGGATTGCCCAATTACCATGGCAGTCTGGAGGAAGTGGTGGTTACACCGAGATACTCCACCGGAATAGGCTTGATCCTCTCAGGGGTGGACCAGTTTCAACAGCACCAGCAAAGCAGGCTGGAAGGTAATTCATTCACGCGGATTCTGGACAGGATGAAAAGCTGGTTTCAGGTCAATTTCTGAGTTGCTGGCCGTACGGGCATGGAAGAAGGGCATGGGAAGGGGCATGGAAGAGTTCGAAAGCAGTACTTTGTACCCCTGGCAAGTGCAAGCGCGAGTAGTATACCGTCAGGGTCTCAATGGGTAACGTTTATCGTTTGAATACATAAAAGGGAGGTGCGTGATGTTCCAAATCATGGATACACAAACACAGGAAGCTGTTATCAAGGTCATCGGCGTTGGCGGGTGCGGGGGTAATGCCGTAGATCACATGATGGAAAACGGTGTGCAAGGTGTCGACTTTATTTGCGCCAATACCGATTCCCAGGCGTTGAAGCGCAATCAGGCGCGTACTCTGGTGCAATTGGGATCGACGATCACCAAGGGATTGGGGGCAGGTGCGGATCCAGAGATTGGACGGCATGCCGCACTTGAGGATCGCGACCGCATTGCCGAGCTGATTGAAGGGGCGGACATGCTATTCATCACTGCGGGCATGGGCGGCGGAACCGGAACAGGCGCTGCGCCGGTAGTGGCTCAGGTTGCAAGGGAAATGGGAATTCTGACCGTCGCCGTGGTCACGAAACCTTTTGTATTTGAAGGCAGGCGCGTGAGAGCGGCCCAGGCGGGGCTGGAAGCGCTTGCGCAATACGTTGATTCCCTGATTGTGATTCCCAATGACAAACTGATGGCGGTGCTGGGAGAAGAAGTCAGCATGCTGGATGCATTCAAGGCAGCCAACAACGTATTGTATAGCGCCGTCGCCGGTATCGCTGAAGTGATCAATTGTCCGGGACTCGTCAATGTCGATTTCGCCGATGTGAAAACGGTGATGTCCGAAATGGGTATGGCAATGATGGGTTCGGCGATTGCCTGTGGTCCCGATCGCGCTCGTGCCGCAGCCGAGCAGGCAGTTGCAAGTCCCTTGCTGGAGGATATCAATCTTGCCGGTGCCCGTGGCGTATTGGTAAATATCACCGCCAACGCCGCAATGAAGATGCGCGAGGTACATGATGTAATGAACACGATCAAGGACTTCACCGCTGAGGACGCTACCGTGATCGTCGGGACAGTCATTGACGACGACATGCATGATGATCTGCGTGTGACCGTGGTGGCGACCGGTCTGGGCGGAGTCGGCCTGGGAGGCGCAACTCGCGTCCCGCCCAAGCCCTTGAGCGTTGTCCACCCGCGCACCCCCGCGGATAGTATCGACAGCATGAACTGGAAGGATTCGGAAGGTCCTGCTTTGATCCGAACGAACAGACAGCGGGATGCAGCCGTCGAAGCGATGAAGCAGTCAGGGGTGGACATACTGGATATTCCTGCATTCCTGAGGAAACAGGCCGACTGAGGAAGCAAGCTGATCGAGCAACGGTAACAGTTGCACCGGTCTGGAGCGAGATTGGTCTGGGGTGAGATTCACCAACAGCATTGGCTGCACTGAATATTTTTTGCCTTCTGATCTACCCTGACAGGCTCAGAGGCTCAGATGGGCGGAACGGGCTGTTATCGCCGGAAGTTTTTTCTTGCAGATCGTCTCAGCAAATTGAGCGATCCGTTACTTCCTGCGATGAATATTCCCTCGCCGGGATAGCGTTCAGCGCAGCGCTCGTTCATGCGCGACGATTTGCTGATTTCAACCCTGATGGTTGGATATCCTTCCTTCTGCCTTGATTCCCTTCCAATTTTGCTCCCCTTCGGTCGGCTCGCGGTTTTGTTTGGGATATGGTGGGGATAAAAATAGGGATAGAACAAGGTATCATCACCTTTTCTTTCAGAGTCTCTTTTCCTGTTTTTCCAGCAGCGACTCCACCGCAGTTTTCAAGGGTGAATCTCCCAGACCCGCAGCCAGGATATTCAGGCTCTTGATGCCTCCTTCATCTATTTGGCGTTTTCTGTCCGGGAAATCATCTCCGCGAATGTCGCGGTAATTTGCTTGCACAGCAATCCGAATTGCAGTAACCTCGTACCCGGCTGCCTGAAGCTTTAATAATAATGATGGCAGCATGTGCCTGAGTTTTGCGGCAATCGCACCGTTATTCGCGCAAATTGTCAGGCTTCCTTCAGAGAAGCCACCTAAAGCGCAGTGCTTGCCCAGATTAGGCAGCATAATTTTCTTAAATGCCCTTTGCATCTCGGTTAACTTTTCCACGTGATTGAATAACCGCTGATGCTCAGGCGTCAGCCTCAGGGTCCCAAGGTAGAAATCGATCTTGCGGGCAGTCATGGCTGAATCATGATTAGGGGAGAAGATGAATATTATTCTAATTTCCAATAATTCGGCAAAAGCAAAAACCCTGACTTTAACCAGCAAACACCTTATGCTCGTGATTTCCGGGTTCTTTTTTGCTTCCATGCTGATGGCAATGGTACTCAACTATATATCCCTGCGATATGCAGACAAGATCGACAGTCCCACATTGAGATCACTGGTTTTAAGCGCACAGCAGGAAGAGCACCAGAAAACGCAGTCCTACCTGCGCGACAGTCTCAACGCCATGGCGATCAAGATGGGCCAGATGCAGGCCCAGCTACTGCGGCTCGATTCCGTTGGCATGCGGCTGGCAGAGCTGGCCGGCATGAAGCCGCAGGAATACCTGTTCAACCAGAATCCGGGGCAGGGAGGTACGTTGTCTACACAGCAGTTACAGGATATCTCGTTTACCGAATTCAACAGCCAGATACAGGAGTTGGCACGGACGCTGGATGATCGCACCGACAAACTCGACGCCCTGGATTCATTGCTGATGCAGGACAGACTCAGGAAGAAGTTTCTTCCATCGGCAATGCCGGTAGAGGGAAAGGCTTACTCCTCCGGTTTTGGCTTGCGTATTGATCCTTTTTCCGGAAAGCGCCATTTTCATGAAGGTATCGACTTCATAATGCCTTCCGGATCGCCCATTCTCGCGGCGGCGGGGGGCGTGGTAGTGTATTCCGATTATCATCCTGAGTATGGTAATATGATTGATGTTGACCACGGCAATGACTTTGTCAGCCGCTATGCTCATGCCTCCAAGCGCTTGGTGAAGGTGGGCCAGATTGTGGTGCGTGGACAGAAGATTGCGGAAGTGGGCAGCACAGGCCGCTCTACCGGTCCGCATCTTCACTTTGAAGTCAGGCATAGGGGCTCGCCGCAAAATCCGTCACGGTTCCTGAAGATGCCGGGCTGAGCCGGGATAAATACTCTGCAGTGGGGGGTGAGGCCGAAAAAACCTCACCCCCTATTTTTTTGACGATCGCTTAATAGAATTTTCATGCTCAACAATCTGCTCAAGAAAGTCTTTGGGAGCCGTAACGACAGGCTCATCAAACAGTATTCTCAGACCGTGGCGACGATCAATGCCCTGGAAGCAAAGATCGCGGCATTGAGCGATGCTGAGTTGCGTGGAAAGACCGAAGAGTTCAGGCAGCGCATCGGGGAAGGAGTAGGCCTCGATATGCTGCTGCCGGAGGCATTTGCAGTTGTGCGCGAAGCAGGCAAGCGCGTGCTCGGAATGCGTCATTTCGATGTGCAGTTGATTGGCGGCATGGTGCTTCACGACGGCAAGATTGCCGAAATGCGGACAGGTGAAGGCAAGACACTGATGGCAACTTTGCCTGCTTATCTCAATGCCCTTGCGGGCAAGGGCGTGCACCTTGTCACCGTGAACGATTATCTGGCAAAGCGTGATGCCGAATGGATGGGGCGCATCTATCGATTCCTCGGGATCAGCGTAGGCGTGATTCTGTCCCAGATGGATCATGGCGACAAGCAGGCAGCCTACGCGGCCGATATAACCTATGGCACCAACAACGAATACGGATTCGATTACCTGCGCGACAACATGGTGAATCACCCGGTCGAGCGGGTGCAGCGTCTGCTCAGTTTTGCCATTGTCGACGAGGTCGACTCCATTCTGATCGATGAGGCGCGTACTCCTCTGATCATTTCCGGGCAGGCGGAAGGCAACACGGATGTTTATGTGCGCATGAACACGCTGATTCCCAAACTGGTCCGGCAGGAAAACGAGGACAGTCCGGGGGATTTCAGCGTGGATGAAAAAGCCCAGCAGGTATTGTTGAGCGAGTCAGGGTTCGAGCACGCGGAAAAACTGCTGGTCCAGAGCGGTTTGCTTCCCCCCGGAACAAGCCTGTACGATCCCGCCAATATCAGTCTCGTTCACCACCTTTATGCTGGCCTGCGCGCACACGCCTTGTTCCATCGGGACCAGCACTACGTAATTCAGAATGGGGAAGTCGTTATCGTCGATGAGTTTACCGGACGGCTCATGTCAGGCAGGCGTTGGTCCGAAGGCCTGCATCAGGCGGTGGAGGCAAAGGAAGGTGTTACCATCCAGAAGGAGAACCAAACGCTCGCCTCGATCACCTTCCAGAATTATTTCCGGATGTACGAGAAACTGGCAGGCATGACCGGCACTGCCGATACCGAAGCTTACGAATTCCAGCAGATTTACGGGCTGGAAACCGTGATCATTCCGACCCACCGTCCCATGATCCGTGTCGATCGGATGGACCAGGTATTCCGCACGATGGACGAAAAGCACCAGGCGATTATCGCGGACATCAAGGATTGCCAGGAGAGAGGTCAACCTGTTCTGGTGGGTACCACTTCGATTGAAAACAATGAGCTGCTTTCCTCCCTGTTGACCCGCGAGAAATTGCCGCATCAGGTGCTGAACGCGAAGCAGCACGCGCGAGAGGCGGAAATCGTCGCCCAGGCGGGTCGTCCGAAAATGATCACCATCGCCACGAACATGGCCGGCCGGGGCACGGACATCGTGCTGGGCGGCAATCCCGAACCTGAATTCGAGCGCATCCGCTCCGATGAGACTCTGAGCGAATCAGAGAAAACAGAACGGATTGCGGAACTGCAACAGCAGTGGCAGACCCTTCATGACGAGGTGCTGGAAAAAGGAGGATTGCATATCATCGGCACCGAGCGCCATGAATCGCGTCGGGTGGATAATCAGTTGCGTGGCCGGTCTGGCCGTCAGGGAGACCCCGGCTCCAGCCGGTTTTATCTATCGCTGGAGGATGCGCTGTTGCGCATTTTTGCATCCGACCGGGTAGCAAGCATCATGCAGCGGCTCAACATGCCGCAGGGAGAAGCGATTGAACACCCCTGGGTGACGCGCGCAATCGAGAATGCACAACGCAAGGTGGAAGCGCGCAACTTCGACATACGCAAGCAGCTGCTGGAGTACGATGATGTCGCCAATGATCAGCGCAAAGTCATCTATCAGCAACGCAATGAACTGCTTGAGTCGGAAGATATTACCGAAACGACAACCGCGATGCGGGCGGACATGCTGCGCAATCTCATCACACTCCATGTGCCGCCTCAAAGTGTCGAGGAGGAATGGGACATTCCAGGACTGGAGAAGGCGCTGGCCGCCGAGTATTACCTGCCCCTGCCCTTGCGGGAATGGCTGGAAAAGGAACCGGACTTGCATGAGGATAGCCTTCATCAACGCATCATAGAGGCGGCGAATGCGCTCTACTCCGGCAAGGTGGAGCAGGTGGGAGCGACTATCATGCATCAGTACGAGCGCGCGGTCATGCTGCAAAGCCTTGATATTCACTGGCGCGAGCATCTCGCCTCACTGGATCACCTGCGCCAGGGAATTCATTTGCGCGGATATGCGCAGAAAAATCCCAAGCAGGAATACAAGCGCGAAGCTTTTGAACTCTTCACGTCCATGCTCGAAGAAATCAAGGCGGAAGTCAGCAAGACGCTCATGGCAGTGCAGATCAGGAGTGAGCAACAGGTGGAAGCCGTGGCGGAAACCCAGCACGCGCCAGTCAATGTGCAGTACCATCATGCTGCTTTTGAAGAAGCGCTGGGTGAAGAAGGAAGTCCCGAGAGTATTGGGGAAGATATCGGAGTCCAGGGACGTCCGCAGAAACATCAGCCGTTCGTTCGCCAGGGAGAAAAGATCGGACGTAACGATCCCTGTCCCTGCGGCTCAGGAAAGAAATATAAACAGTGTCATGGCAAGCTGAATTAATCTCTCCCGCGTACCTGTGCAGTTCCGTCTATTTGGGTATGTAATAGCCCAGCAGGAAGAACATTCAGAACATTCCCGTTCCGGTAACGTCTATGGCGTCCGGTGATAAAGCCGAGGGGAGCGATGTTGACCCGACCTCTCCGCCTAATGGGATGGCCGGAAAGAAAAGGGGCTGGCTGAAACCAAGCCCAGCAGGATAGCAGGATGTAATCCGATTGCCTTAAGTGAAACCCTTATCCTGGTTTTGCCGCCTTGGTTTTGCCGCCGAGGGGGCGGCTCGGCGGCAGGATTCAATGGTTGCTTCCTGAAACAGCTTCAATACGCAGTTTTAATGCGTGGTTTCAATACGTCGATGAGGCATCAGCTTGCCCGCTTCTGGAAATACTCGTCGTAGCGGAAAATATAATCCTTGTCTTTCAAAGGCAGGTGGCATCCGCGGCAGGTATTGAGGTCATCGGACGCTTTTGTTTTACCGTCCGCCATGTACATTGAATATACCCAGTCTCCATTCCTGAGGTCCGGAGGCGCACTTTCACCCCAACCGGCTCCTTTCGCCATCACGCCGATTTTCTGCAATTCCCCTTTGACGAGCTTGCCATCCGGTCCTTTGAGCGGCGTTCCGTCAGCCGCCTCGCCTGCCTTATAGATTTCCATCACCGTAATGGTTCCGTCAGGAAAGGCCTCCCCCATCTTGGTTCCCTGACCGGTAGGGTTGATATAGATTTCCCGGACTTGCTTATTGTCCGGGCGCTGCACTTCGGATAGAAACTTGGGCCAGCTTTTATAGTTATCCGGCAGCGGCAGTTCACCGTCACTATATTTCTGCGCCTGCTCCTCCACTTTCGGAGCGGGCGGCTTTTGCGCGCAACCCGCCAATGCCGTTATCAGCACCACTGCCGTAATGACTTCCCGTGTCACACCTTTCATCTGGTTTTCTCCTATGGTCGACGCCGTTGAATTACTTATGGTTTTTCACTTCCTTGGGTTCAAAGGACTGAATTGGAACGGTTTTCCTACAGTTCGCAGGTTGTAGCCCGATACAAGGGGAAGCATGAGCCCATACTCCTGGCGCTCCTGGATTCCGAATTCAGTTGCAGGATGAGGTTGATTCAAGCTTCATTCATTACCCTTTTTTCTCAAGCGTATCATGCAAGCGCTGGTGCCATGCCATTATGCCGCAGGAGCGCATTTATTTCTGGCTCGCGTCCCCGAAATGCAATAAAAGATTCCAATGCCGGCCGGCTTCCACCTACTGCGAGAATTTCTTTCCAGAAGCGTAATCCGGTTTCAGAATTGACAACGGTACCCGCGGGATTTTCCTCGAACATGCTGTATGCGTCTGCGGACAACACTTCCGCCCATTTGTAACTGTAATATCCGGCGGCATAGCCTCCGCCGAAAATATGCGAGAAACTGTTCGGAAAGCGGTTGAATCCGGGAGGGATGATGACGGCAACCTGCTCGCGGACTTCATCGAGCAGTTGCTGTGCGGTTTTTTGGCCATACGGATCGAAATCGAAATGCAAATGCATATCGAACAATGCAAACTCGAGTTGCCTGAGCATTTGCAGGCCGCTCTGGAAATTCTTCCCCGCCAGCATCTTGTCGAACAGTTCACGCGGCATGGACGCGCCTGTATCCACATGCCTTGCCATCCTGCTGATGACCTCCCATTCCCAGCAGAAGTTTTCCATGAACTGGCTGGGCAGTTCCACCGCATCCCATTCCACGCCATGGATGCCAGATACGCCGAGGTCGTCTACCCGGGTTAGCAGGTGATGGAGGCCATGTCCGAATTCATGAAACAGGGTAATGACTTCATCATGAGTGAACAGGGCAGGGCGAACTTTCTCCCCATGAGAGACAGGTCCGGAAAAATTACAATTGAGGTATGCGACGGGCGCTTGAACCGCGTATTCCCGATTATCCATACCCCCAACATACCGGCGGCTGATCGCATCATCCATCCAGCCTCCACCCCGCTTGCCCGGTCGCGCATAGAGATCGAGGTAGAACCGGCCGATGAGCTTTCCCTCACTGTCGGCTATATTGAACAGCTTGGCATCCGGATGCCAGAGTTGAATCGTGGTTGCCTCCACTGGAGTGATTTTGATGCCGTAAAGATTCTCTACCAGACCAAACATACCCGGCAGCACGCTCGTTTCCGGAAAATATTGCTTTACTTCCTGTTCTGAGAAGGCATAACGCGCAAGGCGCAGCTTTTCACTGACGTATGCCAGATCCCACGCTTCGAGGGTATCCAGTTGCAGCTTGTCGGCCGCAAACTGGCGCAACTCCTTCAGGTCGCGTTCGGCATACGGCCGCGCCTTGGCGGCGAGTTCGCCAAGAAAGTCCAACACCTGCATCGGAGTCGAAGCCATCTTCGTCGCCAGCGATACTTCGGCGTAGCATTCGAATCCAAGCAACTGGGCCTCCTCCTTGCGCAGTTCAAGTATTCCTGCAATGAGTGGGGTGTTATCCAGATTGCCCGTATCCCCGGATGGGGAGGCGGCTGTGTCCAGTTCGCTGGCGCGAGTGGAATAAGCGCGATACATTTTTTCACGCAGTTCCCTGTTGTCCGCGTACTGCATAAGGGGCAGATACGAAGGCGCGTGCAAGGTGAACTTCCAGCCAGCCGCATTATCCCTTTCCGCAACTTCCCTCGCTGTTTGCAATACATCATCAGGAATACCGGAAAGCGCACCGGCATCCTCCACGTGCAATACAAACGCGTTGGTGGCGTCCAGGAGATTGTCGTTGAAGCGCGACCCCAGCGCCGACAGCTCTTCCTGAATCTGGAGGAAGCGCGCTTTCTTCTCGGCAGGCAGTTCTGCCCCGCCCAGGCGGAAGTCCCGCAACTCATTCTCGATGACCTTTTGCCGGGCGGCGCTCAGTCCTTCGAATTCCCTGCCGCCGCGCAATTCCTTGAATTTTTCAAACAGCGCCTGATCTTGGGCCAGCTCCGCATAATACTGCGTGACAAGAGGCAGGTTGGCATTATAAGCCTCGCGCAGTTCCGGTGTGTTTACCACGGCATTCAAATGGGATACCTGTCCCCACGCGCGGGAGAGCCGCTCGTTGGCATCCGCCATGGGTTGAACGAAGTTGTCCCAGGTCGGCAAGTCGGTACTCTCTCGTATTCGCCCAATGAGGGCGCGATTGTCACCCAGCAATTGACTTACAGCCGGCGTGATATGTTCGGTACGAATCTCGGCAAAGCGCGGCAATCCGGAAAAATCGAGCAAAGGGTTCATTGGTGGAAATTCAGTCAGTCAGTTTGAAAGAAGAGAACTCGAAAATACATGCCCGTGTTGCGGCGCCTAGTCCGCGTAAACAACGTTTCCATTGATCAGCGTATACTTTACCTTGCCTTGCAGTTCCCAGCCCAGGAACGGCGTGTTCTTGCCCTGGCTTTTGAGTGTCGAGGCTTCAATCATCCAGTAATGATCAGGGTCGAAAATACACAAATCGGCATCGCCGCCGGGCGTGAGATGGCCGGCTTCCACCCCAAGGATGCGGGCAGGTTCTCCCGTGATCCTCGATAACGCCGCTACCAGGGGCAGCTTCGTTTCCGCCGCCCATTTCAGCGTAAGCGGCAGCAGCAATTCAAGGCCGGTTGCGCCGGCCTCCGCCTCTGCGAAGGGCAGCAGCTTTGCATCCTCGTCCACGGGGGCGTGGTCGGAGCATATGGCATCTATAGTGCCATCCAGCAGTCCTGCGCGCAAGGCATCACGGTCTCCCAGGCTTCTCAACGGCGGTACCAGATGACAGTTGGAATCGAAGAAGCCAATATCCATTTCAGACAGGTGGACATGATTGGCCGCCACGTCGCAGGTAATCGGCAATCCCTGCTTCCGGGCTGCGCGTGTCATGGCCACACCTTCCGCGCTGGAAATGCGGCACAAGTGCACCCGGGCGCCCGTTTCTTTTGCCATCAGGATGATGTGGGACAGGGCGACAGTTTCGGCGCAGACGGGAATGGCGGCCAGGCCAAGGCGTGTCGCCACTTCCCCATCGTGGGCAACCCCGCCATCAGCCAGATTTACATCCTGGGGACGCAGCCACAGGCAAAACCCGAAGGTGGATGCATACTGCATCGCCTGCATGAGCACCCGGTTGTTGGGAAGCGGCCTGTCCGACTGGCCGAATGCGACACACCCCGCGCTGTGCAGCTCAGCCATCTCAGTCAGCCATTCACCTCTCAATCCGCGGGTAAGCGCTCCAATGGGATAAACACGTGTCTGATTGCGTCCTCTTGCGCGATACTTCAGCATTTCCACCAGTCCGGGCTCGTCCAGCACCGGATCGGTATCGGGGGGGCATGCCAGGCTTGTAACGCCTCCCGCCACCGCAGCTCCCATTTCTGATTCAAGTGTTGCCTTGTATTCCAGGCCGGGTTCCCGCAGCCGGGCCGAGAGGTCCACAAGTCCGGGGCACACGATCAATCCCTGGGCGTTTATTTCCCGGCGTGCCTCAAAGCCGGGCGGGACGGCGCCGAGAGAGGCGATTTTACCGGACCGGATGTAAATATCCGTTACGCGATCGAAGCTGTTTTTCGGGTCAATGACACGACCATTTCGGACGGCGATATTCATGGCTTTCAGCTTCCAGCCAGAATGGACATTACCGCCATGCGCACCGCGATGCCGAATGTTACCTGGGGCAGGATTACAGATTGCTTTCCATCGGCTACGACCGAATCGATTTCAACCCCGCGGTTCATGGGTCCGGGATGCAGAACGATTGCATCCGGCTTCGCCAGCGCCAGTTTCTCGGGGGTGAGTCCGTAATATTTGAAGTATTCTTCAGTGCTCGGAAGACGTGCGCTGAGCATGCGTTCGTTCTGCAGGCGAAGCATCATCAGCACATCGACATCCTTCAGTCCTTTCGCCATATCATGATAAACATGCACGCCCAGACGTTCGACCTTGGTGGGCAGTAATGTCTTGGGTGCGATGACGCGTACCTCCGGTACGCCGAGCGTCGTCAACGCATGAATCTGCGAGCGGGCCACCCGGGAATGAAGAATGTCGCCCACTATGGCGACGCGCAGGTTATGAAAGTCGCGCTTGCGGCGACGAATGGTAAACATGTCGAGCAGCGCCTGTGTGGGATGCGCGTGCCGGCCATCCCCAGCATTGATGACGTGAATTTCAGGGCGGACATGCTGCGCAATGAGGTGTGCCGCCCCGCTCTGAGCGTGCCTCACCACGAACATATCGGCATGCATGGCGGAAAGATTGTTCACCGTGTCCAGCAGTGTTTCTCCTTTGGATTGGGACGACACCGCAATGTTGAGATTGATGACATCGGCAGACAACCGTTTTGCAGCAATTTCAAAGGTCGTGCGTGTACGTGTACTGGGTTCGAAGAACAGGTTGAATATGGATTTTCCGCGCAACAACGGCACTTTCTTGACGTCACGTTCCGTGACTCCGACGAACGGCTCGGCAGTATCGAGAATATTCAGGAGAATGGAAGCGGGCAGCCCCTCGGTAGTCAGAAGGTGTTGCAGTTGACCATTTTTATTCAACTGCGGATTGTTACTCATTGCCCTGGTGCTTGTCATACAGGCTCAGGTCCAGCTTTCCATCCGCTTTTTTTTCCAGCGCCAGCATTTTTGCAGGGGGCACCTCCAGCGTTGCGCCAATGTATTGTGCGGCAATGGGAAGCTCTCTCCCGCCCCTGTCTATCAGCGCAGCGAGGCGAATGCTTGCCGGCCGCCCGTAATCGAATAGTTCGTTGATGGCAGCCCGGATCGTTCGTCCTGTATAAAGCACATCATCCACGAGAATGATGTGGCTTCCTTCCACTTTGAACGGGATGTCCGAAGGTCTGATCTGGGGATGCAGGCCGATCTGTCCAAAATCGTCGCGATAGAAGGAGACATCGAGCGCTCCCAGGGGGAGGGCCAGTTGCAGATCCCTATGCAGCCTTTCCGCAAGCCATACTCCGCCGGTATGAATTCCCACGACTGCGGTATCACTGGAAATGCCTTGCCGGATCCGGGCAGTCAGCACAGCCAGCAGGTCTTCCGCTTCAGGTAATTGCATTTCGTTTGTCAAAATAAGATTGCAATATCAGTTGAGCCGCGATCTGATCCAGCACCTGTTTCTGTCTTCTGCCTCTGACACTTGCTTCGTCCAGCGCTGCACTGGCGCTGATCGAGGTATAACGCTCATCCTCCAGGACAGTGGGAATGCCAAACCGGACCTGAAGGCGATGCGCAAAGCGGCGGCTTCGACGGGTAAGCTCGTGCTCTGCACCGTCCGCATGTACTGGCAGTCCAACCACCAGCAAAACAGGCTCCCACTCCTTGATTAACCGGGCGATGCTTCTCAAGCATTCCTCCTTATTCTCGTTGGATAGGGTAACAAGAGGATGGGCCAATCCCAATTCCAGATTCCCGATCGCCACACCGATCCGTTTTTCGCCGAAATCGAACGCCAGCGCCGTGCCGGTGCGCGGCTGACTCGCTTTTTCAGCCCCCTCCATTTGGATATCTGCCGATCCCTCAGCTCTGCCTGTAACGGCTGAAGTATTGTTCCTTGGTTGAATGGGCGATACTTTCAGGCATGGCCCACTTCATCCGACAGGCTCGAAAAGTCGACTCCAAGCAATTGCATTGCAGCTGTCAAACGTTCTTCCGCAGGTAATTCAAAAATGATGGCGGGGGATGCAGGCACCGTCAACCAGGCATTCTGCGATAATTCGTGCTCTATCTGACCCGGCGCCCACCCGGAATAGCCTAGCGCGACCAGGAGTTGCCTGGGACTCTCGCCATTTGCTATCGCCCGTAAAATGTCGAGGGAAGTGGTAAGCCCTACATCGTCATTCACTGCCATGGTCGATTGCCATTCACCCACGGGTTGGTGGAGGACGAAGCCACGATCGAGTTGTATCGGACCACCGAACATGATTGGAAATCTTCGCGTCAATTGGTCATCGGAAGAAATATCAAGCTGGTCCAACAGGTCTTTCAAGGTGAGATCGATCGGCCGGTTCACCACCAGCCCCAGTGCGCCCTGGTCACTATGCTCGCAGATATAGGTCAGCGTCTTCGCAAAGAAGGGATCTGTCATGGCGGGCATGGCGATGAGGAAATGATGGGTCAGGTCGACACTTTGCATGAGGTGAATGATTATGCGATTACCATCTCGTGGGATTGTATTCCGGAGTGGGCTGGCGGCTGCCTGTCCCGTTTCATGCTCACCGTAAAAGGACTGTCCGGCTTCGACCTGTAGGGTGAGGTTTTCGGAACTTTACTATTATTGTAGAACGAATACGTTTTCAGTGGTGAAACCGTGAAGAACCTTTTCTCCCTATCTTAAATGCCCGTCAATCCTGGTGCGGCAGCTGCTGCCGGAATCATCGCTGGTGTCGTTGCCACCGGCGCCCAGCTTGTTCTCTGGTGGGTATTCACTGATGCGCTCCCCTCCATTTTTTTCCGGGATGCCCGGCTCGCTGCGGCAATGCTAATGGGTTCCGATGTTCTCCCGCCGCCTGCCACATTCGAGTGGAAAGTCATGATCGTCGCAACCTTTATTCATTTCATGCTCTCCATTGCGTATGGCCTGATTCTGGCGCCCCTCATTTCCCGTCCTGGCATGGTGGCTTCCATACTGGCAGGCGCTGTCTTCGGGTTGATCATCTATGCAACGAATATGTACGGAATGACCCTGATTTTTCCCTGGTTCTCGGCAGCACGGGACTGGATCACCCTGGTTACCCATATCGTATTCGGAATCTCGCTGGCTGTTCCTTACAAATTATTGTCCAGACCTCATTCCGCATAACGCAAAAGGTTTGAGACAAGCTGGTGAAAAGTTTTTTTCGGGTCTGGTTCCCTGCCCGGGTTCGTTTCCGCGGCAATACATTTGTCATCGGTAATCTCATTGCGGCAGAACTCATAGTAATTGTTCCAATCCCTGTTATACGCCGGGATATCCTGCTGCCGCACACTCGATCTGAAGTCCTCGATGATTTCATGCATGACCGGCAAGCGTGCCCGCAGGTAAGTATCGATGCTTCTCGGCCAGTTGGTAGGTTCGGGATACAGGCCCGAGAGGGTGGATAAAATGGCCGAGCGGAATTCTTCAGCAGCCTCTGTCCGCCGTTTGCGGGTGAACATTTCATAAATACCGGCCACTACAATTCCCGCGCCCAGCAAAACCAGGGGCCACATGGGTACGTGAGTAAAGTACGCTGATATTTGATCGCTAAATTCGTTCATGTATTTTTCCGGTTATCTTGTTGCTATAGAACCTACCAAAACGTGGGGTGTATCACCTTTCTTCTTTTTTCCGGCTTCCGGGAGCGAGCCTGGCCGGATATGCCTGTGCTCAGAGAGGCGGGCAGCGTAGTGAGCCCGGAAAAAGTACGGCTCTGCTCTAAAATGGAGCACGACTATTCGACGATTATATGCTTTGGAAGGTGGGGGTCAATGCTCCGTGGCTGATTTTCCGGCAGCAGCTTTGCCTGCCCCTCGAGATAGCCGACACTCCGGGCTGAATGTCACAGATGAAAACTCCCGGGAATCCCCGGGTCTGGAGAGATTAGGTGAATTTGACAGGGAAGCACTTTTCAGCTGCTGGCGGCCGAGGCGCCCTTATGGCGCCCTTACAGCGTAATTGCGGATGTCAAAGAATAAAGGACCTGTAACTGGGAGCGAATCAACCTTCACGAACTATTGGACCAGGCTTGTAACCCCTGATGGGGGCAGAAGCGGACGAAGCAGACGAAGGGAAAGGACCGAGGCGAACCGCAAATCCTCTTTTTCGGGCCCCTCCTATTTGCAGGACGAGGGTCGGTGCTGGGGCAGGACAGTACCCGGGACAAGGTCGGGAACACCGGAGGCAGGATCGGTATTATCATTGCAGAACCATTTCTTGCCGTTTGTTGTCGCCAGAACCAGTGTTCTGCCGGACCCCCCCATCACCAGGGCCGGACTCACTCCGGTACTCTTGAATTTTGCTATTACCTCAAAACCTTTTTCCCGGGATATCGGTGTGAGACTCTTAACATACTTTCCGGTCCGTGTGGGCACCAGATTGTCGAACTCTTCGAGGGTAGGCCATCTTCCCTTATCCGAATAAAACGTGGCAACAGGAGATTTAACGCTGTCGAGAAGATCGACCGCTTCGGTTACCTGTTCACGGGCCTGGGAATCCTCATAGAGCCGAAATGCAGGTGGGATAGCGATCGTCGCCAGAATGCCAATGAGGGCAACTACCATCATTGACTCGATCAAGGTTAAGCCCTTCTGATCCTGCTTCATTCTAAAAAAGCTCCTTCTTGGTTAAACACATTACTATCTCCTGATATCTGCTATTCCTATTTGATCAGGAGCACCGGAATCGTCGAAAGCTGTATGATCTTGCTCGCAACCGAACCCAGCAATATTCCTTTCACCGTTCCAAGTCCACGCGGGCCAAGCACGATCTGATCGAAATTCATTTCTTCCGCATAACGCAGAATGATGTTTGGCGGATGTCCTGAAGAGACATGGAACCGGTAGCCGATCCCGGCCTGGTCGAGCAATGCCCGCGCCGATGACAGCTCTTTCATACCTTCTTCCTGGTAATACAGATCTATGCTCTTCTTGTCTATGAACATGGGCACGTTGCCGCGCAGGGGAAATTGCACGTTCAGCAAATGTATTGCCGGTGCTTCCCTGTATGAGGGAAACAGTTTGATGAACTGCCCGACTGCATTGTTCGATGCCGCTGAACCATCTACCGGCAACAGGAGTTTCAGCATGTTTTCTCCCTCATAACAGTTAATTTACGCCTATGAACGCGGTTTATCGTTCATATCGTCCATCAGGTCGACAATCGCGGCTCTTCTTGCTCCGGTCCTGTCCGCAAGCCATTTGCCGATGACCATGATCAGCAGAGCGCCGCCGGCGGGTGCAACCCAGTGCAGAAAAGCCGCATTGTTATCTACCCATTCCCTGCTGACCGCGTCGGTAGTGCTCATGCCCCCTGCGATCCAGCCAAGCAGGCCCGCACCGATGAAGATAGTGACGGGAAATTTTTCCATGAGTCTCATTACCAGCTTGCTGCCCCAAACGATGATGGGCACACTCACCGCCAGGCCAAAGATCACCAGAATGACACTGTCCCTGGCGGCTCCGGCAATGGCAATCACATTATCCAGGCTCATCATGGCGTCGGCGATAATGATGGTTTTAATCGCGCCCAGCAGGGTTGCGCTTGCGCTGATCTCATGTCCGTTCCCTTCCGGCTCGGGTTGAAGCAATTTGATGCCGATCCATAATAGCAGCAGTGCCGCTACGATTTTCAGGAATGGAATTGTCATCAAAGTGAAAGCGAAGTAGATCAGCACGACTCGCAGCACAATGGCGCCGAACACTCCCCAGAAAATACCGAGATTTCGCTGCTTTTCGGGAAGTCGCCGGCATGCAAGCGCGATAACCACGGCATTATCGCCTCCCAGAATGATATCAATGGCGATAATCTGGAGTACGGCAATCCAGAATTGCGGACTGGCAAGGTCCATAAGAAGTCTCTGAAAAATAGGGAATCAGATGAAGCCACCAGGATGTTTAGCCTATCCCCGGAACTGGATTGCGGATTATACCAGCGTCGGATAAATCTGCTTGTATCGGTCCCTTGATCGGCGTTGTATCGAGGAACCGCAAGAGTTCGGCTTTGCGCAGCAGTGTATCCTGATAGCCGAGATCGATGAGGGCGCGGCAGAAGGGTTCTTCAAACAGAACATAGCTCAGGAGAGACGAGCCATCGCGTCTCATTGCGCCGATGGCCCGGTAAAAAAGCCGGATGGTATGTGGCAGGGTGGCGGCGTGATGCTGCGCAATTTCAGTGAATTCGACACTGGGGGAAATGACCATGTGCTGAATCTGGCGCAGCGGCATGTCGTGATTTCTCATGTTTTCTTCGGGAATCATGCGTAGGGTCCGGTTGATGCGCTGCAACCGTTCCAGATCGACATAAAGGTTGTCGAGAAAAATACTGCTCATGATATGGCCACCGATCTGCGCGAGGGTGGGATAGCTGTCTACTTTGACACGCTCAGGCTGCGTATCTTCTATCTTGCGCACGCCAATCACCAGCACACGGTCCGCCCCGAGATGCAGCGCCGGGCTCAGCGGCGCAAGCTGGCGCATTGAACCGTCTCCGAAGTATTCGCGGTTGAGCCGTACGGCTGGAAAAAGAAGCGGAATGGCGGAGGAGGCCAGCAGGTGCTCAATTTCGATAGGGACAGCAACACCGATGCGGCGTTCCCGCTTCCATTGCCGGATGCTGTCCGCACCCTGATAGAACGTCACCGATTGTCCACTGGTATAGCCCCAGGCAGTAATACCGAGAGCATGCAAGGCACCTGTATCGATACTCTTCTGAATGCCTTGAAGCGGCAGGCTGTTTTCCAGCAGTTGCGCAAGCGGCGAATTGTCGAGCAGCGAGGTCGCACTCTGCTTTTTCAGGCCGCCAAACAGGAGAGATGCGAGCCAGCGTATTGCATTTCCGTATACGCCGAGAGGATCTGTCCGGTAGGCCTGATTGACGTGCGCGTTTTCCCATACGGCCGAGAGGCGTCGCACACCCTCATGAAAGTTGCGGGCGGAGATAGCGAGAACCGCGGCATTGAATGCGCCGGCGGACGTGCCGCAAATTACGGGGAAGGGGGTGCGCATTCTCTTTGGCAGCATCGCCGCGATAGCCTGCAGAACGCCTACCTGATAGGCCGCGCGCGCGCCGCCGCCAGTCAGGACAAGGCCTATCTTCGGCGCCCGGGAGGATGACGGGAGCAAGCTCATTCACCGGAATGGCAGAGGCCGCGGGAGCAGCAGCATTTATTCAACTCGAGGATCATTGCGGCTGAATCATGTCTTCCGGTCTTACCCAGTCCTGAAATTGATCGACGGTAATGTAGCCGGTTGCAACGGCTGCCTGTTCCAGCGTAGTGCCTTCGCGATGCGCTTTCTTCGCGATTTCGGCTGCCTTGTCGTAGCCGATATGGGGTGCGAGTGCAGTCACCAGCATCAGGGATTTGCGCAGCAATTCGTCTATGCGATCGATGTTTGCGGTGATTCCGGTCGCGCAATGCTCGTTGAAGCTTATCATACCATCTCCGAGCAGGCGCACGCTCTGCAGGAAATTATGGATGATAAGCGGTTTCATGACATTGAGTTCGAAATTCCCCATTGCGCCGCCCATATTGATAGCGACATCATTGCCCATCACCTGGCAACACAGCATGGTGAGCGCCTCTGACTGAGTCGGGTTGACTTTGCCCGGCATGATGGAGCTGCCCGGCTCATTTTCAGGAATTTTCAGTTCGCCGATTCCGCAGCGCGGACCCGACGCAAGCCAGCGGATGTCATTGGCGATTTTCATGAGCGAGGCTGCCAGGGTCTTGAGCGCACCGTGGGCATGGACGAGCGCATCATTGGCGGCAAGGGCCTCGAACTTGTTGGGAGCTGTCACAAACGGCAAGCCTGTCAATCTTGCCAATTCCGCTGCGACCCGCACCGCAAACTCAGGATGAGCGTTCAGTCCGGTGCCAACCGCTGTCCCTCCCAGGGCCAGTTCATATATGTGGGGAAGCGCGGCATCAATGTGCTCCAGCCCGTGGTCCAGCTGGGAAACATAGCCCGAGAATTCCTGCCCCAAGGTGAGGGGGGTAGCATCCTGCAAATGGGTGCGACCAATTTTGACAATGCCTGAAAATGCCTCCGCCTTGGTGGCCAGCGTATGCCGCAACGCGGCAATGGCAGGCTTCAACTGATGATGGAGTGAGCGGGCGGCTGCCACATGCATGGCAGAGGGAAACACGTCATTGGATGACTGCCCCTTGTTTACATCGTCGTTGGGATGAATCCTGCAATCCGGCCCTCTTCCGCCCCCCAGCAGTTCAGAAGCGCGGTTTGCCAGCACTTCGTTCATATTCATGTTGGTCTGGGTTCCGGAACCGGTCTGCCACACGACCAGCGGAAATTCCGCATCATGATTACCTGCAATCACCTCATCCGCAGCCTGGATGATTGCAGCAGCGCGCTCGTCATCCAGGATACCCAGATCACGATTTACGGCAGCCGCCGCGCGCTTCACGAGTGCCAGCGCGTGAAGCAGCGCAGGCGGCATGCGCTCCCCGGAAATTCTGAAATTCTGCAAGGAGCGCTGGGTCTGCGCGCCCCACAGCACATGCGCAGGCACCTTTACTGAGCCCATCGTATCCCGTTCATCACGGTAATTCATATCAGCCTTGGATTAAGGAAAGACAGGCGGGCATATAAGAAATACCTGAGCGCACGCATTCGCCGGCTCAGGCAGAAATAAAAGCAGCCAGGAAGGGAGGCTGCGGAGAGGGCTGCATGCTTGAACCGGGCGCACGGAAATCCTGCGCGTGCTGCTGCAGAGATTGAAAACTGATTCAGCGAAAGTCTATTCGTATTTATTCTGAGGAAGAGCACGTCAAATCGCCGGAGCATGGTGATGAGACGTGCCGGATCAATTATGTGCTGATCAGTTTTCGAGCCGGAAGGATCCTTCGCCGGGTTGACCGGTTTCAGGATCGATCCAGTCGGATATGCCGAGCTCATCCTCGGCTTGCTCCAGGGTTTCTCCCGGTTCGTAGTCCGAGTCTGCGTTGTACTCCATATCCTGGATGGCTTCAAGTAAGGTGGGGAAGGGGCCGAATACCCTGTCGCCCTCTTTTTCGTCATGCCAATAAAAACCATCGGGCCGTTCAACAACACGCGTGGTATCGTAGTCGCGGGACCCTTGTGGAATTGTACGAGCCATTGCCACCTCCATCAGATAGAGATCGAATGAAAGTCAATGTTAACCTCGTCCTTTAAATTTTACCAGCGCAAATAATCAGGGTATGGAAAACGTATTGATGATACGCACGTGGCGCGGGCCTTAAGGGCGGGTAAACATTTCCTATGGGGCTATGGGAGATTGCGGGAAACCGGGATGCGAGGTGGCAGACGATCAGTCCTCGGGATTGAGGCTTGCTACCAGGCGACGCTAAAACCGAAATGCGAAGAGTCGTTTTCAGCGGGGAGTGAGGGCAGGCAGGCCTTTCGTGACACCCCTGCTGCCCCTCTCTTTTATTCTAGTCCCAGTTCAACACTCCGCCAGTTTGATACTCGGTAACGCGTGTCTCAAAAAAGTTCTTTTCCTTTTTCAGGTCGATCATTTCAGACATCCAGGGGAAGGGGTTGCTCGCTCCCGGATAGAGAATATCCAGACCTATCTGCTGGCAGCGGCGGTTGGCGATATAGCGCAGGTATTCCTTGAACATGGGCGCGTTCAGTCCCAGAACGCCACGCGGCATGGTGTCCTCGGCATAACGATATTCCAGTTCCACCGCTTTTTGCATCAGCGCGCTGATTTCGCTGCGAAATTCCTTGGTCCACAAGTGCGGGTTTTCCATTTTGATCTGATTCACGACATCGATGCCGAAATTACAGTGCATGGATTCGTCCCGCAGGATGTATTGATATTGCTCGGCTGAGCCCGTCATCTTATTCTGCCTTCCCAGCGCCAGGATCTGTATGAAACCCACATAAAAGAACAGGCCTTCCATGATGCAGGCGAATACGATCAGACTTTTCAGCAGTTTCTGATCCGCTTCGGGCGTGCCTGTCCTGAATGATGGATCAGTTAGCGTGTCGATAAAGGGAATCAGAAATTCATCCTTCTCGCGGATGGATTTCACTTCGTGATAGGCGTTGAAAATCTCGCCTTCGTCCAGCCCCAGCGATTCGACGATGTACTGATAGGCATGCGTATGAATCGCTTCTTCAAATGCCTGCCGTAACAGGTATTGGCGGCATTCCGGATTGGTGATGTGCCTGTAAGTGCCGAGTACGATGTTATTGGCGGCGAGCGAATCCGCGGTAACGAAGAAGCCCAGGTTGCGCTTGACTATCCGCCGCTCATCCTCGGTCAATCCGTTCGGATCTTTCCAGAGAGCGATATCGCGGCTCATGTTGATTTCCTGAGGCATCCAATGATTGGCGCAGGCCGCCAGATACTTCTCCCACGCCCATTTGTACTTGAAAGGCACCAACTGGTTGACATCCGCCTTGCAATTGATGATGCGCTTGTCTTCCACCGACACGCGCCGATGGATGTCCTCTGCGGAATAGTCCTTTTCTCCCACGCCATTCCCTCCATGGGACCCAGCCACATCGCTCACGTCGCCTTCTGCCTCGGTCCCGTTCGTGTCGGCAAGGGGGCTCGCTGCTTGAGGGTCCACCCTGGTTCCGTCAAGCAATCCCGGATCGCCGTTTCTCCGCGGCGCCGATGGCATGATTTCATCCTCGAATATCAACATATCTTTCTCCTGACATTACATTTTAATTGTTATTGGCATGATTCACATTCCGGATCATCGATGGAACAGAACGGCACATCTGTCGCCGGCGCTGCCGCACTCATGGCTGGCAGGCTCCCTTCTGCGGACACCGCATTCAAAGAGCCAGCCTGGACTGTAGATTTTTCTGCAGACGTTGCTCCGAGCGAGCGCAGATAGTAGGTCGTCTTCAAGCCACGCAACCAGGCCAGTTTGTAGGTTTCATCCAGCTTTTTGCCGGAGACGCCTCCAATATAGATATTCAGGGACTGGGACTGATCTATCCATTTCTGCCTGCGCGCCGCCGCTTCGATCAACCACTGGGGTTCTACCTCGAAGGCAGTGGCATAAAGTCTGCGAAGATCGGTGGGTACGCGATCTATCTTGCCCAGGGCGCCATCGAAATACTTGATATCGGAAATCATGACCTCGTCCCATAGCCCAAGCTTTTTCAGGTCGCTTACCAGATACTGATTGGCAATGGTGAATTCTCCCGACAAATTGGATTTGACGTAAAGATTCTTGAAAGTTGGCTCGATGCTGGCTGAAACGCCGACAATGTTGGAAATGGTTGCGGTGGGCGCTATTGCCAGGCAGTTGGAGTTACGCATGCCATGGTTTCTGATACGTTCGCGCAGCGCTTCCCAGTCCAGCGTCGATGATCTGTCCGCCTCGATGTACCCGCCGCGTTCTTCCTGCAGCAGGTCGAGCGTATCCTGAGGCAGAATGCCCCGATCCCACAGGCTCCCGCGATAGGAAGCATAACGTCCCCGCTCTTCGGCCAGTTCGGTCGAGGCCCAGTAGGCATGGTAGGCCATTGCTTCCATGGTATGGTCCGCAAATTCCACTGCCTCGTCCGAAGCGTAGGGAATGCGCATCCTGTGCAGGCAATCCTGGAAACCCATGATACCCAGCCCGACAGGCCGGTGCCTGAGATTGGAGTTGCGTGCCTTGGCCACGGCATAGAAATTGATATCGATCACATTGTCCAGCATGCGCATGGCGAGGCTGACAGTACGCTTGAGCTTGTCGCTATCAAGTTTCCCGGCATCGTCGATGTGGGCTGCCAGATTGATCGAGCCGAGATTGCATACCGCGATTTCCTGATCATTGGTATTCAGCGTTATCTCAGTGCAGAGATTGGAACTGTGCACCACGCCGATATGGTTTTGCGGCGAGCGGATATTGCAGGCATCCTTGAAAGTGATCCATGGGTGCCCGGTTTCAAACAGCATGCTCAGCATTTTTCGCCATAACTGCACCGCAGGTATCGTCTTGTACAGGCCGAGTTCGCCGCGCGCGACTTTATCCTCATAGGCGAGATAAGCCTGCTCAAATGCCTTGCCATACTTCTCGTGCAGATCGGGCACGTCGGAAGGCGAAAAGAGTGTCCATTCGCCCCCTTCCATTACCCGTTTCATGAACAGATCGGGAACCCACGTGGCCGTGTTCATGTCATGCGTGCGCCGTCGATCGTCACCCGTATTCTTGCGCAGTTCGAGAAACTCCTCGATATCCAGGTGCCAGGATTCGAGGTAGGCACAAACGGCGCCCTTGCGTTTGCCGCCCTGGTTTACCGCCACGGCCGTGTCGGATACCACCTTGAGAAAGGGGACCACGCCCTGGGATTTGCCGTTGGTGCCCTTGATATGCGATCCCATTGCCCGCACACGCGTCCAATCATTGCCCAGTCCTCCGGCATACTTGGCAAGCAGTGCGTTTTCCTTGATTCCCTCGTAAATACCATCCAGGTCGTCCGGCACCGTCGTGAGATAGCACGAAGACAATTGCGAGCGGCGCGTACCGGAATTGAACAGGGTGGGTGTGGAGCTCATGAAATCGAAGTTAGACAGCACATGGTAGAACTCTATCGCCCGTGCTTCACGGTCGATTTCGTTCAATGCAAGCCCCATCGCCACCCGCATGAAAAATGCCTGCGGCAATTCGATGCGGCGCTCCTGTATATGGAGAAAATAACGGTCATACAAGGTTTGCAAACCGAGATAGCCAAATTTAAGATCGCGCTCCGCATGGAGGGCGTGTGCCAACCGGGGCAGGTCGAACTGCGCCAGCCGCTCATCCAGCAGTTCGGCCTCGATCCCGCGCTTTATGAAGGCCGGGAAATATTCCGTATAGCGCTCAGCCATTTCCCTTTGCACGATTTCCTCGCCCAGCACCTCGAAGCGGAGCGAGTGCAGCAGCAGTCGCGCCGTAACGTAGCTGTAGGCCGGTTCTTTTTCCAGCAACGCACGTGCCGACAGGATTACCGATTTCCTGACTTCCTCCATCGGCACTCCATCATATAAATCCTTGAGCGTGGCTTTAAGTATCAGCGCAGGATCGACCGCTTCACCCAGACCTTCGCAGCAGGATTCGATCAGCGCCAACAGCCTCGCGGTATCGAGCGGAATCCTGCGCCCATCCTCGAGCACGTTCAAGACACTGCCGGTCACTTCCGCTGCACCCGCGTCCTTTTGCTGCGCCCGCTTGCGCGCGCGATCCTCGCGATACAGCACATAGGCCCGCGCCACATCATGTTCCCCCGAGCGCATCAATGCGAGTTCCACCTGATCCTGGATATCCTCGATATGAAAGGTTCCACCCGAGGGCTGGCGGCGCATCAAGGCGTTCACCACATCTTCGGTCAGGCGCCCCACCACTTCGCGTACCCTGGCCGAAGCAGCCCCCTGGCTGCCCTCGACCGCGAGAAACGCTTTCGTCATGGCAATGGAAATCTTGTTCGGCTCGAATCCGGCCACCGAGCCATTGCGGCGAATGATCTTGTATTGAGAATAGCGCGGATCATGGCCGGGAGGGTTCGAAGAAAACTCGTAGCCTGCCATTGCCGGCCGGGACGTTTGATCTGTGGAAAGCTGCATGCTGAATGCTCCTCATTTGTAAGGGAAATGTGCCGAATCCCTGGGCAAAGCTTGATATTGCAGGTGCTGTGGAAATACTGTGGAAAACCTGTGCACTACTATATATAGTAGTGCATGAGAGTATGCTCAACTACCTCTAGTGCCCAAGGCTCAATGGTCCTATATTTTCTGACGGGTGTCAAAAGGTATTTTCTGGTTTTTGAGGCTGTGACTTTCAGGACTTTGATGCCTATATCCGGAAGGTGATGTGTACGGAAGCTGAGGCAATCCGGGGTGAAAAGCCGGGCATGACGGCGAGAGGTGTAGAGTTGATTTCCCTGAGGGAGGAGGGAAGAGAAGCGCCAGAGGAATGCCGTTCTTGCCAAAAAACCCCATCCCTGGGAAAGCGGATGGGGTGTACCACGCTGTTACGATCTGGACTTAAAACTTGATTCTTTAGATAACGTTATCCAGGATCACCCGGCTTTGCTTGTTCCACTGCACGTCCATGAGGTTGGAGAATCGTGCAATCACCTGGATGGCAACGCCGCCGGAGAACAGGGCTGCCCAGGCCAGCACCACGAACCCCCAGTGCAACGGTGCGCTGAAGAGTTCCTCCATGAACCAGAAGGCGTGACCCCACTCATTGAGGCCGACGTTCGGAAGGCTCATCAGCGGGCCTGCGATGGCCATCACCAGCGGAAACGACGTTCCCTTGTTGTAGAGCGGCAGGCGCGTACTTGCATACAGGAAAGTCGATACGCCCATGATGATGTACATCGGGAACGCCCCATAGAACAGCGGTATGTGGCTGGGTGTAAAGCTCGTGTCGCGGATGATCACCTGATGCCAGGAAGCATCCTGCTCGGTGAAGAAGCTCGATCCCCAGTAGACGGCGAACATGTACACGCCAAGCCACATCAGGAAATAGAAGTACCGCTTGATCTCCTTTTTCACTGTGAGGCTTGCCAGTTGCTCCTTCGTATCGCGCGTCTTCCATATCCAGCCCCAGACGATCAGGGCCAGGGTCGGCCAGAGCATCATCTGGAAACGCCACAGCCCCATCCAGATTTGCTCGAACTCCGGCTCCATGGAGTCCATCCCGTGGGAATAGGCGTAGGTGCGTTGAAACCAGATCCAGAAAACCGCCATCCCCAGTATCGGCAGCAGACCCAGCTTGTAGAACCTGGAGTCATACCATTCCGACATGTCATACGCTGTACTGCTCGCACTGCTCTCCCTCTTGTGACCAACTGCAATGGTCTCAGGTGTAATTGCAGACATCGCTAACTCCTTTTGCAAATAATCAAGAACCCCCACCGGGGTATCAAAATTAAGAACAAAAACTACCAGCCCAAGGATTCAGCCAAATTTGACTGGCAGAAAAGATAATCAGATCGAATACGCACCTTGTCTGATTATCTGCGATAAATCTCCAATGTCATATCCTCCTATTTGAATGAATTATTCATACCTGTTTTTTTACAGGTACTTGTTTGATCTCATCAATAAAATAAAGTTCAATTGCAATGATATATAAATAGGAAATAACGGATTTTATGTCTTTTTATATGATTTTATCATAATTCTCCCAGGAAATCGTGACGTTAGGAAACGGGGCAGCATCCCAAAGCGCGAGCGTAATAACGTCTTCCCCAATTGTTCAAAGCGTCCGCTTCTTTTGCTACAAAATCGTGAATGATAAAGGACGTTATCATTCATAAACGGATCGCTAAGAGGGGGGAGTTCAATGCCTTGGCTTCCAAATGCGCTTATGATATAAGCTAGATGTTAACTAGCTTATATTGGAGATTATATGCGTGAGATCGGGGCATTCGAGGCCAAGAATAAACTCGGGACCTTGCTCGACTGGGTCGAGAACGGTGAAGAAGTTCTTATCACTCGACATGGCAAAGCCGTAGCGAGACTGGTTCCCGCTGAGCTTGGCTTTAATCGTGCGAAAGCTCGTCAGGTAGCTCGCGGTTTATTGGATGCCAGTCGCGGGGTTACCCTGGGCGACCTCAAGATTAAGGATCTCATCAATGAAGGTCGTTTATGAGCCTGGTTCTTGACAGTTCAGTGGCTCTCACATGGTGCTTCGAGGACGAGCACACCTCTGCCACCCTTGATTTACTGGATCAGATTGTTGAAACCGGTGCAATGGCTCCGTCGTTGTGGCCTCTGGAAATACTTAATGGTCTAGCCATGGCTGAGCGGTGCGGCCGGCTTGATGCCATACGTCGTAGTCAACTGGCTGGGTTTCTCCGTGATCTACCGATTAATCTCGATCCTGAAACTGCAAACTAGTCATGGACAACAACAGCCTTACTTGCCGAACGCTACCGGCTTACTCTCTATGACGCAGCGTATTTAGAGTTGGCCCAACGCCTCGATTTGCCCTTGGCCACGCTCGATCAGGAACTACGTGTTGCTGCCAGCGCGCTTGGCCTCACCTTGCTTGGCGATTAATCATGCCCGAGAACTTTCTCCTCATCACAGACACCCTGGCGTTGCCGATGGCTGTTCGCGCCGAGCCCAAATGCAGGCAAACGCTTCATCGAGTTCTTCACCGCCAACATTCGTAACCCGAACACGCGTAAGGTCTACGCCCGAGCCGTAGTGGAGTTCGCCGCCTGGTGTGGGAATAATGGATTGACTGAACTGCAGGGCATCGAGCCGGTGCATGTGGCAGCTTACATTGAGACGCTGCAAGCGCGTCTGGTCGCGCCATCGGTAAAGCTGCACCTTATCCGGATGTTGTTCGACTGGTTGGTGACCGGGCAAGCTATTGACATGAATTCTGCAAGTTCGGTGCGAGGACCAAGGCATTCAACCAAAAAAGGCAAAACTCCGGTTTTGGCAGCGGACGAAGCACGTACCCTGGACTCCATCGATACCCACCTGCCAGCCTTCACGCTTTAGTATCACTAGTCCCCGCAGATAGCTGAGCTTGGGATCCCTTAGGGCAATGTCGCGAATGCATGAGCACTAATTGCTCCAAATATAGAGCGATGTTATCCAAAAGATAGTCTTTATTCTATATAAAAAGCAGTGGATGATTTCACTCTGGGAATTTCGGCCAGCAGACCACCCAGCGAGTGGCAGTGCTTTTTGTGCAAGATCGACCGAGAGACATCCAAGGACAAAACGCTACACAGATTTGCGATAACTACGCTACGTATAAGTATCCAACATACAAGAGTGGGTGAAGAAGCATTCGCACTTCAACATGTACTTCACGCCCACCTCGGCCTCGCGGTTGAACATGGTGGAGCGATTCTTCCGCGATAGTTCAGAAACCTTATCCATAGCGTATTCACCCCTTGGTAAAAGGGTTGATGGTCTTGATCGACCATCAAAAATACGTCACCCCTTCAGTTATGTCATACCCAACTTTCAGTATGACTCGCTCATTACTTAAAGAGATATTAATATGTCTACTCTGATTACATGGCCGGTAAAATCCAGGGAGCTGCATAGCAATCATTTTGATTCAACGATTTGGAATGATTTTCAGTTCCGACCCGACGATATCATTATTGCAACGTATGCCAAATCAGGCACCACTTGGACGCAGCAAATCGTGGGGCAGATGTTGTTCAGCGGCGATCCCGATCTGGAGGTGGCGGAAATGTCGCCGTGGCTCGATCTGCGCGTGCCGCCCAAGGCAGTGAAATTACCGCTGGTGGAAGCGCAGACACATCGTAGATTTTTGAAAACGCACTTGCCGGTCGATGCGCTGGTGTATTCGCCGAAAGCAAAATACATCTACATCGGCCGCGATGGTCGGGATGTTCTGTGGAGCCTGTATAATCATTACGTCAACGGCAATCAAGCGATGTATGCGGCATTAAACGATACGCCAGGGCGGGTGGGTCCGCCTTTCAGGCCGTTGCCAGTAGATATTCGCGAGTGCTGGCGTGATTGGATGGAGAAGGACGGCTATCCTTTCTGGCCATTCTGGGAAAATATTCGCTCCTGGTGGCGGATCCGTGAATTGCCCAATCTTCTGCTCATTCACTTCAACGATCTCAAGCGCGACATGGAAGGTGAAATGCGCCGGATTGCACGCTTTCTTGATATTCCCATTAATGAGGCCAGATGGCCTGATATCATCAAATACTGTTCATTCGATTGGATGAAAAATAATGCCACGAAAAGCGTGCCGATGAGTGGCGCCTTCTGGGATGAGGGTGCTAAGGTATTTATCAACAAGGGCGTGAACGGCCGCTGGATGGACACACTGACTGCAGACGATTCAGCTCAATATGAAGCACGCGCAGTCAGTGAATTGGGACTCGAGTGCGCACGCTGGCTTGCCGGCAAAGCCTGAAAACATAAACCAGTAAGACTTCGATGCTACGGACCTTCTATGAGACCTGTAGCAAAAAGGAAGAGATTTTCCCACGGGGCAAATGGCTGAAGCCCAACCATGGCGCGGGCAGGATCAAAAAAATACCGCGCATTTTCCCTGGTAAAAAGCGCGGTTAATCTCGCTTCCTCAAAGCGCCTGAGTACATTACTAGTAATTGCGAAACCTACCTTGCTGGTATGGACAAAGTCCCTTGCACGTCTGACCTCCAGCAGTTTGCTGATCTCAGCCTCTATGCCGAGGCTGAAGAGTTTGCCGGCTCAATGAAATGGGATTATGACGCGATCCCGCGCCAATTGCGCCGGGGATTTCAGGCGCGAGAAACGTGCGCTACCAACCGCAGATGAAGCGGGCGAGATCGCTCATGACGGTTCATCCCCGCGCATGCGGAGAACATACCTCTTTCCAGTGTGCCGATGATGGCCGCATTTTGCATGCGCAAAGCTACACGTCCGGAGTCAGAACTGGTCGCTATCTCCAGATGCCATCTTCACCTTCTTTCAGGCATGATCCATTAGCATCCAGTCCGTATGCACACTCTATTATTCCACCAGCAATAATTTTTTCATAATTTTCCCTTTCTCTTTCATTAATCGGCACCGAAGGACGACCACATGCGGCTATCAGCATAACTGACAGAGCAATAGTAACTGCATTAATAATACGCTTCATAAAATAACGCCCTATAAACTTTATAATAACCTTACCATTGGTATGGGTTTTGATATATAGCCAGCTCCGACAAGGTGAACACTAGGTCGAACAACTTGATGTTCACGCTTCCTTTGTTTTTCTTCATAATGATTTCCTCTAAATTTCCAGAGTGGAATCATCTACTGCTTTTTATATAGAATAAAGACTACTTTTTGGATAACATTGCTCCATTTTTGGAGCAATTAGCATGGAATTTTTGAATGACATGGCCTTGTTCGTGGAAGTGGTCAAAGCGAAGAGCTTTCGCGGTGCTGCCGATACTATTGGAATGCCGAACTCAACCCTGTCCCGACGGATCAGTGCATTGGAGAAGGCAATCGGGCTGCGCCTTTTGCATCGCACAACGCGCAAGATTGAGCTAACCGAGGCCGGTCAGATTTATTACGAGCGCTGTAAGCGCATCGTCGATGAAGCCAGGCTTGCGCATGAACAACTCGGCAAAATGCTCGCACAGCCCAGCGGAGTGTTACGCGCTTCACTACCTGTGGACTTTACCGTAGCCTACTTGGCGCCTTTGGTCGCCGAATTTGCAAACCTCTATCCCGGTATCACATTCGATTTCGATCTCACATCACGGCGGGTCGATCTGGTAAGCGAGCCTTTCGATGTGGCGATCCGCCTGGGAGAGCCGGAGAATTCGCAGCTGATCGCGCGTCCACTGGCCTTGCTCCCGGCGTACCTTTACGCTTCACCCCGTTATCTTGACCGCGCGGGTGAACCTGTCGAGCCTGCCGATCTGGAGCACCATGAGTGTCTGAGCATCCTGAAGACCGGTACGTGGACACTGCACGATGGGATGCACACTATCAAAGTTTCTATCAGGGGCCGGTTCACGCTCAACAGTGTCGGCATGATTCGCCGCCTGGGGGCGCTCGATAGGGGCATTATCATGATGCTGGAGGAAATTGTCACCGATGATCTTGCCAGCGGGCGGTTGCGTCGCGTACTGCCTCAATGGCATGGCACTCCAGTACCAGTCTATGCCGTCACTGAGACCCGATTACTGCCTGCAAAGACACAGTGCTTCATCGAGTTCTTACGGGAGCGCCTGCCACGGGGTTTAAAACACGGGGTTTAAAAAGATGCTGAAATTTCCCCTGATGCTTTCGGCGCATCTTCTCGCGTTTCGAGAAACTCGATGCGATGTTTATCGGATTTATTCACTTCGCTTTAATCGTTGAAGCTTTCCGTAGTGAACACACCTAGTTTGTTTTTACGACGATACCACGATCATGTAATGAGCCGATAACCTTGTTAACTGATGCCACTAAAGGCAGGTTTCCTGTATCTACCACCAGTTCGGGGTTGTCTGGTTTTTCATACGGGGAAGAAATACCGGTAAAGTCTTTGATTTCACCTCTTCTTGCACGTTTATACAATCCTTTCACATCCCTTTCTTCACATATTTCCAGGGTGCATCGACAGTATATTTCCAGGAAATCGCCTTGGGGGACCAATGAGCGAACCGCTCGCGATCAGAGCGGAAAGGCGAGATGAGAGCAGTAAGTGTGATTATGCCGGCTTCCAGAAACAGTTTTGCCATTTCTCCCACTCGTCGAATGTTTTCCGCACGATCTTCAGTGGAAAAACCCAGATCGGAACAAAGTCCATGACGCACGTTATCTCCATCAAAAACGCCTATTCTGGCTTGTGTGGCAAAACTTTTCCCTTGCCACAATTCATGAATGATAAAGGACATTATCATTCATTGTTTTTTCTTCGGGATTCTGATCTTCTCATGCAGAGAAGCGGTTAGTAATCAACAGCAAACGAAGGGTTTGCAGAAAAATCTCTGAATTTTCTGCCCATATCAACTAAATTTATAAATATGTGGTAGTGAAAGTGTGAGGTGGCCCCAAGCTTTCTTTGCCAGCCTCACTGGCCTCTGATTTGAATACCAAAAATACTAATGTAAAGAGGCGGGGCCATGGGAATTACTCGAACCAGTGCCAATCGGGTCGACTGGATATCTCTGGTCGAGGCGGGTTACAACCTGGAGGGAAGCGATTCCCAATGGTTGAGGCAGGTTCTGGATCAAGTGTCACCACTTCTAGGCCGTGGAACCAGCCCGCTCGGCTGGACCTTTCGTTGTACACCTACCACTTTTACCCTCGGTAGCTTTTCCGAAGGAACCCCCAAAGCGTTGACTTATGTTGCCCGCATGTCTCATGCATTGGCAACGGAAAAATCCCTGGATCTCACCTACCGGACAGGTGTTGTCATCGCTACAGCGAGCGAACTCGTGTTTCCCCGGCTCCCGGATATGCACAAAATGTTCAGGAATCTGCTGAAGGGTCGCATGCGAGACCTCTTGGTCATCAATTGCCAATCCGGAATAGGAAGTGGTGCGTCAATAGGTATTCTACTCAAGGAAACTTCAAAAGCAACCGATCAGGAAAAGCGGCGCTGGCCGCAAATCGCGGCTCATATTGGAGCGGCGATACGCTTACGCAACATGACAGCCGAGTTGTCACTCGATTCTCCCAGAGTCGAAGCCGTGCTCGAATCCAACGGGGAAGTTTATGATGCCCGGGGGTCGGCGAAGGAGCTCGACGCCAGAGAAACACTGCGTGAAATCGTCCGCCGAATCGAGCGGTGCCGCACCTCATCGGGACGAGAAAATGTGGACGAGGCACTCGATAATTGGGAGGGCTTGGTCAGCGGACGCTGGTCCATGATTGATCGTTTCGACAGCGATCGACGTCGCTTTATCGTCGCAATCAAAAATGATCCCGCTCATCCCGATCCAAGGGGGCTGACTCCACGCGAGCGGCAGGTTGCGGAGTACGTTGGTCTTGGATGTTCTTCAAAAGAAATTGCATATACGTTGGGCCTCTCCGAAAGCGCCATTACTAATTGCACCGCCCGTGCACAAGACAAACTGGGCATGACTTCGCGTGCGGAGCTGGTGACCTTCTTTGCTCCTAATGGATTCAGGCGCAAGCTTGCCGAAAAGTCCATCTCTGACGAACGATTCCTTATAGCTTCCTCTTCGCTCATCAATGTGAATGGCCTTGAGAATCTGTCGGAGGCTGAACGTGAAATCGTTGGGCTCATGATTGCTGGATCGACCAATGCGCACATTGCGGAACGCCGGGAGGCAAGCGAATACACCGTTGCTAACCAGGTGCAATCTATTTTCAGAAAATTAAGTGTGCGTTCACGCGCCGAGCTTGTAGCAAAGCTACAGAAATTAAAAGAGAGGTATTACTAAAAACATCTTCCCGCTACAGCGATGTATGAAATTAACTATCTATGTAGTTACAGCTCTTCTGATGCAAATTTAAATCAGCAAAGGGTTTCAACATGAGCCGTTTCGAGTTCTCAACTGTGGACTTTCCCGAGAGCGAGCGTGTAAGTGCATTTCAAGAGATTTATGCTTCCATTGCTAATATGGATATGGAATCTCTAGGCCAGGCACCATTTGTGGAGATGGTTGGACAGTTGCTCCCGGGACTCGGCGTGTACGAGAGTACAGTTTCACCGCATCGTTCTCGGCGCACTCATGCTCACGTCTCAAAAGACAGCAATGATGACTTGGCATTGATAGTGCCTATCAATAGCTCGGCAGTGATCATTCCAGAAAATAGTGAACCTCTATATTGCTTACCGGGGGAAGCAATACTAATGCCAACTGACTCCGTTCACGAAGCAGTTAACCAGAACACGATATCAATTGCGTTCGTTGTCACCCCCAGATCACTGATCACTCCGAGAGTTTCCGATCTGAACAGCGTTTTGATGAAAAAAATCACAAGTACATCCGCACCTGAACTGCATCTGCTGGTGGGATATACCCGAATGCTAATACAAATGAAGCATGACCTGTCGCCTCAGCTCGCCTCATTGGTCTCCGCCCAAGTACAAGACTTACTTACATTATTGTGCGGCGCAAGAGGTGAGAAATCCGAAATAGCGACCAATCGCGGTCTACGAGCAGCGCGCCTGAACGCGGTTAAAAGCGATATTACGAGACATATTACTGACAGCGATCTCTCTATCGGGTGGGTAGCCCAACGCCAGGGGATATCTCCTCAATATATACGTGCCCTCTTTCACAGCGAGAACACTACTTTCGCTGACTATGTCAATAGAATTCGCCTAGAGCATATTTATCGCCAATTACGCAATCCCCTTCATATTGCTGAAAGCATCAGCACGCTGGCATTCAATGTCGGTTTCAACAATCTTTCATGGTTCAATCGTGCTTTCAAGAATCAATTTGGCCTGACTCCTTCCCAAGTACGCGAATCACATTTCGCTGGTACACCATAGAGCATTGCATTCAATAAGGACACACTTTCGCATCGTCCTGCAGCGCCGCGAAAGCGGCGCGGTCAGTCAGTAGCGTTTACTACCATTTATTGTAGCGCTTGGTAGGAGCGTACCTCCTAAGATTCATATTTAATTTCACCTATTGATTCCAATTACTACGACTGTTGGAAGAGATAGGTCTCATCAATTTGATGGAAGTCATCGGGTTTTAACGGTTTCACGTCCGGCCTGATTTAAATCTTTCCGTTTTTCTTCTCGGATGAGCACATTCCGAGATCGTGAAATTCGGATCAGGCCAGGTTCAGATCCGGATTTCATTGACTTCGCATTCGACCAAGCGGTTCAACTAAGCTATCTGGATATCACTTTGCGTAGTCTGGCAGTTTGAACCCTCTCCAGTTTTGAGAAGGCTCTCGATATCTGATTGCTGGATTAACCAGTGCGAACATTTTCAGAGCGCCGGGGACAAGCGAATACACCGCTAACCAAAGTACGATCGATTTTCAAAAAAATTGTGTATTCGCTGCTGGGGAATATAACAAAAGCATTTTTTATAGCCTCCCCAATGTGTGGAATTAACTATTGATACAGCCTATTCACTGCAATAAGGTTGGCAACACTCAAATGAGTGTATTAACAGTAGGGGGAAAAATGGAAGGTCGTTTTACCGAACGGGAAACAGGCGCAGAGTATCACGTGAGGGAGTTGAGCGATGGCACGGTTGTTTGGGTGGGTGAAGACGTAAGTGGAACCGGGATAAAAAATTTTACAAATATTTTTTTCGGTCGCAGGGTTAGTGCTACCGAAGCGCGCGGTGATTTTATCGATATTCCCAAGGGACGTAGCAACGGTTTATTTACTAACCTAAGAATACATTTTGGTGCTGATGAGCTTAACTTTACTCTACCAGGAATAGGTGAACGCACTTTAACAAGACCTGAAACAGACTTTCCCGTTACCAATTTTCTCGAATGGGGAGCGGGTTTTTATGATGAACCCCCTACCTCAGATACATTTTCGTTGACTGGAGTATGGCAGTGCAATGATGGGGGTATTTACTACATCCGGCAGTTCGGGACGAGGGTTGCGTGGTTTGGCGAACACCTAAGGGGCGAATGGAGCAACGTCTTCTTAGGGGAAGTGAGTGACTCTCGGCTTAGCGGACGTTGGGTGGATGTCCCGAAAGGAAGAGCATCGGGATCCGGGGAAATCAGACTCGAGGTTAAAGGAATAGTGCCAGTTGCAACACGTATACCGGGCACTCGTTTGGAAAGGGTTAACGCAACTGGGGGTTTTGGAGGGTCGGAATGGATCAAAACCGATTCAGTTCGCGTAGCGTTCAGGTTACGAGACCTCAGGATAGTTCGAAACGCCGATGTAGGCGGCATTAATGTTGGTGGAGACGAACCTTACCTTATGCCGGTATATGTTACGGTAGGCGGTAACCAATATAGAAATCTTTTCCAGCTCTCAAGTGCAGCGCGTCCCCCCCGGCCATCTGTAGTATCGCCTCTTTTTCAACATCCCTGGGGTAGGCATGGAGAGTGGCCAAAAAATAATCTTACCTGGCAAGAAGACCTTGCTCCTGGAACTGTTATACCCGTTCCCGATTACGTTTCATATTTTGAAACTGAACTAAGAACCCTTCCAGGCTTACAGCCAAATTCCAGCTTGGGCAGGGATACACCGGTCTTCGTCCCCGGAATAATCGCGCTTGAAGAAGCCTCTACACGGCACCAGGATATTCAAGCTGGTTATCAGGCATTACTTCAAAACAGCTCCAGACTCATTCATAACGAAATTGCAAGGGCAAGCAGAGAGTTTCTAGGGAGTGGTACCGTCGACTTTGACGCTTTAATAGAAGCTCTCCGGATAGCACTTGGCGAAGTGACGATATCAGCGATCCGGGCAAGTGCCCTATCAGACTTTTTCGGAATCATCGGAGGATTTGACCCAGATAAAAATATGGGCAGCAGTTTTAGGGGTTTTTCGTTTGGAATGCTTAAGGATGCAGCTCTGAGAGGTACATCCATTCCGGTAAATATTCTCTTCAACGAGACTCGCCCCGGAGAATGGCGCGTGAGTGGGACTATTTCCGGCAGTCTTGGACCTTTTCGTAGAAGCGGAACAGTTACAGAACTGGAAGTAACTTTCGAAACAGGTAACGATGACAAAAGGAGAGGCAGCACAGTTGAGATTGTGGTGAATATCGTGGGTAGTTCCACTCGAGGATCTTTTCGTGCGCGCGTTCGAGGACAGCGCTTTGCTGACCATTCGTTTCACACAATTCGGGTTCCACTCACTCCAGCAGTAACCCTAGGTAATCTAAGGAATTTGCAAATTATATGGACCCGTGATCCAGGAGGAGGCTGGCCTGAAAACCCAGATAGCTGGGATTTACGAGCGATTCGTGTGGTTGCATTTGATCAACTGGGGCGCCGGCATACTCTGCTTAGAGACCAGCTACAAGATCAAAAATTCGATGCAAACCGAACTCTGACTATTCCATTACCAAGAGTCAGTAGTTGAATGAATAAAGGGTACTGTTTGATCATCTGTAAGGAATGGATTCAATTTACTCAAATATATAAGCCCGACACGAATGGGAATGGGAGAGAAAATGGAAAGGCAACTGTTATCTTCCGCCAGCAGAGAATTGGCGTCGGCATGGCACCTACAGGGGAAATCATGAGCACTTGGATGAAAACAATAAATACAGACGAAATAGCTTTTCCAAACTATGTTGTTCGAACTGAGACAAAACTGATCCGATATATCCAACAGTTTTTCTTGAGAGTGTTAATGGAGCCCTCATCTCATAGGATGAGATCAATAGTAATTCGGTATGTTTTTATATTTTTATTTGGTTTCGTCTCAATACTGGAAGCCGAAACAGCACAAGCTCAAGAATATGTTCCCATGTATACATGGTTCTCCGCCACACGGGGAGACCACTTTACTACCAGCAATCCAGAATGGGCTGGACGAATAGGAGATATTAAGCAAGCAGATGAAGGTTCAGGTTATGTATTAACCCGTATTGAAGGTCAAGTCCTTAATCCAAGCCACCCACAACCCCGGGGCACTGTTGCCCTGTATAGCTTCTGGAACCCGGCTCGCGCAGATAATTTTCTTACTTCTGATTCAAGATGGGTTGCCAGGGCTGAAAGGGATGGATATACCCGTTTCCGTTTGGAAGGATACATTTATCCTGCGGCAAGGCCAGGCATGCTTCCATTACGCAGTTTTTGGAGCGCATATCGGGAAGATAACTTTGCTTCTACGGATCCACGTTTAGCGATTACCATAAACTCATCGGCAGAAGAAAGAACAATGTCGGTGGAGGGTGGAAGATATATCCATTATCGCGTTGAAGGGTACATGCAGCCTCCGTCTGGACCAAGTCCATCAGCCAGACCAACGGCCTTACGCGGACTTGTCGACATGCATGCACATCCCATGAGCCATTTGGGCTTTGGTAAAAAATTGATACATGGTGCTCCGGACGTTGGTTCGCTCATTCCCGCAGGCACAAGAGATTGCAACGCTGGCGACATTCGCGCTACTAGAGCATTTCTCTTCTAATTGGAATCGGGAGGGTTGCCCTGCGCGCCAAAACAGGGGAAGATCGGGGTGGAGGTGAGACATGCCGAGAGCTTATTCCGAGGACTTGCGCCGCCGGGTAGT
>Ga0182738_1000500_pt1 | contig 55100 bp, 52 predicted proteins | sample eDN5th30CBELigMG_FD_128876 | JGI IMG/M metagenome (GOLD analysis project Ga0182738, IMG submission 128876) | Enriched Miracle-Growth compost microbial communities from Emeryville, California, USA - eDNA 5th pass 30_C BE-Lig MG (version 2)... ... | reverse complement strand
TTAAATAAAATTTCGGGCATTTTAATTTAGATGAGGATCAATTTTCTGGGATATCTAATAATATTCACTGGAAACAAAAAATGATGTGATGTGTTTTGATTGATTGATCGACTGAGATTTATCACCATATTTTTAATGAGATGAGGTAAGATGAGAGCTATCATCAGATTTTGCAAGGCTCAAATTAAAAGAAAAGATTTTAATCGTTTCTTCACAAGAGACTAAAATCTCAGAAATGATGATTCACAAGAAAATGAGAAAAGAAAGCGTGATAAAGTGCTCACGATTTCTCTCGCGAATCATAAGAAAAACAAAATGAACTATCAGCTAGCAGAGACTATCTTTGAGTTTAGAGGGGGGAAAACAAAAGGGAGATAGATAATGTTTTTCAAGAGTTGATTTTGAATTTTAACCAAGGAAGCAGGAAAGCTGTCCCGTTTCGTACATCTAGTCTTTATCGAATATAAGAATCGAATGATTCAAGAAAAACAACGCTTTATCTTATACTTAACTACATTTTAGCGAAATAGGTCATCGTTTCTCACTATTTAGCTAAACATTTTCGAGTTTTGATTTCTCCATACTTTGAGGGAGAATTTTAATATCAATATACTCTTTGAATGAAAGCAAAGTAACTCTTTTCAAGAAATGTCTATAGCTATTACTAGTTTTGTACCAGGGTGCGAGCCAGGTTTGAGAGGATCGATATGGATGGGTCTGGATGATAAGTTCTGAATCAAGATATTTTGAGGTCAGAAGCAGCTAAAATTTCAGAATAAAATTTGCAAAATAAGGACTGAGATTGCTCTGGAGAGATATCTTGAGCACTAAATTCAAGAGCAAATTTTGCTAAATTCCCACCGTAAATTAAGGGTGCCTAATAAAATAATTAATCAAGCTGTGAAGGGAAAAAGCAATGGTAGAGTTAATGAGAAAAGATCTTTTCAGAACGTCGGAGGAGAGCGGCCAGAAAAGGCAGTTTGATTTATGATAATATTCTGGTGGCTAAACAATGACTAAACTAAATTTTTTGGGCGTTTTTGATCCTCAAAAAAGTTCTTTTCATGTCCTTTATATTAATTTATGACCTAATTAAATTTCCACACTCTTAAATTAATAAAAGCAAAAATTAACAAAAGCTTTATAAAGAATCTATATCCAGACAAATGGAAGTCGAGTAAGTCTTGCTTTTACCACTTGCACTAATGCTCAAACAGGAAATCCAAGCAACCCGTCCCCGAAACTTTGTTGAAGAAGAGAGCCAGAAACGCCAAGCTCGCTGAATCCAGAAAGAGATTCGTCCAAAAGAGAACCGACCAAGCTAAAACTAGAAATGAGGAATATGCCAAGAGAGCCCAAAAGTACCACGAAGCTGCTCAAAAGGAACAAAAGGAGCTCGTCACCCTTAGAAGAAAGGTAGCTCGTCTGCGATCTCAAAGTCTTATTTGCCTAGGCCAGAGCTGAAAACTCCTTCTACGTCCCTGCTGAAGCTAAGGTTGCTCTCGTTGTCAGAATCAGAGGGTAAAACCGTGTTTTTCGTGGCTAATTTTTTAGTATCAACAACCTTGCTCCCCAAGTCAGAAAGATCTTACAATTGTTCAGACTCAGACAAATCCACAACGCCACCTTGGTCAGAATTAACAGAGCCACCTTGAACATGCTCAAGAAGATCGAACCTTACGTCACTTTCGGGTAAGCTCTCCACAAAAGTTCGTTTGTAACCTTTCCAAAGTTACCCCACCAGAAAGACTATCTCTGATTTGGTCTACAAGAGAGGTTTCGGAAGAATCAACAAGCAAAGAATCCCCCTTACCTCCAACGAAATCGTTGCCCAAGCCCTCAGACAACACAACATCATCTGCGTTGAAGACCTCATCAACGAACTCGTCACCGTTGGACCTCACTTCAAAGAAGCTAATAACTTCCTTTGGTTCGCAAATCACTAAATTCTTGTCGCTTACTTTTTTCTAGGTCTTTCAAGCTCGCTTCCCCCAAGGGCGGTTTCAACAACAAGAGACACCCTTATCAACAAGGTGGTGACTGGGGAAATAGAGAGGAAGATATTAATAAGTTGGTTAGAAGAATGCTTTAATTTCGATATGCATATAAATGTGTTTTTATGATGTAGCCGTGATTTAATCAAGTAAAAGACCTAGAGACTGAATTCACATTAGGAATTGGTAGCAAATAAACTCATTGTACTGGAAAATAAACATGTCAGCCCCTAAGTTTCTTTAAAGATAAAACTTTCTTAGTCTTGGATCTTTTTTTGATATGTTCAATAAAATATCCCTCTAAATATGATTTTCTCTCATTTCCGTAGATTCCCTAACCGCCTGCTGATTTCCCTCACAGGTGGTTACCACTCATTCATTATTCACAGAGATCTAGGGATCCGAAAAACATTTGTGACTTTCCTTAGCCACCACAAACCTAGCTTTGATTTCTCAGCGATTTTTAACCACAAAATAAACCTCCTCAAAAATTATTCAAAAAATCAATTAATAGAAAATCCCCTCAGATTATTTCGCAACCATCTCGTGACAAAAAAATCGTTTCTTTTCCGTCAAATCGGGGCAGAATTTTCGAAAACCATCTCTTCAAAAGGTTCAGGACTTTTTTGGAGAAAATGCGAAAAAATTTCAAAACAGAAAGATTTCGAATTTATAATAAAAATAGAGTCCATTCCAGTTCCTATATTTAGGTAGAATTTTAATTACCACTGTATATCAAATATATCCCTATAAAAAGACTGAATTTTGAAAACATCTCAACTCTTGAGCTTTTGATGATTTTTTGGGGCCAAATTTCTGGGAAGAAAGCGCTTCTATTGAATATTGGCAAACAGATATTGACATTTTGTCGAGTAGAGGATTTGAATTTCTTTTTCAAAGTTTCAAGGTAGGAGCTGAAAGCACACAAAGGTGAAATCTAATAATATTCTCTATTCTGTTATTCGCAAAATTAAATTACTCGAGATTTTTCTAAAATACTTACTTGTTTTAGATGAGATTCTTGACAAACCTCTTTTTTCAAGATTGAGATTTTGGAAAGAAAAAGCATCAAGTATAAAACTTACTTACCGATTAAGAATGAAATTTCTTTCAATAATCTTCAATGTTTTTTTCTTCAGACGGAGAATTTCTTGTTGTGAAATTCCTCGAATCTCCAAATTCTCTTTTCATTAAGCTCTTTTTCTTGCTGAATAGATGGAAGACTTTGACAAAAGAAGATATCTAGGTCTCCAATTTTAAGTTTTACACATCTCTCAATATGGTTAGAGAACAAGAGCGACTTGGTGTCACTCACTCTACAGAAACTACAATGAATATGAAAATTGAGCAAGGAAAAAGACCTAAAATCTGCCAAACAAACAAAAACTATCTCGACCCTTTTTTATGATTCTCACAATCGTATCTTTTCAACGATATGAAGAGGAAATTAGAAAAACTACAAAGAAAATCAACATGCATTTCTCTCTTTCAGAATGAATCGATATAAAATTGGATATATGAGCAAAGTTTGCTCTTCTTTTTTTTGGGCGTTTCATTGAGATGAGATCAGCCATTAAAGAATCCTCCCAAATTATGTCTTTTTATTTAAAGCACCATGGTTTCTTTCGCTCTAAATAAATCGTTATTTTTTGCACCAAAATTCTACTTTGAATTTTCTATGAAAACTTAATGAACTTGGAAATGAATTAAAATTAACAAATTTGCTTAGAGTTTTGCTGATTCAAAATAAAAGTAAAAAAGAAAAATTCCCTGAATTCAGATGACCAGTCAGTCTAAGGGGAAAATCTCGCAGAATCAAAGTTTCCATTCCCATAATTTGCGGAATTTCATTTAAAAAAATTTCTTCCAGCATCTTCTTCCAATTCATCTTTATCGTTTGAAAAAAAAATCATTGAAGACTCCTGGGAAGAATATTGCATTCAGAGTTGAGAATCCTCTGCATTTTTGAAAATCATTCTGAAATTCTTCCTGATTTCAGGATTTTTGAATTTTTCAAATTTTCCAAATCGAAAAAAAGTTTTTTCTCATAAATTTTCTCAATATTTTCTTCAGAAAAACTCAAAACAAGATTTTTCAACAAAAAAAATAAAAAATCCTTAAAAACTGAAGAAAACATTGATCTCATTCCTTTGAGCCCTCCAGCAGTTCAAGAGAACAAGGTCTACTCCCGATTCTCTCCTTCCACTAGTCATAGTGACTTTTTTTTCTTTTTTACTCTTTGAAAAATTTTCAGAATTTTTGCTGATGATTTTTTTTTTTAAATCAATCGAGGCAAAAGACTTTTCCTGAACTCTTTTTCTTGTTTTGGCGAACACCAAAGCTTCGATGAAAGAGACAGATCTCTATCTCTCCAAATTATATCGAGCTTCATCTAAAAATACACTTCTTGATAAAAGACTGAAATGTGAAAATTTTTTTCCCTCTCAATCAATAACAATGTTGGAACAGTCGAAAGGAATCTAAACTTAAAAGGGTTTCCTATATTAACTTAAATCTAAGAGGCCTCGATGAAGGGACTTTTTTTTTTCCAGATTCTTTTATACCTATTATTGAGAGTGTTTGCCACTTTGAAAATGTAAATGAGAAAGGCTTTGATATAGAGTGAATAGAGCAAGAAAGAGAAAATGAAAGTTAGAAATAATTATTGCTAATTTCAAGGAAAGTCTTCATTGCCTTCGTCAAAGTTAAATGATAAATATGTAAAGTCGAGGAAAATTTCTTTAAGAAATTGTTGGATCTTGCATCAAAATTGATTATCGAAAAGCAAGACTTGCTGAATAAAACACACATCCTATTGGATAAAATATTTTCGGGTTTTACATTGGCTCCAGTTCCGAATCTAAATTTCATCTTTCTTTCCCTGAATTTTATTCTTTGTAATTTCACATACAAACTTTTTTCCTTCAAAGCAATGAATTTCTAAGAATTCAATTAGGAGATCTGAAAATTATTTTTCAATCACCTCTCTGATTGAGCTCAGTTTATATATCTGTTGTTGATCAAAAGAGTTTTTATCTCAAGAGAAATTTTGGTTTATAAAGTTAAGATTTAGCTTTTTGGATTCGATAATTTTATATGGATTTGCAATTGGAGATTAACCAGCTAACAACGCAACTCCATCACAGGATTGCAGAAAAAGACAAGAAAGCTTACAAAAAAATTGCTGATCAAGAGGCATCTTGCTACGAAAACTCGAAAGATGATATGGAGGTCTATGTGAAATGCATGAAAAAATTAGGAAAGTCCCTTGATTATCACGAAAAGATGCTCAATTTCAAAACTGAATTTGTCAGAAGAAAAGCGATAGAGTGTTTCCACCATAAGATTGAAAAGGATCAAGACCTCGAGCCTTGTAAACAAGAAGCCAAAACACAAGTTGAAAAATTCATTCAAGAATTTACAGGATCTGTTTGATTTTTCCACTCTTCTCAAATCCGAAAAATATAAGAAACTCGGCCTAAAACTCTTTGAGTTTTTCTTGGAGAAATGTTTCAATAATAATGAGTTTCTAGCTAAATTAACAGTCTTATTTATAAACGATATTCTTTAATTGTATTTTTCTTTGCTTTCAGTGAAAGCTTTCAATTTGTAAGAGGTGAATTTCATGGTTGAATTGAAGTCATAACAAAGCTCAATTAGATTTATTGTTTCTATTTGATATCATCAAAAGATCAGAGTTTTTACGACTGAAATTGAATAAAATCAATGAAAATTATTCTTGAAATATCCATGGATTCAGTAAGGCACCATAATTGAAGCTTTCAAGGGATTATTGAAGGACCGATATCAGCAAAGATTTTTCATCGAAATTTCGGATTTTTTCAAAGAGTTCAAAATTCACAAAGATGAAAAAAATTCATGTATTCAAAGTAAGTATTTGAAACAAAACAGGAATTCGAGTTGAAATTGGAATACACTGAAAAAAAAAACCTATCTCTTATTTTCATTGAAAAAACAACCTAGAAAGAAAAACCCGATTTTTTGAAAGATAATTCGCTTTAAAGCTTGAGAATTTTGGTAGTAAATTTATTTATCCTTATCTACATACTTTCTAAAGTCTCCTCTGGGCTTGGGAGCTATAAGTATAAAATTCTATTCTTTAATAATTGATGTATTTAATATTGAATAAAAGATTTCTTCTCTCTTCTGAAAGATAAATTAACAAAAGTTTATTTCTGAGGAGCCTTTGTCATTACTCTTTTCTTTGTTTGTGCTTGAAAGAGGACAACTTTCTTAATCAAAATTGCTTAGGTATCTATTTAGTTAATATTCCCTTGAGGGCCTAATAAGAATTTACTAGGATATGATGCTTAGAATTTATTTTTAATTTCTATGCTTCAGGACCAAAGATATCACTATTGATATATCCTGTATGTAAGTGTTTTGAAGTTGGATTAATTTAAGAAGTTTATTCAATCTAAAACTTGTTTATATTTCCATACTTTCGTACTTTATTTTTAAGACTTCTATCATATTTTATCTGGATTTTAAATTATTGATTAGATTTCTATAAATCCTGCCACCTTTGGTGTGTGCGGTAATGATTATTATTAATTAAGAGAATGATTTTTCGAACTGGGAAAATAAGAATTTTGGGAAAACTTTTAATTAAATGAAAGAAATATAAGAATTTTTTGTTAGGTTGGTTTTTCAGACCCAGTCGTTGAAATTGATTTCTCTCTTTTTTTTCCCCCTCTTTCCCTTTCAGAAAATGATGATTGAAATTTTTCCTTCAAAACTCCGAGAATCGATAAAAAAATCTCCTCATTTTTTTGTCAAAGACGGCGAGAGAAAATCTCACAAAGATGAATTTCATTCAGCATTCTTCTAATGAATCCCATTATCGACAAAAAAAATTAACTGTTTGATTTGAAAAATTCGAATTTCTGAAATCTTCTTTTCGAATTTCGAACAGCCTCGTCGATTTATGAATTAATTGAAATTCATCAAGAAATATTTTCCTTTCTCAAATTTCTTGGAATGAAAAGGAGTCGTTCGTTTTAAGTTGCTTTGAGAGTCTCATTTTTCCTTCTGTTAAAAATTTGCAAAAATGAAAATTCTCAAAAGCCGAAAGTGGGCAAAAGTTTCATATTGAAAAGATGACTCACTTATAAAATTGTATTTCTTGTCATTTCCTTTCACAGAATCATAAAGTAATCTTTTTGCCGATATTATTTTCATTGACAGTGAATGTTATTTCCTGAAAAGATTTTCTGTCTTTCAAGGTCAACCTTGCGTTAAAAACTTACAATATCCTAAATTAAAACTTTCTTGATTTTCTAGATTCAGCTATGTTGAGAATAAAAACAGCATAATAAACAGAGCATCTTTCTTATGAATTTCATCAACAATCGAAAAACCTTTCACTTCAAAGGAATTTTCAGATAAAATTTTGAAATTGCTTTTCCTCTGGAACTGGTGAGACAGTTGAATTTACATAAAACTCAGAGGCTGTTAATTTGTCGGCGCACTCTTCCGGAAATTAGGCCTTGAAGCTTAGGAGGTTGTTTCTAGACGTTTTTGAGATTAAATCAATCGGTAAAGAAAAGAAGAAAGAAAAAATTAAGAAATAAACGTTGAAAAATTCATCTAAAAATACAGAAATTTTAAATTAGATTTGTCAAGATCCGGTTTGATTAGAAAATTCAACTTTATTAGCCGAAAATAATTTTCCCTCCATTTTTTATGAAAAAAAGTCTGACGGATTGTTTGATGAGACAACTAACCTGGGGTGGTTCTTTACTTAATCTTCTCCTGAAATTCGATAAAACCCTATTGTTTGAGACAAATTTCTTTTTCAAAAAAAAAGAGCTTATCGAGCATGAAAAAATTTGGCAAAGCCAAGTTTCGCCGACTGTCAAACCGAGAAATATTTCTAGACATAATCAGGAAGAAGTTTTTTTTCAAAGATTGATTCTCTGAATGAATTTCAAGTTTCTGTGGTTTTTATTTCAAATGAAGACCAAACCTGGTTTTTCATACAAGAGAGGGACGTCGATCGTCTGAAGAGTTGGATTTCAACCGAAAACGATCAACACTCATTACTAATTATAGTCCTTAACAATCCAACAGGCGTTAAAAAAAAGTCTTTTTCGAGGACAGAAATTATTTTGGCTTTTCAATAAATTTGCTTGCTCAAAGTAATTTTAGCGTGTAAAGGCAAACTTATATAATTCTAAAAAAAATTTTACGCTCCTAATTAAACATGTCGACTGCAAGACAAAGCATTGTGAAGATCCAAACTTTAACCAGATCTGAATACAACCTTGCTAAGCATATTCCAAACTCAAATCCCTTGAGAAGGGTTCCCCCTGAGAACGATGGCATTTCAATGCCCGTAAACATGTGCTCAAAACCCATTGTAAATAAACCGCTCTTAAAGTAAGTAGAGAATATTTCAAATATACTAAGTGCCTTTCTAGCCAATTTGAGAAGGAATATACCCCCAGAAGCCAAGGAGAGCACATAAAAAAGGCCGCCTATGTTGATGGCGCAGATAGCCAAAGACTCGTGAACGAACTAGACAGTTTGAAAGAAGAGATGGACCACTTGAGAAGACAAAACACTATTTTGCAGGATGAAAAGCACATGATTATCAACGGCTACGAAGACAAAATTAGAAAACTTCAAGGCAATGATAACATTCGAGTAGAATTAGAGAGAAGAATAAGAGCTATGGAACTTGAAAGAGAAAGACTCGAAGAAGAAGTCAACAAAACCAGACTCGCAAAAATGACTTTGGAAAGCCAATTCGAGGAATTCAGAAGAAGAGCTGGGGAAAGAGATGATCTCGATTCCCAGCTTGAAGCTTTGGTCGCTGAAAGAAACTATTTCGAAAATCAATTCAAGCAAGCCAAGGCAATCCAAATCAACCTCGAACAGGAGCTCAGACAAAAAGCCGACGAAAGAGCTAAAATGGTTTCTGACTACGAAATCAGAATTGCTTCTTTGCAAAATGAAATAGTCGCTTTGAGATCCCAAAAGGAGGGAGACAGTTTGAGAAAGAGCCAAACCCTCGTCAGACTCCAAGACGAAAACGTTGGACTTGCCGGTGAGGTTACCAACCTCCGCAACTTGAAGAATAGTCTTGAAACCCAAATTGACAGATTGAGAGGAGAAAGACTTAGCATGGATGACAACATGAGACTCAGAATGGCCGAAATCGAGGCAACCAACAGAAACAGCCTCGCCTTGCTTGATCAAGAAAGAAGAAACTCTGAATCCCTCAGAATCCTCTTGCAACAAAAGAGCGAGGAGTTGCTGGCCAAGGAAACTGAGTTTGCCAATACCCTTCAACACAAGCTCATCGAAATCTTTGATCTCAAGGCTCAGCTCTCAAAGGTCGAGTCTGCTGACATTAATAAAGTCCTCCTCATGATTGAAATCGATCGTCTCCAAAGTGTCATCAACGATCTCGTGCAAGCCAATAGACAAGTTAAAGACATTGATCCCATCGGTGGTATGAAATCTTCTTGGGTACAATTGAGAAACATTTGCAATTTCTAATCATCTTTTCCAAAGGTCACACAAACAACTGATAGAACAAGGCCAACAAATGAAGAAGAAGGCGTCAAGAGAGCAGGAGCTAGAGTAAGTAGATTTTTAGAGGACATTAAATTTATCATCCCCAAATAGCCACAAGCTGAAGGTGGAGTTAGCGCCGAAAGAGCTGCCGAAAATGAGCTCAAGGTCGTCATGTTTATGATTGAAATCGAAAGATTGGGCAATATTGTCGGAGAACTTCAAGAAGAACTCGGACTCTGGAGACAACAAGCCCTTGAACTTGACGGAAACGCTGCTAAGGAAATTGAGGATGCCAAGAGAGAATATGAAAGAATTATGAGCAACAGAGTTGAAAACGAAATCAGAAATGCTCTCGGCAAATTCGAAGCTGATAGAAGATCACTCGAGCTCCAATTGCAAGGATTCCAATCTAGAATCCACGAATTGCAAGATCAGGTGAAGTCTATCAAGGCTGAAAACGAAAAATTGCAACAAAATAACAGCGATACCGCCAGAGAATTACAAGAATGGAAATTCAAGCACAGTCAATTGGAAAGAGGTGGTGAAGCCCTCAGACACTCCATCGAAGGAGAATACAGAATGAGATTGGTAATGAGAAAATCGGTCTTTATATTCTAAATTCCCTCTAGGACAGCCAAATTGCTGATTTGAATTCAAAATTGACCCAAGAAAGACAGCAAAATGAAAATCAAACAGGACAATTGAAGAAGAAGGTCAGTGATTTGGAAAGCAAGTTGCTCATGGTCAGCACTGAGACTGAAAGATGGTCTCAAACTGTTCGTGACCGCGACACTGAAATTGAAGGCTGGAAAAAGAGACTCGCAAATGTTGACCAAGAATACAGAAAGCAAATGGAACAACTTCGTGAACAACTTAATACCTCTACAACTCAAGTTATCGACATTGAAATCAGAAACAAGGCTAGCAGACTTGAATCTGAAAGAACCTTCCTTGAAGATAAGCTCAAGAACTCCAATGCCAAGGTTCAAACTTTGGAAGACAAACTTGATGAATTAAACAGAGAAATCCAACGTCTTAGAAAGGAAAACTCTGAAAACATCATCAAGATTGATGAATTGAGCGCTCGCGCTGCTTTGGCTGGAGATCGCGAAAAGGAAATCCAATACCTTAAGGACAAGTTTGAGCAAGTTAGAAGAGCCCATGCTCAAGAGCTTGAAGATTTGAAAACTCAATTTGATACCATGTTGAGAACTAGAATCGATTTGGAGCTCGGAGAAACCAGATCAAAGCTTGGAACCGAAAAGAGACAAGTTGATGCCCAACTCAAGAACGCTTTGGCTCAAAATCAAGAACTTGAAGAGAAGTTGGCGCTTTTGAATACTGAAACTGAGAGGTTGAGAAGTGTCATTAGAGAAGCCAGAGATGAAACTGATCACTGGAGGATGAAATCCGAGGATCTTGAAAAGGACCTCGAAACCACCAGAATCAGTGTTGACTTACAAGTTAAGCAAGCTATTGAAAGAGAGTTGACAGAAATTAACTTGAGAGCCATTCAAGAAAAGAACCAATTGGAAAGTCAAATTTCAAGACTCAAGATGAAATGTCAAGATCTCGAAGTCAAGGGCGTTCTCTTGATGATTGAAATTGACAGACTTTACAACGTTATGGAAGAGAAAAATAGAGAAAGAGAAGCTATCAAGGAAAAGATGGTTGATATGGAAGCCAACAGTGCCAATCAATTGGAGGAGTTCAAGAGAACATTCGAAAATATGTTTAGAAGCAGAATCGTAAATTGAAAGATTGATTTTTTCTTACCTCTGAAAAATTAGGAAATTGAGATCAGAGAAGCTGCAAACAAATGGCAAAGAGAAAGAGAAGCTCTCGAATCTCACATCACTGAGCTCGGTTCCCGAAACAAGGAACTGGAAGATGCTTTGACTCTTGCCAATATTGAAAAACAAAGAACCAGAGAACAACTTAATGACAAAGACCGTGAAATGGAACTCTTGAATGGCAAGTTGAAGGAGGCTCAGAGACAACACGAGCAATATGTTGATAAACTCAGAATTGAAATCCAATACACTCTTAGAGCAGAATTCGAAAACCAGATGAAGGACTTGACTGATAGATTTAGTTTGGAAAGAAATGCTTTGGAGAACCAAATCAGACAATTGAAGGCCAGAATCGCCGAACTCGAAGTCCAACTCCATGAGGCTGAAGAAACAAATGAAAGAATCGCTGGTGAATTGAGAGATCGTCATAATGAAAATGATGGTCTCAGAACCAGATTCATTGAACTCGAAAGAAACGCCGACAACAACATGAGAGACTTGCAAGACAAGATGGAGAAGCAAAAATTGGCTGAAATCGATGAAGTTATGAGAAAAGCCACTGCCTCCAGCCAAATTGAAAGAATGGGATTAGAAAACCAAAATTTGGCCCTTCAGCAAAAGCTCCAAGAATATGAAAACAAATTTGCTCTCCTTTCAGCTGAAATCAAGCGTCTCACTGACTTGAACATGGACAGAAACAGCGAATTGGAAGAAATGAAGATCCAATACGGTAGTCTCGAGAAAAATGCTCAAATCAGAATGGAACAAATGCGCGTCCAACTCGAAATCCAACACAGAAATGAAAAGGTATGAAATAGTCAGCTGAAGATAATTAACTTCACTTTAGGAAACTATTATCAGTGATTTAAGTAATAGATTTACCCAAGAAAAGCAAGATTATGAGAACCAACTCAGAGGTTTTAGACAGCAAATCATTGAATATGAAAATAAAGTCATTTTGTTGACCAACGAGATTGAAAGACTCAATGCTGCTTTGAAAGATAAGGCTCAAGAAATTGAATTGTGGAAAGGAAAGTTGGCCACCCTTGAAAGAGTCAAGAGCCAAGAATTGGAAGAAGCCAGACAAAGAGCTGAAATTGAAAAGAAGATTGCCATTGACCAAAAAGTCAACGACCTTACCAACAAATTCAAGGCTGAAAAGGCTCAGTTGGAAGCTAAAGTCAAGGAACTCAGAGGCAGAAACATCGAGCTTGAAAACAAAATGACCTTCTTCAAAGTTGAAATTGAAAGACTCAACACCCTCTACGACGACAGAACTAGAGAAGTCGAAACCTGGAAAGACAAATATGCTCAACTCGAAAACTCCAGATTCATTGAAATTGAAGAAGTTAGAACTCAATTTGAAACCCTCAAGAGAAGCTCTCTCCAAATGTCTGATTATGAAATCAGATTCCAAGCCGAAAGATCCTCTTATGAGACTCAAATTATGCAAATGAAACATAAAATTGCTGAGCTCGAAGCCACTGTCTTTGATTACAATAAAGAAATCGAAAGACTGAATGGTTTATACACCGAAACCAAGAAGCAAGCTGAAGCCTTTAGAAACAGATATGGTTCTTTGGATCAAAGCTCAGTCGGTGAACTTGACCTTCTCAGAAAAGAAAATGAGGGCTTAAAGAAAGCAATCTGGGAAAAAGATGAAGCTAATGTGAGATTCGAAGTCGACAAGACCAACTACGAGAACCAAATTAATCAATTAAAGCAAGTCATCGAAGCCAATAAATCCGAAATGAACAAACTTTACAATCTTATCAACACTAGAAAAGGTGAAATCGATAATAACACCAGACAAGTAAGAAGGATTTGCGAGAATTTTTTTTAATAAAAATGTTTAGCTTAATGTTGCCCGTGAAGATTCTGCCAGATACTCCAGATTACATAAAGAATTGGAAGCTGAGTACAAGATGTTGTTAAGTCAACATGACCAACTCAAGAAAGAAGCTCAAAATCTGTAATTTTCTTGATGCAGAATTTAAATTTTGACGCTCCAATAGGCAAAGATCAAGAGATATTTATAAATCTCAATTGGAAGAACAACATATTGATATTACCAAGAAGAACAAGGAGTTGATTGAAAAGATCCAAGAAGTCGATGCCCTTAAGGCCAAATACCAAGAAGCCTTGACAAATGTAAACCCAATCACCACCAGCACCACTTCCAAGGTATTTTATCAATTTTCGGCTTTTTGCTCAATTTTGATCGTAGGTTATCACCAGAGTTTCTTTGAATAGAGATTACACTGACCCCACCAAATAAGATAAAGAAAGAAAGCTTCTTTATAACCAATCCGAGTTTAATTTATAAAAAGAATATTATTAGGTAAAAGTGTTGCTCCTGTGAAATTACTGTATACATTCGAAATAATTTCATATCAATTGTTCTTTTTAAAATAAGAATTAATAGTGACTTTCTGTTATTACTTATCATCAATAAAAAAATCATTTCCCTTGGTCCTGAATAAGATTGAAAATTTTTTTTATGATAAAAAAAATGTGTTTGTAATTATTTCATTGATTTTGTTCTCAAATTTTAAAAAATGAAAACAATTTATTCAGAAATGCCAGTGATCTTTTGAAGGAATTGAAATTCTAGACAAAAACGCATGTTTCTTTTTTCACGAGACCTTTTTTTTGAATGCATCTCAGGCATTATGGAGATGAAAATGAAAAAATCCACTGATCTTGTCCAAATGAAAGAACAAAAACCTGTCAAAACTTTTTCGTCGAAAAAAAGAGAAAAAATTTTTTTACCTCATGTGTTGGTGACCTTTTGAAATTTTCTGTCAAATTTGCAGAAAATCATCAAACAAAAATTTGCAAAATTTGGAATTGAAATCGAAAGCTCATTTCACTTGGAAATTTATTCCATCTTTTCAAAAGAATTAATATTTTCTTTCAAGACATTGTTTTTCTTGTTGAAAAAAAATCATGAAAATTCATTCTATTTTCTCCTTCCTTCTTTTTAGTAGGAAGAAACCTTTTGGCTCAAATTTTTAAATCTCTTTTTTAATTTTTGACCAAGTTTTTGTTGATTTTGCTTAATTTTATTCCAATAAAAAATCAATAAATACTTTTCTCTCACAAAGTTTGAAGATTGCTTTGTCTAGAAAGGTTCGAAAACCTCCCGAGAATCATATAAGAGATTTCTGTCTGAGATAGAATGTTTTGAACAACAAAGTGTGTCTCTGAATATTACCCGTCTAAATCCTTTAGATAGTGTTGCAATAATTTTTTTTTTGTATTTTAGGACATATGGTGGGAAAATTGCAAATTTCCTCCGTTTATTCACATTTTTTTAAAAATCTTTTCTTGAATTATAGGGATCAGAGCCATTATTTTCTATTCAGAACCAAAAAGATCTTTGTTTTTCAAGCAGCCATTACAAGAGGAAGAATAAGAATTTCTTCAGGAACGGACACAAGAAAAACATTATTTTCAATCTTTTATAAAAAATTTTTACAGTTGACATTCTTGAGTCTGAAAAATGAAATTTTAATTCTCTTCTCGCTGAAAAAGTCTGAAAATTTCAGAAGTGGGAATTGTAACCATTTAGAAGAACAAAAATGGAACAAATCAGTTTTTCAGACTTTCTAACCTTTTAGAAAAACATGTCCCAGAAAGGAGAAGTAACAATTAAGCCCAGATGTTTTGTGATTTCAACCAGGCTGTAAATTCCCATTTCTCGATAACTTATGCCTTTAATATCAAACTACATCCTCTTGTCAACAACTTCTTCGAAGAGACTCTTGTTTGATGAGTGCAAAAATATCGAGAAAAATCTATTTCAAATTGAATAGAAAATGATTTAAGAGCGATCTTAAATTAAAAACATTTTGTGCATTAATCGAGAGAATGAAGGACATTAGGTTCGAGTTGAAGGGAAACGGAAAGAGGAAAAACCGGAGAGTATCCAAAAGCAAATGTATGTAAAATAAGATCAGAATTGAAATCGAATTAAGCATGAAAGCTTGAAAATTTTCAGTGAAAATCTCAAAATTGACAATTTTTATCAATGTTCGGAAACTATGAATTCCGAATCAGAGAAATTCCAAAAAGAATTGAGAGTTTTCATTTTTGAACTAAGATAGAATTAGAGTGAATGCTCCAATTTCCTTGAAAACATGAGCTGAGGGCTCTTATTTCATATGAAATATTCAATTTTATTCAGATCATTAAATAAAAATGTTCTTGGTAAATTGACGAAATAAGCCATTTCACTGGGCTTAGATTGTGATTTACCCTAAAAAGCCTTTTCTTTGCGATTCAGGTGGATTCGTTCTGCCAAATCGGGAGCTTTAGCGACCCCCCATTTTGAATTCTGGAGAGAGACGATTGGTTGGCATTTTTTTGAGTTCAGAGGACCATAACAATATGGACGGAATACATTTTTATTATACTCAAAAGTTTCTATTTTTACAGAGTTGTAAACAATTAAAGGAATGAATGAATTTTTATTTTTGGAAAGCTATGTTATAAGATCCATTTTCGTTTTGCTGCATTTTAAAGTTATCAAGACTGAGGCCAAACTTTCCTACAAAATGTCAAACTAAAGAACTTTTCACGTTTTCAATACCTAAAAGAGTGTTTCCCAAATCTTTTAAATTCCCCAAGACTTCTTTTTTGCGTTGTTCGGTCAAGTCATCAATTTTCTTTTTCAAGAAAGTCAATTTTCTTTGGATATCGGGTTTTTGGACAGACTCTGGGTCCAGCTTTTCTGCAGTTTGATAGTCTAAAAGAAAACTTTCAGAGAGAGGGCTTAACGACTCGAAATACCTTCATGGGATTCTTCATATTTCTCCAATTCGTAGTATGCGCCAGCTCTGCAGAGGACTGGTCTGAGGTACTCCTTGTTCAAAGCAATTGACTGAGTTGCACACTCAATGCACATATTATAGTCTGCTAGGTTAAAGTAGCAAGAGGCGCAATTTGAGTAGAGAATTGCAGCGGTTTTTTCTTCATCTTTAGGGCAGTATCTAAGTCCATCCTTATATTCTTCGATTGCCTTGGGGAAAATGTAAATTTTGGTAAAATTGGTTCGTACTTTTTCGAATTCTTTGAGCTTGAATGACTCGTTTCCTTGATTTTTAAATTCGATGGCCTTTTCCAAAGACTACTTATTGTGATCAGCTAAAGTTGTATCTCAAAATATTACTCTCTCGACTCCTTCATCAGCAGCATCTACTTGAACCTCTTGTTGCTCAACTTCACCTTCAACAACATTGTTGGTGCTTTCTGAATTTTCCATTTGTTCAATAAATTTATTGCGTAATTTTTTCTGATTATTTCAAATAATTAACTATACGAATCTCATAATTTACTCGAGAATCCAGAATTTGTTTTGGTTTTATTTTTCTGAGATTGAATCTCAATTCTCCTTTTTCTCACAAACGAGAAGTGGGCAGTCTGGATCGGATCAGAGAATTTTAATTTGAGTGACTGCAAGAAAAATATGATGAGAAAATTTCTGAACGATCTGGGTCGTTTTATTTTCTTGAAAGCAATCTCTTCAATCTGGCATTTTAGAATATTCTATATCCTAAATAAAATATGAAAAGAAGTGTTTGAAAATTCAATCCTCACTTAGAATTTAAAAAAGAACAAATAATTGATCAGTGAGTCTCTCTCCCCTTTTTGCCAGTGGAGATTTTTTTTTTTGTCACAAAAAGAAAAAAAAATTCGAACAAAAGTTCATAAGAATCCCTCAAAAAACGTTCGATTTTTTTCTTTTTCAGATTTTCTTTCTGAAGACAAGGTCAGAGAATTCTCTTATATTTTGAATTTTGAACTTGTTTTCATATTCCTGCATTCGATAAACTGTTAAATCAAGAAGGGTTAAATTTCATGAAGCTAAGTGTAGCTTTTTTGGAAAAATACGAGAGAAAACTCAACTCGAAGGGACTGTATTACCTCCTGCTTTTGTAGACAAAATAAAAGAAGGGTTTTCTGTTATCTAAAGAATTAAAAATGTTTCGGTTGTTCTTGTCATTTAAAAACAAAAAAATCGTTCTCAAGAAAAAAAGGGAGAAAAAAATTCAATATTCTACCAGAGTCAAGATTCTTGTATCAAAAAGCAAAAAATTATAAGGCTCTGACGAAAATCAGAAAGAAATCGAGACTCTTTTTGTTTGATCGAACTTCCCCCTCCTCAATAGAAAAAACTCAATCGAACCCATTTTATCCAAAAATATCAAAAGAATCCCAGTAATTTTGGCTTTTTCCACATTGAAAATTCATCTCCTTCTCAAATAATCCTTTTTGATGATTTCAATGGACGAAATGAAAGGCAACAAACAACAAAATACCTTATCCCAGAGAATTTTGGGAAATTCTTTTGAAGTTTTTCGTCATCATTTCTCGATTTCATTATGACTCAATTTTTCTCTTTTAAGCTTTGATTTCAGCAGTGAATCAAGATCAACAGCGATTTTAATCCTTAGTAGTTAGTGAGTGGAGACGATTTACAGGGTCAAATTTTTTTCTTTGTGTAAAATTCTCTATCGATTTAGATTATGCAAATATAATCCTTATCTATCCATGACGCGAATAACAACATGTTTATTCAAAGCATCCTAGTTTTCTTGTCCCTTCAACATTTTAAAGATTTTGGGTTGGACCTAAAACCATTAAAGAAATTATTATACCAAACTTACGCATCCTTCAACGCAGGTGACCCAATCTCTCATGGGGTACATGCAGGTCTTTTCGGGGTCAGAGGAGGACAAATTTTTGAGTGTATTTTCGCATCTTCTCAATTTGTCTTCCCAAAACTTGCAGCTGGGCTTGCAGAATTCGATGAGCATTTCCTTGGGGTCTTGACCTCTTTGGATCATTGTTTTGGTGGCAGAGGGATAGTTGTCACTATATTTATCAGTAGGAGTCGTAAGATTGGACATTTTCAAGACCGGAATTAATTTTAATTTTTCCTTGATAAACAAACTGTTTTGAAGAATATTATGAATTGAATTCAAGAAGAAATCTTTCCATCTCTTTTGGGCAAGAAATGAAGGAAGTATGTCAATGAAGGAAAATTCTTTCTCCTTTTTGAGAGGATGGAATTTTTTTTCTCTCTTTCAATCTGAAATTTCTTTTTGTTTGTATTTTCTCCAAAAAAAATGTTGACTGAAAGATGGGAGAAAAAAATCAATCATATGATCTCTCCTTCATCATCAATTCTTTCTTGAGTTTTTTCCTCCCAAAGAAATTATTTGACTTTGCAATTCTTTTTTGGATTAAAAAAAAACTTATTTCTCCGAAAAAAATTATAAAAAGAAAATCTTGATGTAAAAAAACCCCAAATTTGTCTGGGATCCCAGATTTTAGGGGTTCAATTTCAGAACACCATTTCTAGGCGATTTCGTAAGAATTTCTATCGAAAATTCTGTCATTTTTTATCCCAGTTTTTTTTCAAATCTAGGAGGCCCAGAAAAAAGCCCATTTTTCTACCCAGATTTTTTCTGACAGAATGATGTGATCTCCATGATGAAACGGTCCCCCGATTTTTTTAAAGATCAAAATGAATCTTTTCAACATGAGAAAAAAAATCAAATGAATCTTCTTCAATTAAAAAAATTCTCATGATTCTTTTTCTTTTCCAAACCCAGCAAGCACACCACCTCAACCTTGGAACCTCCAAATATCCCTGTCATCTCCCAAAATCCTCAAAGATTTTTGGGAAATATTTCAATAATCCCGATAAGGATTTGAGTTTGAATCTATTAATTTAAACAGATACAAAATAAAAGGCACATACTAAGGTTCGAAATTAAAGATGGATGGCAATAAGGTAAAAAATCGAGTTTTTGACGCAGAGCTTCTAAAACTGCATTAGGTTGTAGCATTGAATCCCAAGCCTTTCCTTGCGGAATTAACTGGAAAAAAGGTTGTTGTAAAGCTCAAGTGGGGCCAAGAGTATAGAGGTAATTATTATTGAATAATTCAAGAATCTAACGCCCTCCCATAGGTCTTTTGCTTTCCTCAGATTCTTACATGAACTTGCAGGTTCGCTTCTTTTCTTTGAATAAATTTGTAAACCCTTTTCTAGTTGTTAAACACAGAAGAATGGATCGGAGAAGAATCAAAGGGTCAACTCGGTGAAGTGCTGATCAGGTAGTATAATAATTACGACAAAGGAATAATGATTGATAGATGTAACAATGTCCTTTACTTGAGACAAGCTCCCGATGAGGAATAACCTGTCAGACTCAATTCTTGGTGTATTATATTTAGTAATTCCAATTTATAAATGAAAATCAAAAGTCCTTTTCATCTAAAATTCACCCTGTAACTGTTGGTATCAAAAGAATAGCATGTTGCTTGTGTTACGAATTACTCATGTCATACTCATATACAAACATTTTTGGTAAATGAAGAAGAAAAGGGAATAAAATTATTAAATCTTGCGTGTATTTTGGCTCGATTCTCTTGCTGCAAGTGTACAGCGCTTTTCTATTCAAATTTTTTTTATTTAATTGATATAAAGAAGAAAGATTTTCTCTATCTTTCCTGCATATTTTCTGTGAGAAAAGATCGTATCAAGGTGCTTTTTACTTTGAATTCTATTCAATGAAAATTTGGCGCCTTGTGTGATTTTTGACAAATTCATTTTCTCCTTTCTTTTATGAAATTTCGTTCATCAATCAATAAATTAAAAATCTGGTACCCAAGAGGATTGAACTTATTTCTTTCTGGAAAAAGAAACCTGATAACGAAGTTTGTGGTTTCCCTTCACCTGAAATTTTTCTATTCTTTCCTGTGCAAGAATGGAGAGAAATAGGAAGCCATTTAAAAATTCCAAAACCAAAAAAAAAGTTGGTGAAAAGAAAGACAAATCGAAGTTTTTGAAAATTCTTTGAAGAATAGTCGGTAAAAAATATTCAGAGACGTATTTCAATGGTTTTTCATTTTGGTCATTCTCCTTGATCCCAATGGTTTTGAGAGAAACTTAATTTCAGTTTCTTGGGATTTTGAATTTTTGAAATGGATCAAATGTTTTTCCAAATGAGAAATTTAGAAAAGTAATATTTTTCTTCGAATATTAAATTTGCCTGGGTTCGATAAATGGAGTTCACGTGATCGATACAAAGAGTGGAATAAGAGAGGACATAAGTCCTGATGAAAAGCTTGAATTTCAAAAGTCCCTTTGAAAATACTGGATTTGTGACTATTATTGTTTATTTCTCGATGATTTAAAAATTGTTTCTTCAATCAAATTGAAAGAAAAATATTTTGGGTGATGTTTTCTTGAAAAAGAATAAATTTAAAACAAATTAATGAATTATTGTTTCTTTTCTTTAAAAAATTAAAATTCTTTTTGAATTTTCTCCCACAATTCATTTATTTAATATTTAAGATTCTCTTCGCAGTAAAAAAATTTAAACAATTAAAATCATACAAGCGATGAAACAAAACAAAATAACTGTTTTCAGGAAATTCGATAAATTCGCTCATTTTAGGAATGATTTTCTTCAACAAAATAAAAATTTGTCTCCTATACTTGATGATTTAAAAGCATATGAACGACTGTCATTAAATATTTCTCAGAAAAAATCTGGACTTTTTTTTTCTGGGGCAATTTATTTGATTGACTGTTTTTCAAAATTGCTCTTGTGTTTAAGGTGATATAGTTCAACATAAATTTAGGATGAGTAAAAAAAACCATTATTGAAAACACTTGACTTTTGAAAGCATTTCAATTTCTCACCTTTCTTCTATCCTCAGAAGATTTTACATTTGAACAAAGTGAATCCTCATCTTGTCATTCAGTCAAAAAATATATTGCTGATTCAGATTCCTATGTCAATCCATCAAAAAGAATTCTCACAAATTTTTCTGGTTTGAGACAAATCTTTGAAAAGAATTTTGAAGGGATCTTACAATATTTCTTGAAAAGAAAGGTTCACATATCGACAGGCAGAACTGAGATTCTAAGTTTGACGAATAATAAAACAGATAAAGTAATCGGAGAAAATTTATCAGAAAAAGTGATTTGGTTTAAAGTGTCCACTAAACCTTGAACAAATCTATCTATTCCTTCCGAAATAGTTCATCAAGGAAAACTCTTTTTAATTCAGAACCTCTTATCTTTTTCAACTCATTCGTTTGACGATGTCAAATAAAACACAATAAATAGAAGAGTAACAGACAAAAACTTATCATCAAATGAAAGTAATTCACACAATTAGAATTTGATTGACATTTCTCGTTGGAGAACGGTTTCAATGAACAACTATACTAGAAAGATTTTAACGAATCTAATCTGCTTATTTTGAAAAGTTTTGTTTGAGAATGAACAGCTGATAATTTGAAGGTTCACATTGAACTCCTGATTTCTATTCCATTGAAAATTTATTTACAAAAAGAAGAGTACTTTTTTCCTTTGTTATTGAAAGAATGTCCCACAGTATTGATCTTGACGATAATTTCAGTATTTTCATATCTGGTTTGAATTTACTTTTTTGGAGACTTTTTCACATCAGGATTCTAAAATCCTTCCAATGGTTCAAAACTGACCAAAATATTTGAAAAATTGTAAAATAAAAATTTGTGTCAAAAAGTTTGAGCCAGGAAAAAGCTTCTGCAATTAAATCAGTTCAAATCTAAACAAACTATTTTCCTTGTCATTCTTAAACTCTTCAAATAAGAACTCTGATGAATCTTTGAAAGTATTTTCTTCATGTGAAAGTCTGTTTCTTCCACTTGAAACATTTTCAATCTGTGCTTGGAGAAAATTAGACAAAAGCCACCAATAGATTTTGAGCTTGAGACTCATTTTGTCATCAATTTTCAAGAAGAATTTTAAAGGAGAGATACTCCATCTTCGATATCAGTTTACTTAGTTTAATTTTGACATAAATTTATGAATTAACAATAAACTAGGCTGAGATTGAAATCTAAATTTATGGAAAAGGTAAAATCTTGAATAATTAATTAACTCAGTTGAAATTTTTAAAAGTGTTTTCAAAAAGAGTTGAATTAATTACTTTTTGTAATTTTCCAAAAGTCTATTCTTTCTTGATGTTTTACTTTTACCAGTTTGAAACTTTTCTCAGTCAAGTATAAAGTTTAAACTTTGGAAGAAAACCTTGTATTTTCAAAGCGTTTCAGCTGTAAATCAGTTTGGAAAAGAACTGTGTTTTGCTAAATCAATGTTTCGAAAAAGAAATAGTCTCTCTCTCTTTCTAGGTTTTAAATCTATTCGTTGTCGAAAGAACTCGGCCCAAATGATGGAGATCTGAGTCATTTGATCCTTGAAAAGAAAATTCCGAGTTGAGAATGGCATTTTTATTCAGAAACCCTTGAAAAGTTGTTCAATTTCTTTGATCTTGGACTCAGTCTCGGCAAAAAAGGTTCAAGACTTATCTGAAATCATTCAGTTTAAGTTGAATTAGTTAGAAATTGAATTTAAACGCTGAAATCTGAAAAAATCCAAGAGTAATTTGATTGTAATTCTTTAGAAACCAGAAGAACCAGAAAAAAACAAAAAACCTCCTCCCAGTTTATCACAAAAAAAACCTTATTTCCAGATTATAACCCTTTAAAACGAACAGTTTACAAATAGATAGTGTTACTAAAGCAGTTCTAATTCTAAAACTTGGTAAAGTACTATTCTAAATCTAAAATGATTTTTTCTTTTTGAAAAAGATAAAAAAGGTAATGACGGGAAATAAAACAAACTTATTCTTTCAATTTTGAAGAATCTGTGAAAAGAAAGATCGTCAAAAAGAGATTGAAAGATCAAAGAGATTCCCTTGAAATGTTTGAAATTGTTCATCAAAGTATTCTTTCTTGTGAGATGCGATCTTGAATACTGAATTTTATGTAAAACAGAGCTTGACAACTCTTCAAGTTTCACTCAATGCATAAAAAGAATAGAGAACAAACAGACAATGTTCTTTTGAGAGGTGATTTATTTTCCTTTTCTTTTCCTAGCTTTTTCAGCTGTTATTTATAAAAATTCATGAAAAAAAAAAAGCTTTCTAGTGAGAAATTTGTGATATTTTGCCTATCAAGGACCTAGATGAATACAATTGTGTGAAACGTTGAAACTTTGAAGACCCGCTCAATACTTCTATTTTCTCATTTTGGATTGGCGCTGAACAATTCACTTCAGACATTGAAAACCTATTTCTAATCTTCTTTGAATCATGTCCATTTTGGTATTTCAAGTCTTGAAACCGTTCTTTGAACTCACTGTTCCCATTTCATCAACATTTTCAGCGAAAAAAAGAGCGAGAAAGGCGAAAAGCTCCTTTTCTCTGAAGCGAATTCAAGTTCAATGAGTGAAGTGATTTTCATGGTCACTTTGGAAACTAAAACCCATAGATGAGAGGAAATTTCATGATAATCTCGTTTCTCGAAACTAATCCAATCTTCACGGATTTAGAATCAAACTAGACGCTTGAAATTATCCGAGTGTTTTCATTTTGTGACTTGCTTTTCAATCACTTGGACCAATTCACAACTGGGGTGTCTTTCTTTTTGTGAAGATTAAAGTTTTGCTTTCTCAACTTTAGTTCGTTTTCAATGAAAGATGAAGAAAGGAGAATTTAAGATCGTGATCGAGCTCGATGAGAGTTTAGGAGAGTAAGGTGCTTGGTTGTTCCTCTCAACTCAGGGCATTCTGTTCTAAAAAATGAAGAAAAAGGAAATCTAACAAATCTAATATTCTGCTTTTTTAGGGATTTTTTCTTGAAAACTTTTCTGGGAGAAAATCAATGTCTTGAAAGTCCTTCAAATAGTAGAAAGGAACAGAGGAGATGAAATAACTCTGCCTTTTTCATCAAATAGAGAGAATAACAACGAATTTTTTGAGCCTTTTCCCCCAGATTTTTGAGTTTTTGGATCTAGCATTTGATTTTGGGCTTGAAATTGAAAAATGTTTTGATTTTCAAGGTTTCTAAATCGAAAATACTTTAAGAATACCCAAACTATGTAAACCTTTCCATCCAAGGTAAAGTCCAACGTCTCTTCTGATCAAACTCTTTCTAAACTTACTGAATTATTACCAATCATTCTTGAGAAATTTAATGAACAAAGGGATTGTAAATTTTTATTCAGAAATCAGTTGAGTCAGCATGAAACTAGTGGAGAGTTACTGTTGATATATAAAGCAAAATTTGAATGATCGGTTTAAAAAAATAGATAAATGAAAACTCTGTAATGATATTTTCTTGAGATTTGGAAAGTATTTTCTTTCTTTCAAGACTGTGAAATGGCTCTGATCAAAATGCTTTCATTCGCAATCAGGTGAGTGGAAAACTATTTATTTGTGAAGCATTATTTGAGGAGTAATTGTTCTGTGAAACTCAGTGTTTTCTTATCTAAAATGACTGTTTCTTCAAAGTGAAACTTTTCTTACCAAGAGAGTTAATTTCCTTGGCCAACTGTTTTAAAATTGACGATCTCATTTCATTGTGCGATTCATCATCCATGACACAAATCGTTTCTTAGAGAGAACGACAAATTTCCGAAGAGAATTAGGAAAGATCGAAAAAATAGTTATGAGCTTCTGAGAAGTGTTCTCAGCAGAAGAAAAGAATATTTTATTTGACACCTGAAGAACCCTCAAATCCTCTTTTTTGACTGTCAAGTCCCAAAATACTAATAAGAAGAAGATTAATTTTCTAGTTCTTCTGATTTGCAGTAAATTTGTGATTTTTGTCACTAAAAAATCAATATAGTCAGGGTAAATCAGGCCAGTTCAACACTAAATTTGAACCTCTGAGAAGTAAATCTCAGTGTTGATTTGAACAAGACTTGAACTAAATTCTGGGAGCATCTTTGAAACTGAATTGTTGAATGTCTTCTTGAGATTACTTATTCATATGACTTGATTCTCACACTCGTATCATCTCGTAGGACACTTTCAAAGTTAGCATCCAGCCGTCGGCTTTCACCACCTCCCAAGTCCTAAGTACTCAAAAGTTCAGTCAGATGCAAAGGTCTTGAACAATTATTCTGAACGATTGGTGTGGCTTATTGCAATAAATCGGCCCTAGACTCAAAAACTGCTTCTTATTTGATAATGTTGAGGAAAAAGAGTTTCCCGTTCTTTGATGTGGTTTTGTGCTGGCGTTGAAATCTTCGACTTTTTCCTTAAATTCATACGCTTTCTCGGACAAAGGGTTAAATAGCTTTATCCAAGTCAAGGTTTTTCTGGAATCTGCTCAATAAATTTGGATCATTCCCTTTTCTCTGAAAGAAAGTTGTGAAAAGATTCCTGAGTTTGTAAAAAATTTTCCCCGTTTAAGTTTATTTCTCAGGAAAATTCACAGACAATCTTGTCCATCAGGTATCAAGCCTGAGAAAGTACTCTCCCTTTGGGAAAAGAGTTCTGTCAACCTTGCTTTTAGAGGCAGTAAAAGTCAATAACAGTATCCCAAGTGTTCACAAATCAAAATGAAAGTAAAAATGGGAAAAGAATTTGGTTTGCTTGTATTTCCCAAAATTCAGAAATTCGATTTTTCCAAAAGAAAACACGAGATAAAAAATTGAGTACTTGATATGTTTTGATGCTTTGACCTTCTTTTTGAATTTTTGAAAAAGAGAAGCTTTACAAACGGGATTCGATCATTCCTCAACCATCGAATATTTTAAAAACAACTTGAAACACTCAGAGCTTTCTCAATCTCAGCCTATGACTGCAATCTAACCTAACCTCGCTTCCACTCGTTCATGATCCATGATTTTATCTTAACCGCTAATTTCTAAAGGTCCTTGTTGATTGAGGTTTAAACTTTTAACTTTGATCCCAGAAAATATTTTAAAAGTCGTTTTTCCCAAGGTTTATGTTTCGAAGCTGATCAAATCAGAGCTTCATCAACAGATTTTTTTCACAGGATCTAGAGCAGCGAACATATGTGAGCTTGGATGAAGGGGTAGAGAGGTGAGATATGGTTGTAAAATGAAAATTTGTTCTCGAATTTTTATTTTATTTTTATTCAAAAGGGTATCAAAATAATATTAGGAAGATTGATCATTTATCTTCGCCTCTTTCTGAGAGGCTCCTTTCATTCACTCATCGGGAAATAACGAATCGAAGCATCTTCCTCAGTCAGAGATTTTCAAATAATCATTCGGGGAAACCATTTTAAATTTTATTTTTCCAAATCAATTTTATTTATTTTTCATCTTTCCAGAGTGTTGAATGAATTTTGGCAAAGTCTCATCACAAATGTCCAGATCAAAGCCCTAAAATGGGTTTTGAGGGTTTTCAGAAGTCAGGGAAATTTCAAGAATAGGGAATTTTTCAAGTGAATAAACAACACAATCAACCTCAAATCTTAAAACAAAATCACGAGAATCTTTGATTCAAAAAATGATTGGTGACCATCAAAAGAAGAAGAATTCTATATGATTTGACTCCTCAGATTTGAGTTTAAAGTTTGATAAATTTGATGTTTTCTCCTGTCATTTACTAAAAAACTAAAGTGGTAAGTTAGATGAACCTTTCAAGGATGAAATAAGTTCAGGATTTCATTTGGTTGTGAAGACTTGAACATTAAAAGGAAACTCAATCAGTCCAGACTCTCAAACATACTTCTAATTTACTCTTGGTGATTTAGGCCTCAACTGAAAAGGAAATGAAAAGTTGAAAGACTAATTTTTAGTGGAATACTTCATTCAAATAAAAACTTGGAGACTAAACAACTATCATGAAAAAGGAATTTATGAGCATGCTGTTTCACTTTTACACTAAATAACATCCGTAAAGATTAAAGTTCTTCATGCCATTTAAGTTGTTACCCTTTGTTTCTCACTTGAATTTACGATTTTATCAAATAATTTGTTCTTCTTAAGATGTGGGGAAATGAATAAAAAAAACTTTGTTTCGTTGAAAAATTTACATCACTTTAGATGCTTTTCGTGAAAGTTGCCTTGAAAAGAATAGGGTCATGAACCCTTGAAGCCTATCTAAGCCTTCCTCACCTGATTTATGATGTCTTTAAATATCTTAAAACGAGATGTCGAAAACCAAAATGATTATCCCTATGCAATTTTTCATTTCATACTTTTCAAAATAGGCCTTTGAGCATGCTCTTGGCCTCACAATCTCGTTCTCTCTTTCATTCCATTCTTTCAATAGTCTAGCCAACGACCCTGCAGTGAAAGAAGAAAGAAGATCTCTGCTAAAGAGAGCTTTCAATTCAGAAGATATCTTTCTTTCAGCCTTGTTCTATTGATTCTGAACCATTAATTTTATCAAAGAAAACAATTTTTCGAATCAGAGAGGGACGTTAAAGTTCTATTCTACTTTGCAAATCCTTTGATGTTTTTAGTCTGATTTATTCCGAATTTAAATTTTCAATCTTTGAACAATATGTGGCCGTGCCAAACTTTTGACCGATGTTTTTCCGATCCTCCCAGCTTGTTGAAGAACTTTAAAAAGTGTCCAACGTCTGTTCAAAGACCTTCTTGAACACCTTTCTTTTTGTAATATGAAATTTGTCCAAAATTGTTCTTTCTCAAATCATTTCATAAATCCTTCTTGATATCTGTTTGAGGAATTGTGACTCCTTGGATTTGAACCCCTCATGAGAGGCATTGGCAAGAACAGAAAGAAGGATCTCCCAAAACGACTTTGTCAATCACTTCCGAACAGTTTACTCTGCCGCACTTTAGCAATAATCTTGAAAAATATACAATTCACCATTTGAAAACATTTCTCCAAGGGAAGGAAGGCTTCTTCTTGATCAAAGCTTCATTCGATTTTGATGTAGACCTGCGTGATTATTTTGTTCTTTGAAAGACAATGAGAGTTGTTTCGACCGAATTCTGCCGATATTTCTTCTGGATTCAGATCCCAAGAAATGATTCATTCACTTCTCCACAATTCTTCCTGATTGATGAAAAGAAATCAATCTTCTTCAAAAGGTTTGATTGTGACTTTTTGAAACTTGATTCGAATATTTCTCCTCCTTTTTTTTTCTCATTTGAAAATAACTGTTACTGAGTTCATTTGATTCAATTTTTCCTCTCCTTTATTGGTGTTATTCCGATCTCAATCATCAAATCTCTCTCTCATGAATTCCTCTCTCTGTTCTCACAGCCTGATGGGAATCTGCTATTTGAGATCATATTTTCTCGTTCACACTTCAATAAATTTCGGCTTAATATGAGATTCTTTTATTTTGGAGATTTCTTCTGCTCGAAGCAAGGGCCTCAGAAAATCATCATTTCTTGTTTTCTTTCTAAATCAGCAAAATAAGTTATCTCGTCGTAAATTGCATTATTGGGACTCGCTTCTCTAAATAGACTCAATGACTTGGAAAATCTTCTCAGAATCAAACACTTTTTGAGAAAAAAATTTTTTCTTCAAAAGACCCTGGAACTAAACCAGTTCGAATCGAAAAGTATTTTGAGAAACGTAATTTCTATTCTTTTCCCTTCTCCTTCTTTCTTTTTATACCTCTCATATTCTTTCTCGAATTTTAACTCAGAAAATCACAATTTTTTCCTTTGATTTCCTTGATAAAAATCTTCAGATTTTCCCACAAAGATCTTCCCATAAGCAACCAGCCTTCAGAGTCCCATACGCGTGAGATCTCGAGATTTCTCAAATGCTTCTTTTTGGCGATTCTTTCGAATTTGGAGGGGAATCATCAAGGGAAAACATGCTTGAATGAATTCAACTTAACAAGGCCACTGATGTCTGAGTTGCCAAAATCTTCACCGTCTGTTCTTCAAAGATCCGATGAAGAACAAGGAAAAGTTGTCTCAAAATCGGTCTGAAAAGTCACAAAATCTACTGGGAAAGATTTTGAAAGCAAATTCTCCATCCTTATTGAAGGAGAAATGTTGAAAGAAGAACCTGAGAATCACTGATCATCTTATTTCTGAAGAATGCCAAAGAAAAGAGACCTAAATATTGCATTATGCTTCTATATTCTTGATTCAAAGATGTTTTCAATACATTTCTATACTTAAATTGTTTTTCTTTATATTGTTCTTTTGATCTTGGGGCTTTTCAGCTAAGAAGGCCTCAGTCTCACTTGAAACTCTCTTCTTCGACCCACAGACTTTTCATGGATTGGCGGACAAGGGTAGAAATGACCACATTCTCGACGATATCTTTTTAATTTTTAATAAAAAATGAAAGAGTGCTTTAGCCGTTTTTTTCGAAATCAACAATGAAATGAGAAGTTCAGATATTCAAAAGATATGAAAATTCGGCGCATCTTCCCTGAAAGCATCCTTAGAGGTTGGAAGAAGGATATGAGATTCCATAACAATTTGGTTTAGCTTCTTTATCTGTTTGATTTGCATTATCAAATTAATTTTGGATCCGTTCACTTCGATAACCTAATTCCCGTTTTCGCTAAATTACTCGAAAACTTCTTTAATTATGGGTCTCTTGAAGAAGAAAACCTCGTGAAAGACAAAAAACTTGAGTTCTAAACCACTTTAAAATAATTTGTCAAGTAATTAGGAAATCACTTACTTCTCAAGTTTTTCTCTCTGAAATATAAACTCAACTCATTCCCAATTGATTTGACTTTTGGACATCAATCATTTATCTTCCTCTTCAAAGAACATTTTGAATGTTTCTCTCCTCGAACTTAATGTGAGGAAAGTCAATCACAGGATCACATTAGGTCAGTTATGGTGATTAGAAGAGCAATTTTTTCAATGAAAAAGTATGGGAAGAGTGCTGTTTAAGGATGGAAATAAAACATAACGATTTTTTGTCTTCAGAAACTTAATTTTTCTGAGGAAAAACCACTTTGTGTTGCATATTGCCCTTGTTTCATCTTTATCTTTTGAAAAAGAATTCGAATTTCAACCAAGAAATTATGGAGATTTGTTATTCTCATCATTCAACTCATTTAAATGGGAAAAGAAGCTGCAGTTCTGAAATTTGGATGATCAAGAAAGATAAGGAGATGATCATAGACCTTTCTCCAGCTGATGAAAGAACTTGGAAATATGAAAGTGAAAAAAGGGCAATTTTCAAAGAACGAGTTAAAACAGACGAGAAATTATGTTTTTTCCTTGATTGACTGTTGCGAAAAGTTCAATTGGAAAGATGAAGAGGCCAGTGAGAACCCTGAAGGACTCACCAAAAGTTTCAAATACTGGCAATTTAGGAAGTTTTTATCAAGCTCTTTTTTTGCGAATTTTTTACCTTGAACTTTTGATTTTTATTCTCAACTCTGAAACATGTGTCCGAAAGCTTCTCATAACTCTCTTCCTCGGTGGAATGAACTCTCGAGTTCCTTTGAAGTTGATTTCGGTAGATCTTTTGAAATAGAAATGATCTCAAATTTCATATTGAAGATTCAAAGAAGAATCACTCACCATCATAAATTCTCAAAGATAATTTTTTGATGCTTAACCCAGCCAACACAATTCCTGTTTCAAATTGAACTGAGTGAAAAATATTCGCAAATTATGGAAATTTCTTTGTCTTCCACACCAACTTCGTTTAATTCCTGCTCCTCTTTCTCATATCCTTTTATGAATGAGCTTGAAGATCGAATGAGAGGCCATAATTGAACTTGAAAACAATTAACTTCTTTACACAGATTCTAAATTTATTGTTATTTAGTTTATATTTGGCAGAGATCAATCATTTGGCAACGTTTCTCAACATGACGTAGAAAATTTTGTTTTTCGTGAGGAGAAATTTACGCCTCACACATACACTCCTTTCTCACTTCAAATTGTCTTCTTGTCAATGACAAGTTCAAAAATGCCGATAGATCAGCTTGGGGGCTTTTGAACTTGAAAACATTTTGAAACTTTCAATAGAAAAATATTCTTTATGAGAGAAGTATCCAAAGAATTGGATCTTCCTGAGTTTGGTTTTTCCATTAAACTTTACGAACACGAAGCAAATTAGTTCAACAAAAAACACTCCTCTTGTTGAGAAATGAGAGCGCAATATCGAAGTGCTTTCTGATTTACAAATTTCTTCAATTAATTTTCGATTTTGACAAATCAATTTAAACTGAATTTTTTTTTATTAGATCGAGTGTTTTGTTTCTGACTTTCGACTATTTCAAGCAGAAATTGCATTTGAAAAATGAATTTTATTCAATTCGCACTTTTAAGAGCTTCTCAATCCTTGGAGTGATGAGAATTGCCTCAACTCTAGGCAAAACTCAAACCAGTTCAGTGAACTTTTGCTCTTTCAACGAGGAGAGAGGTGTAAATTTTATAAATAAAAGAAGATCTTCTAAATGAAAAAGTTGTTTTGACTATTTTTGAATCAAAAATTAATTTTGAGAAAACTAATTCATGAGTAAATTTTTTGAATTTACTAGATTAAATCTAGAAGGTTATTCTCTAAATTAAAACTAATTTCTGTTGAAAAAGCATGTTTTGTCTTTCCAATTGAATGAGCCATAAAATTCATGACTTTCTGATGTAGGGTTTTCTCAAAACTATTTGAAATGCTCAAAAGTCGAGAAAATGTTAAAAAAATTAGAGAATTCGATGTTTTTCTCAAGAGGAGCCGATTTAAAAGAATTTTTCAACTTTCTGTCCTCAATTTATGTTGGAAAAGGTGAGAAGAACTTTTCTTATGCTTTGAAATTAATTCTCCTTCATAAATCAGTAGAAGTCTCAACCCTTCCCTCTTTTAATTTTTTTCCTAGGCTTTTGGAGTGATAATGGTCAGTCTCTTGAGACAAGTCCTTGTTCTCAAGTTCAAAGCCTTCGAATGTTTTTTATTCAAGAGATTTTTTCGAGACAGATTTCATTTTTATGATTTCTCCAGGAAAAAATAAATTCTAGTTCAATTAGTGTTCAGTAGTATCCCTCAAAAAAAAAGAATTAAAATTATTTTGGAGTTCTCTTTGACTCTCTCATGACCATAGAAGAGCAATGAAAAGAGGTCCTGAGGATGTATTGTCGAATTGAAGTTTGAGCACTTTCAGATGATCTCAGAAAGGAACCCTGAAAACACAGCTTGATCGGAGTTCGGAAAAAATGGAAAGAAGAATTTGAATCTCGAACAACCCACGATGATGTATCAGATATCCCTTGATTTCTCTGAATATTTTTAGCACAGAACGAAGAAGACTCCTTGAAAATTCTCGTCAGCACTGGTATGATGAAAAGCAGAGGAAAAACCCTTGAAATATCTTTTGGGACAAAATGCCTGGTAGAATAAGCCCTTGAAAAACGCCCTTTCATTTAACCTCTCCAAAACTAGTATTGAGAGAGAGAAAGAATACTGGAGCTCCTTCTGAGATCGGACTCTGGTTGTGAGAGCCGTAAAAAAGTCCTTTACAAAATATGAAGCGAAGTGAGGTGTTTTTGAAGAAAAGATCAACAACTGCAAATAACCCATTGAATGACTTCCTTCCTCATAACAAGAGAAACGAAAAGTCCGAGGACGAAAAAATTCCCTGAAAATTGATGTGAGAAATGCCAAAGAAAACGATGAAGCAGTATTATGAGGAAAATAAAGCAAGTTTTGATGAACTGAATGTGAATAAACCTCAAATAATCTGAAATCGCCTGGAAAAAAATTCTATTAAGAACAATAGTTTCTAGCCGCTTGAGGGGAATTGGATTTATGATCGAAAACAATTCTCACCAAAGGAGGAGAAGAGAGTTCGTTCAACAAGAAGTTGAGAACACTTGTATCAAAAATTTTTCACTTAATTTGGAAAATTCTAATGAGATCAACAAATCTCAATTTCCAAAGAAAACAAAATGGTCAATCAAGAACAAAATATTTTCTTTAGGATCCATGTCAGACTGAAAAATATCCTGAGCGAAATCCATAAAAATAAATAAATTGATACGAGTCAATTTCATTCATTTTCTTATTTATTTTCCAGTTTCTGAATTCTGATTTTTTTTTAATCAAAATTCTCAGGGAAAATTAAAATCTGAAGAAATTAATTATTTTGAATAAATTTTAAAGATTAATTTTGAATTAAAACGTAACACCAACCAAAGAGAATTAAATTAGGTAAAGTCTTGCAAACTCTTTTCAGAAACATAATTAAATAGAAAAATCTATAAAATAATTCTCTAAATTCGGTTAAAACTCATCAACACAAACACGTACCCAATTAGTTTCTTTCATCAAAGAAACTCAAGGAGTTCATCAAATTGAACAACTCCCTGCTTGAATTAAGTTCAGAGCAGGTGGTTATTGTGCTGATTAAAATTTTTGAAATGTTTATATTAAAGATGAATTTTCTCACTTTTGGATTGGCGATTAATTCAAATTTAAATTTAGCAGGAAAGAAAGAATTGGCGAGGCTTGCCCTTTTCTCTTGAGGCAAGCTTTTTGTTAAAATGAATATGGATAAGAAGTTGTAACTTCACAAGGAATTTGTTACTTTTATAAAAAAATATAGCTCGTTTACGAAGAATATCATGGAATCAAACAAGGAAAATCTCTTTAAAAGTTATGGATTATTTTAATTAGAAGTGAGTGTTTTGACTTTCTTTTTCTTGGCAACAATTTTGTCAAAGCTTGACATAATTTTGTACGCTCCAGGCCCAGGGTTCTGGTTTGTGACCTTGGTGAAATCGTGTTTTGTTCCAAACCCAAACGTAATTTTTCTGTATCTTGCTGACTCAAGCAGTGTTGTTACAGGGCGATAGTGGCTCGAAGAGGGGACATCCATAGCAAGGCCCTCGTTAAACATCTTGAGTCTTCTCTTTATGGTTATGCGAGGCTTCTTTGGCTCTGGGAGGTTTGGGGTGAGATACGCTCCTGGACCGGGATAATCTTTGGCGATCTCTGGGGGCACCCAAGTGCAATTTGGGACGTAGGTTTTAGCGTAGGCAGAAAATGACAGACCAAAAGATTTTCCTTTTGTCTTGTTGCCAAATTCAGACTTGATACGATAACTATTTGGGGAGGGGAACTCTGCGCTTCGTTTCGTGTGGATCTCCAATGCTTGGCTTTTGCTCCCATAGCCAAAAGAAGTAGATTTTTGGTCCAAGGTCGAAGGCAGCTCTTCAAAGTTGTTGAACTCTGTCAGATTGCGGATTTTGGGGAATCGAGGAGATTTTGCAAACTTCCAAGACGTTGCTGAATGTTGCAGAGTGCTTGCGGATTGGTTGAAGGCGAATCCATAACCCTTTGGTGTGAAGTAGAACGAGTCCTTTGTTGGGGATTCCCCATTTACAGGTGATCCCGCAGGGTATCTCTCTTCGCTGGGATGGGTCGGGAGACTTTTCAAGTGACTCAAGGTGGGCACCTTTTGCGACTTGAAAGTTAAAGTCGAATTTGACATCATCATCAGGATTTAATTCCCCAGCAACAAAAACTTTTTATATTTGGTCAATTTTTTTTAATTCAAACATCGCTTAAATTTTAATTCTTCGAAAAATCGAAAAATCAAGGGAGTTTAATCTCCTTCGAGTTTCTGCTAATTGAGAAGAGGATTGGCTGGGCTAAGAAGGATTTTCAAAAAAGTAATGTTCAAAATATACCAGGTGAATTGGAGTGTCATAAGAAATGACTTCTGCATCTCGATTACAAAGGTAATTTGCATTTGATAAGCAAGCAAACAAGTTTCAATAAATCATTTAAAAAGTGTTTTGAAAAACAAAATTAAAAACGGATCTTGAACTAATTCCATTCCCTCTTTGATTTAGAGACAAGAGATGGGATTTGAATTGACTTGGTGAGTTTTTTAAATTACCGTTACTGACGAGAAACACCGCCAATTTAAAATTCATCCTCTGTTATTTCCCGAGAGGAAAAATTATATATAGAAACAATTTTTGATTAGATAAAAGTTGGTTTATGTTTTTGATGAATAGGTATAGACAGCATTATCATAAAAACACAGTTGCTGTCTAGAGGATGATACGAGTATTTGAAGTTCATGTCATATAAAATATGTCATAAAAGCAATGTTTTATTTGTTAATATTATGTTTGCCTCATAATTTTTGGCTTAAACATAGTATATATTACTAACAAACTCCCGTAGACGATATCCACACTCTTTTAGTTTAGCTGAGTACAAAGTGATCCATCCAATAGATCGTAGAAAGGTTAAAGGGTGCCGGCAAGCTGTCTTCCGTATTTATGAATACCCAAGACGGCTCTTCCACTGTCATCAGGATTGTCTTTGAAGGAGTCATCCCATTCGAGGGCAAAATCAGTACTGCATGCGATACTCTTGTAGAAAGGTACAGTCTTCACACACCTAAAAAGAAAGAGGTCAGGTGAGGTCCAATAAAATTTTTAATTACTCGTCATTTGGGAAGTATTTTTCGAAAGTAGTTCTCAACCAGAACATCTCTTTGGAAGTGGGAGTATTTAATGGGAAGATCTTCTTTCTCATGTTGTATATATCATCAGGAATGATTTTGTTGACGTGGTCTTGGATACCCTCGGTCCATTTATAACCGACACCATCTCCGAATTGCTCTTTTTGTCTCCACAAAATTTCTTCGGGCAAATATGGGTTTTCCTTTGTGTCAAATGCCTCTCTATTGCGAAGATTAGATGGAAAAAAAAAAGGATTGTTTATACCTGAGGATATATTTCTCAATGTGAAGAGGATTTGATTGAGGATGTTTTTCTTTAGGGTCAATACTCATGACATAATCTATGAATGGCTTGTGTAAAAATGGTACTCTCACTTCTAATCCCCAAGCCTAGAATTGCCAGTTAGAAGAATGCTAGTAAAAATCACTCGGTTACCATTGAAGCTTTATTGACTCTCAAGAGATCGTGGCGATGTAATTCATCGATTTTTCTGACGAGTTCTTCGTGCAAAGCTTCTGGAGTAGGAGCCTTGTGGAAGTAAAGGTAGCCAGCAAAGAGATCGTCAGCACCTTCACCTGTTAAGATCATTTTGATGCCCATTGCTTTGATTTTTCTGGCGAGCAGGTACATCGGAGTTCCTGATCTGATGGTGGTTGGGTTGTAAGTTTCGAGGTGGTAGATAACTTCTGGGATGTAGTCAATGCCTTCCTCGTTGGTATAGGTAAACTCGTGATGTTTAGTTCCCAATAATTGAGCAACTTTTCTGGCAGCAATAACATCAGGAGAGTCTTTAAGACCGATACAGAAAGAAGGAACATGCTTCATACCCTTTTCTTCGATATTGATGGCTCCTTCTTGGACCAATCTCATCGCAATTGCTGCGACAAGGGATGAATCGATACCGCCTGAGATCAACAATCCGAAGGGGACGTCAGCGAGGAGGTGATCCTTGACGGATTCGATGAGTTGATTTCTGAGCTCTTCGTAGTTGACTGGGTTGTGAGGGACTTTGCTTCTCCAAGAGGGATTATACCATCTTACTTGCTTCCAGTCGTTGGTGATATAACTTCCAGGGTTCAAAAGTTTTATTTCCTCGCATTCATCTGCAATTGCCTTGAGCTCGTTGGAGAGGTACTTTTCTCCTTGCTTGCCTATGCCTGCGTAGACGGGGATAATGCCAGCGTGATCACGAGCAACAAAGAAGGCTCCAGTTTTCTTGTTGTAGACGACAAAGCCGTACATTCCGTTCATGTATTGGCACAAATCTTGGCCGTACTCCTCCCAAAGGACTGCAATAGCTTGGATATCACAATTTCCTCTAAACTCGTACTTGTCTTCGTATTTCTTACGGATCTAAGGATCGATTAGTTTGATGCGGTTTAAAAATGGCGTGTCTTGCCTCGGGGAAATTGTAGATTTCGCCGTTAAAGATGATGACGATATCCTCGTTGTAAGGACTCATCCAGGGTTGGACACCATCAGGACTCAGTTCGTTAATTGAGAGTCTTTCGTGACAGAGGACATTAAACTTGTTGTTGTATTCCTAAATACGTGTTTGGAATTTGAAAATTAAAAAAGGATACCATGACAACAGTGCCGCCTTCATCAGGGCCTCTGTGTCTGATTTTTCTTTGCATTTCTATGGCTTTATGGCGAATGAGGAGGGGATTTCCCGAGAGACCGAACAGAGCAAGAATACCGCACATGGTGTGTTGAGATTTTGTCGTAAAAAGAAATTATTTATTTGTATTGAATTCTATTGATTTATATGAGTCAAGTCCAATAAAATATAACCCTTTATTAGAACTGTTAGGTTACGATTAAGCTATATGCTTTAATTAGTTTTATTGCCAAATAAAATGTTGTTTGGAAAGCGAGGAATTTCGGTCGTATTTAAATTTCAAATCATCTCGCATTCAATTTCTTTTCTTCGCTGAGCCTTTGATTCTAGAATTTTGAGGCAATCGCTTCTGCAAGTCGCTTTAATTGTCTGAAAAATTTTCATCTTCACTAATTTTTATTTTATTCTAGAAAGATCTTGGCTGTTTTTTATTCTTCTGCGAAGATTCCGAAAACATTTCCTCTATTTCGAAAAGCAGAAAATTCATCATTTTCGCCTATTTCGCTCGTGGGCTGGCAAATTTTGAATAAATTCGAGATTTTTGCTACCACCAGAATTTGTCATGCTACCTCATGAATACCACTTGGCTTTCCATTCAAACTGGTTTTTGTCAAAGTTGTTCCTCTGAAAGCAAAAGGACGCCAAAGGGGGATCTGCGCAATTGACCTTGCCTTTTTTCGCCCTGATTTAAATTTCTTAATGGACTGATAATTAGAGACTTGCACTTCCGTATTCACAAACAAAAATTTAAAATGTAACCTCAATCATTCAATCAATTGATGAGGGAATTGATTTCCAAAAAAAGTGGGTTGTTTTGAAGTTGTATTTTTATGATTCAGAAACTCAAATAAAATGAATCGAATCAAATTATCTCTCATTGTTATCAAAATTCTCTATGAGATTGATTGAGAGAGAGATTATGCATTTTCACACAGAAAAATTGTCGAAAAGTATTGATCACAAAGATTAACAGTATGAATTCAAATTAAATAAAATTGATCAAAATGATACATAATCGAGAGATGTATTATCGATTGAATTCTTGATACAGTCGAGAGAGCTACCGTAAAGCTAGTTTTAAATTCACAAACACAGAGGATTTTTTTTTGGTTTATTAAATCGATTTTTATTGACGAAATCAATCAGATATATATACAATACATTACAATAATTTCAACACGACACGACACGACTTGTGAATTTTCTTTTTTTCAAGCAATGATATCGTTTTACTTTACTTCGCTCAGCTTTAAGCCAGCACTAAAGACGCCTCGGAGACTCTATATCCGGATTGAAGTAGACTTTTTCTCCTCTCATTTTAGAGTAAAACAAACCTAGCTTCCTGATGGATCTTCAAAATCGACCGAAACAACAACATATAATGTTGAAAGCAACATAGCAGTTTTCAGTGAGGTGTTTGAGTTTATTCTCTCAAATCCAACCAAAGCAGCCTATTTCAACCTTGAAATTTACGAGTATAGCCAAGAAAATCCCAACAAAAAACAAATAATTGGAAAGACATCTCTTCATACAAGCTCAAAGTTTTTCAGTGACGATAATAAAGTCACTCTACCGACCAATTGCAATTCAGAGTTGACATTGTATTTCACGCTCAGCGCTCCTGAAGAAATAAAAGCCAAAATCATCGCAAATAGCAGTAATCTTCCTGCAGCCATAAAGCCGGGAAAAGAAAATACCAAAGAAGAAGGAGGACTCTCGTATAGCACAGGACAGCTAGACTTCTTGAAACTCGGACCACTGTTTTACGATTTCGTTCTTGCAGTTTCTCCTCTCGTCCTAGTGCTCGAAAGATTGAATAGTTTTTTCAAGTGGACAAACCCGCATGAAACCCTGCTTTACTCGGCCGTATTTATGATGGTTTACTTTTACTACCGAGGACTGGCTGTGGTGTTTTTCCTCGTCTTTTTCCGATACAGCAGTCTCGTCATCACTGAAGCTTTAAAAGCAAAACCTCTTCAAGAAACTGCAGAAACTAAATTACAAATTTACAAACGTAATCTCCTTTTCATCCAGGTAAATTTGCCGCTTATTGAGGACTAAATCCCTCCCTAGCATATAATGGAAATTACTGTAAAAGTCAATGATTTCTATAAAAAGGTCTTTCACGATTATGATAAAACAACAATCATGGAGATTTTTACCAAAGTGCGCAGATTTTCTTTGATTTTGGCCTTGCTCCTCATCATGTACAACATGAACCACATTCTAATCATGGGCTATTGGGCGTTCTTGTTCTATAACACAACTTATGGAAAAATCATCTTCGAGTTGGGATATGAAAAAGTATTTTACTTTGTCGTTGAGAGGAATAATAACATATTTTTGAAGGTTGAAAAAATTATTGATATTATCAATGACTTGATCCTCGGACTCGTGAAAGCCGATACCCCAACCAGTAGAGAAAACTCTCCCATCAGGTAAAAAGAAAAACTGGCATCAATTAATTTCCTCAATCAGGGAACCACGTTCAATCGTCGAAAGCGCAGTTAGTAGTTATGAGACGCTTAAAGATAAGTTTGTGCCTAATCAAAAGACATTTGTGACTTATGAGAATCAAAGATGGTGGCTTGGAAGAGGCTGGTGTGACCAAATGGTGATTGGAGGTAAACATTATATATAATTCAGCCTCAAATCTCAAAAATAATTTTAGAGAGATCAGCTTGGTCGGATTATCAAGGGAATATAAATCTTCCAAAAGAGAACTTTAACCTCCCAAGCCATCAATGGAGGTGGCATGGAGGCTGGGAAGTCACAATAACTCCTCAGACCGACCAAGAGGGCTGGGAATATGCAACAGATTTTTCAAAACCCTTCCACTCAAATGCTCAGTCGTTTGATTATGTCAGAAGAAGACGCTGGACCAGAAAATGCGTCCAGGATATGACTGAAAATCAAATAATTAATTAATGTATTCGCATGTGTGTGTGTGAATATCAACCATGTCAATGTCAATACCTATGTATAATCAATTCCAGTAATATATTTTGCCTGTACTATTTTTATTTAGAAGGAAGAAACTTCATCTTTATCATCATACAACTTGAAAAATTCGAGTTGAGTACAAATTTGTTTGTATGTATTATTAATCTGTCATGTGTAAAATTATTATGAATCATAAGGTTGATTTAACATGGCTTTGATATGTTGCCCTTTGCCGACGATTTTAAGTCCTTCTTCTGTGAAAATGTCGGCTTGTGTAAAGGCCAAGGATTTTCCTACCTTTGAGCATTCAGCTCTAATTAACAAGTGATCTTTTGTTGTTGCAGGATTCATGAAAGAAAAGTTCAGCTCAGCGCTGACTGACTTTCTGAGGTGTTTATCAACATTCAAAATTGCTAATGTTGTGGCGCAATCAACGATGGTTGTTAAAGCTCCTCCGTGAATACTTCCCATGTAGTTACAAAGGCCAGGTTCAACTTTCATTCTGAGGAGAATTTGATTTTCATTCTGAATGATTGGGTGCCCATCAATCAAGTGGAAACCCTTCCAAACACCTTCGGCGTACGAGCCTTTCAAGGTTGGATTACTGACGAATTTATTGAAAATCTGAAGAAATTTCGCATGAGATCCCATTTTTTTTACTTTGAAAGTAAAAGATTATTTCCTAATTTCGGACTTTAATAATGTTTTTCATCTGTTCTAAAATCCAATACAAGAAATTTGGATTGTGAAATAGTAATTGTAGGAAAAAAAGAATCATCACTCTCTGATAAAAAATCTTTGAATAAGGAAAAAGGAGTCAATAGATTTATTTGTAAAAATCACCTTTTTCTAGAGAAGAGAGAGTTTCTCAATTTTCTATATATAATTCTGAAATACCGATTTTAATTAATACTAACTTACGATTGAGAGAGAGAATCCTCAAATATGTCGCAGGAGAAGGAGAAAGGCAAAGATCAAGAATTAAAGGAGAAAATGAGGGTTCAAATCCTGATCCCGATTATATTGGGAGTTCTTGTTACGTCCGCAATCATCTCGTTTGTTATTTACTATTCTGCTCCGAGATGGGTTTCACAGGTTGAGGAAGCTTCGCTGCAGCTAGAAGGCCAGAACCTAAAATCACTGGCGAGCTCCGCTGGATATGTTGCTCAACTCTTACTACAAAAAATCTCGAATGACATGATGGTTCTCGATGATCTGTTGTCACAGGCAGTGGATGGAACTTTAACTCTAGACGCATCGGTTCAAAGCAACGACACATACTTTGTCGGCTCAAAACAAGCATCAGAGTATACGTCGAGCGCCATGGCTCTTGTGCCCGAATTTAATTACACGTCCAACACATCTTTGCTTCGATCAGGATGGTTTGTGATCGGGCCATCTGCGAGCGTTGATGCTTACAATGAAGACTACAGCTTAATTCCATCAGACTACCAGGCTTATTATGAAAAGATTGTGACCCAGCTCTCAATAATGACAACGATGTACGATCCAAAGATTTACTTGACCTTCTACGGTCCGTATGTAAGAACGGTTGGCAGCGCCTTTGGGCTGTATTTTCAATATCCCTTGCAAGCAGTCTATAGCCAATATGTCGATTACACTCTAGTGGAAGGAGAGAGTTATTTTACATTCGAAACTCGCCCCTATTACCTCCAGATCACTTCGTCTAATATACAAGCTCACATCGTGGAGTTTGTTTATCCTTATAAATTCATCACAGAAAATTCAATGGGGTATACAGCATGCATAAACACGAAAATCGCTACAAACGAGCGCATTCTGACCTGCGCTGACTATCTTCCCGATACAATCCAAGACTTTATCGAAGCTGCAGCTCTCCAAAAAAACGCCTCGTATTTTGTGATTGAAAAAGAGAGCTCAAAGATTATCATGTTCCCCAACGCCACCTATCTTGCAGACCAGTCCCAGCCCAACATTACTCAAGCCGAATTTAATGTGACAACTCTCAGCAGTCAGGAGGCATATGATTTCGACGTAACTTTCCAGAGTTTTCTGGCAGCATACGATTCAGAAAATAACTTCACAATGAGCTACACAAAAGATGGGGTTGAATACATCCTTTCGCTGAACATCTTTGAAATTGTGGTCTCAAATGACCCCACAGTTGCGGCCGTGCAGTATGCTGTTGGGCTGACTATTCCCTTGACAACTTTACAGACAGAATTTGGTGCTTTGGAGGACGATGTGAAAAAGCCCATCATCATTGAAATTATCATTCTGATTGTCATCATCATTGCCCTCTTTTTGTTTGCTCACGTGATGATTGGGTGGGTTTCCAAGGCGATCACAGCTCCAATTGCCAAGCTCAGCTTCCTTCTCAGAGAAATAGAGAACCCCAACTTTGTTGAAGAAGAGGATAGAGAAAATAAAAATCGAAAACTTGAGATCATTCTTCGGTGCATTCCGAACATTGAGTCTCTTTCCAGCGAACTTGCCGAGCTTCACAGGATTTTTACCCTGCTGAAAACGAGCTCCCAGTACACTAAAGAGGCTGAAACTGCTGTTAATGATGGAGATGCGATCATCAAGTATTCGCAAGCCCTCAATATTCATAAGCAAGTGGGAAACACGTATGAAATTGGTATAGCTTACACAAATATTGCCAATATTCACTTCAGGAACGGTAACTACCAGGAGGCAAACCGCTTTTATGAGCAAGCCATCAACATCAGCGATCAAGAGTTTAAGGACTACGAGGAATTTGTGCAAAGCCGCAAAAAGAATTCTGATGAATCTTCTGTGGCAAGAGTTCTCAAGAGAAGTTCTTCTTCGAATATGTTTTCAACAGATGTGTTGGATAAAATGAAGGCAGAGTTCGAAGAAAGGCATAGCAACAGGCTCTATTATCTGGCCAAGACCAGGCTTGCTTTGTCTCAAAGAGAAGGAGGATTTTCGAGACAATATCCAGTGACGGAGATTCGTGACTTGTTAAGTCAGGTCGTCCGCTATGATTACGAGGGCAAAAGAAGCCCATATAGAGTTATCCTCTGCTTACTCGATATTGCATGTACATTTATAAGTTCTCGACAGTTTACTGAGGCCGAGGCGAAAATAATCGAAGCCGATGGTCGCCTTAAAGTGTATGAGGATGAGACTTTGCAGGGCTATGATGACGAGCTGGCCCAAGATTACAGGATTCCAGCCGTTGTCCTTCGACAAAAGTTTTATTGTGTCGAGGGCAAATTTTTCCTCAAGAGAGGGCTCAAACAAAAAGCGTGTCTCTGCTTCACAAAAGCGATTGAACACGGGAAAGTCTATGACCCAAGCATTAGGCAGATATGTCTCCGGCATCTAGAGGAGATTTTCCTGGAGCAAAATCTGCTGGAAAAAGCCCCAAACATCCAAAAGATGATGTATACCTCAAGCAAAAAAAGCAAAGATATCGTGCTGCTTCTAGACTACTCACAGAGTATGGGAGAGGGGAAAAGGATCAACTTTGCAATAAGTAATATATTGAAGTTCTTTGATAAATATATCCAACAAAATGACAGAATTAGTTTTGTCAGGTACAATCTGAACTGCGATGTTGTCTTCTCTCTTGTTGAAAAAAGGAAAAACACCAAACTCTTGAGAAAAAATATTGAAGATTCCCATAAACCCTCTGGACGAACAGCTTTGTATAGCGCAATCTACGAGGGTTTCAAAGTCCTGAACAAAGCTGAGCCAAGGAATAACGCTCGGTGGATCGTAGCCCTCGCTGATGGCGACGACAATGAAAGCAGAGTAATGTATGAGCAACTTGAAAGAAGGTTGTCCCGGTCAGACGTCAATCTGATTATTATTGGGTTAGAACTTCGTGAGTCAGTTAAACCCAAATTGATTGATCTGTGTCGAGCCACCTCAAGCGGACTTTTTATTGAAAGTACTTCAAATGAAGATTTAAGTACAGCTTTCCAAGTTCTTTCTGACATTATCTATGGTTCCAACGTCAGTGGCGAAGATACCACCCTCTCCAACTTCTAAGACATTGGCATTGGCATTGGGAGAGTTGATAAGTTTGAGAGCCAGTTAGCAGTTAGTTAGGTTTTATTTATTTTGTTTTGTTTGTTTGATACTTGTTCTCCATTTTTCGCAAGCAATTCTTATTTTTGTATCACATGAGCTAGAGAGCTCGTTTTTTTATCACATCTCTCAAGATTCTCATATGTTTGAAAAAATTCAGAACAAAAATTTTCCTTCATCAAATCAGCATGCATGAAAATTTTTGAACAAAGTTCTTGGGCGACAATTTTGTTGCTCAAAAAAAATCCTAGCCTCAATGATTGGAAAGCTTTCATCTGATGGCTTCGAGAAACAAGGAGAACAGGTTTTTGGTTTGAAGAAAAGAAATTTTTTTCTCACATAAAAGAATACGGAAAAATCATCACAACAACAAAAAATAAATCTAGATGGATGCAAATATATTTATTTTTTGACAGCAAGAATAGTAAATTTTGTTGTGAGAAGCATTTTTTTTTGCCGAATTTCTCGAACAAAAATTTAATTAGGAAAAATTATTTGTTTGAATTTGATAATAGAAAAATCTCGGATCAATAAATTAATTTAGAGTTTATTGTGAATTATTCCAATATATTAATTAAATTGAATTAGATTGAATTATTAATTACTTGAATAATTAATTAATTCAACAAAGTAAATTAGAATTTATTTCTAATCCAAAATAGTTTTGGATCATTTTTTGTTTTGTTTTTTGGTTTGAAGAGTTTTTTGAAAAATAAAAGTTGTCACACTTGTTGTCATTAGATCAAATACCAAATTACTCCATCTTTTATTGATGAAATTGAAGCGGTTGGATTTCTCCAACCCCCAAAAGCAACATCCTAACGGAATGAAGCTATACATGATTTTTTGTTTTTTAATTACTAACCCCTAAAATTAAAGCTAATATTAATCGTTAGAATTGATTTATTTAAATCTGGAAAATTGGTCAAGAGAGAGAGAGACCATCATTTCAAGAGAAAAGTTGAAATTCAGCTCAGAACAGAGTGTGTATTTTATGATTTATAAAAAATTCAGAATACTGGCTTTACAAAAAGGAAGAAATAGCCATCAACACAATACAGGTAAAATGAGAATTTAATTTTCTGTTTTTTCTGACTTTTCTGATTTTGATTCAAAGTCAGGCCAAAGGATCTTGAGCAAACTATGGGAGCCAAAGATATGATAGTATCCTTTATCAAAAGAGAGTTTCACTTCCTTGTCACCAAACCCGCATCGGCAGTACCAAAAGAGGAATCTTTTCCAATCGTAGAAGCTTTGTTTCTAAAAAATTGGCACCTAATTAAGGAAATTAAAATTACCTTTTGGAAACGATTTTTGAGGTAGGAAGTGTTGTTAATCATATAGTAAATATGACTACCAAGCAAAAAGACTGTGAAGAACATGGCCATCATAGACATCATCAGGCAGATTGATAATTTGATGATTCCAACTTTCTTGAAAACCTGAGGATAAATTAAAGCCCGGAAGTCCCTCCTCATTTTACTTGAAGCTTCAAATTCAAGAGTGAAGTAACATAGGGTATATAGAAGCAGAAATGGATCATTGAGCTAAAAGCTGCGTAAACCACATAGGAGAGGAAGAATTTATAGTTGTTTCCGCCAACGCAATTTGCCAAAAAGAAGCAGTGGTGATCCATTTCATAAACGCACCTAAAAACTATTCTCGTGGGACTTGATGAAAATCGCTACCTGTTACAGATTGAACAATGAGAATAAATATTTTCTTTGTCTATTCTACAAGTTTTGCTTTGAAAGTTGAGGTAGATTGTCGGAAAAGTGAGTTATACCAGTATCTTTTTGACTTGGCTGCTTCGATTGCGGCTTTACCTAGAAGTGTTTGGAAGGATGAACCAACAGATTGAATGTTTTACTGTCTTCAGGATTTTGTTCGACATAATTTTTCACCTTGAAAGCGCCATATAAGCTTCGGACTGTCCCCATCAAGAGCCCACATCCACATGTGGTTGCACACAAGTCAATGAGAAAGTTTCGCTGAAACAAATCTGGTATCTGTTTGAAAAGTTAATGAGCGCAACCACTGTATAATTACGATTTCAAAGAGTAAAAGTTCATAAGCCATGACCCACAACACAACTTCAAGACCAAGGACACAATATCCCATCGCCTTAAAAAATGGGACTGTAATTACGCTTATCCTTTCATCAGCGAGATATTGACGAATTCTTTGCATCGAGTTGGGAGAAATTAGGAGGGATAAAATTTATATAGATTCGAATCAATCTAAAGAAGAATTCTTAATTTCATTGTCTTCTTCTGGGAATTTTTGTCCAAATCTCAACTCGAGACTGGCTAGTGACTCCCATTCTTCTTTTAGAGATGGTGAAATTGACTGAAACTTGACGAATCGTTTTCGAAGATTTCGATGGTCTCTTTTTGCAGGTCTAGATCGAAGAATCAAAATTTAATCAAATGCGTTCTTCAAACCTTCCTATCTGTTGTTAAGTGAGGCTTATCTGAAAGAACATGATCTTTTTGAACAGTTTTTCTTGGATTCCGGAGTGGAAAAAGATCTTGTTCAAATGAAAAACCTTTTGTGAAATTTTTCGATGTGGAGTTTTTGAACTACCAAAGAGAAATCATATCATGAGGGAGGAAAGAGAAAGAAGGACTGAAAATGCCAAGAATTTTGAATTATTGAAATCCTATTTATTGACTGTTTAATAAATCAATTTGACTCTTTTTGAAATTTACTTTAATTATTTAGTTTCAGAAATCAAACTAAATTGATCAAATCAAAACATTTGTCGTTTACTTTTTTGTAAAGTGAATTGAATTGAGTTTGATAGAAAAATTCTTCCTCAGGTTATTTTTTTCCCGATTTCTAAGCTAGTTTGAGACTAAAATAGAGAGGGCTTCGATTCAATCACCTCCATCAATATTTTTAACGAAGGAAATTAGAAATTCCACTCTCTAGACTCCCTCAGGTCTTTGATTCCGATCCGCTTGAATGAGTAAATTTAAGCACAGAGTAGATTCTAAATTACCAAGACAAATCAGCTCTCAAGTATACCAATTCATTTTCCCAATCCAACTCCAGAGAGAGGATTTTGTAATTATCAGAGTTTTGGTTGACATACTAAAATAAATATTAATTAAATCTTAAACGAACTCTCTGTTAGTCAGAAAACCAAAGTACTCAGATGAACGACCAAACTCTTGACAGAAATGAAATTCACGATGACCACAAAAAGAGTAATTTCAACTCTAGTTTGGTCTCTAAATCCGGCGTAGATGAAATGGACAGTATGATTATTGAGCATAAAAAAATGCTCTATCCTCAAAATATACCTTTATCTGACGTAAGAGCGTTGTTTTGTTTCAAGTATTAAGTGGATAGTCCCATTTAGGAACAGCAGAGTCGTTTCGCAACGATAACCTTGGCATGGGTCGCAACTATAGCGACGATAATGACAACACAATGGCTTTTCCAAATCAGTTCAACTCGAAAAAAGTTTTGGCACTAAAATTTTCTAGGATCAACAAGCCAGCAGTTCGATTTGAAACCTCTTTGTCAATCAATATGCACCAAATAAAAGATATTTTTCAGCGAGTTTGCAAGAAAAGGTTTGCAGTTTTCTTTTCTGGATTTAATCAAGGTAGGGGTTTCTCTATCATCGATGACGAGAGAGAGCAGATCACAGCAATGTGCAAACAATTCATCAGCCTCAAAGACCTTTGCCTGAACTGTTTTAGAGGAAAACTCAAAAACCTGAATTCAATCACAACTGTTCGCTTAACAAGCAAAACAAATAAAGTCACTTGTAGAAGAAAAATTGTCCTGAAAGGATTGATTGGAGTATAAAGATGGTTTTGGTTAATGTTTGACTCAACTCTGCACTAGGAGATAAAACTGATTAAAGGTGTCTTCTTTGATTTTGCAAACGAACTCGAAGTTCATGAGACTAGACGTAACATATTCATCTGAGTTGTCCTAAAAATTCGAGGAGCTTCCCCACACAAGACAACTGGGTCTTCATTTTTCAGCGATCATAGTCATTCTATGAATAATATCAATGTCAAGACATCTCGCTATGTCCCAATTATCGAAGAAAACAACAGGTATGAAGGAGAGTATAGAAAGGTATTTATGAATCTAGTGACGGCGAAGAACTTGCCATGTCTCCTCAGAATTTGGAAAGCTACTCATTTTACGAGTTTAGAAAGATTTTGTCTTCAGATCAATACGCTATCGGCAAAAAAGTTGCAGAATTTCTCAAGGACTTTTTTGAGAGTTATGGTGATATAAAAGCCTCAGCATCTCTCTTACCCCAACCAGTAAAAATGAGCATTAAGTCATAAATAAATAACTTTTTCCCAAGATGGCCAAAATCTTTTACAAAATAAACGAGATTACCGAGACATTTTTTGCCGACTTTAATTATGGAAAGGCTGAAACTAGAAAGATGATGCCTTTCTGCAAAACTTCGGTTGAAAAATATATTTTCGAAAAGGTGTTTAGCACTCTTTATGGAATGTATCAGATCAAATTCGAAAAACAGTCCATCATGTTCCGAGACAAAACAAGTGAGATCCTCAAAGAAAAAAATCCTTTGAAGCATTTGAAATACCTCGATGTAAATTAAAACCGTGAAATTCTTTCCTAACAATCCAAAAGGTTCCTCTGAAATTCTGGTTGATCCATCCAGATAAATTGAATGAAGCTAAGGAATTAAAAGAGCCTCTTCAAGATCATGAGATTCCCTATATTAATGCAATCAATGAATTCTCAAAGATTCCAAAAGTCCGATCTCCCAAAGAAAAATTGGGAGTTTTACTGATGATGCATAGTTTGATGAAGTCGTCAGTTGTTGAATACCACAAAGGAAAATTAGAAATTGCTTCAATGGATGAAGAATTACCAATTTTAATCTATGTCGTCCTTCATTGTCAAATTGAGAATATCGCTGCCGAACTCAACTTTATTGATGATTACGTTCAACTCGATCCCACTCTTGAAAGCGAAAAAAGACTAATGACTAATATTAAGGTAACGGATTGTTGTTTGAAAATAAGCTAATCGATTACTCTTTAGGTGTCTGTACAATATATATCAGAAGAATGGAAAAATGAATAACCTCCTCATCACCCCTTTAAATGAATTTTTTTTTGTATAGATAAATATTTGTAAGGATCTCTCTTTATTTACATCTGTTTTTGCTTCAAAAGTAAAATTCACCCTCAAATAAATCAACGTCTCTAACGGAAAATTTCGATAAATTAATTGATCTTGTGGATTTGACTTTGAAATTAAAAAAGTGAGAGTTGGTTTATTCTGGGAATTTCGAATCAACTCTTATGTAAATAAAGGAATTCCCAACTAAATCGGCATCAGAGATAAGAATCTCAAAAGTAAATTCGTTCATTTAAATATCAAAATTGTTCATACATTTATTTAAACAAGTAAAAAGGTTAATTTTTTTGAGTTTGAATAATACTAGTAGTGTAACCAATACTTTGGATCTTTTGACTGAGGCTATCTTTTAAAGCTCTTTTAGTTGGACTTTGATCAATATCAACGTAAAGAGCATTTTGATTCCTTCTCCTAGATGGAAGTTTTAAAATTTCACAAAAAAATTTCTTACGCATCTTCTAGCTCTCTTAAAACTTGTTGGTATTTTTCTCCGAGATGCTTGTGTTCAGACTCTAAATCCTTCATCAATGCAATCAATCTCTGACTATCACTATTGGACATATTCACCTTGAAAAATTTAGAATTGAGATTTTTTATGAATAACCAACTTGTTTTGATAAAGTGGCATTTTGGGTGATGATGGTTTGAACTTCAGCTAGACGGGCATTTTCCAATAACCTATATTTCTCCGACCAGTTTGCGCTTTCCATCATTAAACTTCGGATACGAGCTTCATAATCCTAATTTGGTTAGGCAACGAGAACAAAAAATTTTTTACAGCTTTCATCACCACTGCGTCTCCTCGAGTTTTTTCACTGAGTAGGTTGTTGAGGCGCTCAACTTCTGCGCTTAGAAGTACGAGCTTGATCAGATGACTATCGTATTCTTCAATTTTGATTCGATACTCCCTGATTTGGTTATTCAAGATGGACTTTTCAGCTTCAAAAACTCGGAGTTGATCTCTGAAATCATTTTTGGATAACTGAAGAGTCAGCTCCTCATTCTCCTTTTGGATTTCGGCAACAATATTGCCAAGCCTTTCGATTTCAATCATAAACATAACGATTCTGTTTTCATAATTGAAAAGCTTTAATTTTTGTGCGTCTAAAGTCTTCCTTTCAAGCTCAGAAATTTGGGAATTTCTCAGAGTTGAAGATTCAAGTTCAGTTATTCTATACTTCAATCCGTCAATAACTCTGTAGAGTTCCTCTTTTTCTTTAGAGTGTCCTTTATTGTCTTCAAATTGGGCCTCAAGAGTGGCATTGCGGAGTCGAAGTCTATTGATTTCTTCAATGAGAAGAGCTCTCTCTTCCTCAAGCTGTGCAATCTTTCTCAGATAATCAGTTTTATCAGAATTTTGAAAAAGGAGTATTTTGATTCTTTCCTCATATTGGTTGATGAGTCCGACTTTGTCATCTTTGAGGCGAGCATTTTCGATCCTCAATTTCTCAAGTTCCTTGTACAAGTCAGTATCCGTTTCTGCTGGAGCAGGGATAGCTGCTCTTTTGACTCGTTCAGAGCTGACGCGGTGATGGGGCTCTCTGTCAAATGCATGTTCTTGACTAACATATCTGATGAGGTAAGAGATAAAGGTCATTCAATAATAATGATGTTTGTACTCGATTCTTTTCACCAATAACTTTTCAGTTGGAGGGGTTGGCAATGAACGACCATTGCTTTCTGGATAAATGGGTTCGCAAGGTTCACAGTTTGGAATGAGTTTATCTTGACCGAAAATGCTTTTTCTGAATTTGCTTCCTGAATCTATAGGGAAAGGATTCATTGTTGATAAATATGTCCTTGAAAATGTTTTTGGAAAAGTTTCGAAGAATATTATAAATTAATTTGCTCAGCTCACTCAAAGTTCTGTAAATCCTAATACAAATAAAATTTTAATACTCTGTTTATATCAAAGTATCTTTGACTTAAAAACCTCCCTCCAGGATTTCAAGTTTTTATAAAACTATGTATGAGAGATACTTTCTTTCTGCTCCTTCAAAATTTTCACATCCAATAATGGACCATTTTATTTCTGAGAGACTTTTTAGAAATGGGTTAACTCGAAGTTATAATCAATCAGAGTTTTATTTTACACAGTAAATTATGGATTTATGTATGAATTTCTCTTCCTTTCTGTTTTTGGAAATGATTTTTAATACAATCAAAAAAAGCCTGAATTGTTCGAAATATTACTTTTTCTGTCAAAGATGCTGAGTTTAGAAATGTCATTATTCCCGATTTAATTTGTTTGAATATTAAGATCGACATAATCTCCGATGACAAACTTCAAGTCTTGAAGATCCTGGAATTCATCCCTTGTCTTTTTAACAGAATGAACAGTGCCGACCTTTTTTCTTCTCCAAGTTCCGTTCATGTCTTGGAAAACAAATGAAAACTCAAATCTGGCGTCTTTCTTTTGAGCGGCACCCACTGCACTTTTTATTAAATCAACAAGTTCCCTGAGAGTAGCATTTCTCCTGGAAAATTATACGGGGATGTTTGTTATGACTTTTACCAAGTGTGAATTTGAACTTCATTTTCAGCAGTGTCCTTTCCCTTGTCTGCAAACTCTTCCAACCTTTTTGTTTTCATTTAGATTCTTTTGATGAAAATTCTTTACTGATGGAAGTCGTTTTCCTTCCAGAACACCCTCATCAAGAATGGACAAACCTTTATTTGGTTAACAGATTCCACAAAACTCGGCTCACCTTGGTTCTATCAATAGGCATCTTTTTTAACATTTCTCTCCGCTTTAAATTTTCAATAAGAATGAAAACAAAGTTAAATTTTATATCTCAATCTTTATCTTTCTAATAATGAGATAAACAAATATTACCAAAAATTGTTTGTTTGATGATTTGATTTATAGGGTGCGTCTTTTGGAAAACATAATGAAACGATATTTCCCCTTTGTGAAACTCGTATTGAGTCTCATTTCAAGAGTTTGGTCTTTTTTTTCAATTTTTTTTTTCTCAGGGGTTTTACGAAATGAGCAAGTTTTTCGCATCAATTTTCGACTGCTGAACTCTCAACAACAGTATCTAAAATCCAAAACAGCGGTGGAAAACTTTTTTTCAATTTCTCTCACATCTATTTTTTTCATTGGTCAGTTGGCCCCAAGTTCTCTCGTTTACTACTTGAAGTTCCAAAAATCCCCATAAAAGTCTAGAAAATTTTCTGACCATTTTTTCTTTGATTCAACTGAATTTTTCCAAAAAATTTAATTTCTCAGAATTTACGGGTTTTTCTTTCTGGAAAAGAGAAAGGATTAGAAGTCGATCTTGAAATTGTGTTTTTAAAGCTTGTTATTGGTTTGCTAAAGTAAAAGAGATCTGAAAAAGAGAAGGCTGAAGATTCTTATTATTTTCAGAATGATTTCCAACTGAAAAAAATACTCATTTCTGGAAACTTTTCGTCTCTTCCTCTTTGCTTCAATTCGATAAATTTTTCTTCATTTGAAAAAAACTTTTTCTGGCAGTCTTCAGTGCGTTTACAAGGATTTTCAGTTTTTTTCCGAAAAACAAGAAAATGAAGCTAAAGAAAGGACGACAATTCAAATCGAGAAAAAAAAATTCACTTCAATTTCGAAATCTCATGTTCGCTGTTTATGAATGACTCTTATTCAATAAATGTCTGAGTGCAGCTCTTCATTTTGGATTTTCTTGGAGAGAGCGAAAAATGCAAAAATGAACTTCAGGGGATTGTGAAAAATTTTTTGAGAAGAAATTTCATGCCAGAATGAAGTTGTTATCATCTCAGGCCAGTTGATGTTCAAGTGTCATAATTGATAGAATTTTTTTTCTTTTGATTCTCAGCAACTTCCTGATTTGGGAATGTTTCAGCAAATGTAAACTACCTCCTCTTTCTCAGACATCATAAATTAGTTTTTGAAAAAGATACAGGAATGCTGAACGCTTTCCTGATGTCACTTTAACAGATAGAATAGACAGAATGATCGAAATAAGAATTTTTTCGAATGTTGTTGTTGTTGACGATATGAAAATTCATAATTTGGATTTGAAACCTTTGAAATTATTGAAATTTTCAACCAACATAAAATAATTTTTAAATTTTTAGGATCGAAAAATTTCGCAACAAACTCAACTCTTCAACTCATTGACGTTTTCAAGCAGCCTCGTAATAACCGACTCACTCCACTCTGATTTCTCTTGAATCAGTCGTGTCTCACCAGATTGCATGAGCTATCAAGACGGATTTCAAAAGAATTGAACATTGAAAAAGTATAATTTTGACTTGCTTCCGAAATCCTTACTCTTTGAAGTTTTTCATTGTCTGGACTCATTTGACTCAGTTTGCAATCATTCAGAGATCGAGAGAAATATCCAGAAGGCAAATATTCGGCCTATTTTAGCCAGAGTAAGCCTATTTATTTTATAAAAGAAAAGATTCAGAGGAAGAGAGTTTTCTATTGAATCAGGGTTATTTTGAGTTAAATAAGTTTTGAGCCCTCTCGTTTCTACGAAAATGGATAGAAAGGAAAGGATTCAAAACAATGAACGATTTCTTTCCGATTTTAGGAGTTTTTTTCCTGAAATCTGAAAAAAGTCTCTTTCTTCTTCTTTTTTGCTAAACCGATCATAAAAAAATATTTAAAGAAAACTAATATAATAAAAAGAAATATTCATTAATAATTATAAAAATTCTCAATCCTAATAATATTCTTGAAAATTGAATAAAACAATAAATAACTCTTGTCCTGCATTATTATTGAAATACTTGTTGCTGTATGTTTTAAATGTGGACATCAAGAAATCCCTTAAAAAAAGTGGATGAATTAATCGTTTTCCCTTTCTCGATTTTGAATTTTTGAAATTACTTGAAAAGTCCTTTTTCGAAATGAAGAATTCTTTTTTGAAAAATGAAATATCAAGAGTTTCAAAAGTCTTCAAAATGTTGAATAGGCTGTTGTTCTTCAAGAGATATAATAGAAAGAAATTTGTTTAGTTTGAGAAAAAGAAAATTAGCTTCGTATTTAACTTGCTTTTCAATCAGATCATTTTGGAAGCAAAACTCTTTCTGCTCCTTTTCAATCTGAAGAGTCTCATTTTTGCTTCGAGTCAAACACTGGAAGAAAGAAGAAGAGATCTAAATTTGTAAATATCAAGTTTCTTTGAATTAGAGGATGGGATTATTAAATTAGTCAAGAATTAGTTTCTGAAATTACTCACTTACTAATTACGAAATTAGAATTAAATTTAAAAATGCAAACTCTTTGAGTCAAAAATGGCTCGCGAAATGATTTCAAACTATGATGATTTCAATTCCTCCACTTCAGAGACTAAATCTTTCTTTCTCATTCAGATTCTAGAATGGGCGAAATCTGTTTCATTCCTAATTGTGTCAAGAGTCTATTGATACACTGAAAACATGCTCTAGTTGGGGTTGAAATGGGGTTGAAAATTGGAGAGGAGCATATTGTTGCTCTTTTTTCGCTCAAAATCGGGTTTTAGCTCTCAAAACCTCCGAACTGAACAAAACAAAAACAGTTCAAAAATGTAAAATGAGTGAGAATTAGCAAAAAATTCGGTATGTTCAGAAAAAAATTCGAAATTCTCTCATTTTTGGCGAGAATTCACAAGAGAATCTCAAAGAAGCAGATTTTTCCTTCTTGCACAAAAAATTTATTGAAATTCAAATTTTTTGTTAGTTTTAAAACAAAAACCATGAATGGCAAAAGAAAAATGTGTTTTTGGGAGAAGTAAGAAAAGATAGAGAGATAGCTAGGTAGCCTTTTGAGTGAAATGTGGGTTTGTGATAATATAGGTAGAGAAC
>Ga0182738_1000499_pt1 | contig 55135 bp, 58 predicted proteins | sample eDN5th30CBELigMG_FD_128876 | JGI IMG/M metagenome (GOLD analysis project Ga0182738, IMG submission 128876) | Enriched Miracle-Growth compost microbial communities from Emeryville, California, USA - eDNA 5th pass 30_C BE-Lig MG (version 2)... ... | reverse complement strand
CGCGATGGCGAGGACCAGCGCGAGGCTGCGCAGGAGCACGTTGCGGCGCAGTTCGTTGAGGATGGCGTGGCAGCCGACGACGGCCGCGACGAAGACGAACTGCCAGTCGAGCAGCACCTTCAGCGCCCCGGTCTGGCCGAAGGCTACGCGGGCGAGCAGGCAGCCGACGATGGTGGCGAACAGCACGACGGCGGCCCAGTAGACGGGCTCCACGCCGCTGACGAGAACGAAGGCGGCCGCCCGCAAGGGCAGCATCATCAGGAGCGCGACGCCGAAGAAATAGATGGCTGCCAGCGGGATGAAGGTCGCGGCACTCGCCAGCCCGTCCAGCCGCCGGGCTCCCAGCGCGCCGAAGCTCGCGTAGCCGTGGCGGGCCAACGCGATCGACAGTGCCATCAGGAGCGCCGTGAGCGCGGTGATGAGCACGAAGCTGCTGACGGTCTTGGCCATGGCGCGTTCCCCGAATCTCTTCTTGTCTGGGGTAGCGCATGGGAGCGGGATTTTCCAAGCCTCAGTACGCCGCCTGCCTGACCGTGATCCGGAACAGGTCCGCCTGCCCCTGCGGCTCGATCCGCAGACGATCGCCTTCTGCAATGTCGCAAACGGCATCGAGCGGCTGCGCGGCGTGATCTTTTCCGGCGATCTCCAGCCGGAACGGGCCGTTGCAGACGAGGAACGTCAGCCCGGCCGGACCGGTGAAGGTGAAAGGCTCCGCCGACTGCCAGCGCGTCATCTCATGGGAGAAGGCCGTGCGCCGCGTCATGATGTTGAGGTCCGTCGTCTCGCCGCCGATGCAGTCGGCATGGACCCTGGCTTCGCCGGCGAAGGAGAACGGTTCGCCGGCCGCCAGCAGTTCATGCCTTGCGCCATCGACGTCGAGCAGCATCCCCTCCCCCTGCAGGACCGCGATGGTGCGGTCGATGCCGGGGAAGGCCGAGAAGGGACCGGAGGCGCCGACGGTTGCGATGGAAACGCGCCAGTCGAAGGCCGCCGCATCACCGCCCAGCGCCACCTCGCGGGTGACGCCGAGGCCGTTCTTCCACGGCATCGCCTTGAAGTCGGCGCTCGGCACGAACCGCATCGCGCGACCTCAGTTGCCGAGGATGCCGGGCAGGCGCAGGCCCTGCTCGCGGGCGCAGTCCAGCGCGATGTCGTAGCCGGCATCGGCATGGCGCATGACGCCTGTGGCCGGGTCGTTCCACAACACGCGGCCGATGCGGCGCGCCGCGTCTTCCGAGCCGTCGCAACAGATGACCATGCCCGAATGCTGCGAGAAGCCCATGCCGACGCCGCCGCCGTGGTGCAGCGACACCCAGGTGGCGCCGCTCGCCGTATTGAGCAGCGCGTTGAGCAGCGGCCAGTCGGAGACGGCATCGGAGCCGTCCTTCATGGCTTCCGTCTCGCGGTTTGGCGAGGCGACAGAGCCCGAGTCGAGATGGTCGCGGCCGATGACGATGGGTGCCTTCAGCTCGCCCTTGGCCACCATCTCGTTGAAGGCGAGGCCGAGGCGGTGACGGTCGCCGAGGCCGACCCAGCAGATGCGCGCCGGCAGGCCCTGGAAGGCGATGCGCTCGCGCGCCATATCAAGCCAGTTGTGCAGGTGCTTGTTGTCGGGCAGCAGCTCCTTCACCTTGGCGTCGGTCCTGTAGATGTCCTCCGGATCGCCCGAAAGGGCTGCCCAGCGGAACGGGCCGATGCCGCGGCAGAACAGCGGACGGATATAGGCCGGCACGAAGCCGGGGAAGGCGAAGGCGTTTTCCAGCCCCTCCTCCTGCGCCACCTGGCGGATGTTGTTACCGTAGTCGAGCGTCGGCACGCCCGCGTTCCAGAAATCGACCATGGCGGCGACATGCTGCTTCATCGAGGCGCGGGCCGCCTTCTCCACCGCCTTGGGATCGCTCTCCTGCTTGGCGCGCCATTCCGCGACCGTCCAGCCGAGCGGCAGGTAGCCGTGGATCGGGTCATGCGCGGAAGTCTGGTCGGTGACGATGTCGGGACGCGGGCCGCCTGCCTTCATGCGGCGCACCAGTTCAGGGAACACTTCGGCGGCGTTGCCGATCAGCGCAACGGACTTGGCCTCGCCGGCCTTCGTCCACTGGTCGACCAGCGCCAGCGCCTCGTCCAGCGTGTGCGCCTTGGCGTCGACGTAGCGGGTGCGCAGGCGGAAATCGGCGCGGGTCTCGTCGCATTCGACCGCCAGGCAGCAGGCGCCGGCCATGACGGCCGCCAGCGGCTGCGCGCCGCCCATGCCGCCGAGGCCGCCGGTAAGGATCCATTTGCCCTTGAGGTTGCCGCCATAATGCTGGCGCCCGGCCTCGGCAAAGGTCTCGTAGGTGCCCTGCACGATGCCTTGCGTTCCGATGTAGATCCACGAGCCGGCCGTCATCTGGCCGTACATGGCGAGCCCCTTCTTGTCCAACTCGTTGAAGTGGTCCCAGGTCGCCCAGTGCGGCACCAGGTTGGAGTTGGCGATCAGCACGCGCGGCGCGTCCTTGTGGGTCTTGAAGACGCCGACCGGCTTGCCGGACTGCACCAGCAGCGTCTCGTCCTCCTCCAGCGTCTTCAGCGTGGCGACGATCTTGTCGAAGTCGGCCCAGGTGCGGGCGGCGCGGCCGATGCCGCCATAGACGACCAATTCGTGCGGCCGCTCGGCGACATCCGGGTCGAGGTTGTTCATCAGCATGCGCAGCGGCGCTTCGGTGAACCAGCTCTTGGCGTTCAGCTGGTCGCCGCGCGGGCTGCGGACTTCACGTTCGTTGTGGCGCGGATCGGACATCTTTCTCTCCCGGATCAGGGTTTCAGGTCGGCGGCGAGCACTTCCAGCCGCCGCAAAAGGGTCTTGAGATGCGTGCGCAACCGATCCGCCTTGCCCTCGTCATAGGCGAAGGGAACGGTTTCGGTCGCCAGATGGGTGGACTGCGCCAGTTCCATCTGGATGGCGTGGACGCCCATCTGCGGGCGGCCGTAATGGCGGGTGGTCCAGCCGCCCTTGAAGCGGCCGTTGAGGATCGAGGTATAACCCTGCGCCGCAGAGGTGACCTCCAGTGCCGCCGCCTCGATCTGCGACGCGCAGGTCTTGCCCATGTCGGTGCCGATGTTGAAGTCCGGCAGCTTGCCCTCGAACAGGAACGGGATGTGCGAGCGGATGGAGTGGCAATCGTAGAGGATCGCCACGCCGTGCAGCGCCTTCACCCGCTCAATCTCGGCGGCAAGTGCGGCGTGATAGGGCGCATGGAATTCCGCCAACCGCGCGGCGATGTCCTGATCGGTCGGCGCCTCGCCGTCCTTCCAGATCGCCTTGCCGTCGAAATCCGTTTCCGGAACCAGCCCGGTGGTGTTCTGGCCCGGATAGAGGCTGGTGCCGGCCGGATCGCGATTGGCGTCGATGACGTAACGGTGGAAAGTGGCGCGCACGGTCGTCGCGTCGTCCAGCAAGCCGTCATAGAGGCGGTGGATGTGCCAGTCGGTGTCGGCGAGCAGCAGGCCGTTATCGTTCAGCCGCGCGCGGATCGCGGCCGGGACGTCCGTGCCGGTGTGTGGGAAGCCGAGGACAACGGGCGAGGAGCCGCGGCGGACTTCGACGACGCCCATCTCAGCCCTCCAGCGCCGGCAGGATACCGGCCGAGATCGAGGCGGCGAGGGAGCCGTCGGCGACCATGGCGGCGGCGGCGGCGATGTCGTCGGCCATGTAGCGGTCGACCTCCAGCGTCTTCACCCGCCCGCGCAGCGCGGCGATGGCCCGCTTCAGCTCCGGGCTGGTTTCCAGCGGGCTGCGCAGCTCGACGCCGAGCGCGCCGGACAAGGCCTCGATACCGACGATGGCCGACAGGTTGTCGCTCATCTGCAACAGCCGCCGTGCGCCATGGCAGGCCATCGACACATGGTCTTCCTGGTTGGCGGAGGTCGGCGTGGAATCGACCGAGGCCGGATGGGCCATTTGCTTGTTTTCGCTCATCAGCGCGGCAGACGTGACCTCGGCAATCATCAGGCCGGAATTCAGACCGGGTTTTTTGGCGAGGAAGGCCGGCAGGCCGAAAGACAACGCGGGGTCGACCAGCAGCGCGATGCGGCGCTGGGCGATCGCGCCGATCTCGCAGACGGCAAGCGCGATCTGGTCGGCGGCGAAGGCGACCGGCTCGGCATGGAAGTTGCCGCCCGAAACAACGGTGTCGTCGGACAGGATCAGCGGGTTGTCAGTGACGGCGTTGGCCTCCGTCTCCAGCGTACGGGCGGCCTGGCGCAGGATGTCGAGGCAGGCGCCGTCGACCTGCGGCTGGCAGCGGATGCAGTACGGGTCCTGCACGCGCTGGTCGCCTTCGAGATGGCTTTCGCGGATAACGGAGCCTTCCAGCAGGGCGCGGAGCGCGGCGGCCGTGTCGATCTGGCCCTTGTGGCCGCGCAGCGTGTGGATGTCGGGATGGAACGGCGCGGTCGAGCCCATCGCCGCGTCGGTCGAGAGCGCGCCGGTAATCAGGGCCGCCTGCGCGGCGCGGTGGGCGCGGAACAGGCCAGCCAGCGCCAAGGCGGTGGAAACCTGCGTGCCGTTGATGAGCGCCAGCCCTTCCTTGGCCGCAAGCACCACCGGCTTCAGCCCGGCCTTTTCCAGCGCCTTCGCGCCCGGCAGGCGCTCACCCTGATAGAAGGCCTCGCCCTCGCCCATCATCGCCGCCGCCATATGGGCGAGCGGGGCGAGGTCGCCGGAGGCGCCGACCGAACCCTTTTCGGGAATCATCGGGACGACGCCCTTGGCCAGCATCGCCTCGATCAGCGACACGACCTCCAGCCGCACGCCGGACGCGCCACGGCCGAGCGAAACCAGCTTCAGCGCCATGACGAGGCGCACGACGTTTTCCGGCAGCGGCGCGCCGTAGCCCGAGCAGTGGGACAGGATGAGGTTGCGCTGCAGGGTGGCGACGTCGGCCGGCGCGATGCGGATCGAGGCCAGCTTGCCGAAGCCGGTGTTGATGCCGTAGACGGGCGCCTCGCCGGCGGCGATCTCGGCGATGCGCGCGGCACCCTTCTCGATGGCCGCATGGAAGGACGGATCGAGCCGCGCCGGGACGCCTTCGCGGTAGATCTTTTCCAGTGCTGCGAGCGGCGTGCTGCCCGGTGTCACGACGATGGTCATGTTCTCTTCCCTCACTGTCCCTTGAAGACCCGCTTCCACAGCGGGTTGAATCCGATGCGATAGACAAGCTCGGCCGGCCGCTCGACGTCCCAGATGGCGAGGTCGGCGTCCTTGCCGGCTTCCAGCGTGCCGGTGCGGCCAGCGATGCCCAGCGCGTGCGCCGCCTCGCGGGTGACGCCGGCGATGCACTCGTCCACCGTCAGCCGGAACAGCGTCGCCGCCATGTTCATGGTGAGCAGCAGCGAAGTCAGCGGCGAGGTGCCGGGGTTGCTGTCGGTGGCAATGGCGATGCGGGTGCCGGCGGTGCGGAACGCCTCGACCGGCGGCAGCTTCGTCTCGCGGATGAAATAGTAAGCGCCGGGCAGGAGCACGGCGACGGAGCCGACCTTGGCCATGGCCGCGGCACCTTCGGCGTCTGTGTATTCCAGATGGTCCGCCGACAGCGCGCCGTAGGAGGCAGCAAGGGCTGCACCGTGCAGGTTGGACAGTTGGTCGGCATGCAGCTTGACCGGCAGGCCGAGCGCTTTGGCGGCGTCGAAGACGCGGGCGATCTCTTCCGGCGAAAAGGCGATGCCTTCGCAGAACCCGTCGACCGCATCGGCGAGGCCGGCAGCCGCGACCGCCGGCAGCATGTCGTTGACGACCCTGTCGATATAGGCGGCCTTGTCGCCGTTCATTTCCGGCGGCAGCGCGTGGGCGCCGAGGAAGGTGGCGTGGATCGCGACGGGACGCGCTTCGGCCAGCTTGCGGGCCGCCTTCAGCGCCTTGATCTCGCTGTCGCGGTCGAGGCCATAGCCGGATTTCACTTCGACGGTGGTGACGCCTTCGGCGATCAGCGCGTCGAGGCGCGGCCGCGTTTCGCGTACCAGATCGTCCTCGCTTGCCGCACGCAACGCCTTGACCGAGGAGACGATGCCGCCGCCGGCGCGCGCGACTTCCTCATAGGACGCGCCCTTCAGCCTCAGCTCGAATTCGTGGGCACGGTTGCCGGCATAGACCAGATGGGTGTGGCAATCGATCAGGCCGGGCGTGATGAGCCGACCCTCGACGTCGACCGTCTCGGAGCCGGTGCGAAGCGATGCCGGCAGGTCGGCCTTCGCGCCGGCATAGACGATATGTCCGCCTTCCGCGACCACGGCGCCACGCTCGACCAGCCCCAACCCCGGCAACGCGGGATCCAGCGTAGCGAGCCGGGCATTCAGCCAGAGCGTGCGCCCCTTACCCACGACTTTTTCTCCTCCAGCAGACATGCGACCCACTTCCCTTTTCTGCGATCATGTATATACATAATAATTGCGTTGGCAAGAGGGCGGATTCGATTTCCGATCGACGCCCGAAGGCCGCATGATAATACGCTCGAAAGGGAGATGCAGGGTGGAGACGATTTTCGCACGCAACGCCTGGCTCGACGGCAACTGGGCCTCGAACGTTCGGCTGACGCTGGACGGCGCAACCCTGCGCGGGGTCGAGCCGGATGCCGCGCCGCAGGCCGGCGATGAGCGGCACGACCTCGTCGTGCCCGGCATGCCGAACCTGCACAGCCACGCCTTCCAGCGCGCCATGGCCGGACTTACGGAAGTGCGCGGCCCGGCCGACGATAGTTTCTGGTCCTGGCGCACGCTGATGTACAAGTTCGCGCTGTCGATGACGCCGGACCAGGTCGAGGCGGTGGCGGCGCAGCTCTACATGGAGATGCTGGAGGCCGGCTTCTCGCGCGTCGGCGAGTTCCACTACCTGCATCACGACCGCGACGGCGGGCATTATTCCGATATCGCCGAGATGGGCGCGCGCATCGCCGGCGCCGCCGGGCAGACGGGCATTTCGCTGACGCTGTTGCCGGTCTTCTACGCCCATGCCGGTTTCGGCGGCGCCGCTCCTGCCGACGGCCAGCGCCGCTTCATCAATTCGCTCGACAGTTTTTCCCGGCTGATGGAACGCAGCCGCGCCATCGCCGCCGCCCTGCCCGGCACGGTTGTCGGCGTCGCGCCGCACAGCTTGCGCGCCGTCACGCCGGAGGAACTGACCGCCGCCGCGGAACTCGCCGGCGACGGGCCGGTGCACATCCATGTCGCCGAGCAGGTCAAGGAAGTCGAGGACTGCGTCGCCTGGTCCGGCGCGCGGCCGGTGGAATGGCTGCTCGCTAACGCGCCGGTGGACCGCCGCTGGTGCGCCATCCACGCAACCCACATGACAGCGGATGAGACGGTGGGGTTCGCGCACTCCGGCGCCGTCGCCGGGCTTTGCCCCATCACCGAGGCCAATCTCGGCGACGGCATCTTCCCGCTGCCAGCCTTCACGGCCGCCGGCGGCCGCTTCGGCGTCGGCTCGGATTCCAACGTGCTGATCTCGGTCGCCGAGGAACTGCGGCTGCTGGAATATTCGCAGCGCCTCGGCAACCGCGCCCGCAACGTCGCGGCCCGGCCCGGCCAGTCCACGGGTGCGGCGCTGTTTTCCGGCGCGCTGGCCGGCGGTTCGCAGGCGCTGGGCTGCACGGCGAAGCTGGAGCCCGGCCTGCCGGCCGACCTCGTCTCGCTCGACACCGCCGCCGTGCCGTATCTCGACGCCGCGCAATGCCTCGACGCCTGGATCTTCGCCGGCGCGCTGAGGCCGAAGACGGTGTGGGCGCGCGGGCGGCGCGTGGTGGAGGACGGCCGCCATATCCACCGTGACACCATCTCGGCGCGCTTCACCGCCGCCATGCGCGCGCTGACGTCCGCATGAGCGACGACGCCGCACCGCCGCCGGACGCGGTCACTGGCGCGGACAGGACGCTACACCAGCGCATCCTTTCCGACATCGAGACGCGCATCGTCTCGGGCGAATGGCCGCCCGGCCACCGGCTGCCCTTCGAGGTCGACCTTGCCCGCCAGTACGGCTGCGCGCGCATGACGGTGAACAAGGTGATGACGCAGCTCGCCAAGGCGGGGCTGGTGGAGCGGCGGCGCAAGTCCGGCACCTTCGTGGCGCAGCCGCGCGCGCAGGCGGCGATCCTGGAGATCCACGACATCTCGCGCGAGGTCGAGCAGACCGGCCTGCCCTATTCCTACGCCATCGTCGCGCATGCGGTGCACCGCGCCACCGCCGCCGAGCGCGCCCGGCTCGACCTCGACGGCTCGGCCCGGGTGCTCGCCGTCACCGCCCTGCACCGCGCCGGCCCGGCGCCCTTCTGCCTGGAGGAGCGGCTGATCAACCTTTCCGCCGTGCCGGAAGCGGCCGACGCGGACTTCTCAGCCACCGCGCCCGGCCGCTGGCTGGTGGAGCGCGTGCCGTGGAGCGCGGCCGAGCACCGCATTCACGCGGCAAGCGCCGACGCCTCGACCGCCGCGCGGCTCGCCGTCCAGCCCGGCACCGCCTGCCTGGTGGTGGAGCGCCGCACCTGGCACAATGGCGGGCCGATCACCCACGCCACCTTCACCTATCCGGGCGAGCGCCACTCGCTGGTCGCCTCCTTCACGCCGGCCGGCGGCGGCTGAGCCGCCCGCGCCGCCTCCTCCCGCTCCCATTCGTCGAGCAGCCGCCCGACCGCCTGGCGGAACGTTTCCATGATCTCCAGGTCGAGCGGCACGCAGGGCGGGTATAGGACGAACGGCAGGTCGAAGCGGCCGGTGTCGCGCACGCCGACGCAGGCTCCCCGCCGGCGGCAGGCATGCTCGGGGCAGGAGGCGGCAAGCCCGCACACGGTGGCGAGTCGCTGGACGATCTTGAGCATGACGGCGTGGACGTGGAAGTGATGCTCGAGGTCGGCGCGGTAATGCGCGTAGCGCTCGTCGCTCTCGTCCGGCCGCTGCCGCTCCAGCCACAGCGCCAGGTGCGGCACGTCCGGGTCCGCCTCGTAGAGATAGGTGTCGAAGGCGACCATGCCGGCGCGGTCCGGCGGCGGCGGGTCGGGATCGATCGGGCGCGGCCACATGCGCTCGAGCGGCACGCCGGGCAGCGGCGTGAAGTCGATGACGACCGGCTCCAGCCCCGGCGGATAGGGATTGCCGGCCTGCGACAGAAGCGGCCTTCCGGCGGCGGGTTTTGGCTTGGGACGCATGGCAAATCTCCGCTGGGCGCGCGGGCGCGTCACCGCGCCGCGAAGCCGGTTGAAAGGCAAGTCCGGGAAGACGGCGGCCTTCGGAGCGCTGCCGAATTCTATAAAACTGCGATCCGAAGACCGCCGCCCGGCGATTTCTGTCCGCGTCCGTTCCGCTTCACCGCAGCTCACGATGCCGGCATTTGCGCCGGCACCGGCCGATGGCTTGCAGCGCTCGTCCAGCGCGCGGGGGCCGTATTACCCCCAGGGGGTGAAGAGCGGTCCGCGCAGCGGACGAAAAGCCAATTGCTTGGCTTTTCGAGCGATGAACGCCCGGCAGGGCCCTCGGACGGCCCTTCACTACGGCTCAGGGCGTTCGGCGCCTATCATGATGCCACCGGCATCATGATTTTCTCGCTGCGCTCGAAACCGGCTTCTCACCCTCCCCGGCCCCACGGCTTCGTCGGCCATGGAACGGAGGCGCCGATCCCTCCCCGCTTGCGAACGACTCCGGAAACGTTCCCGGCAGGAGAGACGGAGGGGATTATGCGGGAGGTGGAGAGGAGGGGGATAGAATTTTTGGCGGGAGCGCCACTTCCTTCTCCTCGTTCACGGGGAGAAGGTGTCCCGAAGGGACGGATGAGGGGCGGAGCCTACTTGCGAAGGTTCGCGCCGCCCCTAAACTCCAGTACCTGCGCCACAGGAAAGTGGAAAAGCATCAGGTGCATATAAAGAAATATTTATATACCAAACCCAAAATAACGTCAGCAATATAGACCCATTTTGCAACGCACCAAGAATCACTTTGCGGCGCGATATTTGCTTTCCTAAAAGAATCGAATTAGTTCTAACCCGTTGACGGTTCGTACGCTGGAACTGTCCACACTGGGAGGAATGACGTAAGCGTTTGAAAATACTTCAATATTTTGCAAACCGGGAACGCAAGTTTACGGTTTATTAGTCATGCCTTGACTCCAGCTTTTACTTCGCCCATCAAAGCATAGTCCGAAATAAAGAAACCGCCGCAAAGCTGGCCAGCCGCGACGGTTTCGAAGTTTACACCCGCACAGATTGGACGTCAGGCGCGGGAGTATGGGTAGTTGGTACACTGATGTTGAATCAGAATAATCACCCATGGTCAAGTCTGACGTTCGCTTACGCCAACAAAGGAGATACTCCAATGGCGCAGCGTACGTACCCATCGTATTGGTTGTACAAAGACAACCGTGGTGAATGGCGTTGGACTTATGAAGCTACGAACGGCGAAACGATCGCCGTAAGCAGTGAGGGCTACAAGCGACGTGTCGATGCCGAGCGCGGAATCGACATCATGAAAGGGTCCATGAACAGCCCTGTTTGGTACCCGTCCAGCTTGAAAGACGCGGCTTAGGCCTTGAATCCGGCTCGTTTTAGGACGAGTCGGATTTTTCCAAAGCAACCATAAATCACGATCTATATTTTTTCTGATTGAGCTTTGATTTGTCAAGATTATTTATGCCGCATCACCCCCTATCACCGTTCGCAAAAGGTGAAATGATTTGTCGCTCGAAACGATTCATCTTAGAAAGCTGCTCTCTCTGATGTATCTTACCGGCACCGCCCGCGTGACAGCACTTCGGAAAGATATTCGCGAGGACTTACGCAGAGCAGCAGAAGGTCCAGGCCGAGGTGGGGACTTCCACGTTCCGTTTTGGACTGCCGCAAAGGCTCACGCTCGGAACCTAGGTGACCTACCCACGATGGTCGACGATCTTGTTGCAAGAAACCCCAGGAGAGCAAGGCTTTATCCACTACTTGAGGATGGGTTTCTTACCTATTGGAATGAGCGTCGTCGTTGGATTAATGAGCCATTTGAGGTGCTTCACGATAGCGTGAGGGCGCGGTACGCTGTCGAGTCTCTTAGCTGCAGCGTCAAGGTCGAGAATCTCTTTTCAGTGAGAATGGCTGACGGCGCGTTTCGTCTGATCTATCCCTATTTTTCTGAAGACCCGATCCTCCGAGACGAAGCGGCCAGATTAGGCTTGTGGGTGATGGGCCGAGCAATCAGGAATTTTGACCCGCGAGGCTTTCGGATACTTGATGTATTGAGAGCGACTTCGTTTAGAGCCGAAGAGCACCCCTTCCGAGGTGACGAAGAAAACCTGTTTCTCGATAAATATGCCGACCTATTGAGAGAATGGCAAAGGCTAAGACGGGAATATGATTGATGGGGCCATAGCGGCTCCTACCCGGATTTTCGCCCGCATCGACCTGGTCGGGCGCCAGCCGGGACCCGCTGCCTCCGGCAGCTCCCACCCATAATTGACTAAAATCGATCCACCGGATCGATTTTAGTCAATTATCCCCCATCTTCAGCGCCTCGATAAACGCCGCCTGCGGGATATCCACCTTGCCGAACTGGCGCATGCGCTTCTTGCCCTCTTTCTGCTTGTCGAGCAGCTTACGCTTGCGCGAGACGTCGCCGCCGTAGCACTTGGCGGTGACGTCCTTGCGCAGCGCCGAGATCGTCTCGCGGGCGATGATGCGGCCGCCGATGGCCGCCTGAATCGGAATCTTGAACATGTGCTGCGGGATCAGCTCCTTCAGCTTCTCCACCATGGCGCGGCCGCGCTTTTCCGCCGCCGTGCGGTGGACCAGCATGGAGAGCGCGTCGACCGGCTCGTCGTTGACGAGGATCGACATCTTCACGAGGTCGCCTTCCCTGTAGTCGGTCAGGTGGTAGTCGAAGGAGGCATAGCCCTTGGAGATCGACTTCAGCCGGTCGTAGAAGTCGAAGACGACTTCGTTCAGCGGCAGGTCGTATTGCAGCATGGCGCGCTTGCCGACGTAGGAGAGGTCGACCTGGATGCCGCGCCGGTCCTGGCACAGTTTCAGGATGCCGCCGAGATAGTCGTCGGGCGTGAGGATGGTGGCGCGGATCCACGGCTCCTCGATGGAGGCGATCTTGACCACGTCGGGCATGTCGGCCGGGTTGTGCAGTTCCTTCGTCGTGCCGTCGTTGAGGTTCATGCGGTAGACGACGCTGGGCGCGGTGGCGATCAGGTCGAGGTCGAACTCGCGCTCCAGCCGCTCCTGAATGATCTCCAGGTGCAGCAGGCCGAGGAAGCCGCAGCGGAAGCCGAAGCCGAGCGCGGCGGAGGTTTCCATTTCATAGGAGAAGGAGGCGTCGTTGAGGCGCAGCTTGCCGACGGCGGCGCGCAGGTCCTCGAAGTCGGCGGCGTCGACCGGGAACAGGCCGCAGAAGACGACCGGCTGCGCCGGCTTGAAGCCCGGCAGGGCCTTCGCGGTCGGGCGGCGGTCCTCGGTGATGGTGTCGCCGACGCGGGTGTCGGCCACCTCCTTGATCGAGGCGGTGATGAAGCCGAACTCGCCGGGACCGATCTCGTCGGCCTGCACCATCTTGGGCGTGAAGAAGCCGGTGCGCTCGACCGGGTATTTGGCGCCGGTGCCCATCATGCGGATGGTCTGGCCCTTCTTCAGCACGCCGTCGATGACGCGCACAAGCACGATGACGCCGAGATAGGCGTCGTACCAAGAGTCGACCAGCATGGCCTTCAGGGGGGCGGAGGCGTCGCCTTCGCGCGGCGGCGGCAGCTGATGGACGATGGCCTCCAGCACGGCGTCGATGTTCAAACCGGTCTTGGCCGAGATTTCCACCGCGTTCGAGGCGTCGAGGCCGATGACCTCCTCGACCTGCTCCTTGATGCGCTCCGGCTCGGCGGCCGGCAGGTCGATCTTGTTCAGCACCACGACGATCTCGTGGTTGTTGTCGATGGCCTGGTAGACGTTGGCCAGCGTCTGCGCCTCGACGCCCTGGCTGGCGTCGACCACCAGCAGCGAGCCCTCGCAGGCGGCGAGCGAGCGCGACACCTCGTAGGCGAAGTCGACGTGGCCGGGCGTGTCGATGAGGTTCAGCACGTAGTCCTGGCCGTCCTTCGCCCGGTAGTTCAGGCGCACGGTCTGCGCCTTGATGGTGATGCCGCGCTCGCGCTCGATGTCCATGTTGTCGAGCACCTGCTCCTTGCCGGCCATCTCGCGCGCGTCGAGGCCGCCGGTGAGCTGGATCAGCCGGTCGGCGAGCGTCGACTTGCCATGGTCGATATGGGCGACGATGGAGAAGTTGCGGATGTGGTCGAGGGGCGTGGTCATGGTGCGCGGCCTTTAGCAGGCAAGCCGTTGAGCGGCAAGCGGCAGCGCCGCCGTCTCCCTACCAGCGCAGAAGGCGCCGGCCGAGCAGCGCGCCCAGCAAGGCGAGGGCGGCGATGGCGATGCCGTACCAGGTCGCCACGAAGAAGGGCGAATCGTCGGTGCAGTGGGCGGCGTAGAACAGCGCGCCGATGCCGCCGGCCAGAAGCCCGGCGACGGCGCCGGCAAGCGCGGGGCGCGTCGGCGCGCCGCGGCGCAGCGCCGCCAGGAACACCGCCAGCGGGCCGGCGCCGATCAGCGGGATGCAGGCGAGGCAGACGAGGTTGTTGGTGCCGATCCAGCGCGCCGCCCAGTCCGACCGGGGGATGGCGGTGAATTCGACGAGCACGGCGACGGCAATGATCGCCGGGGCGAGCAGCGGCAGCGGCATGGCGCGGTTCTGCGCGCCCGGCCGCAGCAGCGCCGGCAGGCAGGCGAAGGCGGTGGCGGCGAGCACGCCGGTGACGACGAACTTGAGCAGGAAGCGCGGCGTGGCGGCAGCCGCCATGAAATCGGGGCGCGGGCCGAGCACGGCGAAGAAGACGACGGCGGCGACCAGCAAAGCCGGCAGCAGCGCACCGGCCAGCGTCGCCGTGAGCGACGGCCCGGCCGCCCGCGCGTCCCGCGCCAGGGTCTTGATGAGGTCGTTGGTTTCCATCTCAGGGCTTCCCAAAGCGGGCGGCGATAGCCGCCAGCCCGCGATGGAAGGCGACGCGCACGGCGCCCTCGCTCATGTCCAGCGCGCGGGCGGTGTCGGCGATCGAGCAGCCCTCGACCGAGATCGAGGAGACGACCGCCTTCTGCGCCGGCGTCAGCGCCTCGATCGCCCGGCCGATGTCGCGGCTGCTGGCGCTTTCCGTCTCCGGCTCCGCCAGCGTCTCGGAGAACGCCTGAATGTCGACCTCCTTAACCCGCCCCGAGCGCCGGAAGGCGTCGATCATCTTGAAGCGCGCGATGGCAAACACCCATGGCAGCACGGGCGCGTCCTGCCGCCAGGTGTGGCGCTTCAGGTGGATCGCCAGCAGCGTTTCCTGCACGATGTCTTCGGCATCGGCGCCGCCCAGCGCCATGCGGCGGCGGGCGAAGGCGCGCACGCGCGCGGCGACGTTTTCCAGAAACGCCGCATAGGCCCGCTCGTCGCCGGCGATCGATGCCCTCAGCAAATCCGCAAGCTCCTCTTCGCCGGCGCTGCGCACGCAGTCGTCTCCCTGTGCTTCGGCGGTTGCCGCCCGTTGTTACGGCCTCGGCGGAAATTATCCAAGCAACGGCGCGATCACGCATCCGTGTAGCGCGGCTACGGTAACATCCGCCGCCCGCCGCCGAAATCCCGGCCATGAGCAAGGCGATCTTGCCATCGCCCGGGATCGGGTGTTTCGACGACAAAGGAGACCACGATGACCCTTTCCGCCCGGATCACGTCCGCCGCCTTCGCGCTCGCCCTCGCCTCGGCCGCGCTGGGACTTGCGAGCAACGCCTATGCCGATGACGCGATGAAGCCCGCCGCGATGAGCTCCGATGAGATGACGGCCGACTGCAAGGCGAAGGCCGGCATGGAGAGCGACAGCATGAAGAAGGACGAGGCGATGAAAGCCTGCGACGACATGGGAATGAAGGACGGGGCGATGAAGGACGGGACCATGAAGCCCGACACCGACTCGATGAAGAGCGGCGCGATGAAAACCGATACGATGAAACCGGCCGACGGGGCGATGAAGCCGGCGTCCTCGAACTGAGCCGGAGTGGTCCGGGCCGGTTGCGGGCCGGTTCCGCCTCCGGCCGGTGGACCGCCGCAACGCACGAAATCGTGACGCGTCCGTCAGCGCCGATGCGTCGTATAATCGTTGAAGATCAGCCGCAAAGAGAGCGGAGCCAGCCATGTCGATATCCGGAATTTCCCCGTCCCGCTGCATCCTTGCCGCGGCAGCCGTCGTCGCCGCCTTCGCGGTGTGGCAGGCGCCTGCCCTTTCCAGCGAGGAAGCGGTGAGGATCCCGCCGCCGGCGCAGGACGAGAAGGCCGCCGCCGGCACCGAAAAGGCCGTTTTCGCCGGCGGCTGCTTCTGGGGCGTGCAGGGCGTGTTCCAGCACGTCAAGGGCGTCAGGCAAGCCGTCTCCGGCTATGCCGGCGGCGCGAAGAAGGACGCCGAATACGAGACGGTCGGCACCGGAGCCACCGGGCATGCCGAATCCGTCGAGATCACCTACGATCCGGCTGAAGTGACCTATGGCCAGTTGCTGCAGGTTTATTTCTCGGTGGCGCATAACCCGACCGAGCTCAACTTCCAGGGGCCGGACCACGGCCCGCAATACCGCTCAACCATCTTCGCGGCGAACGCCGAGCAGAAGGCCATCGCCGAGAGCTACATCGCCCAGCTCGGCAAGGCCAAGCTGTTTTCCGGCCCCATCGTGACGACGATCGAAACCGGCAAGACGTTCTATCCGGCCGAGGACTACCATCAGGACTTCCTGACGCGGAACCCGACCTATCCCTACATCGTCTACAACGACCTGCCGAAGATCGAGAACCTGAAAGCGCTGTTCCCGGCGCTCTACAGCGACAAGCCGGTGCTGGTGATGGCCGACGCCAAGGGGTGAGGCGCGGCTCGCGAAGCGAACGGAACGCCCAGAGCGAAAGCGAAGGGTCGGAGGCGGCAGGGCTGTTCAGTCTTGGCCGTAGAGCGCCCCGCCCCGACCTTGCCGGGTCGAGCGGCGGGCCGCGCCCTTCCTTCGGACCCTACAAGCGGAAGACGAAGACTTCATGATCCGTTGAACATCGCCAAGGCTGACGTGCTGTAGAGTCGCAAAATCCCCCTCTCCGTCTCGGCTTCGCCGAGCCACCTCTCCCCCACTTCGTGAGGGGAGAGGATGGGTGCCAAGCCTTGCGGCCGGCCTATCTTCTCCACCCGGAACGGGGGAGAGGTGGTTCGGGCGGAGCCCAAGACGGAGAGGGGGAGCGTCGCAGGCGATAGCCCTGCCCCTTATGGGAAAAGGTTGGCGCGCAATGCGACTGCCCACTAGTGGACGATTCGCATCAGGCCTTCGCCCGCTGGAAACGGACATTACCGCCATTGAGGAAGCTGGCCCTGGTGAAGGCGAAACCTCAGGCCTTCTCCAGCCAGCCGCCGGTGAAGCCGGCGCGTTTCAGGCCGGTGACGATCGGGCGGCACGAGCGCATGAGCCGCCACAGGAAATCCGAGCGGTGGTTCTCGATCATCAGCGGGATCGGCCCCTGGTTGATGCCGACATGGTCGGGCGCCACCCAGCCCGGCTCGCCGTCGGCGGCGAAGGTGGGATTGTAGCTGGCTGTGAAGCCGTAGGGATTGCCGTTCTTCAGGCCGATGGCATGGAAATGCCTGAGCGCCGGCATGACGATTTCCGGCGCAAACGGCAGCGAGGCCGCCGCCGCCCACGGCGACAGCGTGCCGTCGTCCGGCCCGTGCGGGGCGCCGCGCGAGCCGTAGCTGAAGAACCGGCGCTCGACGCCGTCGACCGTCCGGCGCGCCGGGCCTGGGCCGTCGCTGGCGGTGACGCCCCAGGCATCCTCATGATAGCCGCGCAGGCGGCGCGGATTGCGGATGGCGTATTCGCGGTGGACAAGCGTGGCGCGGCGGCTGTTCTCAAAATAATCGCTGCCGTGCTCGCGCATGAAGGCGTCACGGATGCCGCGGAAATCGATCCACACATGCGACATCTGGTGGATGAACAGCGGACCGGCATAGGCCATGCCGTGCCCATAGACGTTCATCCACCGATAGCCGGCCAGCCAGCCGTCATAGCTTTGCGGCGGCAGCGGGAAAGTCGGCGAGCCGAGGCCCAACACGTAGAGAATCAGCGCCTCGTCATAACCTTCCCAGCGATAGCGCAGAAAGCCGCGCTCCGGCCGCCAGCCGTGGGTGACGGTGGTGCCGCCGTCCTGCGCCCATTGCCAGTCCACCCTGCGGTAGAGCGCGTCCGACAGGGCACGGATCTCGGCCTCGGCCGCGTCGTCGGCGCGGAAGTATTCTCCCGCCACCAGAATGCCGGCGATCAGCAGCGCCGTGTCGACGGTGGAGAGCTCGCACTTCCACACGCGGCGGCCGCTCTCCATGTCGAGGAAATGATAGTAGAAGCCGCGATGGCCGGTGGCGTGCGGCTCGGGGCCGTGCGGGGCGTTGCGGAAGAAGCGCAAGGTACGAAGCGTGCGCTCCACCGCCGCCTGGCGGCTCATCAGGCCGCGCTCGACGCCGACCGGATAGGCAGAAAGCGCCAGCCCTGTCGCGGCGATGCTGGCGGGGGCGCCCGGCCTGGTGCGGTCGGCGACGAGGCCGTTTGCCGAATTGGCCTCCTTCAGGAAATAGTCGAATGCAAGCCGCAGGATGTCATCCAGCAGCGCGTCGTCGGCCGAAGTGTGGGCGAAGGCGTCCATGCCCGTCGGTATAGCCGCTTCGCCGCGCCGGTGCAGTCAAACGTCGGTGAATTCCACCGCTACTGGAGGCTTTTCGTCTCGCCGGAAACCGGGTCGAACTTGATCTCCACCTTGGCGTTGTCGGTGGTGTAGTAGGTCACCTCGTAGCCGCCGTCGTCCCAGTCGACCTCGCCGATGTAGCGGAAATCCGGCCGCTGCTCGACCTTGGCGATGATCTCGGAAAGCTTCTTGCTGTTCTGCGGCGGTTCGCGCATGGCCTGTTGGGCTGCGGCGGTGCCGGCCAGCGTCAGGGACAGGGCGGCGGCGGCGATCATCGGCTTCAGCATGTTTTCCCTCGTCGGTTTGGCGGTGTCTTGCAGTCTACTCGGGCTCGTAGCGCGTGCCCAGCCCACCCATGTCGCGGCGTATGGCGCGCTCCTCCTCGTCGTCGGGCAGCGCCTCGTCGCTTTCCTGATCGGGATTGTCGTCGTCCTCCTCGGGCAATTCCTCGTCCTGCCCGGTATCGGGGCGGCCCTCCGCGTCTTCCGGTACGCCATCGGGCGCTATCGGCGCCCCTCCCAGCGCGTCCCAATCCTGCTCGGCCGGTTCGGGCGCCTCGGCGTCGACGCCGGCCGGGATATCGGGGCGGGACGGCCTGTCGAACCGGTTTCGGTCGACCGGTGCCCTGCGCGGTCCTTCTTCGTCGGGTCTCATCTCACGCTCCTGTGGCATCGACAGGCTCAACTCGCGCGACGGCCTGTTCGTTCCCTCGCTCGACCGCCGTTGGGGAACCATTCGCGCCGGCGAAGCTTTGGTCGAGGTGCAAACAAAACGGAGGCGGATCATGAAACCGCTCCTCATCGCCTGGACGGGCGCGGCCCTGCTGGCGCTGTCGTTGCCCGCCGCCGCGCAGACCGGCGCCCCGCAACCCGACGGGCAGCAACCCTGCCAGGCCGAGCCCGACCACAAACAGGACCGTCAGCAGAAGACGAACGGCGACGAGCAGCAAAGCGCCGGCAAGGGCAGCCTGACCGGGAAGCTCGCGCCCTGCGGCGGCGTGCTGCAGCCGCCGCCGACCGGCGACAGCGAAGCGGCCAAGCCGGCGCCGGACGAAGGCAACACGCCGATCATCAAGCCGGGCGACGTGCCGCCACAGCCGCCGAAGCAGAATTGAACGGGCGGACGGTACGGTAGCGAAACCACCGTAGATGGAATTTCCCCGAAGTCCGGTGGCGTCGCAGCCACCCCCACCGCTGTCCCCTCCCCGCAAGGGGGAGGGAGACGCTTGCGCCGCCGTTTCGGCAAATCGCCGGCGTCGATGTTCTGCCGCAAAGTCCCCCTCCCTCTTGCGAAGGTCCGAAGGATGGCGAGGCTCGCCCCGGAAAGGGCGGGGGTCTGCGCAATAGGCGACAGGGTACTCGGCGGCGGGAGATGTCAGCAGGCGCCTTGAAATCCCGTTGCGCATCCCGACATTCGGGGCCACAAGCGCGAATCCATTTTTCACGAAGTCCTTTTGCCATGCAGCCCATCATCTCCATTGCCGGCGTGTCGAAAACCTATGCCACCGGTTTCACCGCGCTGAAGGACATCAACCTGGAGATCAGGCGCGGCGAGATTTTCGCCCTGCTCGGCCCCAACGGCGCCGGCAAGACGACGCTGATCTCCATCGTTTGCGGCATCGTCAACCGTTCGTCCGGCACGGTGACGGTGGACGGCCACGACATCGGCAGCGACTACCGCGCCGCGCGCAGCCTGATCGGCCTGGTGCCGCAGGAACTGACGGTGGAGACTTTCGAGACGGTCAAGAACGTGCTCGCCTTCAGCCGCGGCCTGTTCGGCAAGAAATCCGACCCGGCGCTGGTCGAGAAGGTGCTGAAGGACCTGTCGCTGTGGGACAAGCGCGACTCCAAGATCATCACGCTGTCGGGCGGCATGAAGCGGCGCGTCATGATCGGCAAGGCGCTGGCGCACGAGCCGCATATCCTGTTCCTCGACGAGCCGACGGCGGGCGTCGACGTCGAGTTGCGCAAGGACATGTGGGCGCTGGTGCGCGGCCTGCGCGACGCCGGCGTCACCATCATCCTGACGACGCACTACATCGAGGAAGCCGAGGAGATGGCCGACCGTGTCGGCGTCATCAACAAGGGCGAGATCGTGCTGGTGGAGGAAAAGACCGAGCTGATGCGCAAGCTCGGCCGCAAGCAGCTCATCGTGCAGCTGCGCGAGCCGCTCAAGGCGGTGCCGGAGACGCTGGCCGCCTACCGGCTGGAGCTTTCGGGCGACGGCACCACGCTCACCTACACCTACGACAATCAGGCCGAGCGGCCGGGCGTCGCCTCGCTGCTGCGCGACCTGGAAAGCGCCGGCATCGCCTTCCGCGACATCGACACCGAGGCGAGCTCGCTGGAAGAGATCTTCGTCAACCTGGTGAGGAAGACGCCATGAATTTTCGCGCCGTATGGGCGATCTACAAGGTGGAGATGGCGCGCACGCTGCGCACGCTCCTGCAAAGCGTCATCTCGCCGGTCATCTCGACCTCGCTCTATTTCGTCGTCTTCGGCGCGGCCATCGGCTCGCGCATCTCGGAGATCAACGGCATCAGCTACGGCGCCTTCATCGTGCCGGGGCTGATCATGCTGTCGCTGCTCACCCAGTCGATCTCCAACGCCTCCTTTGGGATCTATTTCCCGAAGTTCATCGGCACCATCTTCGAAATCCTGTCGGCGCCCGTCTCCTATCTGGAGGTGGTGCTGGCCTATGTCGGCGCGGCGACGACGAAATCGGTGGCGATCGGGCTCATCATCCTGGCCACCGCCGCCCTGTTCGTCGACCTGCATATCGAGCACCCGTTCTGGATGGTCGCCTTCCTCGTCCTGACGGCGGTGACGTTCTCACTGTTCGGCTTCATCATCGGCATCTGGGCGGCGAATTTCGAGCAGCTGCAACTGGTGCCGCTCTTGATCGTCACGCCGCTGACCTTCCTCGGCGGCTCGTTCTACTCCATCGACATGCTGCCGGGCGCCTGGCGCACCATCACGCTGTTCAACCCTGTGGTCTACCTGGTGAGCGGCTTCCGCTGGGCCTTCTTCGGCCATGGCGACGTGTCGGTGACGATCAGCCTTGCCATGACGCTGGTGTTCCTGGCCGTCTGCATCGGCGTCATCGCCTGGATCTTCCGCACGGGATACCGGCTCAGGACCTGACAAATCCCGTGAGGCCGGGCTGCAGACGGCGTTCGGCTGCGCTCCGGTGCTCGCCCAACACCGTTTTCGCTCCGACCTGACGGGATTTCAACTGAAGTTCAGATCGCCTTGACCAGCCTGAGCAACGCCAGCATGCCGAAGGCGCTGCCCTTCGGGAAGGCGATGTAGACCGGCTCTTCCTCACCATGAAAGCGGCGCTTGAAGGCCGCCTGCCCCTGCAGGTTAAAGCGGGTGCGGTTGACGAAACCGGAGCGGAAGGCGCGCTCGAAGGCGGAACGCCACAACGCGCTTTCGGCAAAGCCGCTGGGGCCGATGTCTGCCAGAGGCGACAGGCCGAGCGTGACGGCGGGAACGCCCTCGGCGCGAAAGCGGTCGACGGAAAACTTGGTCAAGCCGACCTCGGCATGCGGCGTGGCATCGGCGACCTTGCGCTTGAAGGCGGTGGTGTAGCCGACGACCTCGCCGTCGCGGAACATCGGGTCGTAGTCGAGCAGCGCCACCAGCCTGCGGTCGCCGTCGAGCAGCACGAAGCGGCGCATCAGCGGCCCCGGCGTGACGAGGAACGGCCGGTTGAGGAAGGCCATCTCGCGGCGGCTGACGATGCGCCCCGAGCGCCATTCGGCCGACAGCGCCTCGACGTCGGCGGGCGAAACCAGCGTTCCGTCGTCCTCGGCCAGCGTATAGCCCTTCTTGCCCAGCCAGCGCTCGGAATAGCGCACGGTCTCGTTGCGCTTGCCGGAAAAATCGGACGCCGGCAGCGGCAGCGTCGTATCGAAGCCCATGCGGTTGACGAGATAGCCGAGGCCGGCCAGCGTCTCGGCCGTCCGCGCCCCGACCTGCACGAACCACGGGGTGCCGGCGGCCTCGACGAAGCGGGTGAGCAGGCCGGCACGCGCGGCGGGATCAGCAACGGGATCGGCAAGGACGAAATGCCGGCCCATCTTTGTCTGGAAGGCGATGTAGCCGTCCTCGTCGCCGAAATAGGACAGGCCGGCCTGCGTGGCGGTCGAATAGGCGAGCGAGAAATCGCCATACCGGGCCAGAAGGTCCAGCCGCCGGCGTTCGCTTAACCCGATCGTCGGCACCGGCGGGGCGCGGCTGTCCAGCCAATCGTCCACGCGTGTGCGAAGCGAAGCCATCATCCACTCTTCGACTGCATGCAAGCGGCAGAAAGTCTCAAGATACCGGAATCAGCGCCATGCACATTGCTCTGCGGCAAGTCTTGGCATATTCGCTCGCCCTGATGAAGAGCCAAGATAAACCGGCAGACGAGACGCAGGAGAATTTTGCGCTGATGACAGCAACCGAAACGGTGATCGTGATCGGCGCCGGCGCATCGGGGCTGGCAGCGGCCGATGCGCTGTCGCGGCGCGGCCTGCCGGTCGTCGTCCTCGAAAAGGAAGCGCATGTGGCCGGCCCGTGGCGGCATCGCCACCAGCGGCTGTCCCTCAATACCCATCGCGCCTTTTCCAGCCTGCCCGGCCTTCCCTATCCACCGGGAACCCCGGCCTTCCCGTCGCGCGAGCAGGTGATCGCCTATCTGGAGCGCTATGTGGGCGAACGCGGCCTGACGGTCGAATTCGGCTTCGAGGTTGTGGCGATAGCGCGCGACGGCGACGGCTGGACGGTGACGGCAGCCGACGGCAGGCGGCGGCGCGCCGGGCATGTCGTCTTCGCCACCGGTCACGACAAGGTGCCGTGGACGCCCGACTGGCCGGGCGCGGCCGGGTTTCCCGGCCGCATCGTCCACGCCGCCGATTTCGGCCGCGTCGAGGACTATGCCGGCAAGCGCGTGCTGGTCGTCGGCGCCGGCAATTCCGGCTTCGACGTGCTCAATCACCTCAGCGACGGTACGGCTGAGAAGATATGGCTGTCGGTGCGGCAAGGCCCGTCCCTCCTGCCCAAACGCATCGGCAACGTCGCCGTGCATCGCTTCGCCGGTTTCATGGATATGCTGCCGACCGCGGTCACCGACCTGGCCATCGCCGCCACGCAGCGCGCGGTGCTGGGCGACCTTCGCCGCTTCGGCGTGCCGAAGGCGCCGCGCGGCGGCGCGACGCGGCTGCGCGACGAACAGATCGCCATTCCCGTCGACGACGGTGCCGTCGCCGCCATGCGGGCCGGCAAGATCGGCATCGTGGCGCCGCTGGCGCGCTTCGACGGCGACCGGGTGATCCTGGCCGACGGCGGCGCGCTCGACGCCGACGTGGTGATCGCCGCCACCGGCTACCGCACCGGGCTGGAAACGCTGCTCGGCGGGCTTGGCGTGCTCGACGAGGCGACCGGCCGGCCGCTGGCGAGCGGCGGCGAGCCGACGGGCCAGAAAGGGCTCTGGTTCACCGGCATGAAGCCGACCATCATGGGCCATTTCCACAGCGCGACGGTCGAAGGCCGGGCGCTCGCCGCGGCGATCGCGGCGGAAAACAAAGGGGTTGGGGGAACCTGAATGAGCTTCTGGGGGCTGGCGCAACTCGGCGTCTCGACCGTGATCTTCCTGCTCGCGGCGACGGCGGCCAAGCAATGGGGGCTGGCGCCGAGCCTCGGCAAGCTCATCTGGACGCTGACGCTCTACACGCTCGGCAACCTGGTGATGCTGCGCCTGATCCGCGAGTTCGGCATGTCGATCTCGCTCAGCCTGTCGGCGGTGATCCAGCTCGTCGCCGTCAACGTCATCGCGCTGGCCTTCTACAGTGAGAAGCTCAACACATTGCAGGGAGCGGGCGTCGCGCTGGCCGTCGTCTCGGTGGCGCTGATCACGCTCGGGCCCTATCTGCAAGGCCGATGACGCAGGGCACGCACGAGACGGAAGCTAAGAAGGCCCGCGCCTCGGGCCGCTGGCTCGAATTCGACATCCTGCTCGCCGGGCTGACGATCGCGCTGGCGTTATGGGGCTTCGTCGAGCTGGTGGAGGTGGCGCGCGACATCGCTCCGCACGCCTTCGACACACAGATCCTGCTCGCCTTCCGCGAAGCCGGTCATCCCGACAATCCCATCGGATCGGCGCGGCTGGAGGGAGCCGTGCGCGACATCACCGCGCTCGGCAGCACCAGCGTGCTGGTCCTGGTCACGGTGGCGGTGGTGGTCTACCTGCTCCTGGCCGGCCGGCGCGCCACTGCGCTGTTCGTGTTCGCGGCGGTGGCCGGCGGCCAGGTGCTGGCCAGCCTCGCCAAGCTCGAGGTCGACCGGCCGCGGCCGGAACTGGTGTCGCATCTCGTCACCGAGACCTCGCTGTCCTTCCCCAGCGGCCACGCCATGCTGTCGGCCGTCACCTATCTCACCCTGGGAACGCTGGCGGCGCGTTTCGTGCGCGGCCGGGCGACCAAAATCTACCTCCTGTCGCTGGCGGTGCTGGTGACGCTGATGGTCGGCGTCAGCCGCGTCTACCTCGGCGTGCACTGGCCGTCCGACGTGCTGGCGGGCTGGTGCGCCGGCTTCGCATGGGCCATGCTGTGCTGGCTGGCGGCGCGGCTGCTGCAGCGGCGCAGGACGGTGGACGAGGGCGAATGATCCGGTATCGTTTATCTGTATTCATGTTTGACACATCATTATGATAGTATTATACATGCATCTTGCAGACTCAGACGGGAGTTCTGACCGGTGATCACGGCAGCGCAGATGCGCGCCGCCAGGGCGCTGGCCGGCATCGACCAGAAGACGCTCGCCGAGCGCGCCGGCGTCTCTTTGCCGACCATCCAGCGCATGGAGGCGAGCGACGGCGTCGTGCGCGGCGTGGTCGACACGCTGATGAAGGTCATCCAGGCGCTCGACGAGGCCGGGGTGGAGCTGATCGGCGAGAACCAGGCCAGCGAGCGGGGCGGACGGGGCGTACGCCTCAAGGCCGGCACCTAGCCAGGATTCCCGTTCGCAAGTCGGCAGACGCAGCGATTCCCGGAAAAGCGGGTCCCGGTTTTCCGTCCGGAGTTGCGGCAACCAGACTAAGTCGCGACGGCGACCGCCGACCTCCAGCCTCCATGGCCAGCCGACGATCCCGCCGCTTTGGAGCGGATGGCGGGTCATGAACCGGATCGACACAGCACACAAGCCGAAGGGTCCCAGCTTCGCGGACCTGTTCACGCCCAAGCTGGTGACGGTGCTGCGCGAAGGCTACGGCTTGAAGCAGCTGCAGGCGGACGTGGTCGCCGGGCTGACGGTGGCGATCGTGGCGCTGCCGCTGTCGATGGCGATCGCCATCGCCTCGCATGTCGAGCCGTCGCGGGGCCTGTTCACCGCCGTCGTCGGCGGCTTCCTCGTCGGCGCGCTCGGCGGCAGCCGCTTCCAGATCGGCGGTCCGGCCGGCGCCTTCATCGTGCTGGTCGCCTCGACTGTGGACCGACACGGCGTCGACGGGCTGATCCTGGCGACGCTGATGGCGGGCTGCTTCCTCATCGCCGCCGGCTACCTGCGGCTCGGCGCCTATGTGAAATTCATCCCCTATCCCGTCACGGTCGGCTTCACCGCCGGCATCGCCGTCATCATCCTGTCCAGCCAGTTGCACGACCTGTTCGGGCTGACGCTGGCCGGCAAGGAGCCGGGCGACCTCGTGCCACGGCTGATCGCGCTCGGCCAGGCGGCCGGCACCGTCAATCCGGCGGCCGTTGCCCTGTCCGTGCTGACGATCGCCGTCATCGTCGGGCTGAAGCGCTGGCGGCCGCACTGGCCGGGGCTGCTGATCGCGGTTGCCGCCGCTTCGGTGGCGGCTGTCCTGTTCCAGCTTCCGGTCGCCACCATCGGCAGCCAGTTCGGCGGCATCCCGCGCACGCTGCCGGAACCGGCGCTGCCGATGCTGAGCCTCGACAAGGTGCTGGCGGTGCTGCCGGACGCCTTCTCCTTCGCGCTTCTGGCGGCGATCGAATCGCTGCTGTCGGCGGTGGTGGCGGACGGCATGACGGGGCGGCGCCACCGCTCCAACTGCGAACTGGTGGCGCAGGGCGTCGCCAACATCGGCTCGGCCCTGTTCGGCGGCATCTGCGTGACCGGCCTGATCGCGCGCACCGCCACCAATATCCGCGCCGGCGCGCACGGGCCGGCGTCCGGCATCTTCCACTCGCTGTTCATCCTTTTGTTCATGCTGGTGGCCGCCCCTCTGGCCAGCTACATCCCGCTGGCGGCGCTGGCCGGCGTGCTGGCGACGGTCGCCTGGAACATGGTGGAAAAGCCGGCCGTCGCCGCCCTCGTGCGCTCGTCGCGCGGCGATGCACTGGTGCTTGCCGTCACCTTCGCGCTGGTCATCTTCCGCGACCTCACGACCGGCATCGTCGTCGGCTTCGCCCTCGGTGCGCTGCTGTTCATCGGCCGCATGGCGCGCTCGGTCGCGGTGGAGGCGCACGCGCCGCAACTGGTGGACGACCGCGCCGACGACGCCAACGGCGCCCGCACCGCCTACGACCCGGCGACCGGCGCCGATCCCGACACCGTCGTCTACCGCATTTCGGGCGCCTTCTTCTTCGGCGCCGCCGCGACGGTGGCGGTGGTGCTCGACCGCATCGCCGACCAGCGCAAGAATTTCATCCTCGACTGCTCGGCCGTGCCGTTCCTCGATTCGACCGCCGCCAACGTCATCGAAGGCGCGGCGAAGAAGGCGAAGCGCGCCGGCGTGCGCTTCGTCATCGCCGGCGCGTCGCCGCAGACCCGGCGCATGCTGATCACCCACGGCGTCAAGCGACCGCTGGCGAGCTTCGCCGCCTCGGTCACAGAAGCCCGCGCGCAACTGGCCGAGCCGGCGGCGCAGCCCGTTTCCTAAGGCGCGGGCGCCGGCGGAGGCTCGGCATGCGCCGGCTCGACCGCATTGCGTGCCGCATCGTCGCTCCAGCGCACGGCGCGGTAGTCGAAGCCGTATTCCAGCGTCGGCTTGACGATGCGGAAATAGGGCGACAGGTCGAAGTCGCGCGGCGTGTAGAGCGAATAGTGGCGAATGTGCAGGATCTCCTGCCTGGAATAGCGCGACTGTGCCGAGGCGCGCCCCGGCGCCAGCGTGATCTCCGGCAGGATAGGATAGCGGATGCGGCCATAGGCTTCGGCGATCAGCGTCGAGCAGATGGCGCGGGTCGGATCGCCGGAGCCGAAGGCGAGCATGCGGCGGCGCCAGCGCACCGGCACCGGCGGCGTCGGCATGAAATAGCGCAGCATGTCGAAGATATTCTTCAGGTCGTAGCGCAGGCCGAGCTTGCCGACCATGAAAGACACCACCGCCTCGCGGTCATCGGGCGAAAGGCCGCTCGCCCGGCAGATGCGGGTGTTGTAGGTCTTGTAGCGCGACAGCGGCACGGCCACGCACCCCTCGCCCAGCGTCACCTCGATGAGGCGTGGCCGCTCCGAGCCGTCCTCGGGTTCGGGCATGGCGTCGCCGACATAGAGGGCGGCGTGCGACCATGTCGACTGGGTGAGGTACTTGATCGCCGCCGAGATCTTCTGGTTGCCCTCGACCAGCAGGATGTCGCCCGGCTGAAGCACGCGGCGCAGGGTCTCGGGGTCGGAGGGCGTATAGGGCTCGTAGCCGGAGGATTCCTCCTGCAGGCGGCCGGCGAGCCAGCGGCCGATGCGGTCGAGGACGGTGTCGGCCGGCGCGGTCATGGTTCGGCTCCGGCTATGGGGCGAGTGGATAGCGAACAGACCCCCACCCCTAACCCCTCCCCGCAAGGGGGAGGGGAACTTTGCCGTCGTGCCACGATGCGCCAACGCCGCCAATTTTGGACGAACCGACCGTGTCGGCGTCTCCCTCCCCCTTGCGGGGAGGCGACAGGGGTGGGGGTTTGCGGCCGGATCGTTCGACGCGATGTTTCATATGTCGTCGCCTTGCATGCGGCCACCTCAAGCAGGCCAGTATCACTTGGACGCCACATCACGACGGGCGTTCCGGATAGCCGTTCAGCGCCAGCGAGGCGTTGGAATAGCGCACCTCGCCGGTGACCTCGCGGCCGAGCCAGGCGGGCAGCATGTCGGGCGCCACGCGGTCGGGCGTTTCCAGTTCGGCAACCACCAGCCCCTCCAGCGTGTCGTTGAACACGTCGACCTCGTACAGGTAGCCGCGATGGCGGACATGGTGGCGGACCTTGCGGATGACGGTGCCGAGCGCGAACTGCATCATGTCGCGCGCTTCGGCCAGCGGCACCGGATATTCGTATTCGTCGCGCGCGGCGAGGTCGGAGCCGAACTTCAGGGTAAGCTTGGCCTTGCGGCCGTCGCTGATGCGCAGGCGGATCGAGCGTTCGGACGAGATCGCCAGGTAGAACTGCACGATCGAGACGCTCGACTCCACCGCCGGGCGCCAGGCGCTGCTTGCCACCAGGAATTTGCGTTCGATCTCCTTGGCCATGGCCCGACTTAAGCGCGCCGGCGGCGGCAAATCAACCGGCGGCGGCCAGCGCCGGATCGCCGCGCCTCACCAGCATGTCCTTCGCCGCCAGCAGCGCGCCGGCGACGATCAGCGCGCAGGCGAGCGCCACCGACCAGTGATACTGCCCGTAGCTGGCCGCCAGGAGGATGACGACGGAAAACAGCGGCGCGGCATAGGAGAGCGCGCCGAGCACCATGATGTCGCCGTGCTTGCAGCCCCAGTCCCAGGCATAGAAGCCGGCGCCGAGCGGAATGGCGCCGAGCACGGCGATCGCAGCCCACTGGCCAGCCGTCCGCGGCACGACGGTCGTTTCGAGACCGAGATGCAGGACGAGCGCCACGGCGGCGGTGATCAGGCAATAGCCGGCGACGACGTCGGTCGGCACGGCGCCGAAGCGGCGCGACAGCACCGAATAGCCGGACCAGACGAAGGCGCAGAACAGCGCGATGACATGCCCCGGCCGGACGCCGTCGGCGAGCCCGACCAGGCCGCCCTTGGTGATGACGACGACGGCACCGGCCAAGCCGAGCAGCACGCCAATGAGATGATGCAGGCGCAGTCTCTCGCCCGGCAGGAAGGCGGCGAAGACGACGATCAGCAGCGGCCAGAGATAGGCGATCAGGCTGGCCTCGACCGGCGGCGCCGACTGGATGGCGAAGAAATAGGCGCAATGGTAGATGCACAGGCCCGCCACGCCGAGCGCCCAGACCTGCCACGGCTGGCGCAGCGCCTTCACCGCTCCCGGCCGGAACAGCCAGCTTACCGCGCCCACCATGCCGCCGAGGAAGAAGGTCATCGCCGCCAGCTGGAACGGCGGCACCGGCCCCGCCGCCGTCGACAGGAAGGCGAGGAAGGACCAGGTGAGGATGGCGGCGAAGCCGATCAGGGTGGACAGGGTTTTGGTCATCGGAAACGTTCCTGCCGTCGGGAACTTCAGGCGGTTGCCATGCATTGCCATGCGGCCGCGCCGGCAACTGTCCCGCCAGCAGCACGTTCTTTAAGGCCGGCGACATGGTTGTCCCTTTACATTAATCATTCGATTGATTAAATTACGCCAATGATATCGACCTCCACCCACGGCGAACATCCGCCCGCACCCGCCTCCCCGGCCGAGATGACGCGCATGGCGCTGATCCGCGCGGCGCTGAAACTGTTCGGACAGCAAGGCTACGACGGCACCTCGACGCGCGAGATCGCGGCGGCGGCGAAGGCCAATATCGGCTCCATCGCCTATCACTTCGGCGGCAAGGAAGGGCTGCGCGCCGCCGTCGCCGACCATATCGTCGGCATGATCCAGACGATCGCCCGGCAGGCGACCGGCGGCACGGACGCCCCGCCCGAGCGGCTGGAGCCCGAGGCGGCGCGCGCCCGGCTGATCGAGGCGACGCGGCAGATGGTGGCCTTCATGGTGGCGCGGCCGGAAGCCGGCGAGATCGTGCAGTTCATCCTGCGCGAGCTGTCGCAGCCGACGCCGACGCTGGACCGCATCTATGACGGCGTGTTCGCGCCCACCCATCGGCGGCTGTGCGCGCTGTGGGAACAGGCGACCGGCGAGCCGGCCGAGAGCGAGCGCACGCGGCTTTCCGTCTTCACCATGATCGGCCAGGTCCTCTATTTCCGCATCGGCCGCGAGCCGGTGATGCGGCGCATGGGCTGGGACGGCATCGGCGAGGCGGAAGCCGCCAAGGTGGCGGAGGTCGCCGTCGCCAATCTTTCCGCCATACTGGCGGCACGGAGCGAAAAGCCATGAGTTTCCTGTGCTCGCTGCCGCTGGCCGCGCAGCTTTTCAGCGCCTGTGCGCCGGCCGCACCCCTGGCCGTCGGCTATGTCGAGGGCGACTACGTGCTTCTGGCGCCCATCGAGGTGGCGCAGGTGCAGTCGGTCTCGGTCCGGCGCGGCGACCGGGTCGCGGCGGGTGCCGCGCTGGCGACGCTGGAGGATGCCGATGCCGGCATAGCGGTCGCGCAGGCGCAAGCCGCGCTGGGCGCCGCCGAGGCGCAGCTCGCCGACCTCAAGGTCGGCAAGCGGCCGGAAGAGATCGCCGTGCTGGAGGCGGCGGTGCGTTCGGCCAAGGCACAGGCCGACGAGGCCGGGCGCGTGCTCGATCGCACCCGCGACCTCGCCAAGCGCGGCATCGCCACGCAGGCGCAGCTCGACGAGGCGACGACGGCCGTGGAAGTCGCGCAGGCGGCGATCGGCCAGAGCGAAGCCAATCTCGCGGTGGCGAAACTGCCGGCGCGGCCGGAGGCGATCAAGGCCGCCGACAATGCGGTGAAGCAGGCGAAGGCGGCGCTCGACCAGGCCGAATGGCGGCTATCGAAGCGGACGCTGACGGCGCCGGCGGCGGGCCGGGTCAACGACGTCATCCGCGATCCCGGCGACACGGCGGGGCCGACCGCGCCGGTCGTTTCCATGCTGCCCGACGGCGCGGTCAAGCTCACCGTCTACGTGCCGGAAGCAGCCTTCTCCTCCATCAGGATAGGCTCCAAGCTTGCCGTTCGCTGCGACGGCTGCGGCTCGGGGCTGAAGGCGCGCGTCTCCTACGTCTCGCCGGACCCCGAATTCACCCCGCCGGTCATCTACTCGCTCGAGAACCGCCAGAAGCTGGTCTACCTCGTCGAGGCGCGGCCCGAAGGGGGCGCCGGGCCATTGCAGCCGGGACAGATCGTGGATGTGGATCTGGAAGGCAATAGGGCAGCAGGGGAGTAGGGCAGTATGTTTGCTTTCCTCCCGGCGGGCGATCTTCATACTGCCCTATTGCCCTACCCCCCTACTGCCCTGCCGACCGAAGGTCGGCGCCGATGACCGCCATCGCCGTCACCAACCTGACAAAACGCTTCGGCGACCGCACCGTGGTCGACCACGTGTCGATGACGGTCGAGGAAGGCGAGATCGTCGGCTTCCTCGGGCCGAACGGCTCGGGCAAGACCACGACGATCCGCATGATGTGCGGGCTGCTCACCCCCGACGAGGGCGAAGGCACGGTGCTGGGGTTCGACATCCGCAGGGAAGGCCTGTCGATCAAGCGCGAGGTCGGCTACATGACGCAGCGCTTCTCCTTCTACGAGGACCTGACGATCGCCGAGAACCTCGCTTTCGTCGCCCGGCTCTACCAGTTGAAGCCTGTGGAGAAGCATGTGACCGACACGCTGGAGGACCTCGGGCTCACCTCGCGCCGCGACCAGCTCGCCGGCACGCTGTCGGGCGGCTGGAAGCAGCGGCTGGCGCTGGCCGCCTGCATCATGCACAAGCCGAAACTGCTCTTGCTCGACGAGCCGACGGCCGGCGTCGACCCCAAGGCGCGGCGCGAGTTCTGGGACGAGATCCATCGCCTCGCGCATGGCGGGCTGACCGTGCTGGTCTCCACCCACTACATGGACGAGGCCGAGCGCTGCCACCGCATCTCCTACATTTCCTACGGCAAACTGCTGGCCACGGGCACGGTGGACGAGGTGGTCAGGAACGCCGGTCTCACCACCTTCGTCGTCAGCGGACCGGCGCTCGACGCGGCGGCTGCGGCATTGAAGGGCAACCCCGGCGTCGAGCAGGTGGCGCCGTTCGGCGCGACGCTGCATGTCGTCGGCTCCGACGCCAAGGCGCTGAAGGCGGCGCTGGACGCTGTCGGCAAGGACTACGACGTCAAGGTAGCGCCGGGAGAAACCAGCCTGGAGGACGTGTTCATCCAGTTCATGGCCGGCTCGAAGGACAATATGGCGTGAACACGGTCTTCTCCCCTGCCCGGCTCGGTGCGCTGCTCGTCAAGGAATTCATCCAGATGCGGCGCGACCGCGTCACTTTCGCGATGATGCTGGGCGTGCCGCTGATGCTGCTCATCCTGTTCGGCTTCGCCATCAACAACGACCCGAAGCGCCTGCCGGCGGCACTTCTCGCCATGAGCAACGACGCCTATACGCGCGCCATGGTGTCGGCGCTCGAGAACACCGGCTACTACCGCTTCGACCACATCGCGGATACGGAAGCCGAGGCGGACCTCCTTTTGGCGCGCGGCGACGTTTCCTTCGTCGTCACCATCCCTGCCGATTTCGGCCGCCGGGTGGAACGCGACGACCATCCGCAGATCCTCATCGAGGCCGACGCCACCGACCCGTCGGTCGCCAGCGGCGCCATCTCGACGCTCGGCACCATCGCCGGCCAGGCGCTGCTGAGAGCCAAAGGGATGAGCGAGACGGCGCCCGGGAACGCCGCCGGCCAGCTCGACGTGGTGGTGCACCGGCTCTACAACCCGGAGGGTGTCTCGCAATACAACATCGTGCCGGGTCTGCTCGGCGTCATATTGCAGATGACCATGGTGATGATGACGGCGATGGCGCTGACGCGCGAGACCGAGCGCGGCACGATGGAGAACCTGCTCGCCATGCCCGCCAGCCCCGCCGAAATCATGCTGGGCAAGGTGCTGCCCTATGCCGGCGTCGGCGCCGTGCAGGTGGTGGTGATCCTGATCGCCGCCAAGCTGCTGTTCTTCGTGCCGTTCGTCGGCGGCCTGCCGCTGCTACTGTCCGCCATCCTGATCTTCGTGCTCGGGCTGGTGCTGCTCGGCTACACGATTTCCACCGTGTCGCGCACGCAGATGCAGGCCATGCAGCTCACCGTGTTCTTCTTCCTGCCTTCGATTCTCTTGTCCGGCTTCATGTTTCCCTATCGCGGCATGCCCGGCTGGGCGCAGGCGCTGGGCGAGATCCTGCCGTTGACGCACTTTTTGCGCATCGTGCGCGCCGTCATGCTGAAGGGCGCGGAACTTCCCGCCGTCGCAAGCGAGATCGGCTGGCTGCTGGGGTTCGTGGTGCTGTTCGCCTGCTTTGCGCTGGTGCGGTTCAGGCGCACGCTGGATTGAGCGCGGATCAGCCCGCGAGGATGGCGGCGTAGGCGTCGGGATCGACGTTGCCGCCCGACAGCAGGACGGCGACGGTGCGCCCCCGGACGTCGACGGCGCCGGAAATGACGGCGGCAAGCGCGACCGCACCGCCCGGCTCGACCACCAGCTTCAGATGCGCCATCGCCTCGCGCATGGCGTGGCGCACGGCGTCCTCGGAAACGGCGACGGCGCCGGCGAGCGCCTTGCGGTTGATGGCGAAGGTGATAGCGCCGGGCTCGGCCGTCAGCAACGCATCGCAGATGGAGGTGTGGCCGGGCTCGTTGGCGACCTGCGTGCCGCGCTCCAGCGAGCGGCGGGTGTCGTCGAAATGCTCCGGCTCGACGGCCCAGATCTCGGTCTTCGGCAAGGCATCCTTGACGGCGACGGAGATGCCGCCGGTCAGCCCGCCGCCGCCGCAGGGGATGACGACCGCGTCCAGCGCGGCGCCCAGCGCGCGCGCCTGCTCGACCAGTTCTAGGCCGATGGTGCCCTGGCCGGCGATGACGAAGGCGTCGTCGAAGGGCGGCACCAGCGCCATGCCCTCGTCCAGCCACGGCTGCACCACCGCCGCGCGATCCTGGCTGAAGCGGTCGAAGGGAATGATCTCGGCGCCCATGCGGCGCACATTGTCGGTCTTGGTGCGCGGCGCGTCCGCCGGCATGGCGATGACGGCGCGGGCGCCGAACATGGCGGCGGCGGCGGCGACGCCCTGCGCGTGATTGCCGGAGGAAAAGGCGACAACGCCGCGTGCGCGCTCGGCTTCCGAAAGGCTGGCGATCTTGTTGTAGGCGCCGCGGAACTTGAAGGAGCCGGTGCGTTGCAGGACCTCGGGCTTGAACAGGACACGGCCGCCGAGACGCTCGTTGAGCACCGGCGATTCAAGCAGCGGCGTGCGCACGGTGAGGCCCGAGAGGCGGGCGGCGGCGGCGCGGATGTCGTCGATGCCGGGCGGTGCGGAAATGGCGGTCATGGCGAAGAGGTCCTGGGCGGTTCAGCCGGAATGGAAGATCGTGCCGCGCATGTGGCAGCAAAACGGGCCGCCATGCCACGGGAAAATTGACACCGCGACAAATTCGAGGCGGCCATTCCACGAAAATGCCCGGTATTTCAGCCTTCACTGATTATATCGGTCCAGCAACCAAATCTGATGTGACCGGACAGGCCGGCCGGCGTTTATGGGTCGAACGGGGCAAATGGAGGCCACGACCATGCACGCACTTCTCAAGTCATCCGTACTCGCTCTGGCTATGGCGCTGACGAGCATTCCGATCGGCGCAGCCTCCGCGCAGGACCTCGAACTCCATCTCGGCAACGACGGCCCGCAGCTTCGGCTTCGCCGCGACTGCGATCCGGACCGGGAGGACTGCCGGGACCGCGGCGACTATCGCCGGGATCGTGGCGGCGAGCGCTGGTCCCGCAATCGCGAATGCACGCCTGACCGCGCGCTCGACAAGGCCGACCGCATGGGTGTGCGGCGCGCCCGCATCGACGACGTCGGCCGCCGCACCATCTCGGTGCGCGGCCGCGACAGGTTCGGCGACCGCATCGTGGTGACGTTCGACCGCAGGGACGGCCGCTGCCCGGTGCTGGCCAGGGATTGATCCGCCGCTAAAGGCAGCGCGAGGACATCGACCGGCGGGATCGCTTTCGGCGCTTCCGACGGTTTTGCCATGGCAATCCGGCACGTGCTGTCGCCGGGCCGGCTCCGCTTCGCGGCAGCCTATCCAGTCCAGATCTATCCCAGCAGATTGCGTTCGCGCTTGCTGCCGCCGGCCTTGCGCCAGGCGTTGAAGCGGTGCGTGGCGGCGGCGAAAGATATCTTCATCTGCTGCGCCACGGTGTAGCGAGACTTGCCCTCGTCGAACATGCGGTAGCAGCACTCCACCCCCTCCCCGGTCAGCTTGCCGTCGGGCGTTTTGTTGTGCGGGTTGGCGGGATCGAATTTTTCGACCTTGGCGGAAACGAGGCCCTTGAGGCGCTGCAAATCGGCCTCGATCGAGGCGATGAGGTCGAGCACGGGCTTGGGATCGAAGGCTTCCGTTTTCTTCGTCATGAGGCTGTTCCGGTTTCGTGGTTTCCATCATATAGGCGAACGTTCGCCGATAGAAAGAGGTGCCGCGGCATTTCTGCGCCGGCCCGATTTTGCGGCCGGCGCCGTTGACGCAAGGCAGCGGAAACTCTAATTTAGAATAATTCTAAACTAGAGTATTAAAGAATGCTTTCCCGCGTCTTCGGCTTCGGCCGCCGCTCCTTTTCGAGCCTTTCCGAACAGGAAATCCTGGCGCTGGCGATCTCCTCCGAGGAGGACGACGCCCGCATCTACCGCGCCTATGCCGACGGGCTGCGCGACGACTTCCCGCATTCGGCCGATATCTTCGAGGCCATGGCCAAGGAGGAAGACGGCCATCGCGAGGCGCTGATCGAATTGCACCGCGCCCGTTTCGGCGAGCGCATCCCGCTGATCCGGCGCGAGCATGTGCGCGGCTACTACCAGCGCAAGCCCGACTGGCTGGTCAGGCCGCTGGGCATCGACGCCGTGCGCGGCCAGGCCGAGGAAATGGAGCGGCAGGCGCGGTTGTTCTACATCGAGGCCGCCAAGCGCAGCGAGGACGCCTCGACCCGCAAGCTGCTGGGGAACCTCGCCGCCGCCGAACAGGGCCACGAGACGCGCGCCATGCAGCTGGAGCGCGAGCACACGCCGGCCGCCGTACGCGACGAAGAGCGCGACATGGAGCGCCGGCGGTTCATCCTCACCTATGTGCAGCCGGGCCTTGCCGGGCTGATGGACGGCTCGGTGTCGACGCTGGCGCCGATCTTCGCCGCCGCCTTCGCCACGCACGACACCTGGCAGACCTTCCTCGTCGGGCTCGCCGCCTCGATCGGCGCCGGCATTTCCATGGGCTTCACCGAAGTGGCCTCCGACGACGGCAAACTGTCGGGGCGCGGCTCGCCGATCAAGCGCGGCCTGACCACCGGCGTCATGACGGCGCTCGGCGGCCTCGGCCACGCCCTGCCCTATCTCATCCCGCACTTCTGGATGGCGACGGGCGTGGCGGCGGTCGTGGTGTTCTTCGAACTGTGGGCCATCGCCTTCGTGCAGAACCGCTATATGGAAACGCCGTTCTGGCGCGCCGCCTTCCAGGTGGTGCTGGGCGGCGCGCTGGTGTTCGCGGCCGGCATCCTGATCGGCAATGCGTGAGGCTAAAGCGTGTCGCGATCTTTCAGATTCGCTCCGCACGCTTTAGATTCTTGATTTTACGCATGTCTTTGTCCCGAAACCGGGCCCCACTTTCGGGAGACATGCTTTATCCATGCAGGGTGCGGCTGTCGGCGGGCGCCTCGGCACGCTCCGTCAGGCCGTAGTCGCGCACGACATGGGCGATGCGCAGCCGATAGCCGGCGAAGACGCCGCCGCGCCCTGCCTGTTGCGCCTGCCGGTGCTCCTCGGTGTTGCGCCAGCCCCTGACCGCCTCCTCGTCGCGCCAGAACGACAACGAGAGCACGCGCGCCGGGTCGGCAAGGCTCTGGAAGCGCTCGACCGAGATGAAGCCGTCCATCGTTTCGAGCAGCGGTTTCAACCCGGCGGCAATGCCGAGATAGGTATCACGCTCGCCGTCGGCGGGTTCGACCTCGAAGATGACCGCGATCATGGCTGGATCACCTTCCCGTGCGGGGCCGAGGCGAGTTTCAGGAAAATGCGGTCCTCCTTGAGGATGAATTTCTCGCGGCGCGCGAATTCGTAGTTCGCCTTGCCGGCCGGATCGGCCGCCAGCCGCGCCCGATAGGCCTCGTAGGCGGCGAGGCTCTCGATGTTGTAGACGCCGTATGCGGTGGTGGCCGAGCCCTCGTGCGGCGCGAAATAGCCGATCAGGTCGGCGCCGCAGCGCGGGATCGCCTGCCCCCAGTTGCGGGCATATTCCTCGAAGGCCTGCCGGCCGAAGGGGTCGATCTCGTAGCGGATGAAGCAGGTGACGGTCATTCTCATTCTCCTCAAGTGATGGTTCGATCGCGATCGAAGCGTTCGTCGCAGCAAGCTGCCAGGATGGCGCTCAGCGCCAGAAAGGTTTGGCGCTTTCATGCCTGGCCTCCTGCGGCGTCACGCCGATGTCGGCGAGCAGATGGTCGTCCAGTTCGGCAAGGTCGAGCCGCTGTCGATGGCGGCGATGCCACGCCGCCAGCCTGGAAAGCAGACGACGGACGACCGAGCGGCAGCGGTGGGCCGCGGTGTCGACGGACATGAAAGCGACGGGCATCGTTGTCTCCTTGATCTGCGGACAAAATAGTGATTTCGTGTCAATCATGCTTCGATGGAGATCAAACTATGCCTGAAGGATTGCAGGACGGACCGAACATCGCTCTCATCGCCAGTCTTGTCGGCGACCCGGCGCGCGCCAACATGCTGACGGCGCTGATGACCGGCGCGGCACTGACGGCGAGCGAACTGGCGATGGAAGCCGGCGTGACGCTGCCGACGGCCAGCTCGCATCTGGCCAAGCTGATGGACGGCGGACTGCTTTCCGTGGCGAGCGAGGGCCGCCACCGCTACTACGCGCTGTCGGGGCCGCAGGTCGCGGCGATGCTGGAAGCGATCATGGGCGTGGCCGCCAGCGTCGGGCCGAAGCGGGCCCGGCCCGGTCCACGCGAGGCGACGATGCGCGAGGCGCGCGTCTGCTACGACCATCTGGCCGGCGAGCATGCGGTGAAGATGATGGACGGCTTCGTCGAGCGCGGCGTCATTGTGCGCGATGGGCAGACGGTCACGCTGGGACCGCTGGGAGCGTCTTATTTCGCCGCGCGCGGCATCGACACGGCGAACCTCGGCACATCACGCCGGCCGGTTTGCCGCGACTGCCTCGACTGGAGCGTGCGCCGCTCGCATCTGGCCGGCGCGCTGGGGGCCGCGATCCTCGACAGGATCCTCGCCGAGAAATGGGCGCGGCGCGAGAAGGACAGCCGCGTCGTCGCTTTCTCGCCGAAGGGCAGGACGGCCTTCGAGCGGACGTTTTTGGCATGACGTCCCTGTGGCGCAAAAACCACAACCGCCGGGCTTGTCGCAGCACCCACGGAAAGACCGCCAGTTAGCCGCATTCCCGCCACGAAGTGCCTGATTTCCGGGCGAAAATTAACGTTGTATTCACTCGGGATTCACCACTTCGAGCTACGATGTTTCCCATTCGGAAGGGACTCCGAAAATCGGGACAGGGACTGTTGTAAAAAATGCGTATCCTGAAGCACATTGCCTTCTATGTTGCCGCCATCCGCGAATTCGTCGCGCCGACCTACCGGCCGGAGCGCTACTACATGCGCGGCCCCGGTCCGGCCTGCGCGCGCCGCTCGCACACGCTGGGTTTCGGCACCCACTAATCGTGACCCTCACAAGCCGTCACGACAGCCGGATCTGCCGGCCGGGCGCCGATCACCGCGCAACGACCTTCCGCACACAGCGTCCAGCCACCGCCGGTCGCCCCTGAGGCGGCGAGCAGGAGCCGCCGCTGCGGCCCGACCTTCGGCGCGTAGACCCACCAGCCATCCCTGAACACCGAGCCGTCCGGCGGGTCCATCCCAGCGCCGGAGCCCTGGATGCGCGCCTCCACCACCTGGAGGCCGGCCGGCGTCGCCTGCCAGTGCTCCTCCCAGCGCGTCCTTTCCACCGAATGCGTCCAGGCGAGCGTGAAGGCGGCGCCCGCCAGCACCGTCACCTTGCCGGCGGCGAGGACGCAGATGCTCACGCCACCGCAGCCGTCTGGCGCGTGCGCCACCAGTGCCAGCCGATCCACAGGACGGCGAGCGCCCAGCCAATCTCGTCGGTGAGCGGGATGGCGGCGACGAGAAGGATGCCGGCGGCGAAGGCGAGCAGCCGCTCCCACCAGGCGATGCGGGCGAACAGGAAGCCGACGGCGGCCGCGCCCCACAGAAGGATGCCCATGCAGGCCTTGGCGACGATGTAGGTCACCTCGACCGGATAGCCGTAGGCGGCGGCGATGGGGCCGGCGTCCTGCAGCATCAGCGCCGGCGTGTAGACGGCCATGAAGGGCACGACATAGCCGGCGATGGCGAGTTTGGTCGCCTGGACGCCGATCTTCATGGCCGATTCCTTGGCCATCGGGGCGGCGGCGAAGGCGGCCAGCGCCACCGGCGGGGTCAGGTCCGCCATGATGCCGAAATAGAAGACGAACATGTGGCTGACGAGCAGCGGCACGCCGAGCGCCAGCAGCGCCGGGCCGGCGAGCGAGGAGGTGATGATGTAGTTCGGGATGGTCGGAATGCCCATGCCCAGCACCAGGCAGGTCAGCATGGTCAGCACCAGCGACAGGAAGAGGTTGTTCTCGCCGATGGAAATGATCCAGCCGATGAAGGTGGAGGCGATGCCGGTGAGCGTCAGCGTGCCGATGACGATGCCGACGATGGCGCAGGCGATGCCGACCGGCAGCGCGTTCTTGGCACCCTCGGCCAGCGAGTCGATGCAGATCCGCACCGTCTCGCGGCCGCCCTTGAACAGCAGGCAGGCGACCAGCAGGGCGGCGATGACGAAGACGAGAAGGTTGACGCCGTATTTCATGAAGGACGCGGCGGCCAGTCCCAGCGCGATCCAGAAGACGATGCGGAAGGCGAGCGGGCCGATGAGGGCCGCTAGCGGCGTGCCGAGGATGAGCACGATGGTCAGCGCCAGGCCCATGGTGCCGGCGAAGATCGGCGTATAGCCGGCGAACAGAAGGTAGATCAGCGCGCACAGCGGCAGTACCAGCGGCCAGTGCTGGCGCACCGCAGCCCACGGGTTGGGCAGCGAGGCCTTGTCCATGCCGGCCAGCCCGGCCTTGCCGGCCTCCAGATGCACCTGCCAGAAGCAGGCGCCGAAATAGAGGACGGCCGGAATGATGGCCGCCTTGACCACCTCGGCATAGGAGATGTTGAGCGTCTCGGCCATGATGAAGGCGACGGCGCCCATCACCGGCGGCATGATCTGCCCGCCCATCGACGACGTCGCCTCGACGGCGCCGGCGAAGGCGGAGCGGAAGCCGAAGCGCTTCATCAGCGGAATGGTGAACTGGCCCGACGCCACGACGTTGGCGACGCCGGAACCGGATATGGTGCCCATCAGCGCCGAGGAGAGCACGCAGACCTGCGCCGGCCCGCCGCGCCATGCTCCCACAAGGCCGAGCGCGAAATCGTTGAACAGGGCGATCATGCCGGCGCGTTCGAGGAAGGCGGCGAAGACGACGAAGATGAAGATATAGGCGGCCGAGACATAGACCGGCGTGCCGTAGATGCCTTCCACGCCGAAGGCGAAGGTGTCGACGATCTGGGCGAAGTCGTAGCCGCGATGGATGAAAGGCGGCGGCAGGTGGTTGCCGACGAAGCAGTAGAGCAGGAACAGGAAGGCGACGATGGCGAGCGGCAGGCCCATCAGGCGGCGTGTCGCCTCGAACACCAGCACGATCAAAAGCACGCCGACGACAAGGTCCTGCGTCGTCAGGAAGCCGGAGCGGCGGATCAGGTCGACATAGAAGATCCAGTGATAGAGGCCGGTGGCGAAGCCGGCGATGCCGCACAGCCAGTAGAACGCCTTGCCGGCCATGCTGCGGATGGTGAGGTTGGCGACCAGGGCGAAGCCGAGCAGCAAAAGGAAGCCGACGTGCATGGCCCGCACGATCGGGCTGGGGATCGCGCCGTAGGCGGCGACATAGAGCTGGAACAGCGAGAAGGCCACCGCGATCAGGAAGGCGACCTTGCCGGCGAGGCCATCGCCGAAACCGGGCGGCAGGCCTTCCACCTGCTCTTCGACGACGGGAATGTGGATGGTTTCGGGCTGGGAGGCGGCGTCGGTCATCGGCTGTCTCTCATGGACGATAGGTGGGCGGAGATTCTTTTCCTGCGCCCCGATATCGAAGAGCGGGAAGGCGGATCACCCCCACTCCGTCTTGCTTCGCAAGCCACCTCTCCCCCTCAAAAGGGGAGAGGAAGGGCGCCAAGCTTGCGGCCGGCGATTCCTCTTCACCGTCAATCGGGGGAGAGGTGGCTCGGCGAAGCCGAGACGGAGTGGGGGTCGAAGCGACTCAACACCCAAACCAAAGCGCCTACTTGATCAGGCCTTTTTCCTTGTAGTAGCGCTCGGCCCCCGGATGCAGCGGGATCGGCATGCCTTCGATGGCCCTGGCCGGATCGATGCCTTTGGCGGCGGCGTGCGCGGCCGCCAGCTTGTCGAGGTTCTCGAACAGAAGCTTGGTCATCTGGTAGGCCGTCTCGTCGGAAACGCCGGAGTGGCTGACCAGGAAATTGCCGACGGCGGCGGTCTGCACGTCCTCGTCCTGGCCCTCGTAGGTCCCCTTCGGAATGACCGCGGCGATATAGGGCGCGCCGATCTTGGCGACGTCCTCGGCGGGTACGGCGACGATGTTGATCGGCACCGAGGTGGCGAGGTCGCGGATCGAGGCGACGCCGAGGCCTGACGATTGCAGCGTCGCGTCGAGCTGGCGGTTCTTCATCAGTTCGACCGAATCGCCGAACGGCAGGTACTCGACCTTGCCCAGGTCCTCGTACTTCAGGCCGGCGGCGGCGAAGATGGCGCGCGCGTTGAGTTCCGTGCCCGAGGCCGGCGCGCCGACCGACAGGCTCTTGCCCTTCAGGTCGGCCAGCGTCTTGATGCCGGACTCCTTGGAGGCGACGATCTGAATATAGTTCGGATAGATGGCGGCGATGCCGCGCAGCTTGTCCAGCTTGCCGGGGAAGCCGGCCTCCTCGTTGCCCTCGGCGGCCAGCTTGACCGAATCGCCGAGCGCAAAGGCGATCTCGCCCTTGCCCTGCTGCAAGAGGTTCAAGTTCTCCACCGAAGCCTTGGTGGCCTGCACCTGCGCATGGGCGCCCGGAATGTTCTTGCCGTAGATCTCCGACAGCGCGACGCCGAGCGGATAGTAGACGCCGGACGTGCCGCCGGTCAGCACGTTGATGAATTCGTCGGCCTTTGCCGACAGCGAGCCGAGACCGAGCGAAAGCGCCATCGTGCCGACGGCGACGATCTTGCGGACATGGAGCATCAGTTCATTCCTCCCTGGGTTGCCTTGCCGGGCCGCCCTCCTCAACCCGAAGGCGACACTTTAAGCAGCGGAGCGAAATTGCCAACCCGCAATCGGCGGCGGCCGGCCTCAGGTCGAGGACGAGTGGCCGGCAGCGCTTGCGCGCTGCGGCGGCCGGGCGCAAAGAATCCGTGGAAATTTTTGCCGCGGCTGTCGAAATCGCCCTCCGCCGCACGACATCCTTGTGTCCGCACCGATGCGGTCGCGAAAGGGAAGGAACACGACGATGCAATACATGCTTCTCATCCATGTCGACGAAGCCGCCATGGCTGCCGCCGCGCCGACCGCCTCGCCCGACAAGGCCTATGCGATGGCCGAGCCCTTCATGGCCTACAACGAAGCGCTGAAGAAGGCGGGCGCCTGGGTGGCCGGCGACCGGCTGGCGCCGTCGTCCTCGACCACGCGGGTGCGCATGATGGGCGACAGGACCGAAGTGCTCGACGGGCCGTTTGCCGACACCAAGGAACAGCTCGGCGGCTATTACATCATCGAGGCGCAAGACCTCGACGCCGCCATCCAGTGGGCCGCCCGCTGCCCCGCCGCGCAGAACAGGGCGGTCGAGGTGCGGCCGATCTGGAAGGCGCAGTAGGCGCATCCCGGTGACCGCCGACGCCGACAGCGCGCGGGCGGCCGCCGAGGCCGCCGCCCGGCAAAGCTACGGCAAGCTGGTCGCTTTCCTGGCGGCCCGCACGCGCGACGTCGCCGGCGCCGAGGACGCGCTGGCGGATGCCTTTGCCGCCGCACTCGAACACTGGCCGCGCGATGGCGTGCCGGACCGCCCTGAGGCCTGGCTGCTCGCCGTGGCGCGGCGGCGCGGCATCGACGCCGTGCGCCGCCGGCTCACCCGCGAGGCCGGCCAGGACCACCTGGCGCTGATCGCCGAGGAATTGGAGGCCGGCATGGCCGAACAGGAGATCCCGGACGAACGGCTGAGGCTGCTGTTCGCCTGCGCCCACCCGGCGATCGATCCGGCGATGCGCGCGCCGCTGATGCTGCAGACCATCCTCGGCTTCGACGCGGCCGCAATCGCCTCGGCCTTCCTCGTCGCGCCCGCCACGATGGCGCAGCGGCTGGTGCGCGCCAAGGCGCGCATCAGGCAGGCGGGCATCCCGTTCCGCATCCCGGAGCGGCAGGAACTGGCCGGGCGGCTGGACGCGGTGCTGGAGGCGATCTACGCCGCCTTCGCCGAAGGCTGGCTGGACGCAGCCGGCACCGAAACGCGGCGGCGCAACCTTGCCTCGGAAGGCCTTTGGCTCGGCCGCCTGACGGCGTCGCTGCTGCCGAGCGAGCCGGAAGCGCTCGGCCTGCTTTCGCTGATGCTGTTCGCCGAAGCGCGGCGGGCGGCGCGGCGCGGCCCCGACGGCGCCTATGTGCCGCTGGCCGCACAGGACACGGAGCTGTGGGACCACGCGATGATCGACGAGGCCGAGCGGCTGCTGGTCGTCGCCTCGGCGATGGAAGGGCTCGGCCGCTACAGGCTGGAGGCTGCCATACAGGCCGTGCATTCAGCGCGCCGCACGACGGGCGGGACGGACTGGCCGGCGCTCGCCACGCTCTACGAGGCGCTGCTCAAGCTGACCGGCTCGCCGGTGGCGGCGATCAACCGCGCGGTCGCGGTCGCGCGGCTCGACGGCCCGCGCGCCGGCCTCGACGCGCTGGAGGCGATCGGCGACGAACGGCTGGCCGACTACCAGCCGTTCTGGGCGGCTTGCGCCGACCTCGCGGCGCAGCTTGGCGACCGCGAGCAGGCGACAGCCGCCTACGACCGCGCCATCGGGCTGGAGCGCGACGAGGCGGTGCGCCGTTTCCTGCTGGCCGAGCGCGAGGCGCTGGACCGTGGGAGCGGAAAGACCAACGGCCAGGCCGTCAATCGCTCCACATCTCGTGGCGGACGTTGAGTTCGACCAGCAGGGGATCGGCGCGCAGGGCCGCGCAAACCCGTTCGACATTGGGCCAGGCGGCCGGCGCCTTGGCGGCCTCCGGGTGCCAGCACACCAGCATCAGCATGTAGAGATCGGCCAGCGTGCGCCGGCCGGCGGCGAGCCAGTCGCGGCCTTCCAGCGCGCGGTCGAGGATGCCGATCTCGCGGTCCATCTCGGCCAGCGCGGCCTGCTTGACCGCCTCGATGCCGCCGGCATCGGTGGTGTAGCGGTGGGCATAGAAATAGCGCAGGTCGGCCGGATAGAGCGCGGCGGCCATGAACGCCATCCAGCGCAGAAAATCGGCGCGGCCCGCCTCGCCGGCGACGGGGCCGAGGCCGGCACCGGGATGCAGTTCGGCCAGAAGGATGCACATCGCCGCCGTCTCGGTCACGGCGTTGCCGTCGGGCAGGACCAGCACCGGCACCTGGTTCATCGGACTGATGGCGAGGAAGTCCGGCGCCGGGTCCGGCGTCTTCTTCACGTCGATCAGGTCGAACGGGGCGCCGGCGATCTTCAGCGCGGCCTCGACGACGAAACCGCCGGAGCCGGGCCGGCTATAGAGCTTGTACATGCGAATCCTCCCCTCGCCGTATCGCGAGACAGGAGGATGTGCCCGCAACCGCCGCCGCGCTCAAGCCGCGCCAGAGAGTTTTTCGTGAGGGCCAGGACTGGAGGCTCGTGCTTGCCTCCGCGACACCCTGACGGCCCGCGTCAGTTTCCCAGCCCGTCGAACAGGACGGTCGACAGGTAGCGCTCGGCGAAGGAGGGGATGACGACGACCATCGTCTTGCCCTTGTTTTCCGGCCGCGCGCCGACGACCGCCGCCGCCTGCAAGGCGGCGCCCGAGGAAATGCCGACCGGCACGCCTTCCAGCCGCGCGACAAGGCGGGCGTTGGCGACGGCGTCTTCGTTCGTGACGGTGACAATCTCGTCGTAGACGGAGGTGTCGAGCACCTTCGGCGCGAAGCCGGCGCCGAGGCCCTGGATCTTGTGCGGGCCGGGCTGGCCGCCCGACAGGATGGCGGACGCCTCGGGCTCAACCGCCACGACCTGCACCGAGGGCTTGCGCTTTTTCAGCACCTGGCCGACGCCGGTGATGGTGCCGCCGGTGCCGATGCCGGCAACGAGGATGTCGACGGCGCCCTGCGTGTCGTTCCAGATTTCCTCCGCCGTGGTGCGGCGATGGACTTCGGGATTGGCGGGGTTCTCGAACTGCTGGGGAATAACTGCGTCCGGCAGGGCGGCGACCAGTTCCTCGGCCTTGGCGATGGCGCCCTTCATGCCCTTCGGGCCGTCTGTCAGCACCAGTTCGGCGCCGAGCAGGGTAAGCATCTTGCGCCGTTCCGACGACATCGTCTCCGGCATGGTCAGGATCAGCTTGTAGCCCTTGGCGGCGGCGGCGAAGGCGAGCGCGATGCCGGTGTTTCCGGACGTCGGCTCGACCAGCGTGGTGCGGCCGGGCACGATGCGGCCTTCAGCCTCCAGCGCCTCGATCATCGCCACGCCGATGCGGTCCTTGACCGAGGCGATGGGGTTGAAGAACTCCAGCTTGGCGAGCAGGTCGGCGACGATGCCCTTTTCCTTCGCGAACTTCTCCAGCCTGACCAGCGGGGTGTCGCCGATCGTCTCGGTGATCGAGGCGAAGATGCGGCCGCGGCCGGGTACGCGCGCGGACGGGTCGGGCTTGGTCATGCGTATGGCTCCCTGAGATTCGTGAAAGGCAAGATAGGATTTTTCATCATGGAAGATAGGCCGGCACGCCAGAATAGCCGAGTGGGCGGCGTTGCAAAGGCCGTATGCGGTTGGAATAAAATTCTCCCGGGCGACGAAAAGCAGGATTGCGATTGCGTCTCATGGTTTTCGCTATGGCTTCGCGCCGTCATAGGCGACGCGCCAGATCGTGCCGGACCCGTCCTCCGTGACGATCAGCGCGCCGTCCTTCGCCACCGCCACGCCGACCGGCCGGCCCCACACCTCGGCATCCGACAGGACGAAGCCGGTCATGAAATCCTGATAGGCGCCGGTCGGCCGGCCATCTTCGAATTTCAGCCGCACGACCTTGTAGCCGGTGCGCGTGCCGCGGTTCCACGAACCGTGCAGCGCGACGAAGGCGTCGCCCCTGTATTCGGGCGGGAACCCGTCGCCTTCGTAGAAGGCGATGCCGAGCGGCGCCGAATGCGCCTGGATGAGCACGTCCGGCACTGTCGCCTTGCCGGCGAGGTCCGGCCGCGCGCCGGCATGGCGCGGGTCCTGGTGATCGCCGATATAGTACCAGGGCCAGCCGTAGAAGGCGCCGTCCTGCACCGTCGTCGCGTATTCGAAGGGCACGTTGTCGCCCAGCCCGTCGCGCTCGTTGACGACGCACCACAGCGCGCCGGTGGCCGGCTGCACGGTCATGCCCGAACAGTTGCGCAGTCCGGTCGCGACGACACGGCCGTTCTTGCCGTCTGGATCGTAGGCGCGGACTTCGGCGCGGCCCTCCTCCGAGCCCCACGCGGCGCCCGGAGCCTGCCCGTCGATCCACCCGGCCGGCGCCTTGCCCATGCCCTCGGCGGCGTTCGAATCCGAGCCGATGGAGACGTAGAGCGTGGCGCCATCGGGCGAAAAGACGATGTCGCGGGTCCAGTGGCCGCCGGTCGGCAAGCCGTCGACGATGGTCTCGGCCTTGCCGGACGCCTTCAGCTCGCCGCTACGATAGGGGAAACGCACGACGCTGCCGGTTTCGGCGACATAGACCCATTGCGGGTTATCGGCCGGATGGAAGGCGATGCCGTATGGCCGGGCGAGCCCCTTGGCGAAGATGCCTTCCTCCGCCACCTTGCCGTCCTTGCCCAGCCGATACACGCGCACCTGGCCGGCGCGGCTGTCGGCGACGAACAGGTCGCCGTTCGGGGCGACGCGGACGGCGCGCGGATTGCGGATTCCGGAAGCGATGCGCTCGGCCGAAAAGCCTTGCGGCACCTGCGGGCCTTCGCCCTTCGGTTCCCGCGCGCGGTCGGCGCCGTTGGAGGCCGAATCGGTGGCGTAGGGCTTGGGCAGGTCGCCGGGATCGATGTGACGCCACAGGCCGGGCCGGTCGTCGTGCCAGCCGCCGAATGCCTTTGCTCCCTCAAGAGGGGTGGACAGGTCCTGGGCGGCGACCATGCCGGCACAGGCCAGCAAGACCGCTCCGCCCCGGAAAAAGCCGCGCATTCCGGTTCTTGCCTGTCCCGCCAAAGCCGTGTCCTCCACGCACCCTCGAGCCGACGACGCACAGCCGCCGGCAACGCCGCCTTTACCTTGCCATATGGTTCGCCTTGCATCGGCAACAAGTCCGGCGTCTGCTTGGGCCATGCGACCAAGCACCGCCTTTCCAGTCATCACGGTCGCCTCGGCGTTGCTCTTCGCGGCGGCCGGGGCCTTGGCCGAAAACGTGCCCGCGCAAAGCTGCACGGGGCAGGACTGCATGCGGGACAACACCAAGCCGGCCGAGGTCTGCCAGGGCCGCGACTGCGATCCGCCGGCACCTGGCGAGGCGACCGACTGCGACGGACGGGATTGCCAGCCCATCCCCGAGGACAATGTGCCGATACCGGAAGACAAGCCGGTAGAGCCCACCACGCCGGTCCAGCCCGGCCAGCAATAGTAAGGCCGCGTTGCGACCGATCAGGTCCCGATCCGGACCGCAGGCAATGGAAGCGCGGACGACACCGTCAGGTGGCCGCCAAAAACGGGATCCCGGACAGGTCCTCAGCCGAGCTCGGCGTCGAGCTGGCTCTCCAGCCTCACCAGGTCGGCCGGCAGCGGCAGGCCGAGCGCGCGCAGCTCGTTCAGTTTTTCGCGCACCTGCTCGCGGATCTCGCGGGCGTCCTCGGGCTGGTTCACCATGCTGGCGAGAAGAAGGTCGATTTCGGCCTTGATCGATTCGAACGCCATGGTTCCCTCCTGTCGGTCGTCGCCGCCCGTCCGCTCAGCGCAGCATGCGCGATATGAGCTGCGCGGTATAGTCCACCATCGGCACGATGCGGGCGTAGTTCAGCCGGGTCGGACCGATGACGCCGAGCGCGCCGATGACGCGTGCATCCTTGTCGCGGTAGGGCGCCACAACCAGCGAGGAGCCCGACAACGAGAACAGCTTGTTCTCCGAGCCGATGAAGATGCGCACGCCCGAGCCCTGCTCGGCAAGGTCGAGAAGCTGGACGAGGCCGTCCTGCGTCTCCAGGTCCTCGAACAGGTGTTTCAAGAGTTCCATGTCGGCCTGCGCCGAGACGTTTTCCAAAAGGTTGGCGCGGCCGCGCACGATGAGGCGCGACGGTAGGCCGCTTTCGGCACCCGCCCACATCGCCAGGCCCTTTTCCACGAGGTCCTGCGACAGCGCGTCGAGGGCGGCGCGGGTTTCCTCTTTGCGCCGCTCGATCTCGGCGCGCGCCTCGGCCAGCGTGCGGCCGCGGATGTGGGCGTTGAGGAAGTTGGAGGCTTCGTGCAGCTGCGAGACGGTGATGCCGGCCGGCAGCTCGATGATGCGATTCTCGACGTCGCCGTTCTGCGACACCAGCACCGCCAGCGCCTTGGTCGGCTCCAGCTGGATGAACTCGATGTGCTTGAGCGCGGCCTCGCTCTTGGCGGTGAGCACCAGCCCCGCGCCGCGCGACATGCCCGACAGCAACTGGCTGGCCTCGGTCAGCATGTGCTCCAGGCTGGTCCCCTCGCCCGACGCCTTTATCTGCGCCTCGATGGCACGGCGCTCCTCTTCCGCCAGGTCGCCCAGTTCCATGAAGGCGTCGACGAAGAAGCGCAGGCCCGCCTGCGTCGGCAGGCGACCGGCCGAGACGTGCGGCGCGTAGATGAGGCCGAGATGCTCGAGGTCGCTCATGACGTTGCGCACCGTGGCCGGAGACAGCGACGACGGCAGGATGCGCGAGAGCGAGCGCGAACCGACGGGCTCGCCGTCGCGCAGGTAGGAATCGACGATGCGGCGGAAGATGTCGCGCGAGCGCATGTCGAGCGTCTGCAAAGTGGGCGACTGCACGGTCGCGTCGGTAATCGGCCGGGTCATGCGGGCAAAACCTCCGGTTCAAGGATATAGACGGGAACGGCGCCGACGCAAGGACGTGTCCCGTCCGGGACAGGGCGTTTTCCTTTGCACGCCACGCCTGCGGGGGCTAAAAGCCCGGCACGATTCAAAATCCATGAAAGCGAGCCCGAATGCGTCCCTCCAAGCGCCAGAACGACGAAATGCGCGCCATCTCCTTCGAGCGCGGCGTCTCCAAGCATGCGGAGGGCTCGTGCCTGGTGAAGTTCGGCGACACGCATGTGCTTTGCACGGCGAGCCTGGAGGAACGGGTGCCGGGCTGGATGCGCAATTCCGGCAAGGGCTGGGTAACGGCCGAATACGGCATGCTGCCGCGCTCGACCGGCGACCGCATGCGCCGCGAAGCCTCCGCCGGCAAGCAGGGCGGCCGCACGCTGGAGATCCAGCGCCTGATCGGCCGCTCCCTGCGCGCCGTGGTCGACTTGGCTGCGCTGGGCGAGGTGCAGATCACGGTGGACTGCGACGTGCTGCAGGCCGACGGCGGCACCCGCACCGCCTCCATCACCGGCGGCTGGGTGGCCCTCCACGACTGCCTGCGCTGGATGGAGGCGCGCCAGATGGTGAAGGTGGACAAGGTGCTGAAGGACCATGTCGCGGCGATCTCCTGCGGCATCCACGACGGCCAGCCGGTGATCGACCTCGACTACCTGGAGGATTCGTCGGCCGGCACCGACGCCAACTTCGTCATGACCGGCAAGGGCGGCATCGTCGAGATCCAGGGCACGGCCGAGGGCGAACCGTTCTCGGAGGAACAGTTTTCCGCCCTGATGACGCTCGCCAAGCGCGGCATTGCCCGGCTGGTGGACCTGCAGAAGATGGCGGTGGACTGACGGGGCGCAGATGCAACCTTCCGCCATCCTCGAATCGGCGCTCTACGTCACCGACCTTGACGCAGCCGAGAGCTTCTATGCCGAAGTCCTTGGCCTTGAGCGGATTGCGAAAGTGGAAGGCCGGCATGCGTTCTTCCGCTGCGGCCAAGGCGTGCTTCTGCTGTTTGTCGCCGAGGCGACGCGGGAGCCGCCCCCGCCCGGCGCGAAGCTGCCGGTGCCGCCGCACGGCGCCAATGGGCAAGGGCATCTGTGCTTTGCCGCTTCCGGCGATGACATCGAGCGCTGGAAGGCCCATCTGACGGACCGGGGCGTCGCCATCGAGGCCGATTTCATCTGGCCGCCAAAACCGGGACAGGAACGGGGCGGCCGCTCGATCTATTTCCGCGACCCGTCCGGCAATTCGCTGGAATTCGCCGAACCGAAAATCTGGAACCTCTAGAATGCACGCCCTGACGGACAAGAAGATCGTCGTCGCCAGCCACAACGCCGGCAAGCTGCGCGAGTTCGCGGACCTGCTAGGCCCCTTCGGACTGGAGGCGAAGTCGGCCAAGCAGTACGGCCTGCCGGAACCGGACGAAACCGGCACGACCTTCGAGGAGAACGCCTACATCAAGGCTCACGCGGCCGCCGTGGCGACGGGCCTGCCCGCCATGTCGGACGATTCGGGCCTGTGCGTGGACGCGCTCGACGGCGCGCCCGGCGTCTACACCGCCAACTGGGCGGAAAAGCCCGAGGGCGGACGTGATTTCGGCATGGCCATGCAGCGCACCGAGGTCGCCCTGCAGGAGGTCGGCGCGACCGACCCGGCGCAGCGCACGGGGCGCTTCGTCGCCGTCATCTGCCTGGCCTTCCCCGACGGCGAGGCCGAATATTATCGCGGCGAGGTGGAGGGCCGGCTTGTCTGGCCGCCGCGCGGCGACCTCGGCTTCGGCTACGACCCGGTGTTCCTGCCCAATGGCTACGACAAGACCTTCGGCGAGATGACGGCCGAGGAGAAACATGGCTGGAAGCCGGGCGACGCGGAAGCGCTGTCGCACCGGGCGCGGGCCTTCAAGAAGTTCGCCGAAGCGCGGCTGGGTCGATGATCCTCGACCGCACACCCGGCTTTGGGGTCTACATCCATTGGCCGTTCTGCGCGGCCAAGTGCCCCTATTGCGACTTCAACAGCCATGTGCGCCACCAGCCTGTCGACCAGGAGCGCTTTGCACGCGCTTTCGCCACCGAACTGAAGACGATGCGTGCCCGCACCGGCGCGCGCGACGTCACCTCCATCTTCCTCGGCGGCGGCACGCCGTCGCTGATGAAGCCCGAAACTGTGGGCGCCGTGCTCGACGCGGTGGCGGCGAACTGGACGGTACCGACCGGCATCGAGGTGACGCTGGAAGCCAATCCGTCCTCGGTCGAGGCCGAGCGCTTCCGCGGCTACCGGGCGGCCGGCGTCAACCGGGTGTCGCTCGGCGTGCAGGCGCTGAACGACCGCGACCTGAGGTTCCTCGGCCGGCTGCACAACGTCGAGGAGGCGCTGAAGGCGATCCGGCTGGCGCGCGAGACGTTTCCGCGCCTGTCCTTCGACCTGATCTACGCCCGACCCGGCCAGACGCTGGACGCCTGGCAGGCGGAACTCGAGGAAGCGATCGGCCACGCCGCCGACCACCTGTCGCTCTACCAGCTCACCATCGAGGAAGGCACGCCCTTCCACGCCCTGCACAAGGCGCGGAAATTCGCCATTCCCGATGCCGACCTGGCGGCCGACCTCTACCAGCTCACGCAGGAGGTGACGGCACGCCACGGCCTGCCGGCTTACGAGATCTCCAACCACGCACGGCCGGGCGCCGAAAGCCGGCACAACCTGACCTACTGGCGCTACGGCGAGTATGTCGGCGCCGGCCCCGGCGCGCATGGCCGCTTCGTCGAGGACGGGCGGCGGGTAGTGACGTTCACCGAGAAGATGCCGGAGACATGGCTTTCGCTGGTCGAGGCCAAGGGCGACGGCGTCGTCGGCGGCGAGGTGCTGACGCGCGCCGAGGAAGCGGACGAGTTCCTGCTGATGGGCCTCAGGCTGGCCGAAGGCATCGACCTCGCGCGCTACGAGGACTATGCCGGGCGCGGCCTGCCCCCGGCGCGGCTTTCCATCCTGCAGGAGGAAGGCCTCGTGGCCCCGCTCGGCAATTCGCGCCTGCGCGCGACGCCGGCCGGCATGATCGTGCTGGACGCCGTGGTGGCCGATCTGGCGCGATAGCCTATCGAAACGAAAACGGCCTGCCCTGTCCGGGCAGGCCGTCACCGATCGCCGGGGCGATCAGTTGCCGTTGTTGCCCATGCGGGCGAAGCGGGCAGGATCGGTCTTTTCCAACCGGGCCGCCAGAAGGTAGCCGACGATCGCGGCCAGCGGAATCAGCGAGGGCAGGATGACGCCCAGCGCGCCGCCGGTGGTGCCGGTCAGGTCGCCGAAATGCAGGAAGATGTAGACAAACAGCGCCGCCATCACCAGGCCCGACAGGATCGGCAGGACCAGCGTCACGAGCGGCGAGCCGGCATGGCCCTCGCGGCGGAAGAAGACGATCACCGCAAGCGAGGTGACGGTCATCATGGCGAGCACGCCGAGCGTGCCGATCTGGCTGATCCAGGTGAACATGTTGAGCACCGGGTCGAGCCCCAGCCCGGCGAACAGGCCAAGCACGATCAGCGCGCCGGCGGTCTGCACCACGGAGCCGATATGCGGGCTCTGGTGGGTGCCGTGGGTGCGGCCGAACACGTCCGGCAGCAGGCCCTCGCGGCCGGCGACGTAGCTGTAGCGGGCGATGTAGTTGTGGAAGGCCGAGAGCGCCGCGAACAGGCTCGACACCAGAAGGATGCCGGCAATGGTCGGGATCGGCCCGCCGACATAGTCGGCCGCCAGGTTGAAGAAGAACAGCGACGGATCGGGCAGGCCCTGGATGGTCGGGACCAGCTTGTCGGCGCCGACGCCGACGATCATCAGCCATGTGGTGAAGATGAAGAACAGGCCGATCATCAGCACCGACAGGTAGGTGGCGCGCGGAATGGTCTTTTCCGGATCGCGCGTTTCCTCGGCGTAGATCGTCGTCGCCTCGAAGCCGATGAAGCAGCCCATGCAGAACAGGATCGCCGCCGTCATCGAGCCGGAGAAGAAGGCGTTGGCGTCGAAGAAGTTCATCGACAGGCCGCCGGCGCCGCCCTTGCCGAGAATGGCGAAGTCGACGATCAGCACGATGATGTATTCGAGCAGCACCGCCGCGACCAGCACCTTGGCCGACAGGTCGACCTGCCGGTAACCGAGGGCGCCGACGAGCACGATGGCCGCCAGGCTCCACAGCCACCAGGGCAGCACGAGGCCGAGTTCGCCGAAGATACCGGCGGCGATGCCGCCGAACAGGCCGATGAGGCCGAACTGCATGGCGTTGTAGGCGACGAGCGCGGTGATCGCCACCGCACCGGCCGTGCGTCCGCCCAGGCCGCGCGCGGCGTAGGCGTAGAAGGCGCCGGCATTGGTGACATGGCGCGACATCGCCACATAGCCGGCGGCGAAGGCCAGCATCACCGCCGTCACGAAGATGAAGATGGCCGGCACGCCGGCGCCGTTGCCGAGCATGAAGGCCAGCGGCATGGCGCCTGCCACGCCCGTCAGCGGCGCGGCCGCCGAGATCACCATGAAGGTGACGGCGATCAGCCCCAGCGAATTCTTGCGGAGCCGGTTCGCACCTCCGCTACTCACATCCAAAACGTTTTCCTGAGCCATAGTCCCCTCCTGTTGTTTCCTTCACATCACCACCGACGGCACTATCGCACCTTCGTGCCTGCCGCCGACCGGCCACCTGCCCGTTCTTGATCGGGCTGGGTTTGAAAGGACCTCTTGCAGCGGGCAAGAAAGTCCCTGGCCAAGTCGCTTTGCCGGTCCGGCCGCCGCGCCAGCGCGACCAGCGCACCCTCCGGAAAATCCACCTTCAGCGGCACGGCCCTTGTCTCGCCGCCGCGCCGGTCCCGGTTGCGCGGGGCCTGCGGCACCAATGTGTAGCCGAGCCCCTGCGCGACCAACCCGCGCACCATGGCGAAGGACGGCGACTGCAGGCGCACGTTCGGCTGCAGGCCGTTGCGCTCGAACAAGGCGGCAACGGCGCCGCGCACCGAGGGATAGTCGAGCAGGATCATCGGCAGCTCGGCCACATCGCCAAGCCGCAGGCTCGATTTCGAGGCGAGCGGATGGTCGGCGCTCAAAAGCACATGGGGATCGGCGAGGCAGATGGTTTCGGCCTCGAGTTCCGGCTCGTCGACCGTGCCGAAGGTGACGGCGGCGTCGATCTTGCCGGCGCGCATCTGCTCGACGAGATCGTCGTGGTCGGCCTCCAGCAGGCGGATATCGACGGCGGGCGTCCGGCTGGCGAAGTCGGCGACGAGGGACGGCACGAATTCCGGCCCCAGCGTGATGAAGAAACCGACACGCAACTGGTTGTGCGGATCGTGCGGCTGCCGGTCTTCCGGCGCGATCGGGATGGCGCGGCGATAGCCACGATTGGCGTAGACGAGCGGCGAGCGCTGACGCGACAGCTCGATCTGCTCGACCTCGCCGATGAGGATGAAATGCGTGCCCCACAAAAGGGCGGTCTTCAGCTCGCAATCCAGCGAGGCGATGGCGCCCTCGATGATCGGCGCGCCGGTGGCGCCGGGATGCCAGGGAATCTCACCGAACCTGTCCTCGTTGAGATGCTTGAGGCGGCCGGAAAACAGGTCGGACACGAAGGTCTGGTTGCCGCTCAGCACATTGGCGCAGAAGCGCCGGTTCTTGCGGATAGCCTCGCCGGCAGGGCTGAGATGATGGATGGAGACCAGCAGGGACGGCCGGCTGGTGTCGGCCGACACGGAGGTCATGGACGAGACGGTGACGCCGAACCGGCCGGCCTCGCCATCCGTGGTCACGACGGTGACGGCAGACGCCACGCGGCTCATGCTTTCCACGAAACGGGCGCGAAGTTCGGCATCCATGGCTTTCACCCCAGGTCGAAGAAACGTTCCAGTTCAACGTCGGGCACCTTGCGGCGGAACTCGTCGTACTGGCTCTGGCGCGTCGAGGAGAACGCCTCGACGAAGCGCGGGCCGAGCCAGTCCCT